>Ga0302278_10001912_pt1 | contig 24812 bp, 25 predicted proteins | sample III_Bog_N3_2_FD_194543 | JGI IMG/M metagenome (GOLD analysis project Ga0302278, IMG submission 194543) | Peat permafrost microbial communities from Stordalen Mire near Abisko, Sweden - III_Bog_N3_2 | ecosystem: Environmental > Terrestrial > Soil > Wetlands > Peat | place: Sweden: Abisko... | reverse complement strand
GAAGTGCCTATGAGAAATGCCGGGCGCGGCGAGAACAAATCGCCCGCGTTCGAGTTCCACTGGAATCTGGGCACGAATCCGGGGACTGCGCCGGACACATTGAAAACCTATGCGGTGATCCTGCACGACGTGGAGAATTCGTCGAACAAGACCACGGTCGATACGCTGCACTGGTGCGCGTTCAACATTCCCGGCACGGCTAAGGGTTTGCCGGAAGGACTGGGGACGGGAGACCTGGCGGACGGCACGCGGAATGGCCCGGGCATCGCATCGGGACGCGGCGGGGCTCCGGGGTACTTCGGGCCGGGTGCGGGGCCAGGACCGATTCATCACTACGTGTTCGAGTTCTACGCGCTGGACACCAAGCTCGATCTGCCGGCCAATGCGACACGCGACGAACTGCTGAAGGCGATGGATGGCCACGTGATCGGTAAAGCGGGTTGGTTCGGCCGCTTCCACGGTCAGCCGTAAATCGCTCACGGATTCTGCATTTCCCCCTTCGGTCTGCGCGCTGTCGGGGGATTCCGGAGCGGAATTTTATTCAGGAGATCCGCTCCGGACTATGCAGCTTAGCTGATGTTAGTCTCCAGGGAGTTGAACTACCAGCGGTAGTTTGCCTGCTACTTTTCCCAAATACCCTGCGGCCCGCTACGGCGAGGATCTCAAGATGGCTAAGAATCCGCCACCTGCCGGATAGTCGCGGCGGTAACACGCTGGTTCTACTACCCTGTGACCGGCGGGCAAGTCCTTTGTTTTCAACACCGGTACAATTCATAAAATCAGTGCCGAAATCGCAATCGGAACGGCCCGGATGGTCACATCCTGTTCAATCCGGCGAATCGCGCGTAAGCGAGCGGCAGCGTCCTGCTTCAGTTTGACCTCAAACGCTTCTCCAACTGCCGTTTTTAGGTTTATCGCTTGTCCCGCTGTTACGCTTCGCCCGTGGTCAGAACAGTTCAATCTGCCGGCGTTCCTTTATGAATCCGGGCGATGAATCGTTCATCTGGCGACCAACCCTTCGTCCTCTTTCGCAGCGGCATGTTATCCTGAATTTTCTGGTAGAGGTGCGGCGGCCATGATCGGACGCATGCGGTTTCCGCGATCGCGGGAGACGCGTCCGGGAGGGGTCTTTCGCCGAAATCGAACCGCGGATCGGGCTGGTTCGGTTGGGGGCGCGGGTTAAATCCCCGTCACTGTCATTCGGTCGCAGGGCCGGGTGGAGCGCTATCGGGACAGTGAACCTTTCACCACCCTCACTATCCTTCCGCGCCCTCTCCGAAACAGGCAATTTTATGCATGTCTTCGAGCTGACGCGACATCTGATCGACATCCCATCGGTCACACCGGAAGAAGAAGAGGTCGGCGAATTCCTCTACGCCCACCTCTCACAGATCTGTGCCCGCTTCGATGGCAGGGCCGAGCGATCGGAAGTGGAACCGCATCGCTACAACGTTTATGCGTCGTTCGGCGACCCCGTCGTAACTCTTTCCACCCACATGGATACAGTGCCGCCGTTCATTCCTTCGCGGGAAGACGAGGATTTTATCTGGGGACGCGGCGCGTGCGACACCAAAGGCATTATCGCCTCCATGATTACGGCGGCGGAGAGGCTGCTCGAAGACGGCGTCCGCAATTTCGCGTTGCTCTTTGTAGTGGGAGAAGAGCGGAACAGCGCGGGCGCTTATTATGCCGCCGCGAATCCGCGCGGGTCTAAGTACATCGTCAACGGCGAACCTACGGAAAATCAGCTGGCCCTGGGATCGAAGGGCGCACTGCGCTATGAGTTGGTGGCGCACGGTAAGATGGCGCATTCCGCTTACCCGGAGTTAGGCGATTCGGCGATTGAGAAATTACTTGAGGCGCTCAACGCCGTCCGCAAAGTAGAGTTGCCGGTTGATGAAATTCTTGGCCCGAGCACGCTGAATATCGGGACGATTCATGGCGGGCGCGCGCCGAACGTGATTCCCGATGAAGCACGTGCCGAGATCTTTATCCGGCTGGTGGGCGATTCGCAGGCGACGCGCGCGGCCCTGCAGCATGCGGTTACGAGCGCCGTCGGCAATAGCGTAGAACTCAACTTCGTGCTGGAAATTCCGGCGCTGCGGCTTACCGCGGTGGCGGGTTTGCCTACAACCGTTGTAGCCTACACCACCGATATTCCGGCATTCGGCGATAAATGGGGGCAGCCGTTGCTATTTGGACCAGGCACCATACACGTGGCACACACGCTCGATGAGCGCGTGCCTAAGAAGCAGTTACTCGAAGCAGTAGAGATTTACCAAAACTTAGTCAGGCAGTTACAGGCACAATGAATAAAATCGAAGTCGGTATCCTTGGCGCTACCGGAATGGTAGGCCAGCATTTTATTAAATTTCTCGACGGTCATCCGTTGTTTGAGCTGACGTGGCTCGGCGCATCCGAGCGCTCCGCCGGTAAGCGTTACACCGACGCTGCCAAGTGGCACTTAGGCGGAGGCGCGCCGGAATCGGCCGCGAAGCTCATCGTTGAGGAAGCCAAGCCGGGCAATGCCCCGAAGCTCCTGTTCTCGGCGATGGACGCGTCTGTCGCCACAGAGATCGAACAGGCCTTCGCGCAGGCGGGACACGCCGTGGTTTCAAACTCTAAGAACCATCGCATGGATCGGGACGTGCCGCTCATCGTGCCCGAAATCAATCCGGATCACCTGAAGCTCGTTCCCGGCCAGCAGAAGCTGCGCGGCTGGAAAGGGCAGATCGTCACGAACCCCAACTGCTCTACTATCGTGCTGACAATGGGCCTCGCGCCGCTCAAGCAGTTCGGGATTACGCGCGTCATTGTGACGACCCTGCAGGCTATTTCCGGCGCCGGTTATCCGGGCGTTCCTTCGATGGACATCATGGGCAATGTGGTCCCCTTCATCGGCGGCGAAGAAGAGAAGATGCAGCAGGAAACCCAGAAAATCATGGGCGATTTCGCGGGTGACCACATCGCGCCGCTGGCCGCAAGAGTCAGCGCGCACTGCAACCGCGTGCCGGTGGTCGATGGCCATACGGTATGTGTGTCGCTTGAATTTTCGTCGAGCCCCTCGGAAGCCGAACTGCGACATGCCTTCGATAGTTATCGCAGCGTGCCCCAGGAGCGCGGTCTGCCGAGCGCGCCGAAGCACCCCGTGATTTACATGCACGAAGCCGACCGTCCGCAGCCGCGCAAAGACGTGGAGCGCGAGCGCGGCATGGCCGCTTTCATCGGACGTCTGCGCCCTTGCGCGGTCTTCGACTGGAAGTTCATCGCGCTGGGTCACAACACCGTGCGCGGAGCGGCGGGAGCGGCGGTGCTGAACGCCGAGCTGATGCATTCGGAAGGGCTGCTCGATTAGCATGATCGTGATGAAATTCGGCGGTACTTCCGTCGAATCCGCCGCCGCCATCGAGCGCGTCGCCTCCATCGTCAAAGCCCGCGTACACCTGAACCCCATCGTGGTGGTTTCGGCCATGGGCAAGACGACGAACAAACTCCTGGCCATCGCCAACGCCGCTATTAACGGTAAGCGCGAAGACTATATCCGCCAACTGCACGATCTGAGGGACTTCCACTCGCGTGAGGCCCGCCTGGTCGTGCCGCTCGCGCATCGCGCTGAACTCGACCGCACGCTCGACGAGCATTTCCAGGAAATGACGGAACTCGTCAAGGGCCTGGCTGTGCTCGGAGAGCTTACGCCGCGGTCTATCGACGCCATCTCAAGCTACGGCGAGCGGCTTTCGAGCTACATCGTTTCGCTGGCATTCGAACACTTCGGCCTGCACGCGGCGCATGTCGATTCGCGCAAGGTCATCGTGACCGATCGGCGCCACACGCAGGCCGCGCCGCTCTTCCCCGAAACCTACGCGCGTCTTGCCGCGACGCTGCCGCCGCTCGCTAAGGACAGGGTGGTTGTCATGGGCGGCTTCATCGCGTCTACCGAAGACGGCGTCACTTCCACGCTCGGCCGCGGCGGATCGGACTTCACCGCCGCTATTGTGGGGGCTGGCGTCAATGCCAAAGAAATCCAGATCTGGACCGATGTGGACGGCATGCTCACGGCCGATCCCACGATCTTTCCCGGCGGGCATCGCGTCAAGACTATTTCCTTCGCCGAAGCGGCCGAACTGGCTTACTTCGGGGCGAAGGTACTGCACCCGGCCACTGTGATTCCGGCTATTGAACGCAACATCCCGGTGCTGATCCTCAATTCGCGGCGGCCGGAAGTGCCGGGGACCGTGATTGTTTCCGAAGCGGTGCCTTGTAAGAATGCGGTCAAATCCATCGCGTGCAAGCGCAGGATCACGCTGGTGAATATCCATAGCAGCCGCATGTTCATGGCTCACGGATTCCTTAGGCGCATCTTCGAGGTATTCGACCGTTACGAAACGCCGGTGGATATGATTGCGACCAGCGAAGTGAGCGTCTCGCTCACGATCGACAACACCGCGCAGCTTGAGAACATCACGAAGGATCTCAGCGAATTCTCGGAAGTTTCGCATGAGCCCGATCAGGCCATCGTATGTCTGGTGGGCGAGAACATTCGCTACACTCCGGGTGTGGCGTCGCACGTTTTTAAAGCGCTGGAAGGCGTCAACATCCGTATGATTTCGCAGGGTGCATCGCTGCTGAATCTGGGTGTTGTGGTTGCGGAAAAGAATCTCCGCACGGCCGTCGAAGCGCTCCATGCGGAGTTCTTCCACGAACTCGATCCCGAGGTTTTTGAATGAGGGCGTTTGAATGAGGGCGTTTGAATGAAATTCGCGATTGTCGGCTACGGGAAGATGGGGAAGATGGTCGAGCGCATCGCGCTCGAGCGCGGCCATGAGATCGGGGTAAAGCTCGACGACATCAATAACTCGAATTTCGAGGGCATCACCGAAGAGAATTTTACGGGAGTCGATGCCGCGATTGATTTCTCCGTTCCGGCTGCCGCGATTCCGAATATCGAGAAAATCGCCTCGCTCAAGGTGAACCTAGTAGTAGGTACAACGGGATGGCTGGATAGCCTCGACGACGTCAAAGCCGCTGTGGAGAAGAACGATATCGGTCTGGTCTGGAGCCCGAATTTCTCCGTGGGTGTCAATGCATTTTTCCGCATTGTGGCGGAGGCGACGAAACTGTTATCGGGCGAACCGCAGTATGAGGCGTGGGCGTGGGAAATTCACCATTCGGCCAAGAAAGATGCGCCGTCGGGAACGTTGCTGAAACTGGTGGATGAAATGCGTCAGGCTGGATACGCGAAGCGGGTGGACATGGCTTCGAGCCGCGCGGGCACAATTGCGGGCACCCACGAAATCGGTTTTGATTCCGCGGCCGATACAATCACGCTTCGGCACACGGCCCGCAGCCGCGAAGGCTTCGCTCTGGGAGCCGTCAAAGCGGCCGAATGGGTGGCAGGGAAAAAGGGTTTCCACGAATTCGGCGAAATACTGTTTTAATCATTTTCTTTACAGGGGAGGTGGTACATGTTTACAGGATGTGGAACGGCAATGGTCACGCCTTTCCGGATGGATGGTTCGCTGGACGAGCCTACGCTGCGCAACCTCATCCGGCGGCAGATCGAACACGGGATTAACTTCCTCGTCCCCTGCGGGACGACGGGCGAAAGCCCCACGCTCACTCGCGAGGAGCATCTGCGCGTGGTCGAAATCACGGTCGAGGAATGCAAAGGCAAAGTGCCGGTGCTTGCGGGCGCGGGTGGCTACAATACCCACGAAGTTGTGGAACTGGCGCGCGAATGCGAAAGCCTGGGTGCGCACGGCATCCTTTCGGTAACCCCGTATTACAACAAGCCCACGCAGGAAGGTCTTTACCAGCACTACAAGAAGATCGCCAACGAAGTTTCGCTGCCGATTGTGGTTTATAACATCCAGGGCCGCACCGGAGTCAACGTGGAAACCAGCACGCTTGCGCGGCTCGCCGAGATTGAAAACATTGTAGGCGTGAAAGAAGCTTCCGGCAACATCTCGCAGATGGCCGAAGTGATCCATCGCCTGCCCGAGCGCTTCACCGTTCTCTCCGGCGACGATGCCATTACGATCCCACTGATCGCGCTGGGCGGTCGCGGCATCATTTCCGTGGTTTCGAACGAAATTCCGCACATTATGACAGAACTCGCGAAGCTGGCCAATATGGGGGATTACGCCGCAGCCCGCGCCATCCAGCGCCGCTACTATCCGCTTATGCAGATGAATTTCATTGAAGCCAACCCCGGACCCGTGAAATGGGCTATGTATCGCATGGGACTGCTGGAACCCTCGTACCGGTTGCCGATGGTGCCGCCGTCCGAGGCAAGCCAGGCGAAGATTGAACATGTGCTCGAAGCCGTGGGCTTCGGAGCGGCCGCCTTTGTATCGAACCAGGGAGCCCGTTAATTGAGACAGCGGATCGAAGAAGTTTTCGACAATAAACCGGAGAAATACACGCCGGAGCACTTCGCGCTGTTCGCGCAATTCAAGGCTGCGCTCAACGCCGGCGAAATCCGCGCTGCGGAGCCCGACGCCTCGCAGCCCAGCGGCTGGCGTGTGAACGGTTGGGTGAAAAAGGGAATTCTGCTGGGCTTCCGCATCGGCTCCATCGTTGACATGTCGATTGATCCCAGCCGCCAGCCTTTTCTCGATAAATCGACCTACCCGGTGCGTCAGTTCACGCCATCGGACGGCGTGCGGATCGTGCCCGGCGGCTCCAGCATCCGCGATGGCTGCTATATCGGGAAAGGCGTCACGTGCATGCCGCCCATGTATATCAACGCCGGCGCATACGTTTCCGATGGCACCATGGTGGATTCGCACGCGCTGATCGGAAGCTGCGCGCAGATCGGCCGCAACTGCCATATCTCGGCGGCATCGCAGATCGGCGGAGTTCTGGAACCCGTGGGCGCGCTTCCGGTGGTCATTGAAGACGATGTTCTCATTGGCGGCAACTGCGGCGTTTATGAAGGCACGGTTGTGAAGAAGCAGGCCGTGCTCGGAACCGGCACCATCCTGAACCGCTCCACACCTGTTTACGATCTGGTGCGCGGCCAAGTCTATCGCGCTACCGACGATCAGCCGCTGGTCGTGCCCGAGGGCGCCGTGCTGGTGGCGGGTTCGCGTGCAGTCACCAGCGGTCCCGGTAAGGACTGGGGGATTTCGATCTATACGCCCGTCATCGTGAAATATCGCGACGAAAAAACCGGCGCCAGGATACAACTCGAGGACTTGTTGCGATAAAGTCTGAGCATGCTGCTCGCCCCGTTGTTGTTGCTGGCCGCGCAAGTTCCGCTACAGGATGCGCGGCTCACCAACATCCCGAATACCGACACACATTTCCCGCTGCCCGTTTACAAGTCGCTTGCGGATTGGGAAAAGCGCAAGGTGCGGTTGCGGCGGCAGATCCTCTTCGCGGCGGGACTCGATCCCATGCCCGAGAAAACGCCGTTGCATGCGCAGATCTTCGGGCGAATTCAGACCAAAGACTGCACCATCGAAAAGGTACTGATCGAAGCGTTGCCCGGCTATTATCTGGGCGGCAATCTGTACCGCCCGCTGAACGCATCAGGCAAACACCCGGCCGTCCTCAACCCGCATGGCCACTGGGCTTACGGACGTCTGGAAAATCAGCCGCTTTATTCCGGCCCGTCGCTGGGCGCGAATCTGGCCCGACAGGGTTATGTGGTCTTCGCGTGGGATATGGTGGGCTACAACGACACCGCGCAAACGCCTCACGCTTTCGGATCTCCCGCGGAACAATTGTGGTCGTTCGGCCCGTATGGGCTGCAGCTTTGGAACGCTATTCGCGCGCTCGATTTTGTTTCTGAGTTGACCGATGTCGATACGTCGCGCATCGCCATGGCCGGGGCCTCCGGCGGTGCGACCCAGACGATTTCGCTGGCGGCCATCGACGACCGAATCCAGTACTACGCACCCGTGAACATGATCTCGGCCTCCATGCAGGGCGGCGATGTGTGCGAGAACGCGCCGGGCCTGCGATTGGGCACGAATAACGTGGAGATCGCCGCCCTGATCGCGCCAAAACCCATGCTGATGGTTTCGGCAACCGGCGACTGGACGAAGAACACACCCACCGAAGAATTTCCGGCGATTCGCCGGATCTACGAACTCTACGGCAAGCCCGAGAACGTGGAGACGATCCAGCTTGACGCGCCGCACAATTTCAACAAGGAGAACCGCGAGGCTGTGTACCGGTTCTTTGCGAAACACGTCCTGCATGCACCCGACGCCGATAAATATGCTGAAAAGAACGTGGATATTCAGGAATTACAGAATATGCTGGCTTTGTCGGGACGTGCGCTGCCCGCCAACGCGGCTTCTTACGACCAGATCTTCGCCGAGTGGAAGCAGCGGAGGCCGGCACCGGACGCACGCGATGCCCTTCGACTGGCACTCGCCGCTCAGTGGCCCGAAGAGGTCGTCAACGATGCCGACGCGCTAAGCCGACCCGATATCGGCGACCGCATGCCGTATCAATTAAGAGATGGCCACGGCGTTCCGGCGCTGATCGTCGGCGGCAACCTGAGCGACGCTCCCGCCGGCAGGCCCGCGCTTGCGATCGAAGTTTTCCAGACGCGCGACCACTCGGGCAAGCATTTCGAAAGCTTCAATCAATCGGACGATCAGCTACGGGTGCAGGATATCCTCACGGCGCTTGCGTGGCTGCACAAGAAATATCCGGGCGCGATCGAACTGATTGGCATCGGAACCGCCGCCGGGGTGCAGGCCGAATTCGCCGCGGCCGTCGCTCCCATCCCAGTGAAACTACGCATGGACAAAACGGCCTTCACCGGAGCCGACGAAGACTTCCTGAAGTACTTCAACGTCCCCGGAATTCAAACCGCAGGCGGCTTAGCGGCGGCCGACCGCCTCACGACGCAACCGAACTGACGTTTACCGCAGCTTCGGTATCCAGCACCGCGGCACTTCCGTGAATCACGCTCGCAATCCGGATCGCCGCAAGGATAGTCTCCTCCGTGACGCCCTTGTCGCGCAGCACCTTCTCATGCGACGCCACGCAGGTGCCGCAGCCGTTGATCGCCGAAACCGCGGTGCACCACAATTCAAAATCCACCGGGTCCGACCCGTGCGAACGAATCACCTGCATGCGCAAGCGCGCCGGAATCTGCCCGTACCGCTCATTTCCCGATAAATGCTGGAAACGATAGTAAATATTATTCATACCCATGACGGCAGCCGCCGCCTTGGCCGCGTACATCGCTTCCGGGGAAAGATGCTGGCTTGCCTCCGCCAGCACCTCCCCGGTCAACTGCGGATTGCGCGAAGCCACCGCCGAAGCGACTGCCGTGCCCCAGGTTTGCCGCTCCGTCAGTTCGCTCTGCTTCAGAACGTTCTGCAGGTTCAGCTTAAGGTCGCGCGCGTAATCCGGAAAAAGACCGTAGAGCTTTTCCATTCTTAAACCGTGAGGACCGGTTCGCCTTTCTGCCAGTTGCAGGGACACAGTTCGTCGGTCTGCAGCGCATCCAGCACGCGGATCACTTCCTCCGGATTGCGGCCCACCGAGAGATCGGTCACGTAAACGAAACGGATGATGCCCTCCGGGTCCACCACAAACGTCGCGCGCTGCGCCACGCCCGCCTTCGGGTCCAGGATTCCGAGCGCCGTACACAGTTCGCGCTTCACATCGGCCAGCATCGGGAAGGGCAGATCCTTCAGATCCGGATGATGCACGCGCCACGCGTGGTGCACGAATTCGGAATCGGTGCTGCCGCCGAGAACCTGCGCGTCGCGGTCGGCGAACTCGCCGTTCAGCTTGCCGAATGCGGCAATTTCAGTCGGGCAGACGAAGGTGAAATCCTTCGGCCAGAAGAAATAGACCTTCCACTTGCCCTTGTAATCCTTGTTGGTAATTTTCTTGAACGCGCTTTTCAGATCGGTCGAAACCGTGGCGTCCAGTTCGTAATCGGGAAATGCCTGTCCTACGCTGAGCATACTCTGCTGATTCTCCTTGTGTCCTATTCGAATACCCGATCGATTTTCGCCGCCAGAATGAAATCGCTTTCCGTCAGCCCGTCGATCTTGTGTGTATAAACCGTGATTTCCACCTTGCCCCATTCGAGCAGGATGTCGGGGTGGTGTCCCTGTTCTTCCGCGATCGCCCCCGCGCGATTCACAAAATCCAGCGCCGTCTTAAAATCGGCAAACTTGTACAGCTTGTGCAGATGGTGTTCGTTCACCACATCCCAACCGGGAACCTGGCTCTTCAGAGACTCCAGTTCGGCGCCTTTCAGCGCAGCAACCCCACCCTTGCACGGAACGCAATCCTTATCGGCTAGCGGCATTTTACACACTCTCCTCGCAATATCACTTCACAGGATCGGATGCTCCGTCCCTGCGTCTGGGTTCTCTTCAATGGGGGAACTTCGAACCATTCGACGTCTTCCACTGCGCCGCATTTATCGCAGATAAAATGATGGTGCCGGTCGAGATTTGCGTCATATCGCGCAGCTTTGCCGTCAAGTGCGAATTCGCGCACCAGGCCCGCGTCCACCAGCGCGTGCAGGGTGTTGTAGACGGTGGCCCTCGATGCCCGCGCGTGGCGCTTGTTGAGCGAGGACCAAAGCTCTTCGGCGGTCGCATGTTCCGGGCGCGTGAGCAGGTGCTCGAGCACGAAGTAGCGCTGGGGAGTTCGGCGGACACCCGTCCGCACAAACGCTTCCTCGATCGCCTTGACGGCATCCCGATTCGACATAAATCTAATCTTAGAACTAAATCTAAGATAGCACGCTATTCCCTCAAACGGAGCCGCCATCCCGTAAACTTGCTGTAAGGATGAAACCAGCCGTGGCGCGCACCGCCGCATTCGGAGCGTTGCTCGCTGTGGAGCGCGGAGCATGGTCCGCCGAAGCCCTCGCCTCGAAGTCCGTCCACCTCGATTCGCGCGACGCCGGACTCGCCTCCGACATCGTCTTCGGTACCCTTCGCCATCAGGGAGAAATCGACGCGTTGGTCGACAAATATTCGAAACGCCCGGCCGCAAAGCTCGACGAGGCCGTGCGTCTCGCCCTGCGGATTGCACTCTATCAGATCCGCTTTCTGGACCGGGTTCCCGACCACGCCGCCGTAAACGATTCCGTCGAACTGGCCCGCCGCGCCGGCAAGCCCTCCGCCGCCTCTTTCGTAAATGCCGTGCTGCGGAGCGCCCTCCGCGAACCGGCCGAGGTGCCCGAAACCGCTTCTACTCCGGGTTGGTTGGTGGAACGCTGGATCGCGCATTTCGGGGAAGCCACGGCTCTCCAAATCGCCCATGCCACGCTCGCGCCGCCGGAGCGTTACATCAGGGTAGGCGATTCGGCCCCGCCCGAAGGTGCGGTTGCTACCGATGTCCCCGGCTGCTACGTCCTCGATCACGGCGATCCCGGACCGTTCCGCTTTCAGGACATCGGATCGCAATCCGTCGTGCCGCTGCTCGATCTGCAGGCGGGCCAGGCGTTTCTCGACCTGTGCGCAGCGCCCGGCAACAAGACCGCGCAGGCTCTCGAAACGCCGCTCCAGGCCATCGCGTGCGATCTCCACGCCAGCCGTGCCCGCATGATGCGGACGCTCGGAATCCCGATAGCTGTGGTCGATGCCACCAGTCCCCTGCCCTTCACCCGGCGCTTCGACCGGATACTGGTCGACGCGCCCTGCACTGGCACCGGCACACTCGCGCGCAACCCGGAAATCAAATGGCGTCTGCGCCGCGCCGATATCAGAGATCTGCAGGGCCGCCAGAAAGCCATTCTGCGAAACGCCCTGGATCTTCTTAAGCCGGACGGGCTGCTCGTCTATTCCACCTGCTCGCTCGAACGGGAAGAGAATGAGGACGTGATTCAGTCGGCTGGCGCATCGGTCCTGAAAACCTTCCAGAGGATCCCCGGGCGCGATCCCGGCGACGGCTTTTTCGCAGCCCTGCTGGCGGCCCGATAGCCTTCCGTTCGTCATCGTCACGAAAAACAAACGGTGGCGTGCGAAAATGGTTTTGAGTCCGCGAAACGGCGCGATCCCCGACGGATCGGCCTCCCGCTTCGGCGGCTCCACGTCATACTGTCCCGCTCGTCTGCATCGGGATCAACAACACAGCCAGGTAGCCTGACCGGGTATTCCACCCGGACCTAAAATTCATGGCCCGAAGTGTCGTCTTCAGGCCGCAATAAGGGAGGACTACATTTATGCGCAGACTCACTGCGCTCGCGTTGTTCGTGTCTTCGTTTTACGTGACGCTCCATGCCGGCACACCGGGCACTGTAAGCGACTGGAGGGAACTTCACGACCGGGCGCTCGCCGCGGTCGACCGCAAAGATAAACAAACCGCACTGAGTCTTCTGATGAAGTGCAACGAAACGGCACATACGCCTTTTGAAAGGGGCATCAGCGCCACCGATCTGGGAACCGTACTTTACCGCGCAGGCCAGGCGAAGGAGGCGCTGCCATGGCTCCGGCAGGCGCAGGAATACTGGTTCGGCATGCCCGACAGCTTCGCCAGGCTGGCGCGCACCTCGGTAGCTCTGGCTCAGGCCGCGCGGCAGGTGGGCGGATATGTAGAAGCGGAACAGGCGCTGCGCGGCGCGCTGGCAATAGCGCCACCGGAAACCACGGCGGATACTCCCGACCGGGAAGCCAGATGTCTTGCACTGGAAGAACTGGGAGATATGCTGCGCGAGACTGGCCGGAGCGCCGAATCGAGGGCCTTGCTGGTGGAAGCCGGGCGCATACCCGGAGTGTCGTGGCAGCGGATGGTCGATTCGAAGGTGGGTCTCGCGGAACTGGACCGGGACTCGCACCAATGGGAAGAGAGCCTCGAAGAATGGAGCGACGTCGGCGAACTGGGCCGCGATCACGGGGATACCCAGGTGCAGGCCGTTGCGTCGCGCGGGCTCGGAGAGACGTGGCTCGAGAAGGGCAATCCGGCGCGCGCCGAACCGCTGCTGCGAAGCGCGCTGGCGACGTTCGACGTGGATCCGGTGGGGAATGAAGTCGAAATTGCGTCGACCCTTGCCTGTATGGGGCAACTCTACATGGGTGAGAACAAGCTCGCCATGGCTGAGGATGTCCTCACCAAAGCGCTGGAATCCGATGAGCGCACGTTCGGAGAAACGCATCCGCAGACCGCGATCATGCACGAGATGCTGGGGGACACGCTGGCGCGCCGCAACCAGATGGAACTGGCCCGGGACCACATGAATCGGGCCGTTCGCATTCTGGCTGGAGCGTTCGGCGAACGTTCTTCCATGGTCGGCTCGGCGCTGGCGAGCTGGGGCGTGATCGAACAGCGCTCGCACAATCCGGCGCGCGCGGTGGAGATCTTCGAAAAATCGCTGGCGAATCTGCGCCTGGGTGAAAGCCCGGAAGTGGACACTCTGAAGGTGTTCGTGATGCAGCATTACGCGAATGCGCTGAAGGCAATCCATCATAAGGACCAGGCAAGCGCAGTGCTCGCGCAGATGAAAGGCTTCCAGGCGAAGTGAAATGACACAATTGGAGTGAATGCCCACACTCTCCGCCGAGCGCGTGTTCCACGTCTCCACTCCGCAATGTACGTATCCGGTCGTAGTGGAAAGGGGGGGCATCGCGCGGCTCGGCGGCCTCGTTTCACCGGGCGGAAAGACGCCGGGCAAGATCTTTGTGGTGACCACGCGGGATGTGTGGGAACTGCACGGCGGGCAGGTCCGGCAAGCGCTGGGCGGCTTCTCTTTCGAAACGCTGTTCTTCGCCGGCGGCGAAGAGAACAAACGACTGGCACATGTGGAGCGGCTGGCCGAAGAGATGTCGGAAGGCGGCGCGGACCGTTCCAGCCTCGTGATTGCGTTTGGCGGCGGCATCGTTACCGATCTGGGCGGCTTCCTCGCATCGATCTTCATGCGGGGTGTTCCGGTGGTGCAGATCCCGACCACGCTGCTCGCGCAGGTTGACGCGGCCGTCGGCGGCAAGACCGGAACGAACCTGGTGACGGGAAAGAACCTCGTGGGGACGTTTCACCAGCCTCTCGCAGTAATCATCGACCCCGGCGTCACTGCAACGCTGCCCGAGCGTGAGTATCGGGCCGGACTGTACGAGATCGTCAAAACGGGTGTGATCGCGAGCGAGCCGCTGTTCCGGTTGCTGGCGGATCGCAGCGCCGCTGTGCTCGCGCAGGACGCCGATATCGTCGATCACATCGTGGCTGAATCAGTGCGGATCAAGGCGGAAGTGGTTTCTTCGGACGAGCGCGAAAACGGGCTGCGGAAGATCCTGAATTTCGGGCATACGTTCGGGCACGCTCTCGAGGCTGAGACGCAGTACAAGCGTTTCCTGCATGGCGAAGCGGTGTCGTGGGGGATGCGCGCCGCCACTCATCTGGCGGGCGATCTGGGCATGATCGGGCAGGCGGAAGTAGCGGAGATTCTGAGTGCGCTCGATAGTTACGGACCGATTCCGTCGGTGGATGGCATCTCGGCCGAGGCGTTGCAGGCGCGGCTGGTGAAGGACAAGAAAACTATTCAGAGCCGCGTTCATTTCGTGCTTCCGGTTGCGATCGGCAAGGTGGTGGTGCGGTCGGACGTGGAGCCCACGGCGGTGTCCGCGGCAATCGTGCGCGCGCTGGCGGATCTTAGATGACGACGTCGGGCACAACTCCGAAGGGCATTCAGTCGGAGGAGGAAGCATCGCGATGGGTGCGGTCCATGTTCGGACGCGTAGCGCATCGCTACGATCTGGCGAACCATCTGCTTTCGGCGAATATCGATAAGTACTGGCGCGCGCATACGGTGAGCAGGGTGCGCGATGTTCTGATGCGCCCCGGGGCGCGTGTGATGGACTTGGCATGTGGCACGGGAGACCTGCTGATTGCGCTGGAGCGCGAGGCCGGAAGAAGTCTGATCGGCAGCGATTTCTGTCATCCGATGTTGCAGGGGGCGAGCGCGAAGCTGACGCGCGGGGGGTTGCGTTCGCGGCTGGTGGAAGCGGATGCGTTGTGTCTGCCCATGCGCGATGCCAGCCTCGATCTCATTACGATGGCGTTTGGGTTCCGAAACCTGGCGAACTATCGGGCGGGATTGGCGGAGTTACGGCGGGTGCTGCGGCCGGGCGGCGCACTGGCGATTCTGGAATTCAGCCAGCCACCGAACAAGGCGTTCGCCTCGGTTTACAACTGGTATTCGCGGCGGGTGCTGCCGCTGATTGGCGGAGCGCTGTCGGGGGCGTCGGAAGCGTACACCTATCTGCCGGAATCGGTGCGGAAATTTCCGGAGGCGGCGGCGCTGTCGGAGATGATGCGGGAGAGCGGGTTCGGGAAAGTGGAGTGGAAGTATCTGACGTTCGGGATTGTGGCCCTGCATGTGGCGCGGGTGGAATGAAACACGCAGTGCGGATTGCAAATTCAGGGATTTGAGGTCAGGGGACCGGTATAGTCGCGCGCTGATCCGGTGAGGCTGTCGATGAGAAATGACGTGACCGGGGCGATCACGATTTGACTTTCCGGATTCCCCCGCGACCGCCGTGTCTTCGTGCCTCGCGTATTTCAGCAATCTCTCGGCCTACATCCTGAATGGGCCGCTCAGGGATCTTCGGCACCAATGCATCGAAGGCGTTCAGAAGCGCCGTCCTTTCGCGTTCGGACAAGCGACCCGTTGGTTCGCTTTGGATTTCAGGGCGGTGCAATCCAGACCATGATACCGACTGAGCTGCGTTAGTGACATGCCAGAGCGGCGGCGTGAGCCATCAGGGCGGCGCTCTTCGCAGCGGGTTCTTTCGAATCGCCGATAAAGGCCACAATCGCCAGCTTCCTGCCGCTCGGGGCAGTCAGAATTCCGACATCGTTCGTGGCCGCCGTCACGCCCTTCCAGCTTCCGCTGGTTCCGGTCTTATGAGCGATCTCCCAGCCCTTGGGGACACCCGCCTTCAGCCGATCCGGAAAGGTCACGGTCTGAGTCATCACATCCAGCAGGTACTTGGTCGACGCGACCGAGAGAAGATCTCCGTGCGCCAAACGGTAGAGCAGAGACGCCATCCCAACTGGGGTAGCGGTATCGCGCGGATCGGCCTGATATTCGCGGTAGCGGCGGTCGCGGACCGCTTCGGGAACGCGCGCAATCGCGCGATCGAGGACCGCCGGATCGACAAACTCCGGACGCCACCCGAGGCCGACGATCTCCGTCTGGAGCCGCTTCTCATCGCGGTCGAATCGCACACCGGTGAGCGCCATGCGCGTCAACACGGCCTGAACCGCCGCCGGCGCGCCGAGTTTCGCGACGAGGATATCGACGGCGGCAGAGTCGCTGTCGACGATGGCTCGCCGCACGAGGTCGCCGACCGTGGTCCGATAGCCGCCGGCCCTCACGAGTTTCGCGATCGGCTCCACGTAGAGGCTTAAATCGCTCCGGTGAACGACGACCGCGTCGCCGAGCTTCCACCCGTGGCGATCCACTGCATCCATCACGGCCAGCCCGACCAGGAGCTTCATGACGCTTTGCAAAGCGAACCGCTGATCGCCGTTGACGCACGTTACACGCGAGTCGCTTTGCACGCAGATTCCAACGCGCCCGTTAAAGCCCGTCGTCAGAGCGTTCAGTTGAGTTTGCAGCGTCTGAGCGAAGGCAGACGTCGAAACCAGAGCCGTTACGATCAGGCGGCGCCTCATCGCAGGACATCCGCAGCGATTGCTGCGACCACCTTATCGGACGATGCGGCCACGCGCTGAAGATCGCCCCGCACCGAAGGATCAAGGCGCAACGCTGCACTCAAGCGCTCTCGCGCTTCGGCGGCGTCCCCGTGCTGCGCAAGCGTGAAGCCGAGGTTCATTAGCGCTGTGACCGACCGCTCATCGGCCTGCACAGCCAGCCGGTACTCCGCGATTGCAGCAACGGCATTTCCCTGCGAGATATACACAGTTCCCAGGTTGTTATGCGTGCCTGAAGTCTGCGCGTGCAGAGAGCGATCGTAGCCGGCGCGGGCGGCATCGACGCTGCCCGTTGCGGCCAGCGTCTGCACCCATACGGACCGGGCGGTTTCGCTGGAGGGCCCGGACCGAAGCGCCTCCTGAAGTTCGGCGGCCGCTTCGCGCAGCTTGCCATTCCGGCTCAGGACGTCCGCCAGGCTCACTCGCATGGCTGCGATTTCCGGCTGAAGGCGAATCGCTTCGCGCATGGCGGCTTCCGCGCCGCCGATGTCGCCCGAGCGCAGAAGGGCGCTGCCCAGGTTATTGAAAGCCGCCGCGCTTTCCGGGTCGCGTTCGATGGCGCTTCGAAACGTCCCGATGGCTTCGGGCAGCCGCTTCGAGGCGGCATAGACGGAGCCCAACGCCTGCAGCAGTCCGGTCTCAAAGGGCGCGATTCCGATTGCGCGATCCAGCGTCGCTACCGCCGCGTCCGTCTTGCCCGAAGCCTGTAAGGCCCGCGCGTAACAGAACAGATAGCGCCAGTTATCCGGATCGCGCCGCGACGCCTCTTGATAGAATCCGACAGCATTCGCGGGCTGGCCTACCGCTAATAAAGCCTCGCCCATTTCGAAATAAACGTCGGGCGACGGGGGCCGGTTCTTCGCGATCAGAGCATTCAGATCGCGCAGGCCGGCAGGCACGGCTGCGAACTGCTTCACCTGCGCGAGGGCCGTGTAGAGCAGGTCGCCCTGCGCAGGATAATACGGCACGACGAGCCCTGCATACGGCAGCACGTTGCCATCATGTCGCTCCACCAACACGGCAGGCGGCGGGGTTGCATTTCGCGCGATGCGATGGTCCGTCATTAAGATATGAACCGCATCCTCTGCGGGGCGCTGCGTCATGTGGCACGAAACACAATCTGTGTTGCTGCTGTGCGCGGCATGGCAACCGGTGCAAACCCGATTCGTCTTCGCGACCGACGCTTCGCGCGTCGGCTGAACGTGTGGGTCATGGCAAGTGGTGCAGGTGAGCTTACCGGCGCTGGCTTTGAAACACGGGGATTGGCGCAGCCGATACGCCGAGCCGACCAGATCGAAGCTGTCCGCATGGCCCGTACCGGGCGCGTAGTCGAAATAGAGCATGTAATCGCCCAGCGGCTCACCCGGCTGGTAGGAGTAAACGCCGCGTCCAAACCGCGCAATCGCGCCGGGCAGAGCCAGGCTGGTGGTTTCAAGGTGGCATTGCATGCAGACTTCAAGTTGACGGTCGGGATTAAGCCTGGAGGGGTTCACGATGGCGGTCCGAACCTCGGCCACAGGCTTGCCGCTGCGCACCGCTGCCATGTGCTTCGCGCCATCGCCATGGCACCGCGCGCAATCGATTCCCTGCGGCAGCGTGGCGGGAAATACGCTGGCTCCATCCCAGTCGCCGGTGGTCGCCGGAGCGTCCGGATACGCGTTGTGGCAGAACATGCAGCGGAAGGAAAGGGTGCGGCTGAAACCGGCGTGGTCGGGCCGGTCATACGCGGGGCTCATAGCCCAGTGGCCTCCGTTTTCGGCATACCACGACACCGGAAATTCGACGATCTTGCCGTCGCGTTTGCGGTGCAGATAGCTGACCGCGTGATTGCCCGAACCAATCACATAATCGACGGGCTCTTCGAAAACATTCGCGCCTTGCTGGGAACGGCGCACGAAGTATTTGCCGTCCCTCGCCACGGCGACAAATTCTTCGCGGGAAGGCGCGTGCGAGAACGTCGCTCCGTTGAATTCCGCAAGCCGCGTGTCCGCGCCGACGGTTCGGAACGAGCGGCCCATGCCCGTGCGCGAGTAGCTCGCGGCGATAGCCGGATGGCACTCGGCACAATTTGGCGTCGCCGCGCCGCAGAGCCAGACCGGCACGATCGCAAGAAGCAGGAGTCGCGACATCGCCGGCTGTTACGTACGCTTCATCGTCTGGAACGCGAACTCGCGCCCATAGCCCTGCCCGTAAGCCAGACTGATCCAGAGGAGCGCCAGGGGTTCGAGCAGTCGCGCCTGCTTCAGCGGACCCGCATCGGCGGCATCGAAACCAAGCTCCGTTACCAGGCCTTTGACCACAGCTTTCGCACCCGCATCATCCCCGCAATAGAACAGCACCGCAGACCTTCCGTGGAAATCCGGATTCGCCATGATGTTAGCGCCGATCGTGTTGAACGCCTTCACGACTCTGGCGCCGGGAGCCAGTGCGGCAACCAGTTCGCCACCCGAAGAAGTTGTGCCAACTTCAATGCCGGAAAGGTCCGGCAGCAGAGGGTTCGTCGCGTCGATCAGGATCTTCCCCGCTAGGTTGCCCGCCCCGGCGACGGCCTCTTTCGTGGCAGGCCATGGCGTAGCCAGAAGCACAATGTCGCACTGGCTCACGGCGTCCGCCACGGTGGCGGCACTGGCATTCGGTCCCGCTGCCGCGACGAGCTTCGTGATCGCATCCGACCCCGGATTGCGCGAACTGAACACCACAGTGTGTCCACCCTTTGCCCAGCGCGTGCCGAGCGTGCCGCCGACGTTGCCTGATCCAATGATTCCGATTTTCATGTCTTCTAAGAATGTCGCACAAACGGCGGCGGCGCTGTCGCATGGCTGCTCAGTGACGAGGCGCGCTCCCGGTCGCGCGCGGCATCGGATTGGGCATCGGTGCGTGCGACGCGATCCGTACTCCCGGATGTTCCCTACGGCCATTGGCATGCACTGTCATCTGCGCGAGACCTCCGCATCCCTCATTCAGCGCGGCAACGCGCAGACGGACTGCTCAAAGGTGCGTGAGCGCGCGCAGACAAGAAGGTTCCCATGCGAATCGAACGGTTTTCCCACCATAAAGTCGCTCACGCTTTTGCCCTGATTTTGCTCACAGCCGGTACCGCCCATACTCAGACCCATCAAGCTCCGGAGACCACCCGCCTGATCGATTCCGTGCAGGGACCCGCCCTCTACATGGCCTACTGCGCCGTATGCCACGGCCCCGACGGCAAGGGCGGGGGGCCGATGGCGAAATCCCTCAAAATCGCGACGCCCGATCTGACGCGCATCGCCCTCACCAACGGTGGCACCTACCCTGCCGCCCGCGTCCAGCGCGTCATCTCCGGCGAAGAAGTCCTGGCATCGGGACACGGCACGCGCGCGATGCCTGTTTGGGGACCCGTCTTCTCGCAGATCGCCTGGGATCAGGATCTGGGCCGCATGCGCATCTATAACCTCTCGAAGTACCTCGAGAGCCTGCAGTCGCGCAAATAGGCGCGCTTCAGAGGTTGCGTTTCAGGAACGAGCAGATCTCGTAACCCGCAATAAATTTAAACGGCGCTTCGCCCAGCGTGTAGTGCCCGCACGGCATCGCCACAATTCGCTGCGCTACGCCGCGCGCCTGAATATGGTCCACAATCTGGCGCGAAAGGTGCAGCGGAAACGTCGTGTCGTAAGTGGCATACAGGAAGAACGACTTCTTCGCCATATCCGCATAACGATCCATATAGTGCACCGGGCTTACGCAGTCCCAGACGGCGCGCAGACGATCTACATCGATATTGCCCTCAATGCCCTGCCGGATGTGTCGCGTCGATAGGCCGGTCCAGACAACGTCCGCAAAGTAAGTGGAGCAGTGGTTGAACACGTTGACGCGGATGCGCGGGTCGTGCGCGCTGGCAAGAAACGCGTAGCATGAACCCAGGCTTGTGCCGACGATTCCGAGGTCGTCATAGCCCTGGCTCTGCAACCAGTCGTAGCAGGCGCGGACGTCGATCACAGCCTGGCGAGTCGCATCGATCGTGCGCGCCACGTTGGCCGAAACCGCGTAGTCGGCGCGGCCCAGTTCGGGCGGCATACGCTTGTCGTGATACGGCAGGCTGATGCGCAGCACCGATATTCCAAGTTCCGCGATCCCCTTACACAGTGCGACATGCTGCGCGGCATGTGAATTCCAGTGCGGCAGCAGCACAACGGCCTTCCTGCCGCGTTTGAAGCGCGGCTTACCGGGAAAGTAGCGCGCGCGGACCAGGTTGTTCTCAGGGTACGGCGTATCGACCGGCGAGGTGAAGCGCACTTCCGAATCTTCCATCGCGAAGTCGCGCGGAACCTCATAATCGAAGAACTCCTGGCTGCTCCCGATCACCAGGCGGTTCGTTTTGACGATGCGCTTCTCCGCGTCGGCCTCATCGACCTGAAACGGCCAGTTGCGCATCCATTCCACACCCCAGTCGAAGGGCCGCACCACGCGATCGGTCGATTTCGTTGCGAGCTGGTGCTCCCATCTGGCCATCTTCCGGCCATACCACTGCTTCGCCAGTTCCATTGGATGTGTGAAACTCCAGATTACCAACCGGTGCCGAACGTCACGCCGACTGGAAACCACGGACTGCAACGAAAAAAGGTAGGACAGGCGCTTTCGCCGGCGGGACGCCCGACGACAAAGGGTCGATGGCCCACCTCAGGTTTACGTCATACATTCCGGTCAGCCCTGTCGCGTCTATGACGTTTCTTCCGAGTACCGAGTTGTAACTTCGCGAGAGGGTCGCGGCCAATTCCGCCATGCTCACCGCCTTTCCTTCGAGGGTCCGGTTTAATCCGTCTACCGTTCCGTGAACGCCGCAGTAATTCGGGCGGGATTCGCCCGCCGGGGTGGCCGCGGGCGGCGGGGAATCGACGACGTAGGGAATGCAGCTGCCTTCCTTCGCAGGTTCGGGTTTCGCGCCACTCTTCGACATCCTGAGTTCGTATACCGGCAACTGCCTGGTCTCGCGATGGAGAACTAATTGGAAACGGGCCTCAAGAAGTTCGCGAAGCATCGGACCCTCGATTTGCTGCACAGTAGCAGTGCCGCCCGCTTTGGCCTGAATGTCGTAGTGTTCGGAATCAATCCCGGCCGGATCTCCCGCGAGTTGATAGTCCTGGAGACCATAGGCAATCAGGATGAGACGCCTCAGTGCGAGGTTCGTCATGGTGAGCCGGCCCGGAAGCGCCTGAATCAACGCTCTGCCCTCCGGATTGGCGGCGGGCTTCACGGATGCGACTTCGAATTCAGGCTGCGCCTGGCAGATCGCAAGCGAGCCCACCATTATCAGCGCCCATTTCGAGATAAGTCCCGGTTTTTGCCAATTCCGCATTCATCATGCCTCGGTTGAAGGAAGTTCGGGAAGCGCCTCGACGATCCCCAGGCGCACGTAGATGGGCCGCACGAGCTGGCGAATCCGCGGCAGGCGGCCCGCAAACCACACACTGCCCATCATGCAAACTATGCCGCACAACGCGAGGGTAACGGGCGCACCGAAGCGCGCGGCCAGCGTGCCCGCCAGCAGACTTCCGAACGGCAGCATTCCCTGCCCCGCCATGGAATAAAACGCCATTACGCGCCCGCGTTTTTCGTCGTCAACGATCGTCTGAAGGATGGTATTGCTCGACGCCATCTCCTGCATCATGCCAAAGCCGGCCAATGGCAGCAACAGGAGGGAAAGCCAGAGATATCGCGAGAGCGAAAAGCTCAGCAGAGCCGCGCCGAACAGCGCCGTGGTCATCACGATGCGCCGTCCCAGTCCGATTACGTTCTTGCGCGCCGCGAGCATCATAGCGCCCAGCAAAGCGCCCACGCCCGTCGCGGACATCAGGAACCCGAGCGTGTGCGCATTGCCGCCCAGCACTTTCGCGGCGAAGATCGGCATGAGTACCGAGTAGGGCATCCCGAACAGATTGACGATGGCGTGGTTCGTCAGGATCGAGCGGATGGGCACCGAATTCACCACATAATGCCAGCCTTCGTGAAGCTCATGCAGGACGTGTCGCGCGGGCTTTCGTGCGGGCGCCGCCGCGATCCGCATCATGAGCAGCGAAACGATGACGGCAATATAGCTGACGCCGTCGATGAGGAAGCAATAGCCTTCGCCCACCTGCGCCACGACCAGGCCCGCGATGGCCGGTCCGACCAGGCGCGCCGCGTTGGCCGTGGACGAATTCAGAGCGATGGCGTTACCCAAGTCGTCGCGGTGCTCCACCATCTGAATCACAAACGACTGCCGCGCGGGCATGTCGAAGGCATTGATCAGCCCCTGAAAGAGCGCGAGCGCCACAATTTCCCAGACGGTTATGATGTGCGCGAGCGCCAGAACGGCAAGCGCAAGCGACTGCACGGCCGAGAGGATCTGGGTGACGACGATGGTTCGGTGCCGGTCCCAGCGATCGACCCAGACGCCCGCCAGCGGCCCGAGCACGAAGGCCGGAATCTGGCTGGCAAAACCTACGATACCCAGCAGCGCGGCCGATCCGGTGAGGCGGTAGACCAGCCAGCTGGTGGCGATCCGCGTCATCCACGTGCCGATCAGCGAGACTCCCTGCCCTGTGAAAAAGAGCTTGTAATTACGGGACCGCAGCGCGCGCGTGGCGAACGGAAGACTCATCGGCGCGGAACGGCGGGCCGGATGTTGGGCAGGATTACCACCGTGCCGCCTTCGACGCCCAGCACGGGCTGGAGTGCGGCGCGCTGCTCCCAGCGCTGCGGGCGCAGTACGCGGAGGACGGCGATTTCATCGCAGGAGTGGAATTTGGGGCAGCGCAGGCAGTCCTTCCAGGCCTTGAGCGGCAACTCGCCGCGCTCCACTTCATTGAAGCCAACCTTCGAGAAGAAGCCGGGAACGTAAGTGAAAGCGAAGACCGCGTCGAGACCGTAGAGCTTGGCTTCGTAGACGAGCGATTCGACGATCAGCCGGCCGATGCCGTATTTCTTGTGAGTTTCGGCAACCGCCAGCGAGCGGACTTCACCGACCGCCGGCGAATAGAAATGAAGCGCTCCGCAACCGGCCAGACGGTTTCCGTCATAAGCAACGGTGAAATCGCGCATGTTCTCCGAGAGTTCGAACTCGGTGCGGGGCAGCATGATGCCTTTGGCCGCGTAGCCGTTGATGAGTTCGAGGAGCGGCGGGATGTCGAGCATCGACGCTTTGCGCACTTCGATGTTTTTGTTGGACGTCGTGGCGTATTCGACGGTATCCGCGGTGAGCGCGCTGATCATGCGTGCTCCGAAGCAATCTGCGTGCCGGTGGGGCGGGTGTTTTTGGTAAGGATACGGGCGGGTGCGGGGCCGCTGTAACCGCTGAATCCAACGATTCCGACGGGGAATGACATGGCTGGTTATTTATTCACTCGACTGAATAATTATACCATGAGTGAGCGGACCCGGTATGTTCCTCCGGAAGGGGGGAACGAACTATACTCAAAGCACGGACATGGACCGGGAGTTCATCGAGCGGCGAGGTGCGGCATATTATTTCACCGGAAGCCGTGTGACTCTGGACTCGGTGGTCTACCAGTTCCTGAGAGGTGAATCGCCGGAGGGAATCGTTCAGTCGTTTCCCTCTCTCTCGCTGGTGCAGGTCTATGGCGGGATCACGTTTTATCTGACGCGGAGGGCGGAGATCGACGCGTATTTGAAACAGGGCGAAGCGCGGTTTGAGGAATTGGCACAGGTGTCGCGTGAGGCGAATGCCCTTCTCTACTCCAAACTCGAAGCGGCCAAACACGCAACGACCGTCTGACCGGAATGCGGCCCCGGTTTCAGGCGGACGAGAACTTCAACGCCAGGATCATTGCGGGACTGTTCCGGCGGGAGCCCGCCATCGGCATCCAGACCGCCAAGGCGGCCGGAGTTTTGGGTCTTGGCGATCCGGAAGTTCTTGCGTCTGCCGCCGGCGAGGGGCGCATACTCGTTTCACACGACCGCGAGACGATGCGAGGACATTTCAGGGATTTCGTCTCGGGCCGCAGCAGTGCCGGTCTTCTGATCGTGTCGCAGACGATAGAGATTCGGGAGGCAATTGAACAACTGTTGCTGGTGTGGTCGGCTTCCGAAGAGGGTGAGTGGCGGGACCGAATTGGCTTTGTTCCGTTTTGATCGGGACGCGCTGATTAAGAAACCGTCTCCCCGACAATGCGTGTGCCGATTTCTTCGTT
>Ga0302278_10001909_pt1 | contig 24837 bp, 20 predicted proteins | sample III_Bog_N3_2_FD_194543 | JGI IMG/M metagenome (GOLD analysis project Ga0302278, IMG submission 194543) | Peat permafrost microbial communities from Stordalen Mire near Abisko, Sweden - III_Bog_N3_2 | ecosystem: Environmental > Terrestrial > Soil > Wetlands > Peat | place: Sweden: Abisko... | reverse complement strand
GAGAGAGATGAGCGCGTTGTGATAGACGTGTCTCGGGTCGGTGTTCCCGGTCGTCCAATATCCCTTGAGACCCAAGGTCCGCCACGGTCCGGGCCCAACAAATCGCTCGCGTGGCACCCTTGCAAAGGCGGTGAAGAGTGCTGGAGAGGACATGTGCGTGAGGAAGCGCAATTCCTCCGCGTAAAATCGCCGTGCGGCTTCAATCGTGTCCGTCATGGGGGCCCACTTGCTATAAATACCACTTTACAACCGAACAAATCCGGGCGGTTTTGGCCCCGAGTTGCCATTAAGGCAGGAGATTGGGTAGAAAGGGTGGGACATTTACTGGCGCACCTGGCTGCGCCGGAAGATCAAATTGTTTTCGGCACGAGGATGCCGTGCCTGCGTATCGTCGCGAACGGCAGTGAGAAAGGATGTGGATAGATTGGGAATTTCCGCTGGTTCAATGGAGCATGGAAGCAGGAAAGCTCACGATGAGGAGTTGGAAGCTCCGCTGATTCCGTATGGGCGGATGATCCCGTTTATAGTCGTCACGCCGTTATTCTTCTTGTGGGCCATTCCCAACAACCTGACCGACTTTCTCATCCGCCAGTTCATGAAGTCCTTCGAGATCAACCGCTCGGGCGCGGCGCAACTGCAGATCGGAATATTTGTCGGCTATTTCCTGATGGCCATCCCCGCCGGCCAGCTCATGCGCCACTTCGGCTACAAGGTGGGACTCCTGACCGGCCTGATCCTCATGGGCACCGGGTGCTGGCTGTTCTGGCCGGCGGCGCGTTTGGACATGTACTCGTTCTTCGTGGCCGCGCAGTTTGTAATCGGGTGCGGGCTGTCGTTTCTTGAGACGGGCGCGAATTCCTTCATCGCCCAACTGGGACCAACAGCGTCGAGCGAGCGGCGGCTGAACTTCTCGCAGGCCTTCAATCCGCTTGGATCAATCACCGCAGGACTTGTGGGTACCGTATTCATCTTCTCTGGCGTGGAGTTCAGTGGGGCAGAAACGGCGGCAAAACGAGCAGCAGGAACCATGCAGGCCTATTTGCATTCCGAGACCTTGCGCGTGGTTCCGACGTATCTTGTCCTGGGAACCCTGGCGTTGCTATGGGCGCTCATGGTGCTGATCACGAAGTTTCCCGACCTGGCCAAGGAGGATGTCTCGCGGGAAGATGCAGGACCCCCGAAACATGTGAGGCTGTTTCAGCGGCATTTTGTCCTGGCGGTGCTGGCGCAGTTCCTGTATGTGGGCGCGCAGGTTGGCACCTGGAGCTACTTCATCCTTTATGTAAGGTCCGCAACAGGATTGGGAGACAAGGCAGCCGGCTACATGCTCACCGGCACTCTGGCGGCGTTCGCAATTGGACGGTTCAGTTCGGCGTGGCTGATGAAGCACTTCCATGCGCGGACCATGCTGGGAGTCTATTCAGTCGTGAATGTCGTGCTGGGCCTGGTGGCCGTGGCTCGGCCTGGATGGGTAGGCGCTATGTGCCTGCTGACCACCAGCTTGTTCATGTCGATCATGTTCCCGACGATCTTCGCCCTGGGCCTGAAAGGCATGGGCGACAAGACCAAGACCGCCGGGTCACTGCTGGTAATGGCCATCCTGGGCGGCGCGGCTTTGACCAAGGTGATGGGCGTGCTGGCGGATTCAAGCGGCGGGTTGCAGGCAGCTTATTTGGTCCCGGTAGTGTGCTTTGCAGGAGTGGCGCTCTACGCGTGGTTCGGCGGTGAACATAAGCCCGAAGGATTAAACAGCTAAGAAAAAGAAGAATGCCCCAAGTCCAGAACTCGTGCAGCCCACATCTCCAGCTGACTTGCTGACTCGCTAACCCGCTGCAGTTGTCTTGCTAACTCCGCCAACCCCGCTATTCCGCAACCACAGGATTAGTCAGCGACCCCAGCCCTTCCACAGTCACCGTCACAGTCTCTCCCGGCCGCAGCCAGCGCTTTGGTGTCCGTGCCAACCCCACCCCCGGGGGGGTCCCTGTCGAAATAATGTCCCCAGGAAGCAACGGAGTTATCGAAGAAAGATACTCGATAAGCTCGGGAATCTTGAAGACCAGCTCGCGTGTATTCGAGTTCTGCAGTTGTTCGCCGTCAATCGACAACCCGATCTGGAGCGCATGAGGATCGGAAATTTCATCGGCCGTGACAATGGCCGGCCCAAGCGGGCAGAAGGTTGGGAAGCACTTCGACAGCGACCACTGCGTAGAAGCGAATTGGACATCGCGTGCACTCACGTCGTTGACGATGGTGTAGCCGTAAACGTGTTTGCGCCACTCATCGCCTGCGATGCGATAGCCGCCGTGGCCGATAACGAAGGCGAACTCCGCCTCATAGTCTGGCTCGGTCGAATTGACGGGGAGCACAATGGGGTCGCCAGGTCCGACGATAGCGGTGGGCAGCTTGAAGAAAACGACAGGCGTGGTAGGGATGGCCATGCCGGACTCGATGGCGTGATCGCGGTAGTTGAGGCCGATGGCAAAGATGCGCGGCGGATTCAGCAGCGGAGCGTGCAGACGGACTTCGTTCAGGGGAAAGGAGGGGAAGGTGTTGCCGCCTTCGGGCGCGACGATGCCGGCGGCGATCACCGCAAGAGTGTCGCCATAGCCGGCGATGCTGAGATCGACCACGAGGTTGGTGTCTTCCAGCAGCGACCCGGGGCGAATTCTGCCATCGGCGAGAGAGAACGATACGAGTTTCATGAAGGCTCCGTTGCTTGAATAGATGCAGAAAGGGGTTCGTGCGTGTTCAGGCGGCCGTCCATCCGCCGTCGATGGTGAACAGCGATCCGGAGATAAAGGCGGCCTCGTCCGAGGCCAAATATCGGACCAGGGAAGCGATCTCATGCGGCTGGCCGAGTCGCCCGACAGGCTGTCGTGCGCGAAGTTCGGCGCGTGTTTCTTCCATGTTGTGTGAGTGAAATTTCTCCAGATATCCCTCGACGAAAGGAGTTTCAACGGTACCGGGGCAGATCGCATTGACGCGTAGAGTCTTGGGGTACTCGACCGCGAGCTGGCGGGTCATGGCAATGACAGCTCCCTTGCTGGTGCAGTAGGCGAATCGCTGCTTGATGCCGACCAGCCCAGAGACCGACGCAATGTTGACGATAGTGCCCGCATGTCCCTCGTTGTCAGGGTTAAGTTGGCTGGCCAGAAGCAATGGGATCAAGCCGCGCGTAACCAGGTACACACCGCGAACGTTGACGCTGATCAGCCGGTCGAAATCTTCAGGCTCGGTGGTTTCAATGGAGCCCACGTGGCCAATTCCCGCGTTGTTGACGAGAATATCGAGGCGGGAGAGACGGGCGGCGGCCGCGGCAATGGAGGACCGGCTTGTGACATCGAGCGCCAGCGCCTGCGCGGATGGGAGCGAGGCGGCCAGGGCTTCGGCGGCTGGATGGTTGATGTCCGCGATCCAAACGAAAGCGCCGGAGCTGGCAAGCTCCTTGACGGTTGCTGCGCCAATGCCGCTTGCGCCCCCGGTCACCAGGGCGTGGCGATTGTCGAGGCGGAAAGGCTGTGCTTGGTCCTTCATGCGTGTTTGCTCGCTGGATCGCGGAACTGGGCAATGACCTTGAGATAAGCCCGTGCAGCCTCAGTAATCTTTTCAGGCACGCCCTGATCGATGGCGGCCAGGTTAACCAAATCTGCGCCAACGCCCAGGGCGCGCGCACCGGCCTGGAGAAAACTCTCGGCATTCTGCAGCGTGACACCGCCAGTAGGGATGAGCTTGAGGTGCGGAAATGGAGCGAGCAGCGACTTGAGGTAGCTGGCTCCGCCCATGGCCGAGCAGGGGAAAATCTTGACGTAGTCGGCGCCGGCTTCCCAGGCGGTGACGACCTCAGTCGGAGTGAGCGCGCCGGGAATGGACACTTTCTTATGGGCCTTGGTGACTGCAATGACCGCCGGATGAAAGCTTGGGCTGACCACAAACTCAGCGCCTGCTTCGATCGTGGCTTCCGCCTGGTCTGCTGTCGTGACGGTGCCGGAGCCGAGCAGAAGCTGGCCCTCGTATTCGCGCTTGAGCTCGGCGAGTAGTTCGACGGCCCCAGGAACGGTCATCGTGACTTCAACGACCGTTACACCCCCGGCCAGCATGGCCTGGACAACGGCGTGAGCCTGCCCAGCATTGCGTGCGCGGAGAACAGGAATCAGTCCGACGCGTTCCAGAGTTTGTGCTGTTGTCTCGTGCATGGTTTCCTCTTTGATTAATTGCTGCTATCGGGCAATTCTTGCAGATCCGCCCTTGATCAGCCGCTCGACTTCAGCCAGCGTTGCGGTGCTGGTGTCGCCGGGTGTAGTCATGGCAAGCGCGCCGTGGGCTACGCCGCAACGGAGAGCCCATTCAATCGGTTTGCCCGTGAGCAGTCCGTAGATCAGCCCGGACGCAAAGCTGTCTCCGCCGCCCACGCGGTCGAAAATATCGATATCGCGCTGAGGAATGTGGACGATGTTGTCTTCGTAAAGCGCAATCGCGCCCCAGGCGTTGCGGCTGGCTGTAGAAACAGTCCGAAGGGTGCTGGCAATGAGCTTCAAATTCGGATAAAGAGCGGCAACGTCGCGCAGCATCTCCTCGTACGCACCGATTGGGAGCTCGGCGAAGTCTTCCGGAACCCCTTTGAGCTTGACGCCGAGCATGGCGGAAAAGTCTTCCTCGTTCCCAAGCAGCAAATCGACCTTGCCGACCAGGTCGCGATTGACTTCCTGCGCCTTCGTCTTGCCGCCAATGGATCTCCACAGCGAGTCCCGAAAATTGAGGTCGTACGAGACTGGGGTCCCTTGCAGATGCGCCGCGTCCATGGCTTCGGCTGCGACCTGAGCGGTAGAAGTTGAAAGGGCGGCGAAAATCCCGCCGGTGTGGAACCACTTCGTGCCGTTCTTGTTTCCGAAGATCGCGGACCAATCGTAGTCGCCTGGATTGAGCTGGCTGACAGCTGTGAGTCCGCGATCGGAGCACCCGGCGGCGGCACGAACACCGAACCCTCGCTCCGTGAAGTTGAGGCCGTTGCGCACCTGGCGTCCGACACCGTCGTAAGGCACCCATTTGAGCAAGGATGTGTCGACGCCTCCTTGCAGTATGAGGTCTTCAACCAAGCGGCCGACAGGGTTGTCGGCGAGCGCAGTGGCGATGGCGGTGCGCAGGCCAAAGCAGCGGCGCAGGCCGCGGGCCACGTTGTATTCGCCGCCGCCCTCCCAGACCTGGAAATGGCGCGTGGTGTGGATACGGTTTTCGCCGGGATCGAGGCGAAGCATCACTTCGCCGAGCGAGAGGCAGTCCCAGTTTCGAGGGGTGTCGGGAATGTTTAGCGGGTTCATGACGTGACGGTTGCTTTCCAATGAAACTGTATCGCATTGACGCGGAGGCCATGTGTGACCCTCCGGAGGGCGCGGGTAAATCGCCTTGCATGATAGTGTTTTGGGTTGAGCGTTGCACTGAAAAAACGAAGCGCCACTTTTTCCGCGCCAGAGTCGCGGAAAGCAGGCGCGGAAGAGATATCGGCTGATGAATCAGGGACTTTTCGATCTGCGCGGGCGGGTTGCAGTGGTCACGGGCGGGACCACGGGCCTGGGTCACGCGATTGCGCTGGGGCTGGCAGGGGCCGGCGCAGATGTCGTGTGCAGTTCCCGTCGGCAGGAACAGGTAGACCGCGCCGCCGCGGAGATTGAGCGCCTGGGCAGACGGACAATTCGATTGACGTGCGATGTGGTGGTGCGGGCGTCGGTGCAGGCACTGCACGATGCGGTAATTACGGAGTTCGGGAAGGTGGATATCCTGGTGAATGCCGCCGGAATTACCTTAAAGGGCCCGGCGGTTGACCTGAGAGAAGCAGACTGGCGGCGTGTGATGGACACCAATCTTACCGGAACGCTGCGGGCGTGCCAGGTTTTTGGTGCGACCATGGTCGCGGCCGGGTATGGGCGAATTGTGAACATTGCATCGCTGTCGACTTTTGTCGGTTTCCACGAGGTGGCTGCCTACTCGGCGAGCAAAGCGGCGGTGGGGTCGCTGACGCGCAGCCTGGCGGTGGAACTGGCTCGGAAGGGCGTCAATGTGAATGCGATTGCGCCCGGAATTGTTTCAACGCCGCTGAATGCAAAGCTGGTGCAGGGAACGCCGCGCGGGGAAGAGCTTTTGATGCGCACGCCGATGGGAAGATTTGGCAGGGCCGAAGAAATGGCGGGTGCAGCGGTGTTTTTGGCCTCGGAGGCGTCGTCGTTCATGACCGGCCAGGTGATTGTGGTGGATGGCGGATTCCTGGCAAGCGGAGTAAACCAATGATCGACGAGCCCATTGAGTTATCGGGAGTTATGGAGCGTTGCGCGCGATGAAGATTACGAATGCGTATCTGAATATAACTTCGCCGGGGCGAAATTTTGTCACCCTCAAAGTGGAGACGGACGAAGGAATTTACGGATTAGGTGACGGGACGCTGAATGGCCGCGAGTTAGCCGTTGCGAGTTACCTTACCGACCATGTGATTCCCTGTATTATCGGGCGCGATCCATTTCAAACAGAGGATATCTGGCAGTATCTCTATCGCGGGGCCTATTGGCGGCGCGGCCCTGTTACCATGTCCGCAATTGCGGCGGTCGATGTAGCACTGTGGGACATCAAGGGCAAGGCTCTGCATACACCGGTCTACAACCTGCTGGGCGGCAAGAGCCGGGAGGGCGTGCTGGTATACGGGCACGCCAATGGCAAGGACACGGATGCGGCCCTCGAAGACGTGGCGCGCCACATCGGGCTGGGCTTCAAGGCCGTGCGTGTCCAGAGCGGGGTCCCCGGCCTTTCGGCGACGTACGGAATCAGCAAGGGGCCACGCCGCTATGAGCCGGCGGAGCGCGGGCTTCCTTCGGAATACGAGTGGTCGAGTGAGCTGTATCTGCGGCATGTTCCCACTCTATTTGCGCGGGTGCGCGAGGCATTTGGCGAGGAGTTGCACCTTCTTCACGACTGCCATCACCGCCTTACCCCGATAGAAGCCGGGCGGCTTGGCAGGGAGTTGGAGCCGTTTCATCTTTTCTGGATGGAGGACCCGGCGGCCGCGGAGTTGCAGGAGGGGTTCAAGGTGATTCGCGAGCACACCACGACGCCGATTGCCGTGGGCGAGGTGTTCAATTCGATCTGGGATGCGCATGACCTCATGCGCAATCAGTGGATCGACTATCTGCGCATGACGCTGGTTCATGGTGGCGGATTTACGGCGCTCAAAAAGGTGGCGGATTTCGCCGCGCTCTATCATGTGCGCACGGGCTTCCATGGAGCTACGGATTTGTCACCGGTTACGATGGCCGCGGCTCTGCATTTCGACACAGCGATCCATAACTTCGGGATACAGGAACTGATGCCTCATACAGACGAGACGAACGCGGTTTTTCCACACCGGTATTCGTTCAAGGAAGGGTTCATGTACCCGGGCGACGGCCCTGGGCTGGGCGTCGATCTGGATGAGAAGTTAGCGGCGAAATATGAGTATCAACGTGCATATCTCCCAATTAATCGCAAGTTAGACGGAACACTGACCGACTGGTAAGCCACTGCGTGAGGCGAACCCTTGGAGGAGAGTAGCAATGAGCCGGAAACTAAGGATGGGAATGGTAGGCGGTGGCCCCGGTGCCTTTATTGGTCCGGTGCATAAGATGGCGGCCGAACTGGACGGAAAGATCGAGTTAATAGCTGGAGCGTTTTCACAGTCGGCGGAGCGGTCGCGCGCGGCGGGAGCTAGTTTCGGAATCGATCCGGCGCGGGCATACGCGAGCTATGGGGAAATGTTCGAAACCGAGAGCAGACGCGATGACGGCATCGACTTTGTGGGGATCGCGACGCCAAACAATTTGCACCTTCCCGTGGCGCAGGCCGCGCTGGCCGCGGGGATTGCGGTCATGAGCGACAAGCCTGCAACGGCCACTTATGCCGAGGTACTGACGCTCGAGGCCGCAGTTGTGAAGTCCGGTTTGCCCTATGGGTTGACTCATACGTATGCGGGATACTCGCTGGTTCGTGAAGCGCGCGCGCTGTGTGCGAGCGGAAAATTGGGACCTATCCGCAAAATAGCCGTGGAGTACCTGCAAGGCTGGTTGAGCAGCCCGCTTGAAAGCACGGGACAGAAGCAGGCTGCGTGGCGTTCTGACCCGGCGCTGAATGGTCCGGGCGGATGCATCGGAGACATTGGAACGCACGCATTTCACCTCACCGAATACGTAACCGGGCTCAAGGTGACAAGCCTGAACGCAGCACTCCGGAGTGTCGTCCCAGGACGCCGGCTGGACGATGATTGCAACGCGCTGCTCCGCCTAAACAACGGTGCGAGTGGAGTGCTCATGGCGTCTCAAGTGGCGGCGGGCGAGCGAAACGGCATGCGGCTTCGGGTGTATGGGGAAGTGGGGTCCATCGAATGGCGCCAGGAGGATCCGAACCGGCTGAGCGTGAAGTGGCTGGATGGCCCGGAAGAAATTCGCCATGCTGCCGGACCGTACTTGAGCACCGACGCCCTGACTGTCACGCGGCTTCCTGGTGGCCATCCGGAGGGTTATATCGAGGCCTTTGCGGTTCTCTATCGCGAATTTGCGGATGGGCTGTTGGCGTGGAAGGCAGGTAGCGCAAATCCCTTGCCTGTGACACTCCCAGGGATTGAGGCCGGAGTGCGCGGTATGCAATTCATTGAGCGCGCGATCGAGAGCAGCCGCACCGAAAGCTGGGTCGATTTTTAGGAAGGCTCTGATTAAGATGGAGATTTGCCGCTTTGAAATGGCATGGCAACTGATTCAAATCGTCCTTGGAAGGTGTTGTAGAGGAGCGTAACGATGAAGACGATCAAGGGACCGGGAATATTTCTGGCGCAGTTTGCTTCCGATGAGGCGCCGTTCAATTCGCTTGACGGAGTGGCAGGATGGGCGGCGAATCTTGGTTTCAAGGGCGTGCAAATTCCCAGTTGGGACCGGCGGCTTTTCGATTTGCAACGCGCGGCTGAGAGCCAGGACTACTGCGATGAAATAGTGGGGTTGGTGCGGCAGTCTGGGCTCGAAATAACAGAGCTTTCCACGCACTTGCAGGGACAACTTGTCGCGACACACCCCGCATACGACACGGCCTTTGCAGACTTCGCTCCGCCGGAGTTGGCTCAAGACGCGAAGGGGCGCCAGGCGTGGGCTGTGCAGCAATTGTTGTGGGCGGCGGAGGCCAGCCGGAGGATGGGACTTACGGCGCACGCTTCGTTTTCCGGCGCGCTTGCATGGCCGTTCTTTTATCCCTGGCCTCAGCGGCCGGCGGGGCTTATCGATGAGGCTTTTGCAGAGTTGGGTCGCCGGTGGCTGCCAATCCTTAACGCATTTGAGGAGGCCGGCGTGGACGTTTGCTACGAACTGCATCCTGGCGAAGACCTGCACGACGGAGCGACATTCGAGCGGTTCCTGAGCGCGGTGGGCGGCCACAAGCGGGCGAATATTCTGTACGACCCGAGCCACATGATCCTGCAGCAGATGGATTATCTTGGATTTCTGGATCTATATCACGAGCGGGTGCGGGCGTTTCACGTGAAGGACGCTGAGTACAGGCCAAGCGCGCGAAGCGGTGTCTATGGCGGATATCAGGATTGGATTGACAGGCCGGGTCGCTTCCGGTCGCTCGGCGATGGTCAGATCGATTTCAACTCGATCTTCTCGAAGATGGCGCAGTACGGCTATCCAGGCTGGGCGGTGCTGGAGTGGGAGTGCTGTTTGAAGCACCCTGAAGCCGGTGCGGCGGAGGGTGCGAATTTCATCAATGAGAAGATCATTCGCGTAACCGACCGTGCGTTCGATGATTTCGCCGGCGGCGGGGCAGACGCGGAAAAGAACAAGAGAATTCTAGGTTTGGAATAGGCAATCGCCGATCAGCTCGGAGGTCCGCTGTCTTGAAAGGGCATGGCGGGTACACTTTGGGTCCCGGGCCACCTGGGAACCCCAAATGAGCCGGGCCTCAGCCCCTGAGGGAATGCTTGGTTCCACCCGGAGCTATCCCAATCTAACTTCTTCAAACCTTCTTTAAGCCGGACGTACCGCCGGACATTCGCAAGAAGTACTTTTCTCTCGATCTCAATTGCATGTGGAAGTACCGGGGATGCGAGGATGCGAAGCAATTGCTTTCAACCGCTGAGTGGAACCGACACTTCGAAGCGAGAGGATTTTGCACTCGGTTGCTACTGCGCCTCCTTCACGCAGCGGAAGCCGATGCCACCGGAGCGGTCGTAGCTCGGTGCCATCAGCAGCAACTTGCCGTGCTCGTCGTTCCGATAAGCCACCGGGAAGTACCAGATGGACCCCTGCGGCTGGTAGTACTCGCCTCCACGCACAATCGCTGCGCGGGTGTGTTCGTCGGTGTATTCGTCGGTCCACTGCCACACGTTGCCCACCATGTCCATCACGCCATACGGGCTCGCGCCTTGCGGATGTGCGTCCACAGGGTCAGGCCCGCGCATGGATCGGCTCGTATCCGGAGCGGGCACGTTGGCTTGCTGCCAGAAGCCAACCCATGGGAAGATACGGCCATCTGTTCCTTGTGCGGCAATCTGCCACTCCCATTCGTGCGGCAGTCGCTTTCCGGCCCACTGTGCGTAGGCCCGCGCATCTTCCAGAGAAACCCAGGTCACAGGCCGATTGTCCCAGCCCTGCGGAAAGCCGCCGTTTTTCCAGTCGCGCAGAAAGTTGATGGAATCTTTGGGCGCGTAGTGCGTTGCATCGATAAACTGCTTGAACTGGGCGTTGGTCACGGGGTACTTATCGATGAAGAACGGCTTGATCTCCATTGTGTGCTCATGGAAACGGCGCGGCGTAGGCTCCCACGGGTATTGGACATCGACCCTATCCGATGCGCCGCCCTCGATCTCCGCGCCCTGTACTTTGAAGTCGAATTGCCCGCCGGGAATCTTGACCATGCCAACGGGAGCTTCAGAAACAGGCGCTGTTGCGGGAATCTCCACCAGGCTCTGCTTCAGAACGGCCGACTGATGCGAGAAATCCGCCATTGGTCTTTTTGTCTTGGTGGCCATGTGCAGCATCAGGGTCTTGATTGCTTCTCTCGGTTCGCTGGGAGTGGCAAGAATTGCGCCGTAGCCGCTAGCTTCCATGTCAAAGCTCAGAATGCTGGTTTGCCCCTTCGTTTCCGGCTTCAATTCAGTGCCATGATACAGGTCGAAATAGCGCATTCCCGGCGTCAGCGACACTTCCATCTGGTGACCGGTGACCTCGTAGCTATTGCGATTCACGATGGTCCACACCGTTTCGTGTCCAAGCGTCCAGCGGCTTGCATAGACGCCGAAAGTGAGCATCGGTGAAAGCGGTTCCCAGTCCGGGCTGACGAGGAACGGCGCAATGCCACGCTCCAGTGTCGCGACTCGCCGTGTAGCCTCAGCGTCGCGCGGGCTGATGCCAATCCAGATGCCCCAGACGTTCTCCCAGCTTTCCCAGCCGATGCCGTTGAAGAATGCGAACTGCAGGTCGTCCGTCTTGTCCAGGTTCCAGCGGTCGCTGATGTTGACCATGTGGCGAGTCTCCAGCCACTTGAACCGGTCTACCGTCGGAATAAACGGAAAGCTGTACTGGCCCCAGTTCATCACGTTCCAGGCAATCGCCTCGTCGCTGGGGCTGTCTTCCGGCTCAAACGCCAGCGGATGGTCGATCTTTTCCGTAGCCAATGAAAATCCCAGCGGGACGCCCTCCTGCGTATCTCCGTTGATGCCGTCTGCGCCAATCTGTTTCATCAGGGTGGCGATGGCGTCGGGCCACGGTCGATCCGGCTGGTGCGTCCCCTGATCCCACATCATCAGGGGGAAGAGCACGCGGACGCCGCGTCGATGAAAGTCCGCAACCATCTGGCGAACGCCTTCGACGCCGCCCGGCATGGACGCGACCATTTCCAACTGGTTGCGGTCGTCGACACCCATGTTCGGATAGGTCGACCAAACGAGCACCGCATCTATCCCGCCGTAGCGCTTTTCCAGATCGTCAAGATAGCGGTCAACCGTGTAGCGTTCAGAAACGGGGTCAAAGAAATAGCGGTCATGCACCATCATCTGCGGCTGCATGAAGCTGGATTCGGTCCATTGCAGCGCGGGCAAGTCATAGCGGGATGGGTCGTAGGCGATGCGAATTCGCCTCTCCATGCGCCAGTGCGCGATGTCCTGCAGCCAGCGCTCGTGAGTGAAAGGCGGGCACCCAGCGGTGAGAACACCCTCCCATGCGTTGTGCAGTTTCATACATTCCGGCGGGGGAATCTGCTGTTCGAGGGGCGAGTATTGCGAATCTTGCGCGGCCGCCATAATAACAATAGCCGCCGCAAGAAGTTGAAGACTCAGTGTGCGAAGCGTGCGGTGAATGCTTACCAATTCAGGATTCCTCCGGCCCGGTAGGCGAAATTTCAACACATCAGTTATGCTTCGCCAGGAAATTGTCGACCTCTTTTCGAGATGGCATGGAAGCCTGCGCGCCACGCCGTGAAACGGAAATAGCCGCTGCGGCAGAGGCGAAACGCGCCGCCGCCCACGGTTCGAGACCTTCGAGCAGCGCCACGGCAAACGCCCCGTTGAAGCAATCCCCCGCGCCAACGGTATCGATGACATCCACCTTGAAGGCGGGCACCCAGGCTGCCTCGCCTCCCGCAACCGCAACGAAGGACCCCTCGCTTCCGCGCTTCAACACAACGCCCTTGAGGCCGCGCACAAGCAGGTGCTTCGCAGCTTCTTCGGGTGCATCTGAATTCTCAAGGTAGAAAGCCGCTTCGGTTTCGTTCGGCGTGAACCATGCAACCTGGCCCCACACAGCTTCAGGCAGGGTTGCCGCGGGAGCTGGATCGAGCATCGCGGGAACGCCAGCCTCCGCGCACAGGGCAAGCACATGGCTGATCGTTGCCATCGGAATCTCGAGCTGGCAAAGCACCATGCCGGCAGAGCGAATAAGTTCCGCGTGGCGATCGACGTAAGCGGAATCGACCTTCCCGTTAGCGCCGGGAACAACGACGATAGCGTTCTCACCGGCCTCGGAGAGAAATATCGGAGCCAGCCCGGAAGGTCCTGCAACTGGCTCCATAGCTTCAGTGCCGACGCCCGCACCGGACAGATTCTCAAGCAGGGCAGGCCCATACAAGTCCTCTCCAATTCTGCCCACCATCTTCACGGGATAACTCAGCCGCGCGGCCGCAACAGCCTGGTTGGCTCCCTTGCCACCGGGGGTAGTGCCAAATCCGGTCCCAATGACAGTCTCACCCGTGCGCGGAATCCGTGGGGTGAGGGTCACCATATCCATGGTGACGCTGCCGACGACGACGATAGGCTTGCGGATGCCGTTCAAGGGAACAATTCTCTCCGTTAGTAAAGTGGGGCCAGGGCGACGGCGACCAGTCCCAGCGCAAAGAAGATGAACATGTAGAGCAGGTATCGGCGAGCCACTCTCGGTGCGCCGGCAAACTCGCGCCACACGAAAACGCCCCAGCAGGCCGAGACCATCGTCGCGCCCTGTCCAATAGAATAGGAAACTGCTGGCCCCACCAAGTGCGCTCCCGAGGCCACAAAATTGGCGATCGCACCGGTTGCCCAGATCCCTCCGCCCAGCAGTCCCGCGAAGTGCCAGCGCAAAGGTGCGGGCCAATAGCCTGCCCCTTTCACCGGCGGCTTGCCATCGAGCGGCTTGGCCATGAGCAACAGGTTGGCCGGAACGGTGGACAGAAGCACGCCAAAGGCAAAGAACAATGCCACGGCATACGGACCAACCGCTGGAACGCCCTTGGCGCCGCGCAGAGAAGCCGCCACAAGCGGATAAAAGGTTCCCATCAGCACACCGGCCACCAGCGAAAGCACGATACCACGCGTGGTGGCCGCCTTCGCCTTCGCCTCTCGCCTGCGATAAGCTGCCGCGTCGAAGAGGATGGCCACGGTAACCAGCGCCACTCCGCCAAACAGCAGCAGGGGATTGCCGGCCGGCCGCACCAGGTAGCTTGAAACCGCTCCCACAATGAGCGCCAGGCCAATGCCAACCGGGAACGCCACAGCAAGCCCGGCTACATCGATGGCCGCCACCAGCAGCAGATTGGCAATGTTGAAGATCACTCCGCCAAGAAACGCGAAGAGAATCGAGGCGGCGCTCGCCTGCGCAATATCGCTGAGAAAGGGCGTGCCGGCCTGTCCGTGGCTGCCGACGGTAAGTCCCCAGAACACGGTGCCGGCGGCCAGCCCAATTGCATAGTCCCAATAAAAAAGCTGGAAGCGATAGCCTGTGCAGAGCTTGAGCGTGTTGGCCCACGACCCCCAGCACAACATGGTCAAAATCATTAAAAGAAGAGCGCCCTGATAAGTTTCAGGAAAGAACATGGCTAGACCCCGCGGCTTTCTTTGTATGCAGTGAACAGGGAACCATAAAGCCTTGGGCCGGGGCGGCGCAAATGCCTGTCGGCCGATGAAGCCAGCATCCGGTTTTCCAGCATCCGGAAACTGGCCAGCCGACGTCAACTCAATCCATCAGCTTCATCGTCAGATAGGTGAAGTACTCGGCCCTCGTCCGCGCCTCCTGCTTGTTATCAGCGCCTGCGCCGTGTCCGCCCTCCGTGATCTCGTCATAGAAAAACGGCTCGTGAAACTCCTCCATCCGCGCCGCGAATTTGCGCGCATGAACCGGCCCCACGCGATCGTCCTTGGTCGTAGTAAAGATCAGCGGCACCGGATAATGCACATCCGGCTTTAGCTGGTTGTACGGCGAAATCGACGCCAGAAACGCCCGCTCCTCAGGCACCGATGCCGACCCGTACTCGCCCACCCAGGAAGCACCGGCCGACAGATGCTCAAACGCCAGCATGTCCAGCAGCGGCACCTGGATCACAACCGCATTCCACATCTCCGGGTGTTGAGTGAATTCGACGCCCATCAGCAGGCCGCCATTCGATCCGCCGATAATCCCCAGCCTCCGCGTCGAGGTAATCTTGCGTGCCACCAGGTCCTGGGCCACGGCGTAGAAGTCGTCGTAAATCCGTTGCCGATGCGTCTTGAGACCCGCCTCGTGCCATGCCGGTCCAAACTCGCCGCCGCCTCGAATATTGGCCAGCACAAACACGCCACCGTGCTCCAGCCACAACTTGCCCATCACGCCGGAGTAGCTCGGTGTCTCCGACACCTGAAAGCCGCCATAAGCGTTCAGCACCGTTGCATTCGACCCGTCGTGGGGCATGTCCTTGCGATGCACCACAAAGTATGGAACCTTGGTCCCATCCTTTGAGGTCGCTTCCAGTTGCTCCACCACATCGCCGCTCGCGTCAAACTGCGGCTTCTGCGACTTCGCCAACTCCAGAGAACCATTCCCCGCATCGCCCAGCCACAGCGAAGTCGGCGTCAGGAAGCCTGTAAGCACCATGAAGAACCGGTCATCCGTCCGGCTGGTCGTGACAATCCCGACCGTCTGGTTATCCGGCACCGGCAGCCGTTTCCGCGTCCATTGCCCATCGCTTCCATGCGTGTACACATACGCGCGCCCCTGCACATGATCAAGTGTCGTCAGGATCAGGTGATTCCTGGTCATCGCCAACCCCTCCTGCGCAAACTCCTCCGCCGTCGGCGCAAAAACCACAGTGGGTTTAAGATGCACCGGATCTCTTTTCATTTCGTACAACTGCATCGAAACGACTGACCCTTGCGCGATACTCTTCGTTTGTCCCGCGGGCGTCCAATCCTCTGCGAGCGTTACAACAAATTGACCATCCAGCAGTCCGTCAATGTCGAGCTTTTTCGGCAGCCCCAGCTTCTTCACTCCGCCGGGCAACAGCAGATAGGTCTCCTGTTCAAACGTAGTCATGTTCCGCTCGATGATCGCCACGCGGTGTCCCTGCGCATCCGTCAGTACGCCGGGATTGTCCCCATAACCGTTGTCCTTGGTGTCTCCGCGATACACTTCCTTTGAGCTTTCCAGCGGCTCGCTGCGCTTCCACTCCCGAATTGTGATCGGATAACCGGCTTCGCTCATGGTCCCAGGGCCCCAATCGCGTGCAATCAGCAGCGTGTCCTTATCTTTCCATGCCACCTCTTGCTTGCCGCGCGGCATCACAAAGCCACCCTCGACAAACTTGCCCGTCTTCAGGTTCATCTCGCGCAGGGTCGCGGCATCCTCGCCCCCTGCCGAAAGCGCAACCAGGCACACCTCTTCGTCCGGCTCCTGGCAAAGCAGTCCATGCCCCACCCAGCTTTGCTTGTCTTCTTTCGACAGCGCATCGTAGTCCAGCACCGTCTCCCACTTCGGCTCTGTGGTCAGGTAATCCTTCAGCGTCGTGCGCCGCACAATGCCTCTCACATGCTCCGCATCGCGCCAAGTGTTATAGACCGTGCCGTTGCGAAACTGTGGCATGGCCAGCCGATCAGGAGACTCCAGCACCTTCAGCGCATCAGCCTGCAGAGGAACGAAGTGGCTGTCCTTCTCCAGCACCTCTGCCGTCCGCGCATTCTCCGCCTTCACCCATGCCAGTTGCTTCTCACCGTTGATATCTTCCAGCCATGTGTACTTATCCGGCTGCTCAGCAACAGGCTGCTGAGCCCTTGCCGGGAGCAGCCCTACCCCAACGCTTGCGACTGCAATTGTCATCAGCATCGCCGCCAGGCACACCGTCCTTCCAGTCAAAGAATCACTCATGGGACACTCCTTCGGTTTTGAAAGGGCATGGCTTTAGCCGTGCCACCCCGGCCGCAAAAATCAACTTGGGCTTCAGCCCCTGAGGGAATGCCCGCTGCCAGCCGGAGCTCTTCGGTATCCAACTTCACTGGATATTCCTGAAGTCGATACATTCTTGCATCCCCGACAGGCTTTATCCAATACCCGGCCAATTCGTCGCTACGACCTTGCCGCCTTGACAGCCTCAGTCAAGGCCGGAACCACCTCAAACAAATCCCCAACAATTCCGTAATCCGCCACCTCAAAGATAGGCGCATCGGGGTCTTTGTTAATGGCGACAATGCACTGCGACCCCTTCATGCCGACCAGATGCTGAATGGCGCCGGATATCCCGACCGCAAGATAGAGTTTTGGCGCTACAGTTTGCCCGGAACTGCCCACCTGCCGCTCCATAGGCAGCCAGCCGTTGTCGCAGATGGGGCGCGATGCAGCCAGTTCCGCTCCAAGCGCAGTAGCCAGGTCCTGCACCAGCGGCAAATTATCCGCTTCCTTGATACCGCGCCCAACACTAACGATGAGCTGCGCCGAGCCCAGGTCGACCGTCTGCGATGACCCGCGGAACGGCTCGGCCGGCTTGGTGCGGATCTGAGCCACGTCGAGCGTAGGCGTAAAGCTGGTGACTGCGGCGGCGGCCGTTGCTTCAGAAACCTCCGTGCGAAATGCCCCAGCCTGCACAGAGACAAAGCAGGCGCCAGTGCCGGTGTGGCGATAACTGCCGTTCAGCCGGCCTTGCATCAGTTGGCGTGTGAACACCGGTCCTTCGCCAATAGCCACCACATCGCCGATCAGCACCTCGCCCAGCCGTGCGGCCAGCGCCGGTGCGTAGTCGCGCACCTGGTACGTATGCGGGAGCACCACGTAGGTTGGCGACTCGGATTGGATCAACTGCTGAAGCGCCAGCGTGAAACCATCGGGCGTGTACCGGGCAAGCAGCGGGTGCTCCACGCGGATGACTTTGCCAACAGGGCGGCTCGCGACTTCAGCGGCCAGGGTCTCGGTTTCCGATCCGATAATGACTGCACCGACGGGTTCGCCCGTCTGCGCGGAGAGTCGCTGCCCTGCGGCTACCGCTTCCCAACTGATGCGGGAGATGCGGCCTTCACGCTGTTCGATGACTACCAGAATCCCGCTCATAGCACGCGCACCTCGAATTTCAGCTTTTCTACCAGGGCCGCGGCTGCTTCTTTGGGCGAGCCGGGCAGAATCTGCGTCGATTTTTGTTTCAGCGGCAGGGAAACACGGTCGAGAACCACCACCGGCGCCCCATCCACGCCAAGCTCCGCAGCGGTCAGTTGCCGGACTTCCTTCATCTTGGCGCGCTTGATGCCCATCAGCGTTGCATAGCGCAGCTTGTTTCCCCCGGACTGGATGGTCAGCACCGCTGGCGTCGGCATATCGATCGTCTGGAACCAGCCTTCTTCCAATTCGCGCTTCACTGTCAGCCCAGTCCCGGTCTTCTCCACGTGGAGAATCAGCGTAGCGTGCGGCAGCCCCAGCAATTCCGCCAAAATCACGCCGGTCTGTCCCAGCCCCAGGTCCTCCGATTGAAGCCCCGTAAGCAGCAGGTCAGGATTCTCCTGCTTCACGGCCGCGGCCAGCAACCGCGCCACGCCCAGCGCATCGCGCGTCCCCAAATCGTCGCAGGCAATATTGATTGCGCGATCCGCTCCCTTGGCTAGCGCCTCGCGAATCGTTTGCCCGATCCGCTCGGGACCAGCCGAGAGCACGATGACCTCGCCGCCGTTCTTCTCCTTCAATTGCAGCGCCTCTTCCAGCGCATAAGCATCCGACTCGTTCAGCGCAAATTGAAGATCGGCTTCTTCAATCCACTTACCCGCGGCGTCGATGCGAAACTGCGCATCGCGGTCCGGAACCTGTTTGATAGCGACAATGATTTTCATAATGAAAGTGCCTCGTACATCCTAATTGGCATGGTCCCTGTTGATTCGTCTTGCAGTCACTTACACTCCGTGCCCCATCCTTGCGCCCTTTTTCTGGCGCAAGGGAGGGAAACCTCAAACTGCGCTGTCCGTGGGCAATCCCCGCGCCACCAATTGCGCAATATCCAGCAACTGCGGCGGTTCGCTACCTCCAGCCGTCAGCGCATCCCGAAACATGCTGTTGCAGAAGGGGCAGGCGGTGCCTACGGTTTGCGCGCCGGTGGCGACTAGTTCAGCCGCACGATTATGGCTCACTCTTTCTCCAGTCTCCTCGCCGAGAAAAGCCAACCCACCTCCAGCCCCGCAGCAGAAACTCCGTTCATGATTCCGCGGAGCCTCCACCACCGTTCCAGCCAGCCCCGCAACCGCCCGCGGTTCCTCGTAAACATTGCGGTAGCGCCCCAGGTAGCAGGGATCGTGAAACACAATCGTCTCGTCCTTGCTTTGTTGCGGTAGCTTGTCAGCAAACCGCGCCAAAAACTCACTGTGGTGCTCAATCTCCGGCGGCGTTCCGTACTCCTTCCAGTCCTCCTGAATCGTCCGCACGCAGTGCGGACAAATCGACACAATCTTCTTCACCTTGTTCTGCGCCAGTGCTTCGAGATTCGCCTCAGCCAGTTGCTGAAAAACCAGGTCATTGCCCAGCCGCCGCACCGGGTCGCCCGTGCATTTTTCTTTGCGCAGCACGCCGTAGCTGGCCCCGAGGTAATTCATCACGCGCGCAAAGTCAGCCACAATCTCGCGCCCCTTGGGGTCGTATCCGCCCATGCAGCCCAGCCACAAACAATATTCCTGCGTTCCGTCGAAAATGGGCAGCGCCTGTTTCCGAATAAACTTGTCACGCTCGGCAGGGCTGATGCCCAGTGCGTTTGAGCCGCGTTCAAGAGCCAGGAACAGCTTCGAGCCATAATCGTCTTCCCATGCTCCCGTATTGACCGCCCCACGCCGCAGCCCCACAAGAATAGGCACATGCTCAATCCCGACCGGGCACTGGAATTCGCAAGCCCCGCACGTAGTACACTGAAAAACCGCCACCTGCGAATTGTATTTCCCCAGCAGCGCCTGGTCCGATGCCGGCCCCAGGTCATTCAGATAAGCGCGTACTCCCAAAATGATTTCTTTAGGGTTAAGCAGCTTCCCCGTGTTGGCAGCAGGGCAGTGCTCCGTGCAGCGCCCGCACTCCACGCAGGAGTAAGCCTGCAAGCTGACAAGCTTTGTCAAGTCCGTCCCTGCCACCAGCCCAAAATCCTCATCGCCATTTAGTGCAGGAATCTGCGCGTAGCTCCCGCGCGACAGAAAAATGGTGGCGGGGCTCAGAACCAGGTGCAAATGTTTGGTATGCGGAATGAGTGGCAGAAAAGTCAGCAGCGCCAGCGTGTGCGCCCACCAAAGAATGCGCGCGGCAGTATCGGCATCGGCGACAAAAAACGACGCCAGGTAAGTAGCCATCAGCGCAAAGATCAGGAGCGCAATGAATCCCGACTCCCAGGAAAGCTTCTCGCCCAGCCACTTAGGGCGCACCAGGAACCTTCGGACAAACAGGCCAAGAATCCCCACAGCGCAAGCCAGCGCGAAGGCCGCGGCAAAGTAAAAATACCACCGTCCAATGAGCCCGGCAGGCGAAAGAAAGCCCACTCCAAGCCCAGACGCACAGTGGTTCAGCGTAACCAGCGCGAATGCCAGAAACGCCCAGAACACCAACGCATGCGCCAAGCCGGGCAACGGACGCTCGCGAATGACCTTGGCCTGGCACAGCACTTCCCAGAAGAAATCCCAGACCCGTTTTCCTATCGGGAAGAGGTGAAAGTTCGGGTCTTTTCTCGATTCAAGGATTTTGTTGAGGACCACGCCGAAGCGCCGCCAGAAAAGATACCCCGAGGCGACCATCATCCCGGCGAAAACGATCTTCTCAACTGGAGAGAAGTGCTGCGGCGAAGCCAGAGTTGGAAGAGAAAGAAGCATAAACGAACTTGAATTACAGCCTCACAATACAGGATGGGCCCGCGGCTTGTCGCGCCGGTCGTCAGGCGCTCCATTGGAAGCAGATGCCAAACCCGTCGGGATCTTTCAGGTAAAGCTGCTTCATTCCGTACCACGCGATCTTCGGCTCCGCGATGTCCAGGCCCTTGTCGCGAAGGTGCCGGTAAGCCTCGTCCACATCCGGGCAGCCAATGTAAAGGCACGTGTCGTCGTGTGCGGCGAAAAGAGCCGGATCGGGGGCAGGCGGCCGGCTATCGAACTCATACCTGGTGTTGAGCATCAACTCCGTCCCATCCCGCTTGAGCCACACCCAGTCGGAGTCGTCCTCCGACCGCGGCTTTGACGCGTTGAAAACTTCAAACCCCAGTATGTCGCGATAGAAACGAACTGACGCAGGCATGTCGTAAACCTGAAGCAGCGGACAAACGCCGCGCATTTCGATGGGCATGAAAGCCTCCATGAATGATTTTAGAATGCTGCAATCTGAACCTAACTCCGATGCTCTGACTCATTGAGTTGCCAGGAAAACTTCGACCTACCCGGAAGAAATCAGCGAGTGCATCAGCCGGACCGCGCCTGGAATCTGCGATGGCAGGGAACTGCCAAATCCAAGGATGAATCCCAGCCGCGGCGGGACGGTTGTGTATGAAGGCGAAAGAGGCCAGAGCCACAGACGCGAGCTTGCTGCGCGAAGCGAGATCTCAGCGTCCGTGATCGAGGATCGAAGATTGGGCGGAAGAGTCATGGCGAGGTGCATGCCGGCTTCCACGCCATGGATTTCATAGCCGCGATAGGCGGGAAAATCGCGGGCCAGCGAGTCGATGAGGATTGATCGCCTCTCTTTGTAAACCTGGCGCATTTTGCGAATGTGCCGAGTGAAATGTCCCTCAATAATAAAGTCGGCCATAACCTCCTGGTGCAGGTAGGGAGGGAAAATGTCCATCGCGTGCCGTACGGCGACGAAGCGGTCGACCAGGTCCGGCGGCATGACAATATACCCAAGGCGCAGTGAAGGAAACAGAACCTTGCTGAATGTCCCAATGTAGATGACGCGCGCGTTGCGATCGAGGCCGTGCATCGACGAAATGGGAAGCGATTCATACCGGAACTCGCTGTCGTAATCGTCCTCGATGATCCATGCGCCCGCGCTGTGAGCCCAGTTGAGCAGTTGAATCCGCCGGGATGCGCTCATGGTGGACCCAAGCGGATATTGGTGCGACGGCGTGACGAAAGCGGCGCGTGCTTTCGGAGCGCGCTTGATTGCGGCGGTAACGTCCATACCATCTCCGTCCACGGGAACAGGAACGAGCCGGCAACCTGCAGCGGTGAGCACGATGCGCTGGAGCGAGTAGCCGGGCTCCTCAACCCAGACGGAGTTTCCGGGATCGAGTAGAACGCGGGAAGTGCTGTCGAGTGCCTGCTGCGATCCTGAGACAACGAGAATCTGCTCCGGTGTGCATTTGACGCCGCGGGCTGTGCGCAGATAGTCGCAGATGGCGCCGCGGAAACGCTCGGCGCCGCTCGGGTCGACGCGTTGGATGGCGCGGACGTGGGGATTGCGGCTGTGGCGTGCAATGAGGCCGGCCCAGATAGGGAAAGGGAACTGGTCCAACGCAGGCTGATGCACGCCGAACGATCCCCAATTGCGCAGGTGCGATGCATTGGGAAACGACGGATAAAGCGTCGAACGGCGGGAGACCGGGCGCGGGCCGGAAGGAGCGGCCACGGATCGGCCGGAGGTCTGCGCGACCGACATTTGCTGCTCGGGCAATGACGCGGAGACAAAGGTGCCGGCGCCGACGCGGGACTCCAGGTAACCCTCCGCAATCAATTGCGCATAAGCATTGAGTACGGGAAAGCGGGAGACGCGGAGTTCGGATGCGAATTCGCGGCTGGAGAGGATCTGCCCGCCGGGGCCGAGGTCGCCGCGAAGGATGGCGGCCCTGTAGCCATCGTAGATCTGTTTGTGGAGTGGACTGTGGTCCGCACGGTCGATGTTGAAGATGGGCAGCGTTTCGTGCAAAGCGCTTTTCACGGGACCATTCTAGTGGTCAGGGTGAAACACAGACAAGTGGCTATGGATGCTAGCCACTTTTTCGAGCAACAGTAAGAGGAGTTTCCTGTCCGATTGCAGGGCTTGCCGGAGGCGCCACAAATCCGCCGTGCCCCATTTTTTTCGCTTTTTTCCTGGCGAAAGGGTGTGAAACCACTGCACTCGACCTATCGCCGGCGTAGTAAACCAGCAAACTCACCTCATAGCTCAACGCATTAATACCCTCAGTTTGAATTGACTTGAGAGTCCCGAGATCTGAAGGGATGCGTATCAAGCGACCAACCGTGTTCCCTCGGTTCTGGATAGGTCCAGCCTTGATCGAATGAATTTCACCAGAGTTGTGGTTTCTGGGTCAGTTGCGAGAAATTCCGGAAGCGTGTTTCGGAGGGCGATGGCTACAATCTGTTCCGAGGGCGCCAGTCCCGGGCGGATGGTTCTGAACCAGGAGCCGAATGATGTCACGACCAACTCGGATTTCGTTGCAGAAAGAATCTGCAGCAGTCCTTGGGCGATAAGTCCGAGTTGGATGTGGCGATGATACGCGTCCATCTTGCGTCGAACCGCCTTGCGGTACTCCTCGGTTTTGCAGTGCAGATATTGGTTTCCGCTGACCCGGCGTATGGGCGTCATCGACGCCATCCAGAAGTGATAGGCGTAGGCGCCGATGACGCGTAGCGCCTGCTTGAAGGACACTTCGATCTTGAATCTCAAGCCATAGATGCGAATGATATCCAGCGGACACAATGTTAGGTCGGTTGACATCAGCAGGATTGTCCCGCGTCGCGGATGAGAGACAGCGACGAAGCGGACCAGGATGCCGGCCGGGCGCCATAACAGGTCGGCGGAGCGAAAGCGGAGTGTGACCCCTTGCTCGCCATAGACGGGGCTGGGCGCGTCCTGCAGCAGGTCGGCCTGTTTCAGCAACGCCGAGACCAGCGTCTTCTTTCCATACTTTGCCGGCCTGCCCCGCCGCAGCGTGTTGCCGGAAGGCGGTGTTGCCGGAAAGAAAGCCACGCTGTTCTTTCGGACCCGCGTGACTAGGTGATTTCCTTTGGATAGCAACCCGCGAACCATCTTGCCGTTGGCATAGTAGGCATCGGCCACGAGATAGCACGGCACCAGCAGCCCGATGGAGTCCAACAGCAGAATCATCTTGTCGAGCAGTGTCCTCTTATCGCGGTTGGAAAACACTGTGCCTTCATGAATGCGACATACCAAGGGCAAGGCGAATACGCTGGCTATGGCTTCGGTGAGTACGGCGATCGCCTGGCAGGAGTGGCCGAATATGTACTCTGGCTTGGTGTTGGACTCGGATTCCTGATGTAGCTTTTTAACTCCGGGCATCTTGCGTCCGGCCTTGGCAACTTTGAGTCCGTCGCCAACCAGTACTACCCTGCCGTTGATACGCACGATGCCGGGGTGAATACGAAAGACCAGAGCGCACCAGGCCTGGGTAAGCCTGTTCAGGTCCAGGCCCTGGCTATGCAGACAGTCAAGCAGGCGATCATAGCAGGAGGCCTTCAGGCCCAGGGCGCGCACGACGCTGGTGACCCCCATCATCTCTGTGCGAACGGTCATTCCTGCCAGGCAGAGAGCCATCCACAAAAACGTCCGGCTACGCGCGCAGGCGGTCCGCAACTGGCATACCAGAGTCCACCATTGGTTCCAAAGAGTCACGAGATACCCCCGGCAACACAATAACCATAGAGTATAGCATGTTGATGCTATACTCTATGGCGCGAGGGAAACTTATGAACCAAAAGCGGATTAAGCATATCGAACAGAGGATTGCGCTAATCAAGCATGCGCTACAGGAGATTGGCGCGATGCGGCCAGGCTCTCTGACCCGCCAATTCAAGGATCGCGAAAACCAGATGGGGGCCTATTGGCAGCTCAGCTATACCCGCCAAATGAAGAGCCGAACCGAGTACGTCCGTCAGGATTCGGTGAAGGAGATTCTCCGCCAGATTGCCACCCACAAACGCTTCAAGCATTTGGTTGAAGAGTGGATTGACCTCAGTATCGAGCACTCACGCCTGACCATGCAGATTGCGAAACCTAGGACCATCCGATAGGCTGGATTCGACACTCGCAAGGAGAATCCAGAATGGCTAGGTTGGGGTCCGATAGACGGCCAGCGGTAGTTCGCGTGCAGACGATGCCTAAAGGCGAAGAGATCGTCGCCCTC
>Ga0302278_10001904_pt1 | contig 24896 bp, 16 predicted proteins | sample III_Bog_N3_2_FD_194543 | JGI IMG/M metagenome (GOLD analysis project Ga0302278, IMG submission 194543) | Peat permafrost microbial communities from Stordalen Mire near Abisko, Sweden - III_Bog_N3_2 | ecosystem: Environmental > Terrestrial > Soil > Wetlands > Peat | place: Sweden: Abisko... | reverse complement strand
CGCGGCTGGTTGCGAAGGGAAATTACTCGCGCATAGGGATAGCGCGAGTGCGGTTCAATGAAGCCGGCGATCCGACGGGCGTGGACAGGCTTGGCATCGCGCTGGAGCCTGAGGCCGATTATGAATTGCGGCCCTGGGGCGGCGGGGGCTGCGAGGATCCTCGCGTCACGTTCGTCGAGCCTCTCCAGCGCTACATCATGACCTACGCGGCATTTTCACCACACGGACCAAGGATCGCGATGGCGGAATCCGAGGATCTCTTCCACTGGAAGCGGCTGGGGCTCGCAACCTACGCTCATTGGCACGGCATCGATTTGAGCAGCGTGGATGACAAGGATGCGAGCCTTTTCCCGGTCGCAATCCCGAATTCATCCGGGCAGCATGAGTTGGGTATGCTCCACCGGCCGCTTTTTCCAGGCACTCGTCCAGAGGAGACCGCTTGTCATCCAACTTCTCGTGAGGTTGATCTCGATCACGAGAGTATCTGGATTTCCTATTGTCCTCCCGCGTTGAATGGCGCTGAACCTGAGCGTCTGGACCGGTTCACATCTCATCACAGGTTGGCGACTCCGGTGTCACCCTGGGAGCGACTAAAAATTGGCGCAGGTACTCCGCCGATTCTCACCAGGCACGGCTGGCTGATTGTTTATCACGGCGTTAGCGAGGTGACCGGTGCGGGTGGCGATGGCCATCATCTTTGCTACTCGGCCGGTGTGATGGTGCTCTCACAGAGGCATCCGCGCGTGATCCGCTATCGCTCAGTTGATCCGGTATTGACCCCGGTGCTTCCGCAGGAACGCGATGGGACAGTTGCGAATGTCGTGTTTCCCACCGGCATTGACCGGCGCGACGACCTTGGAACTCCCGATCGCCTCGACGTCTATTACGGTATGGCCGACAACCGGATTGGTGTCGCTCGTCTTGACTTGCCGGAAGAGATACCGGCAGAAGCAACTGCCGACGCACCTGGGGCAAAGGTATAAGTCGGCGGTCGATGAGGAATCAAGAACTCAAAGGATGTCCCTAAGAATAGGGGACGGGAGGGTGACTGATGAACAAATCCACAGGGATCACCTGCGTATTTCTGGATGTTGGTGATGTTCTACTCACCGATGGATGGGATCATCTAGCTCGCAAGCGGGCTGCGAAGCACTTCAAACTGGAGTGGTCGGAGATGGAAACTCGTCATCAACTAACCTTCGAGGTCTTCGAGATGGGAAGACTGACGCTCGAAGATTATTTAAACCTGGTTGTCTTCCATAATAAACGGAGTTTCACGCAACATCAGTTTCGGCAGTTTATGTTTGCGCAGTCAAAGCCCTTTCCAGAGATGATCGATTTAGTCATTCAACTCAAGCAGATTCTTGGATTGAAGATTGTGATTGTCAGCAATGAATCTCGTGAGATGAATGCATTTCGGAGCAGAAAGTTCGGCTTGGACAAATTATCGGACTGCTTCGTATCCTCCAGTTTCGTTCAGATGCGCAAACCAGACGTGGAGATTTTCAAGCTTGCTCTTGATTTGGCCCAGGTGCGGCCCGACAATGCGATCTTCATTGACAATACGCCGATGTTCATTCAGATTGCGGAGGGGCTCGGAATTCGAGGGGTTCTTCATACAGACTGCAAATCGACGCGCGCCAAGTTATCCCACTTCGGCCTGAATACCTAATAAATTGAGGGGTGTAAGATTCGCGTACGATACCCCAACCCATTCAATTTCATCGTAGGTTCGAAACCGTATCCGCACTCGTGATTTTGTAATTCTGGTATTGAATCGTCAATATGGCACGTCCCCCAAACCGGATTGTGGCGATGCTTTGGCTGCTTACGGGGAGCCAGAAGTCCCCTACTCGCTTGTACACCTCTTCGATTTCGATGTGCTTGATCCAGAATGAAGGATTCTTGGCAGGTTGGGCCTTCAGCCGTGCTACAGCAAAGCCCTCAGCGTCCACCCAAATTTGGCCGCGATATAAAAACAGTCCCTCGGTTTTTGGTTTCACGCCGAGAACATACATTGAGCCGGAGGGCGTACTGTCATATTCCATTTGCGTGAAACTGTAATTGTCGTTGTTTATTGCGTCGCGCCTCCGGTTCTCGACTTCCATCGCCTCCTTTTCCGCTCGTAAGAGCTTTTTGAATACTTTGCGGACGATCATCATAGACCCGGTTGCAGATCGGATTCTGAATTCTTTTGTATTCGGAGACCGGTATTTTACGTCCACAGTCATCTCGGCGCTGCGAGTGCCTCCAAAGCCGTGGTATTCCAACCGGTAAAACTGGGTCCCTTGAAAAGCGTTCAGCGCATGGACCCGCTTGAGGTCCATCGCCACCAGATTTTCAACAACTTGCTCCTGGCTGAGCGGAACCTTTATGATCGGCGCAGATGCGCCCGGTTGTTGTGCGCATGCGGTTCTCTCTGGTCCAATGTAAACCAGTAGCAGAGGGATGAGCATTTTCGCAAAGAACGAGACTCGTCCTCTCATTGATAGATCAACTCGATAATCTGTTCCACAGAACGTCACAGTTTCACCTTCTTTGAATACGCCGTCTCAGGTGTGCGCCAACTGGTCTGATTATTAGCCCGAAATTCTCCACGCCCTCAGGGCAGCGGCTGATTCAAAATCTGTCTAGCACGGCTTGGGACACTCATTATAAAAGCAGGGTTGAAATTGAAATCCATCCAAGCCTCACATTATTGCCCGCAATCAGAGTGCAGCATGATGATCGACCGTGGATTAACGCGGTAGCTCGGCCCTCCCAATCGAGACCCTTTTGTTCCTTCGGCAATGTCGTTCGGGGTGGGGAGAGAGGTGTCTATGAAGCGAAGCCAGCCCCCATTCGCGTCGTCAGCGACATGCGGAAGTGCAAACTGCAATGGCTCCCAATATGCGTTGATCGCTATGTAACGCACCTGGGTTCCGGCGAGATTATGCAGGGACAACGCAAGACTATGAGAGCTGCCGCCCCAGTCTGGCTTTCCAATTTCAATGCCATGCCACTCGATGCGGCTTTTGCTCAGGTAGTCCTCGAGTGTTGTTTGTCCACTTTTTTCCTTCTCATCGAAGTGGAGGCGCAGATGAATCATCTGCCGCACGAAGTGCAGAACGTCGGCGTTAGTCTGACAAAGGCTCCAATCGAACCAACTGATTTCGTTATTCTGGCAATATGCATTGTTGTTTCCGAGTTGGGTTCGGCACAATTCATCTCCCATGAGCAACATCGGCGTCCCGACGGAGAGCAGAGTGAGCGCGAGAAGATTCCTGATCTGCTGCATCCGTAAGTGCTCGATGCCGTCATTGGCTGTCGGGCCTTCGACACCGCAGTTCCAGCTCAGGTTCGCATTTGTGCCATCATTGTTCGACTCGCGATTTGCCTCATTGTGCTTCGCATTGTATGAAACAAGATCGTTGAGTGTAAATCCGTCATGGCAAGTCACAAAGTTGATGCTCTGTCCGGCAGGCCGATCGTATTCTTGATACAAATCTGGGCTCCCTGCGATACGTTGTCTAAGCTTCGCGGCGGTGTCTTGGTCGCCCTTGACAAAGCTGCGGATGTCGTCGCGAAACTTCCCATTCCATTCCTTCCACTTATCTTGACCAAAGCTGCCAACCTGATAAAGACCACCAGAATCCCATGCTTCCGCAATGAGTTTTGTTCCGGCAAGGACAGGATCGGAGTCGATCTCCCAAATGATCGGTGGGTTCAACATGGGCTTACCCGATTCGTCGCGCGAAAATATCGACGCTAGATCAAACCGAAAACCGTCCACGTGCATCTCCGAAACCCAGTACCTCAGACTGTCGAGAATCAGGCGCTTCACAATGGAATGATTGGCCTTGAGAGTATTACCCGCTCCGGCGTAGTTTGCATACTTGGCTTTATCTTTCTTCAGGATGTAGTAGAAGCTGTTTTCAAGCCCACGGAAGCAGAGTGTCGGCCCATTCTCGTCGCCCTCACCAGTGTGGTTGTAAACAACGTCCAGGATTACTTCAATGCCGGCTCGATGCAGTTCCTTCACCATGGTTCGAAACTCGTCCAGACAGACGAGTGGATCGTTGCAGGTGCTGTAACCGATATGGGGAGCAAAGAAAGACACGGGCCCATAGCCCCAGTAGTTCTCGAGTCCGGGTGCGGCGTCTTGAATATCGAACTGGAACACTGGCAAGAGTTCGACGGCTGTGATCCCGAGATACTTGAGATAAGGGATCTTTTCGACGAGTCCGAGATACGTTCCTTTCTTGGTCTCGGTAACGCCGGAGTTCGGGTGGCGGGTAAACCCGGCCACGTGCATTTCGTAAATCACTGTCGCGCGAAATGAATGCTTAAGCGGTCGATCTCCCTCCCAGTCATAAGCGCTCATGTCGGCAACAACACTTTTCATTGAAGTCGCAGCATTGTCTCCAGGACGGCTGGCAGCCTCACGGCTATAGTTATGACCAACGGAGACGCTCTTGCCATAAGGGTCAATCAGCACTTTGTCGAAGTCAAATCGATTTCCGCTCGACGCCTCGGCAGGGCCATCGACGCGGTATCCGTACAGTTGCCCGGCCGAGATTCCCGGTACAAATATGTGCCAGTAATGAGAAGTGCGATTGATTGTTGGATCGAGCTTTATGACTCTTGCCTGTTGTTGGGCGTCAGCGTGATCAAAAAGGACGATTTCAATATTCGTAGCGTGGGCTGAGAAGATGCTGAAATTTACGCCATCTGGAGTTAACGTTGGACCCAGCGGGTAAGTGTGGCTCGCGCTTTTGGCTGGTACGGAGGAGTCATGTGGGTCGACGGAGTTCGAAAGTGAGTCCATGTTGTCCTCCTTGTATCTTTGATTGTGGATTTGCCCAGACTCGACTCAGTGCTGCCAAATGATCTGGCTCGCTTCAAGCGGCACAAAGGCATTGGGATGGCGTGGAATAATGCGCACAGTGTAGTCGCTCGCGGGACGTGTGGCGGGCACTTGGGCCGAATAGGTCAGCACGCCTGGCGCATCGTCGCTGGGTTTGAGTGCAATCATCACCTCGATGACAGGTTGGCCGCCGGGAACTGAGTCTGCGTAGAGTTCCACTTGCAGTTGATCCAGATTGAGGGCGCCCGGAGAGACTTCGACCTGAAACAAATGCTGGCCGTCGCGCGTCTCGATTTTCAACGCTCCAAATCGTACCGTGCTCCAATGTCGATCGATCTCCTGCTGCCATTGAAGTAAGCTCTCACCAAGTTTGCTGTCCTCCGCTGCACGCATGTGGTAACCAGAAGCGGCAGGCAGATAGTGGTTTTCTGTATATTCGCGGATAGCGCGCGTAGCTGAAAACTCTGAAGTTAGCCGCGCCATGCTTTCGCGGACACGCCCCAACCACTTCAGAGGGAGGCCTTTGTCATTCCGCTCATAAAACTCTGGAATGGCTTCGTTCTCCAATGCGGCATACACAGCTTCAGCCTCTGTGCGATCCCAAGCAGGATCGTCTGCATGCTCTTTGCCGTCTCCGATGGCCCATCCCACCTCAGGAGAGTAAGCCTCAGCCCACCATCCGTCCAACTCAGAAAGGTTCAACCCACCGTTGACCAAAACTTTCATTCCACTTGTTCCGCAGGCCTCCCACGGGCGGCGCGGTGTATTGATCCAAAGATCGATTCCGTGTACCATGTGCTGCGCCAGCATCATGTCGTAGTCGCTCAAAAAGACGACTCTCGAACGAACTTCCGGACGCCGGATGAAGTCCTTCCACTTCTTGATTAATGCCTGTCCGGGTAAGTCCTGAGGGTGTGCTTTGCCGGCAAGAATCAGTTGTACCGGCCTTCGTGGATCGGAGAGAAGGCGAACCAGGCGTTCAGAATCAAGCAGGAGGAGATCAGGACGCTTATAGGTCGCAAAGCGGCGAGCGAAACCCAGAGTCAGCGCATTTTCGTCGAAGATATTTTTTGCATCCGATGGGTTTCCGCCTTCTGAAGAGAGTTGGCGGGCATACCGTTTACGCAACCTGTCAATCAGTGTTTTTCGCTCTGTGGAGCGCATCTGCCAGATTTGTTCGTCGGTGAGGTTCCGGATGTCATCCTCAACAGCACGATCGCCGCGCCAGCGTTTTTTGCCGCAAGCTGTGGTCCACAGCGCATCAGCCTCAACCGAGTCCCAGGTCGGAACATGAATGCCGTTGGTCACTGAGCGAATCGGGACTTCTGCCTGTGGCCAGCGCGGAAAGAGCGGCTGAAAAATCTGCCGGCTCACCCCGCCGTGCAGCTTGCTCACTCCATTTACACGGCCGCTGCCCCGAAGAGCGAGATAGGCCATATTAAAAGGCTCTGCATTGTCAGCAGGATTCTGTCTTCCGATCTTCAGCAGTTCGTCAAGCGAAATGCCGAGTTCATCCTTCGCATAGTGGCCAAGGTACTGCCGGATGAGTTGTGGGTCAAAGCGATCAAAGCCAGCGGTGACCGCAGTGTGAGTTGTAAAGACATTTCCGGCCCGCGTAACGGCCAATGCCAGATCGAACGGCTTTGTATGATCCTCCATATAGCAGTGCGCTCTTTCTAGCACCGCAAACGCCGCATGGCCTTCATTGAGATGGCAGACCTCCGGTTGCAAGCCAAGCGCCCGTAGAAGACGCCATCCACCGATCCCGAGAATGATCTCTTGCTTCAAACGCATCTCTGCGTCGCCACCATAGAGTTCACTTGTAATTCCGCGATGCGCAGCAGTGTTGGCGAAGTCATTTGTGTCAAGCAGGTAGAGCTTTGTTCTGCCAACAGAGACCTCCCAGCAGCGAAGCCAGATCTGTGCTCCCGACAGGTGGATCTGCAACCGCAGCCACTCTCCGTTCTTCTGCCGCAGCGGCCTGATGGGTAGCTGGCCAGGATCATTGACAGGATAGAGCGCTTGCTGGCGGCCTTCCGAATCGAAGTCCTGACGGAAGTATCCTTGACCGTAGAGCAGCCCAACGCCCATGACGGGAACACCCAGGTCGCTGGCCGCTTTCATCTGATCTCCCGCTACATTTCCAAGCCCACCTGAATAAATGGGAAGTGCTTCGCTCAACATAAATTCCATGCTGAAGTATGCGACCGTCGTGCGAGCATTGTCCGGATGCTTGCGCTGGAACCATGCGTCAGCTTGATAGGATTCTCGATTGCGCTGAAGCAGGCTGTCGAGACGGGCGCGGAACTCCACATCGCCTAGTACAGCCTTGATCCTTTCGTGAGAGACCGTCTGCAAAATGACCCAAGGATTCTGCGTAGTCGCCCAAAGTTCTGCATCGAGGCCCTTCCACACTTCATCTGCGCCATGATTCCATGACCAGTGCAGGTTAAGCGCCAACTCATTGAGTGCGTCAACACCCTCTTCTTTGGGCAGTGTCTTTGCTGTCTCTGATTCGCTCAATCCTTCCTCCTGGCACAAAACAAAGAAGCAGAGGTCCCAGTTTGTCGAATGGCCTCTGCTTCTTCTTTGCGTTGCTGTTTAACTGTCGGTGAACATTGCTTTCTCGGGATGCCCCTTGGCCATCGGAGCCGGCGCGGCGGCATCACTGAAGTCCTTCGTCCACTGCCAGTTCCTGATCTCCGGCATATCCTCCAGATGCTCGCGAATGTAGTCGTGATGTTCTTCGAGCTTCTTGCCGAACAGATCGATTGCAGCCGCAGCCTGCACGCGGAGCCGTGGAACGTGCTTCAGTGCATCCAGCGCGAGGTGAAAGCGGCTCATCTCATTCAATACCACCATGTCGAAGGGCGTGGTCGTCGTGCCGTGATCCATATAACCATGCACGTGGAAGCGAGCTTCATTGGCACGCCCGTGAACCAGAGTATGAATGAGCCAGCGATTGTTGTGGAAGGCGAAGATCACCGGTGCGTGTTCTGTGAACAGTGCATTGAACGACATTTCGTCCATCCCGTGCGAATGCTTGTCTGGGAACATCAGTGTCATCAAGTCCACAACATTGACCACACGCACTTTGATACCAGGAACGTGTTTATGCAGCAGCCAAGAGGCAGCGCAGGTCTCGATCGTTGGCACGTCGCCGGCACAGGCCAGCACAACGTCCGGCTCTCCTCCTCCATCGTTGGTGGCAAACTTCCATGTGGACGCGCCTTTTGAGCAGTGCTCCAGAGCCTCATCCATGTTCAACCACTGAAGCTGCGGCTGTTTACCGCAAGTGACAACATTCACGTAGTTGCGGCTGCGCAGGCAATGGTCGAAGACGCTGAGGAGGCAGTTGGAATCCGGTGGATAGTACACGCGAATCACTTCACTTCTCCGAGCCAACGCATTGTCGACATATCCGGTGGCCTGATGACTGAAACCATTGTGGTCATTGCGCCATGCATGACTTGTGAGCAGAACATTGAGAGACGCGAGCGGCCGCCGCCAAGGGAAAGCTTCGCATTGTTCCAGCCATTTGGCATGTTGGGTGGTCATCGAATCGACCACCTGGGCGAACGCCTCGTAAGAGGACCACATTCCATGACGGCCCGTAAGCAAGTAGCCTTCAAGCCATCCCTGACAGAGATGCTCGCTCAGCACTTCCATCACGCGACCATCAGGACCCAGTTCGTCATCGATCGAGACAATCTCCGCCATCGAACAGCGTTTGGTGGCTTCGAAGATGGAGTTCAAGCGATTGGAGTTTGATTCATCGGGACAAAACATACGGAAGTTTTTCAGATTCATCTTGAAGATGTCGCGGAAGAAATCGCCCAACTTGCGCGGGGCTTCAGCAAGAACTTGTCCTGGCCCTGGAATGTCAAGCGCATATTCTGTGAAGTCGGGAAGTGCAAGAGTGATCAACTCACGTCCGCCATTCACATGGGGATTGCCGCCCATGCGCCGATTGCCCACAGGCGAGAGAGCCGCGAGTTCATCAATGAACTTCCCGTTCTTGTCGAAGAGTTCCTCCGGCTTATAGCTCTTCATCCAGGCCTCAAGGATCTTAAGATGCTCTGGATTGTCTTTAACCGATGCGAGCGGAACTTGATGTGCGCGGAAGGTGCCTTCGATGGGGATTCCATCTACTTCTTTGGGGCACGTCCATCCCTTCGGCGTGCGAAAGATAATCATGGGCCAGACCGGCTGCTTCTTGAATCCGTTCTTGCGAGCCTCCTGCTGAATGCCACGAATCTCAGCATAGCAATCTTCAAGAGATTGAGCCAATAGTTGATGCACGACTTCAGGGTCGTCGCCTTCAACAAAGTAAGGCTTGTAACCTCGACCCACATAGAGGGCCTTCAAGTCTTCATCACTCGTGCGTCCCTGGGCAGTTGGCCCTGAAATCTTGTATCCGTTGAGATGCAGTATCGGCAGCACTGCACCGTCGCGCACGGGATTGACAAAGTTGACTGACTTCCAGCTTCCTTCCAGCGGACATGTCTCTGATTCGCCATCCCCAATCACGCAAGCGACAATCAGGTCGGGATTGTCGAAGGCTGCGCCAAATGCATGAACCAGCGAATAACCCAGTTCTCCGCCTTCATGCATAGAGTTAGGCACGTGCGGCCCGCAATGGCTGGGCACTCCGCCCGGCGTGGAGAACTTGCGGAACATGAGCCGCAGGCCGTCTTCATCGTGCGTGATCTCCGGATGAACCTCACTGTAAGAGCCTTCGAGATATGAGCAGGCATTCAGCGAAGGGCCGCCGTGGCCTGGGCCTGAAATATAAATGATGTCGGCATCGTGTTCTTTGATCAACCGGTTTAGATGGATGTAAATGAAGTTCTGTCCAGGCGAGGTGCCCCAGTGACCGAGCAACCTTGGTTTGATCTGTTCTGCCTTGAGCGGCTCACGCAGCAGGGGGTTTTCAAACAGATAGATCTGACCGATGCATAGATAATTCGCCGCACGCCAGTATCGATTCATCTTGTCGAGCATCTCAGGCGAGAGCGGTCCCTTTGGCTGTGGCGCTCTCTCTTCAGTCTTTCCGTCAGCCGCAATCGCCGTCGACAGGCTCACGTCAAAAATGAACCCGGACGAATTGCCAAACTGATCGAAGTTCTTGCTGAATGGTTGAGGGGTTTCATGGTTCTCAACTTTGATGGGGAGTTCGGTGGTGGCCATCGTTTTGTATCCTTTCTTTTTCTTCGCTGTGAGGAACAGCGCGTTGTTGGCTTTGAGAGATCGGTTTGTCTGGGCCTGTCTGCGAAGGTTGCCTGACATTATTTCGCAAGCAACTTTTTGATCGCGAGCAGTTCGAGACGGCGCTTTTCGGTTGTCTTGGGATAGGCCATCTTGAGATCCTCCAGCGTATCAAGGACAATTTGAGAGACGATCAACCGTGCGTTTTCCTTGTCGTCAGCGGGGACAACGAACCATGGAGCATGATGCGTGCTTGTCGCTTGAAGGCAATCCTCGTAGGCCTTCATGTAGTGCTTCCAGTACTTCCGCTCGTGAATGTCGGAGGTGCTGAACTTCCAGTTCTTGTCCGGTTCATCAATGCGTGCGAGGAATCGCTTTCGTTGCTCTTCGATGGAAAGGTGGAGGAATATCTTGACAATTTGCGTGCCGTTGCGATGCAGGTGTTTTTCCAGGTCCACGATAGAACCATACCTTTGGTCCCAGATGTTCTTCTCGTCGCTCAGCTCCACAGGAAGTCCTTGAGCGCGAAGTATCTCCGGATGCACACGGACGACTAGCACCTCCTCGTAGTAGGAACGGTTGAAGATGCCGATGCGTCCGCGCTCGGGAAGGCGGCACGTCGTACGCCACAGGAAATCATGATCGAGTTCTTCGGCACTCGGCTGCTTGAAGCTGAAAACTTCACAACCCTCTGGATTGACGCCGGACATGACGTGCCGGATAGCGCCATCCTTGCCGGCACCGTCCATGCCCTGAAAGATCAGTAGCAACGCATATTTGTGTGACGCGTAGTGAAGGTGCTGCAGCGAGGCCAGCTTTTCCTTGGCATCTGTGCGCGGCGGGTCGAACAAGGGCAGTATGCCGACAAACTTCCATTTGCCTTCCTCATCGGCCTTGGCCACACCCAGAGAGCGAAAGCCGCGGCCGGCAAAATCAAGGATGGCTTTATCTGCCGCTGTCTTGACATCGCCGGCATTGGTCGCCATCTGCAGGATGACCTGCGGCGCTCCCTTTGCCACAAAGAACTGTTTCCCGTCCGGCCCTTTGACGGTAGCTTCCGTGCGTTTATGCACCGGGTCGAAGGGCATGAAGTGAAGCACCTGGCAACTCTTCAGTTCTTTGTCATCCTTCACGCCGCCAATTACCGCCAGGTCGATGGTGTCCTTGTCCTCCGCGCGGGATGCCAGTGCAGCCCAGAGAACGACGTTCGCGGCAGCGATTCCGTCAATGCAGAAGGGATCGCCCAGGGTAAGTTTGTTTTGTGTTAGTGTGCCGGTCTTGTCCGAGCAGAGAACATCTACGCCAGCCAGTTCTTCAATCGCCGACAAGCGGGTGACGATCGCTTCCTTCTTGGCGAGCAGGCGTGCACCGACGGCCATGGTCACCGAGAGCACGGTGGGCATGGCGACGGGGATCGCGGCCACCAGAAGCACCAGGCAGAATTCCAGCGTGGTGAGAACCTTGTCGCCGCGGAAGAGAGCGAAAGCAAGGATCAAGGCGACCAGCGCTACCGCGAGGATGATCAGGTAGTCGCCGATCTTCATCACTGCCTTTTGGAAGTGACTGACAGTGTGCGCGGACTGCACCAGTTGCGCGGTTTTGCCAAAGTAGGTGTTTGTGCCGGTGGCATACACCATCGCATCGATTTCGCCTTGACGGATGATGGAGCCGGAATAGACTGCCCCGCCGGCCTTGGCGGTGACGGGCAGCGACTCGCCGGTCAGAGCGGACTGATCTACCTCGATGGAATCGCCGTCGAGCAACCGCGCATCTGCGGGAACAATGTCTCCCAACCGCAGACGAATGACGTCGCCGGGAACCAACTCGCTTGCCTTGGGGTCCTCCCACTTGCCATCACGCTTGACCTTGGCCTTGATCGCCAGCCTGGCCTTGAGAGCGGCGATGGCGTTGCCCGCCTGATGCTCTTCCCAAAATCCAACCAGGGCATTGGACAAAAGCAGCACAAGGATGACGAAGAAATCGAGCCAGTGGCGGACGACCCCGGAGAGGATCACGGCGACTTCAATCATCCACGGAATAGGACCCCAAAAGTAAGAGAGGAACTTCAGGAATTCATTGGTCTTCTTTTCCTCGATCTGGTTGGGGCCATACTGCGCCTGGCGCTTCACAGCCTCGGCCTGCGTGAGTCCGTCTGCCGATGCACCAAGCTTTTTCATCAGCTCCGGCATGGCGAGCGTCTTCAGCGAATCCTTGTCATCCTTGGGATTGGCCTTCTCTGTTTTCGATTCCATTTGAATTCATTCTCCTGCTCCTGCTCCGTTGACCTGGGGTCATTGCTGCAATCCGAGCAAAGCAACGCCGCAACCGGTGATCCGACCTGATCTTCAGCTTCCAATTCGTGCAGGCCAAGTACCACATCATCGCTTCCATGAAAGGGTTTTCCTGTAGAGCGAAGATAGCCAGCAATGAACGACGGGCAGGGTGGGCAGGGCCGAGCAGTGTCGCTCGGACTAGCGCGGTCGTTGGATATTGAAGACCTCGGCGTCACTTTACTTTGAAAAGATCATTCGATCCCTGGTCATAAACCTGCTCTGTGTGAGAACCCTTCTCCGCCGCCTTTTCGGCAACGCGCTCAATCCGCTTTTCCGCAGATGTCTCCGAGATGGTTTCGTCTTCAACTTTGGTTGCTTCGGGATTCTCAAATTGTTCCGCCATGGTTGCTCTCTCCTGTCATCACGATGAATGGTGTTCCCCTCAAGTTCTGGTCAGTTTTGCTCGCCCTTCAATGCCGCAGAGTCATTCCGTCCCCTATCTCTGCCTTAGGTGGCCGTACCGGTCCATGCGGCCGCCGCGAAAGAAGCGGTGATGCACCATACTTTGGCCGAGCAGAAAAAGTGCGATTACCAATGCCGCCAGCAACAGGAATCGTAGAATCTGAAGCCAGGGCGACCTTGGTCCTTGTGGAGCAGCGTCATTCGGACGCATTAACATCTGCCTTCCCTACCTCATGTTGTTGATCTGGTCCTTGCTGCTACGTTCACTACCACCATTCCATAGAACGATTCGACGGCGGCGTGATGCCGGTTTCTGGTTTGACTGAGCGGAGAAGCAGAAGCGGACACTGCACGAGCTTAATGACCTTCTCGGCAATCGACCCAAACACAAGTGGATGCCAGCCGGATATGCCGTGCGTGGAGATCACTACCATGTCAATATGCTCGCGCTCCACTACTTCCATAATGGCCCCAGAAATGTCATTCGCAAGCTCGACACTGGAGCCTGCCCTTACTCCTTTGGCCGTGAGGACTGCTTGCGCCTTCGCCAGATGCTGCTCGGCACGCGTCTTCGCCTCATGTTGAAACTGCACCTGGGGAGTAGCATATTCGGACGTAAAGGTCGAGAAGTATGGAATGACATTCACGAGGAAGATTTCAGCCTGGAAGTGTAAAGCGAGGTCAGCCGCCGTTTCTAGTGCCGATTGGGAGGATGGGCTGAAGTCGATAGGCAACAGAATCTTTGTAGGGATGGTCTGCAAAACGCGGTGTTCAGACATAACAGTCTCCTTGCCGGACTTTAGGCGCGACTAAACCACCATTGTTCTCTCCATGAAAAGCAATGGATGTTCACTCTTGCACAGTTCCGGTCCAGTGGCCAGATGTTCTTCTGGCAGCCATGGCGAATCGCGGCACCGACACAGAGAATCTCTCTGTTGAGCAATAGTGACCTGCATCCTTGAGCTGGCCTATTCGATACTCGCAACGCAACGCGAGAGATTATGGGGGGCTTGAAAAGGTGTCACGTCGACAGACAATACCGCAAAAGATGCTTCCGTCTGCGTTCACCGGAACTCGCTCGCGCGGCCTTTTACGCGTGAAAGAAGAGAATTCATGAAAGTTCTAATAGCAGTTGAAGATTCAGCGTCTTCTGAAAACGTGATTCGTTCTGTCAAGACCTGGATTCGCCATGCGAATACCGAAGTTCTGGTCTTACATGTGCTGCAGCCAGTTGAACCCGTGCCTCCGCCTGAAATGGCCCAGAACTACGCTCCCGAGTTGGAGGATGAGAAGCAGCCCGCTCGTGTCTTGGTCGAGCGGATTGCGGAGGAATTGCACCGGGCTGGATTTGCAGCTCAAGCGGAGGTCCTGATTGGAGACGTAACCGAGACCATTCTCGACAGAGCGGCCCAATGGCGTGCAGATCTCATAACGGTCAGTTCGCAGGGACAGAGGAGCATCCACGATTTATTTCTAGGCAACGTGGCGGAGTCGGTTGCTCGTCGAGCTGGATGCTCTGTGGCGATTGTTCGCCCACCGGTTTCCAATTGAATTGCTCTTTGGCGCAAGCACACAACGCTTGAGCAAAACAAGGCAGGTACGAAAGTGTACGGGTGCAATTATGGTCTCGTTAGTAATCTTGGACCTCATAAGAATGACCGATCGAAAGGTGAATTGAAGATGACAAAAAACATCGCATCACTCATTGAAAGCGAGGCATGGAAGGCACTTGAGACGCATGCCGCAAAAAGCCGCATTCTCCATCTCAGAGATCTCTTCGCTCAGGACCCATTGCGAGGAGATCGCCTTAAAGTAGAGGCGGCGGGCATCTATTTTGATTATTCGAAGAACCGCATTACCGACGAAACGATAAAACTGCTTTTGCAGCTTGCCGAGGAGTCTGGCTTGCGTTCACGCATTGACGCAATGTTCACTGGCGAAAAGATTAATGTCACGGAGAAGCGAGCGGTTCTGCATGTGGCCTTGCGCGCTCCAATCGGAGACAATATTCTTGTCGATGGCGTTGACGTTGTGCCATTGGTCCATGCCGTTCTGGACAAGATGGCCGTCTTCTCCAACAGCGTGCGCAGCGGAAAGTGGAAGGGCTACACCGGAAAGCCGATCCGCAATGTCATCAACATCGGCATTGGCGGCTCCGATCTTGGTCCCGTCATGGCGTACGAAGCTCTGCGCCACTATTCCCAGCGCGATCTGATTTTTCGGTTTGTTTCCAATGTTGACGGGACGGACATTGCCGAGGCAACACGCGATCTCGACGCAGAAGAGACGCTGTTCATCATCTCATCCAAGACCTTTACGACGCTTGAAACTATGACCAACGCGCACACGGCACGTGTCTGGGCTCTAGAGACGTTGAAACATTCCGCCGCGATTGCCAGGCATTTCGTTGCCGTCTCGACCAACGCCGAAGAAGTTGAAAAATTCGGCATCGACACAGCCAATATGTTCGGGTTCTGGGACTGGGTGGGCGGGCGCTACTCGATGGACTCGGCGATTGGGCTCTCGACCATGATTGCGATCGGTCCAGATAACTTCCGCCGAATGCTAACCGGCTTCCACGAAATGGATGTTCATTTTCGCACTGCTCCTTTCGAGCGAAATATCCCGGTTATCATGGGCCTTCTGGCTATTTATAACAACAACATTCTTGGCGCGCATAGCGTCGCGGTCCTGCCCTATGACCAATATCTAAAGCGGTTTCCCGCTTACCTGCAACAACTAACGATGGAGAGCAACGGCAAGCACGTCACAGTGGATGGGAAGGCAGTTGACTATCAAACCGGACCGATCTATTGGGGAGAGCCAGGCACCAACGGCCAGCATTCCTTTTATCAATTGATCCACCAGGGAACCAGGCTCATTCCCTGCGACTTCATCGCGTTTGGTAAGCCGCTGAATCCAATCGGACGTCATCACGACATACTACTGGCAAATGTTTTCGCGCAGGCTGAGGCATTGGCTTTTGGCAAGACTACGCAGGAGGTCGAGGCCGACGGCACACCAGCTTGGCTTGCGCCTCATCGCACCTTCGAAGGCAATCGGCCCTCCAACACGATCTTGTTGGGTCAGCTGACTCCAGCGGCGCTGGGCAATCTGGTTGCACTGTACGAGCACAGCGTCTTTGTTCAAGGAGCTATCTGGCAGATTGATTCCTTCGATCAGTGGGGAGTGGAACTGGGAAAGGTTCTGGCTCAGCGCATCATTCCCGAGATTGAGTCCAAAACAGAGCCGAATCTCAAGCATGATAGCTCCACAAACGCTTTGATTGAGCACTACCGCAGTATTCAGAAAGAATGTACAAAATGAATGCTTCCGCAGTTGAACCGGCTGTAATCAATTCCTCCATTCAAGCCCCCACCACAAGCCAGACGTTTGTCTATATCGCCGCGATCTTCGCCGCGGTTGGCGGATTGCTGTTTGGATACGACACTGGAGTGATCTCCGGTGCGCTCATTTTCATCAAGCGGAGTTTCGGACTGTCCATCTTCCAGCAGGAGCTTGCCGTCAGTTCGGTACTAGTCGGCGCCGCTGTCTTCGCCATTACCGGCGGCAGCCTGTCGGATCGGTTTGGACGCAGGAAGATGCTGCTCATCACTTCGGTCATCTTCATAGCCGGCGCATTGGTATGCGCTTTCGCTGGGTCCATCCAGATACTCATCCTGGGACGAGTTATGGTGGGGATCGGAATCGGCCTTGCCAGTTCCGTCGTTCCTCTTTACATTGCGGAGATATCTCCAGCCAGCGCACGCGGTTGGCAGGTATCTCTCTTCCAGTTGGCGATTACCATCGGAATCCTAGTTGCCTACTTGGCGGATTACGTATTCACCCCATCCAGCGGTTGGCGATGGATGCTGGGTCTTGCCGTGGTTCCGGGCGTGTTGCTCGGTGCGGGTATGCTCTTTCTTCCCGAAACCCCGCGCTTTCTTGCCCGTCATGGCCACTTCGATCTCGCCCGCACAGTATTAATCAAGATTCGCGGCACACAGGACGTAGAAGAGGAATTTCAGGAGATCAAGACGGCATCGCAGGAAACGGCACTACGCGGACACGTCTCCGACTTACTGCTGCCCGCGCTCAGGCCATCCCTGATGATTGGTATCGGCCTTGCGATCTTCCAGCAGGTGACCGGCATCAATACCATCATCTATTACGCGCCCTACATCATTCGTACGGCGGGAATCTCCTCGCTTCAAGGCTCGATATTGGCCACTGCGGGCATCGGAACCGTGAATGTAGTGATGACTCTGGTTTCAATGTGGCTTATCGATCGCGTCGGAAGACGGCCATTGCTGCTGACAGGTATAGCCGGAATGATCGTAAGTCTCGGTGCGCTTGGTTTCATTTTTCATTTGCAAGCCAAGGGCGGAGAACTCGCCGGGCTTGCCGTAGTCATTCTGATGTTCTATGTGGCTTCGTTCGCCATCAGCTTGGGACCGATCTTCTGGCTGCTCATTGCCGAGATCTATCCGCTAAAGATTCGCGGTCTGGCAACTGGAATCGCGGCTGGGACAAACTGGCTTGCCAACTTTGTGGTTTCACTTACTTTTCTTTCGTTGCTGAAGTCGCTCGGACCAAGCCTGACCTTCTGGCTCTATGGCGTGCTTGCGATTGGTTCCTGGCTCTTCTCCTACTATCTTGTGCCGGAAACCAAGGGACGTACGCTGGAGGAAATAGAACAATTCTGGCATAAAAAACCAGTGGTAAACCAGCTCAAGTCAACCATCGCGTAAAAGTACCGACTGCGCCCGGATCGGATCTTTATCAACTGCGGGATACGCCAGGCCGAGTCATTCGGACTTGGGGGAGAATTGTTATGAGAAAGTTGCCGCTGTTGCTGATTGTTGCATTCGCTCTGACGGCAGTTGGGCAGAGCGGCAGAGGTAGCTCTGGCTCTGCGACACAAAGCAATCAAGCGGAATACAACGGGCCATACACGAGTCTGGCGGAGGTTCCTGACGAACTTCGCCAGGAACTCGACCGAGATGCAGGTGCATTGTCGAAGGTGCCGGCAGATCCAATACTCAAGCCAGATCCTTTTGGGATATTCTTCAATCCATTTGAAAAACTAACCGACCGGATTAATCAATCAGCACGGCTTAAAATCGGTGAGACCTACACCTTCGTTAGCCAATATGCAACAGCCACACAGAATGGCGCGCGGCACGATCAAACCAGCGGTCGGGCCGATTTCACAGCCGCATGGAAATTCTATGACCATGAGAGCAATGCTGGGACAATCAGTCTTCTGGTGAGGTCGGGAACGAATATCGGAATCAGCCAGCAATTCAATCTCAGCCAGAGCCTCGGTTCCGGACTTACCCTCAACTGCCTGCAGGGAGGGGGGCCGCAAGAGCCGATCATGGCGAACATTCTTTACTGGCGCCAGGATCTCTTCAACGAAAGGCTTTCATTCTACATCGGTAAAATTCATCCGAACGAATACATCAGCCTGAGTATGTTCAACAACGATGAGCGCGCTCAGTTCCTGAACGGAGGAAGTGACGGCAACCTGACTTTTGCATCCGATGGCGCATACGCCGGTGGAGCGGCCGTAGAACTTCAGGCAACAAAGCATATTTACATTCACGCTCTCGCGATTGATACGGAAGGTTCGCCCCAAGGGAACATCAACACGCTTGTTGATCGAAAGTACATGGAGTCTATTGAGGCCGGCTGGTTCTCGGGTTCCCCCGGCAAGCGATTCAGGGATTATCGTATGAACTTCTGGCGTGACGACACGGCTACTCTCGGCAGCGGCGCGGGAGGCGGCATCGCCTTTGAGCATGAACTGCGCAGCGGTTGGACTCCCTTTGGGAGACTTGGGTTTGCGTCGAAGACGGGAACTTCGATCAAGCAGGTTGAAGAGCTTGGCTTGGACCAGGTGAAGCCATTTGGAAGACGCGGAGATATGTTCGGCATTTCATTCATACACACAGAGCCAAGTGCCGGCGCACAACATCACGAAAACGTCATGGAGACCTTTTACCGGCTTCGCTTGACGAAGAGTGTTGACCTTGGCCCGGACCTTGAGATTTCAAATCATCCCATGTATGCAAGCAAAGCCTATACCACCGCATTGCTAGGAATGAGAATGCGGATCATGTTCTGATGCGGCAACAGAACGGGAGCAGGGCAGAATCTTCCGTTCGACTCATAGGCATACCGCTATAGTGACCAATACTGAACAGATAGGCGTGGCAGCTCATGGAATTCTAAATGTATCTGCGCACGCAAATTCAGTGCAGAGCGAAGTCCCCACGCAGTTCTGATCGAGGAGCATATTCCTCGCACATCGGAGCCTTCAGACCAAAGAAGGCATTTTCAAGAAGAGGAGCATTTATGACCAACCAAACAAAGTGCGAAAATCCTGGCTGTAACTGTCAGACAGCGAGTGGCAAGAAGCATTGCAGCACCGCTTGTGAAGATGCTAAGAAGGAACCAAAGACATCTTGCCAATGCAAGCACCCGGAATGCATTGGGGATATTGGCCTCAAGATGTAGCGAGCCTGACTCACGACGCAACTGTGAGTCTCGAATCTCTGCGCGATATTCAGCTCATCTCAACAGTGAAAGGCAAAGAGCACCTCATGTCATCTTCCGCGACACTCTCAGCGCTCATCGCTCCGCCTGAATTGGATGAGTTATGTATCAATACACTCCGCTTCCTGGCGGTGGATATGGTGCAGAAGGCCAACTCAGGGCATCCTGGGCTGCCCATGGGATCGGCAACCATGGCGTACGCCCTCTGGGATCGATCACTCAAGTTCAACCCGCGCGATCCTCATTGGCCGGACCGCGACCGATTCATTTTGTCGGCCGGCCATGGATGCGCGTTGCTCTATGCTTTGCTTCACGTTACGGGCTTCGACCTGCCTATGGAAGAGCTGAAGAACTTTCGCCAATGGGGCAGCCGCACGCCGGGTCATCCAGAGTATGGCAAGACTCCGGGCGTCGAAGCGACCACAGGACCATTGGGCCAGGGCCTAGCGAACGGCGTGGGCATGGCTGTTGCTGAGATGGCGCTTGGAGCGCGTTTCAATCGGCCCGGTCATCAGATTGTGGATCACTACACTTATGTTCTCGTCAGCGATGGCGATCTTGAAGAAGGAATCTCCTCGGAGGCTGGATCGATTGCAGGCCACCAGCATCTTGGAAAGCTCATCGTTCTATACGCCGACAATCACATCACCATCGAGGGAAGTACGGAGCTTACGTTTACCGAAGATCGCATGGCGCGATTTGCTGCGTTCGGCTGGCACGTACAACGAGTAGAACAAAGTAACAACGTAGAAGATGTTGCTCTAGCACTCAAGAACGCACGTGAAGAAACAGATCGCCCGTCTTTCATCGCCGTTCGCACACACCTTGGCTTTGGCAGTCCGCACAAACAAGACACCGCAGCGGCCCATGGCGAGGCCCTCGGCGTGGAAGAGGTACGTCTCACCAAAGAAGGGATGAATTGGCCTGTATCGCCTTCCTTTCATATTCCTGAAGAGGCGCTTGAGCATTTTCGAGAAGCAGTGAATCGCGGATGCACTGCGCAAAAGGAATGGGAGTCTCGATTCCAAACCTTCGCGCATGAATTTCCGGAGCTTGCCGCAGAGTTTCAGAGAGTAACTGACAGACTTCTACCAGAAGATTGGGGCGCTGGATTGCCTTCATTTACCTCGGCGGATGGACCGAAGGCGACGCGCGTCGCTTCTGGGAAAGTGATTGAGCTGCTCGGTGGTCGCCTGCCGGAGATGATGGGGGGCTCGGCAGACCTTGGTCCAAGCACACATACGAAGATTGACGAAGCGGGAAACTTCGAGCCTGAAGATTGGGCGGGACGCAATATGCACTTCGGTATTCGCGAGAATGCCATGGGCGCGATCCTGAACGGAATGGCTCTGCACAGCGGACTGATTCCATATGGTGGAACGTTCTTCGTCTTCAGCGACTACATGCGTCCCCCGATGCGCCTTGCAGCCATGAACGCGCTACCGGTGATCTATATCTTCACTCACGACAGCATTGGCATGGGCGAGGACGGTCCCACTCACCAACCTGTGGAACAACTCATCGGTCTGCGATCAATCCCAGGAATGACTGTTCTTCGGCCTGCCGATGCCAATGAGACAGTAGCGGCCTGGCGCGTTGCGATTGGCAGAAAGCAAGGACCTGTTGCACTGGTTCTCACACGGCAGAGTCTTCCTGTTCTCGACCTCAATTACTATCCTGCCATTCCCGCCGGAGTTTCGCTAGGTGGATATATTCTCGCGGATTTTCCAGAAATGCAACCTCCGGAGATCATCCTTATCGCAACCGGATCGGAAGTGCATCTGGCAATTGAGGCACGTGATCTACTGCTGAATGACGGGGTGAATGCGAGAGTGGTGAGTATGCCAAGTACCAACCTGTTTGCTTCGCAGTCTGATGCCTACCGGGAGAAGGTTCTGCCCATAGGTGTACCGCTGCTGGTCATTGAGGCTGGTTCTCCGGTGGGATGGCAGTCCTTTGTTGGCCCCAAGATTGCGGTCATTGGGATAGACACATTTGGCTCGTCGGCACCCGGACCAGTGGTAATGGAGCACTACGGCTTCACTGTGGAGAACGTCTGCAGACAGGCTCATCATGTGCTCGAGCAACTCAGGGAGAAACCATCATGCGTGTAGGAATCGCGTCGGACCATGGTGGCTTCGCTCTGAAAGAGCAGATCGCGGTTCTGCTCCGCGGTGCTGCCCATGAGGTCGTTGATTTCGGTGCGACCCTACCAAATCCCGGAGACGATTATCCGGATTACGTTATTCCACTCGCCAGAGCGGTAGCCGCTGGCACCGTTGATCGCGGAATAGCGCTCTGCGGCAGTGGCGTGGGCGCATCCATCTGCGCCAACAAAATTGCTGGCGCGCGCGCTGGCCTCATCCACGACGTGTTCTCCGCTCACCAAGGGGTTGAGGACGACGACATGAATGTCTTTTCGCTCGGCGGGAAGGTGATCGGACCAGCGCTGGCCTGGGAGTTGATTGAGACGTTCTTGAAGGCTCGCTTTAGCGGAGCGCCACGGCACCAGCGCAGAGTGGACAAAGTGAAGGCGCTCGAAGTGCATGAGGTTGCGCATCGCCCGTAGTCATTGAACTAACCGCATTCTGATGATAATGGGGAGTGGCCGGCCTTTGCGGTTTGCTGGGATCGAGCTGCACCAGCTTACAAAGGCGAGAATCGGATTCGTTCGAAATCCGCCGGGAATTGGTACTTTCAAAGTACGCGATGGAGGATGTTTCGTGATCGAGATTCTGAAAAACTTTCCCGACAATGTTGTTGCGATCTCCTGCTCGGGGCAGGTCACAAAAGAGGATTATGACAGGATTCTTGTTCCGGCAATTCTCAAAGCGCTCAAGCGGCACGAGAAGATTGGGTTCTTGTATAAAACCTCGGCGAATTTTACCGGCTACGATCCAGGTGCGCTCTGGGAGGACCTGAAGATTGGGGTGGAACATCCCACGCGCTGGGAGCGCCTTGCGGTGGTCACAGACGTGGACTGGATCGTGCATACGATGAAGCTGCTAAGCTTCCTCATCCCCTGTCCGACAAAGTTGTTTTCGCTGTCGCAGGAAGCGCAAGCGAACGCCTGGATAATCGCCGCCAGTTGAGTTCCGAAGGACGCAAACAGCCTTGTAATGAAAAGCGTTGGAAGAGGAATGAAATGAATGCTACTACGCAGGAACTGCACAAAATCGGCCAGAGCCTCTGGCTCGACAACATCACCCGCGGTTTGCTGACCAGCGGTAAGCTTCAACGCTACATTCAGGAGCTATCGATCACCGGCCTGACCTCGAACCCCACGATCTTCGATCACGCCATCAAGAACAGTCAGGACTATGACGACGCCATCAGCCAGAAAATGAAAGAAGGCAAAGCGGGCGAGGAACTCTTCTTTGAATTGGCGATCGAAGACTTAAGGCAGGCGGCCGATCTCTTCCGGCCCGTCTACGACCGAACCAATGGCGTGGATGGCTGGGTTTCCCTGGAAGTATCACCTCTGCTCGCCCACGACACAGCTGGCACAATTGCCGCTGCCAAGGCTCTCCACACCCGAGCGGAACGTTCCAATCTCTTTATCAAGATTCCAGGAACCAGCGAAGGACTTCCGGCAATTGAAGAAGCCATCTTCGCAGGCGTGCCTGTCAATGTAACCCTGCTGTTCAGTGCCGCACAATATGTATCTGCCGCTGAAGCGTACCTGCGAGGCATCGAGCGCCGTATCGCTGCTGGTCTGAATCCCGATGTTGGGTCAGTGGCTTCTCTGTTCGTCAGTCGATGGGATGTTGCGGTTGCGGACAAAGTCCCTGAGGAGTTGCGCAATCACCTTGGCATCGCCATCGCCAGTGACGTCTATGCGACGTACCGAACGCTGCTTGACTCGCCGCGATGGCAGCGCATCTTGAACGCTGGCGCGCGGTCCCAGCGGCTTCTGTGGGCCAGCACTGGAGCCAAGGATCCAAACGCCTCTGCGGTGCTATACGTTCAGGCGCTCGCTAAGCCATTCACCGTGAACACAATGCCTGAAGCCACATTGAAAGCCCTCTCCATCCATGAAGAATTCGGTGAGGCCTTGCTATCAGTTGCGGATGAGGTTTTGGCTGAATTCGCGAAGGCTGGCATTGACACGAAAACTGTAGCCGCGCAACTTCTCCTTGATGGGGTTGAGTCGTTCGCAAAGTCCTGGAACGATCTTCTATCCTGCATTGCATCCAAGGGCAAGATGCTTACAGCCGCACATGCTTGAGTCTAGAATCAGTCGGATCTGATCCGTGTTCGCAATTGCTCAGAGTCGCGCACTTCACAATGAAACACTTACTGGGTTAACGATTCGTGGCTTGGCTACGGATCGTCGTGCATACAGACTGGAGTGTTTTGAGATCTGAGCCAACAAAGGTGTTCGCGGTGGCATTTCCGTTTGTAACCATTTCGCCCGCGAGAGCACCCGTGCAAACTAAGTCAAGTCAACCATGGAAAAGGGGCTCTATAGCACTATTTGTGGGTGAAGAGGTCAGTGGAAGATGCCGCTCCGAGGAAAAGTCCAAGAGCAGGACTTTCCCACCTCGCTTGGAAATCCCGCAAGTGCAGCGGGATTTCCACTTCTCCCACCGCCCCTGCCGCGACGAACAATATATTGATTTCCCCGTTTAAGAAGAAATAGCTGATCCCCGGCCTGTTGGATTAGTCTGCTGTTTGCGAAGACAGTAGAACTCCAGCTCAGGTGCAGGAGAGATCAGCTATTCAACTTCAGATTAAGACCCTCTTGAATCGAGTGCAAGCCTTTGTCGGCTTTGTTTACCAGGACGTGCGTCTGTGCCTCGACAGCGATTGCCATGCCGAGCGGATCGAGGTCACTGTCGCGGCGCATGGCGGCATTCGCGCTCGCTGCTCGCTGTGCCAGAAGCCCGCACCTGGGTATGACCGCCTGCCGGAGCGGCGTTGGCTGTTTGTGCCACTTTGGGGGATAGCGACCTGGTTCCGTTATGCGCCACGGCGGGTTGAGTGTGCCGAACACGGCGTGGTGGTCGAGCACATTCCCTGGAGCGACGGCAAGCGGCCGGTAACCGTGGCCATGATGGGCTTTCTCGCCCGCTGGGCGCGGCGGCTGAGTTGGCGAGAGACAGCCACAGCCTTTCAGACCAGTTGGGAATCGGTCTATCGCTCCGTCGAGTGGTTTGTGGAGTATGGCTTGGCGCATCGCTTGTTACAGGGGATCGAAGCGATTGGCGTCGATGAAATTCACTGGGGGCACGGCATGAAGGCCAACAACTTTCTGACCGTGATTTACCAGATCGACGCGGACTGCCGGCGGCTGCTGTGGATCGGCAAGCGGCGCACGGAGAAGACACTCAGACAAGGCTTGAAGGCGCTGGGGCCGACGGTGGTCCAAGGGCTGCGCTTCGTGTGCAGCGACATGTGGAAACCTTACCTGAACGTTCTTGCCGCCGAAGCCGGACAGGCGCTGCATGTGCTGGATCGCTTCCATATCGCCCAGCACATGAATCAGGCCGTGGACGAGGTGCGCCGCGCAGAGGGAATCCGCCTTAAAGCCAAGAGCAAAGAAG
>Ga0302278_10001900_pt1 | contig 24916 bp, 21 predicted proteins | sample III_Bog_N3_2_FD_194543 | JGI IMG/M metagenome (GOLD analysis project Ga0302278, IMG submission 194543) | Peat permafrost microbial communities from Stordalen Mire near Abisko, Sweden - III_Bog_N3_2 | ecosystem: Environmental > Terrestrial > Soil > Wetlands > Peat | place: Sweden: Abisko... | reverse complement strand
AATCCGGAATGGCGGAACGACTTGATCACATATGAACTGTATCGCTACGGTTTGCGGTTGTCAAGGCGTCTGCATTTTATGTCTGCGTCTTCGCTTGGCTATCATGCACTTTTAGCCAAGGAACGCATCACAAACTCAGGGTCGGCGGCAATGACGATAAGAAGCGCGCGCGCAGCGGCTTCCGGCTGGCGACGCCCAGACTCCCAATGACGAACTGCATCCACCGACAAGCCAAACCTGTCTGCGAAACGCCCCTGGCTCAGACGCAGGCGCTTACGGAGACCTCGTACGTCCACGGTCTCCGGCAGAGTGACCTTGTAACCCTTGCGCTCGCCTTCCATGTAAGCGCGGGCTTCAGACGTTCCTTGTGCCATCTCTTCAAACAATTTGCTCATCGTTTCCCCCTGTAATCGGCAAAGAAACCCTTCGCCACCCGGCAAAATACCGGGTGACCGATGAAGCTTTCATTTCCCACCCAAAGCTTGTTTGTACTCATCCGTGTCCCGGATGGACACATACCCGTCCGGTAACTCATCGCCAGGATCGGTGGCATTCTGAGTTGGCCGGTCCAGGATCGCAAGTGCTCGTGCAATGCGTGCCGCGGTCGGTTTCGGTCGAGTTGCCAGCCATTCATCGTGCTGGAGATGCACAATCTTCTCGGCCACGGCAACATTGATGAATTGATTCAGAGAGACACCCTCTTTAAGCGAAAAATCTTCGGCCCCCCTCCGCACGGAGGGCATGAGCCGGAGCGGGAATTTACCGATTACGCTTTTCCTCTGATTCGCTGGCATGATGAGATTCCCCCTTTCTAAAGGCAATCAAAAAGTCTCTCGGGGTCAACACTTGAATCCCGAACCGTTCAGCCGCTTCCTTGAAATCCTTGATATTGTTTGTCACAACTGCATCGGCTTGACCATTGATCGCAACTTCCAGAACCATGTCGTCGTTTCCGTCCTGGGAGAGCGGTCGATGCTTGATCCGCACCAAAACTGGAGTCGCTATAGCTTCCAGCATTTCTATGGTGGCCTCCGTATCTTCCGAAGTTCTCCCGGATGCCGCAATGTGCGCCGGACGCAGAGCCACATCCCGATACTCGCAGACCAGTTTCAAATCCATCAGCAACGTCAGCTTTCCTACCGCCGCCAACCGGACAATTTCAGCGGCAGCCCCAGTGCTTGAACGAATAGCGCTGATCAGGGCTGCAGTATCGAGCACGACTTTCACTGCAATATGATATCACAGGTGGCCCCATAAGCCATTACAATAAGAAGGCGATTCCAACTAGCTCAAAAAGTAGCCACCCATCCGCTAAATGATTGATAACAATATATGGTAAGCCAGTCTCGAAATCAGACGTACTCGCAAGGGTACCGGGGGTTCGAATCCCTCCCTCTCCGCCATTACTGAAACTAAAGGACTTACGCTTCCGGCTATTCTGACAGTTCTATTTCCTTGAGAGCCCTGTTTTTCCCGGTATTCACACACGGTAGAACAGCAATGGCCAACCCAGTCGTCACCTTGCTGCTGAGGGTTACCCTCTCATCCGAGAAAGCCCCAACCTAGAATCTGTCCTCCAGTTCATATGGCGTCGCCCGAGTTCCTTCAGGGCGGCTTTTACTTCCACCCGACGGACGAAGACCAATCCGTGGGGACTCCGGTTGAGGAAAAGCCACTCGGCGGTTACGTTTTCCTCCGCACCAACTGGAGAACAACTTTAGCAAGGCGATCACCGAAGTTTTTCGCGGCATCGAACCCAATGGACAGGTCCGATCTCTTTGAGTTTTGTGCCCGACAAGGACTACGCTTGTGTCAGCACGATTGAAGGGACGGCCGAGTCGCGGTAAGTCGCATACTCTGCGCCACACACCGATTTTCAGGAAGTCTTTGTCGGGCGCAGAAGTTCAGCGGGAAAGCAGGTGGATGTGACTCAAAACGCCATCACAATTTCTCCGGGGTCGCGCTTTCGAGCTGCATTGATCCTGGCATTGATCGCGGATGCACTCCAAATCATCGTTTTTCCCTTATTCATCGAGGGTGCCGCATCGCCTGCTAACGACGCGCTGGATCTGGGAGTTGGCGCCGTGCTGGCTTACCTTCTCGGTTGGCACTGGGAATTCCTGCCCTCGGTTCTTGGCAAGCTTGTGCCCGGAGTCGATCTGGTTCCCTTCTGGACATTGGCAGTGGCAAATGTCTACCGGAAATCAAAGCGGATTGCGCTCACCGTAGAGGAAAGTCGCGAAGAACGCACAGCACTGAGGGACCCTGGTAGTTCTTGAGCAGAGCCGGCAGCGAATCGGACCCAATTGGACTGCGGCACATCGGGGTCTAACCCTGCCCCGAGTTCATGAGGCTGTTTAGTTCGGCTATCACCTGAAACGCGTCTGCGACATAAACGACGTCGGCTTTTCCGCGCGCCCAACCGCAATTTGGGTCGAGGCTGATGGCGCGCCGTTCTGAAATGAAGCGCCAGCCCACTACATGGGGCTCCTCGCCATAGCAGCATGTGGAGAGCCCCTTGCGATGCCGCGGCGTGGCGCCAGTCTGGCCGATTTGGTTCAGGTGCGTGAGGAAAGGAAGCACCTGCTGGTTCTCGCCTGCCCCCTGGTTCTCACTTTTTTGATCGACCAGAGATTTGCTGCTTCCCAGCGATGCGCCCGAAGCGTTAAGAAAATCGAGAATGAGCCGCGCGGCGTCGCTTCCATGAACCTGTCCGTCCGGTTGTTTCTTGGTCCATCCGGCGCCGGCGACGAAAAGCAACTTTGCATCGGGTCGGATGGTTTCTCCGCCGAGCGTCGGGCTGCGAAGGCCGGTCACGGTGGTACGCTGCGGGGGCAGTTCTACTGCGATTTGTTCGAGAGCCACCGGCAAGCGCACGCCTTCAGAAAGCGCGGATTCCCCGAGCGGAAGTTCATACGCAGGATGCGTCCCGGTATCGACCAGGAGGAACCATGGACGCGTATCGCGCGTGATAATCGCCTCCACACGCTGGCGATAAAACCAGCGGCTGGCTTCCACATTATCCGTTCCGCCAATTGCGGTGATGTGCGTGTCGATCACAGCAGCCAACCGATACGCCACGCCTGCAGCCACTCGCGCAAAGCGCGCGCAACCCGGAAGAATTACGATGCTGGCTTGGGCAGCGCGACAGAGTGCTTCGCAGGCAGCCGCGTCGCTTGAATACCGGGCCTGCGTGAAGGCTTCGCCGGAGACGGCCAGCAGGCGCGCCCCGGTGGGTGCCAGTCTGCCGGCCGCGCTCGCTGGATCAGCACCTATTACGCCGATGCTCAACGTGGCGCCGAGTTGCCTGGCCAGATTCACTCCCGCAGTCACCGCTTCGAGCGACGTTTTCGCGAGCAAATTGCCGCTTCCATACCCATGTGCCAATACCAGAATCGATTCCATCAGCCTTACTCCTCCCGTATCCACGCCAACAACTCGTCGGCAATCGCTTTTGGCGACTGATCTTTTACCAGGCGCGTGGTGCGCTGCGTCTTCGGCAAGCTCAACGAGAGATAGCGCAGTCCGTTGGCCTGGAGGTTTGCGGACTTGGCCTTTTGCAACGCGGGGAGAATTCCACGCATGTTTGTCATGCCAACCTGGGGATTGTTGCGCGGCTCGGCAAGGCTGCCCGTCGCCCAGCCCAGCACCGCGGGCGTTCCCGCACAAAGGGAGACCTGGTGCTTTCCGCCCTCGATCCGCTCCAGCACTTCAAATGAGCCATCGTCGCGGAGTTCGATCTGATCGACGCCCTGAAACTGATCGGCGATGCCCAGGCGTTCGCCAACCAACTGCAGCGTGACACCCGCGCCGCGCGTTGCGGATTCCCACCCGCCAAACAGTAGCAGGCGCTCGCGCTCCAAACCGGGCAAAGCGGCAATGGTCTCGGCAAGAACAGCGGCAGTAGAATGCGCATCGGGAAATCCGCCGATCGGTCCATCGATTGCCACGAACTGGAAGCTGGCCTTCTGCGCCACAGTCATCATGACCTGCTGCAGTTTTGCTTTGGGGCCCAGGGAGACTAGCCAGACTTTGCTGGGTTGCTGTGGGCTTCCGGGAAATTTGCGTATCAGCGCCGCTGCCTCATAGAGTGCGCTTGCCGCCCAAGGGTCGAGGACTGCGGGCAGTGCATTTTCATTCTTGATCCCGAGAACGTTGGAATTGTTTACGGGTTCCAGTGTTTGCAGAGGATCTGGAACGATCCCTGCGCAGACCACGATGTGAAGAGCATTTGGCATTGCCCGGTCCTTGTTCAACTTCCAGATTGGAATCGCTCCAAGTTTTTCGTGCCAACTGTCAGATACGCAATTAAATGAGTCCAGCTCCCTCAATCAATTCTCTCTGACTCAGTGGCCAACTGGGGTTATCAGCTAACTTGATGTTTGCCTTCTTGTACCGAAGCCACAAATTGTCAGCATCCCCTCTGACCCTGTCCCCATTCAGGGCAATAACATCATCTTCGCTTTTCAGAATCACACAACCAACTGCTCGTGTTTCAATAATCTTTTCAATACTACCAAGAGACAAATCCTCGGTTGGCTTTAGTAGCTCAGTAATTAAGCTAGCGATCGGGAACACATGTTCATGAACAAGCTTTTGATTCTGATCTACATACCTTCCAGAAAGATCATCTGCAACAGTCCAAGCATCATCCAAACTCGGGCGTCTCTCAGTTAGTTTTTGCGGTAACATATTTTCAAAAACAGACTTAGCACCAACGCTCCAATACTGGCACCCACAATATTTCCCAGTCAACTCAGAATGCTTCCAGATCAGCTCTCTCAGAGAAGCATTAACATCCTGGCTCCTCAAATTGTAGTAACCGAAGTATAATTGCAGATTGAAGTCGGAATTCTGTATCGGTCGATTTGATTTGATACATTGATATACTTTGTTAATTATGTAGTTCCTTCGCTTTTCAACTTCATCCTTCTGGGTCAAATGCTGAAATACATCTTCATAATCGATGGACAACATATTTCTCCCAATCATATTGCTCCGCCTTCCTAGATTATTTGTTTATCTTGCAGCTTATCAATTCTCCGCCGAATGCAGCCCCCCCGCGCTCGCGCGGAATTCGATGTTCCCCTGATTGCCATCGGGCGATTGCGCGCAGTTCCAAAGGCACGCGCCGCAGTGCACGCATTTTTCGCGCTCGAACGCGGGCACTCCTCCTTCGCCCTCAGTGATCGCCTGACCCGAACACATGGCGATGCAGGTCTTCTCGACACACTCAATGCAGAGCTCAGGATGGACGAAGATAACGTGGTCGGCAAAGCCCGGCATGGCCTGCACTTTGCCCCCCATCAAGAGTGCATCCTGATGCGTCACCAGGACCCGTCCGTCGAAGGGAATCTCCGGCCAGCCACGCGCCGAAAGCGCCGCATCGTGCAGAGGCCGTCCCGTCTCAAGGGCGAGCAACGCTCCGTCTTTCTTCAGGCCGCGAAGCAATTCACGGCGGCGGTGGGCCGGGGGAATATGCGCAGCCAGGGACAGCCTGCCTCCGCTCAGTCCCGCCAGAGCCATCCCGGCCAGCCCGCGCAAAAAGCCTTGGTGAAAACCGTTGCGCGCGTTCTCAGCCTGCCGCGCTCCACGCTCCACCCAACTCGCCCGGCGGCGGGTTTCGTAGGTGGCAGCGAGATTCTCTTGGGTGAAGGGTTTGCCCCCACGCAGAAGTTCCAGCACCGCCTCGCCTAACTGCACGCCGGTCGTCCAGGCTTCATCCACGCCTGAGCCAGTGAGCATGTTGGTGCTTCCCGAGCCCTCGCCAATGCGTGCGTAGCCATCCCCGGACAGGAACGGCTCGCCGTGCTTGCCTGATTCCTCAAGCGACTTCGCGCCCCACGAGCGCAGTGTGCCGTCCTTGAGGTAGGTCCACAGCGCCGGATGCTGAATGTAGTGCTGCAAGTAACGATAGGCTGTGCGCTGCGGGTCGCCCAACCATGAAGGGACAAAGACGCCCACCGAAACCAGCCGCTCAGGATGCACATAGAGAAAGCCGAAGATTTCCGGCTCAGGGTATCCGAAGGTGTGCCATACCGTTCCCGGCTTGAGCGGGGAGTCCTCGGGAACTTCAACCACAAATTTCATGCCGAGTGCCCACTCGTGCCGCACATGGCCCTGCGGCAAGCCTGTTTTCTCGTCGATGGCGCGGCCCACGGCGCCCACTGGTCCGTCACCGACCACCGTCAGCCGCGCACGGACATCCATCCCCGGGATGAAGCCGGCATCTGGTTCGCCGTTCGGTTTGACTCCCTGGTCGGGCTGGCGCAGTCCTTCAACCGCAAGCCCGGAGAAGATTGGCGCGCTCACCGGAGTTCCTGGCCAGACCTGAACCAGGCCGCTTTCCATCAACTGCGAGCCCACCCACTGGTTGAATTGACCAATCGAAAGCACCAGTCCCGGCTGTTTGTGCAGGAATGCGGGCGTCCATGGCAATTCGAACGCGGAATCGCGCACCCCGAGCAGTGGACCGGCGGCGCGTAACACCTTATCGCCCAGACGTAAAACGGCAGAGCGACGACTGGCGCCGATGGGATCAAGGAGATAAAGCACGCGCTCCGCGTGAACCTCGACAGCCATTGGGATCTCGGCTGGATCCAGATGAGGAAAGCTGGCGCGAATCCCCTTGGCTCGCGTCACCACACCGCTCACACCGGCGGAAATGTCGTCTGCGCGCTCGTAGCAATGCACCTGAAGCGGCATTCCAGGCACGGCGTGGCTCTGGAAGCAGGGATCCTCGGGGTTCTCATTCCAGGCGTGTGTGAGCGTGGTCAGAAATCCGCCCATTGCCGGGCCGAACCCGGCGCACGCGATGTCGACCTCCATCGTCGGCCGCTCCATATCGAGACCGGGCTGTTCCTGCGGTTCCGGACTTACGCAATCCTCGATCATGTCTTCTGCGATCATGCCGGATAATCCAGGGCTTCCGGAATCATCACCTTGCTTACCGTTTCCGCGGCGCGATCTTTTGCGAGTCGAGAACCGCTCAGGCACATGGCCAGTTTGTTCTGCAGGCGCAGGAACTCGCTGGCGCCCCCGCAATCCGCGCACGGACCGGCCTTGACTGGATGACTGCCATTGTCGCCAAGAACATCGATGGCAATCGCGGAAATTCCGGGCATTGTGGCTTCGTATTCATCCAGTTCGCTGGCCATGAAGCATCGTTTGCATCCGCTCTCGTTCCACGACGGATGCTGGTTGTAGCCGAAGATGAGTTCTGCGCAGATGCGGGAGGTTTCGCCGCTGGCCCGCGCGGACTGCGTGTGGCACAAGTCGGTAAAGAACTCCGCAGTTCCCTGCAGATCGTCACCGTCGGCTGCGTGTGCCGTAAGTTCCAGCGTGTCCAGAATCTGGCAGCGCGATGCCAGCAGCCAGCACAATGCATCGGCCATGGGGAAGGTTACGCCCTGCCGCTGCCCGTGGTATAACTTGCCTCCCTCCGGATCGAGAGCCTTTTGCAGGTACTTCAGCGACCACAACCACAGGGTCATGGCAGTGGCCAGCGTGCAGGCGCCGGTCTCGGGATGGTCCGAGGCGATCCGTCGCATCTCTGCAATCCAGGTACGGAATTGAGCCAGGAAAAGCTCGTTCGTCATGGTCACGCTCAACTGCCGCCGTTGCACAGCCTCGGGGCCCTCGTAGGTCGCCTCCAACTGCGAATCCATCCACTTGTTGGCCAGAAACCCTGGACAATCTTCGGTGATGCCGTAGCCGCCCATCAGGCTCACCGCTTCGCGCATCATGTTGGTCCCATGACCGGTGTTCCAGAGCTTGGTCGCGGGGCACAGCACGTTGGCTTCGGCATCCTTCAACACAAACTGAACCAGCGGATCGGCCTCCAACTCGGTTCTTCGCGGCGAGCTGGCTTCAAGTCCCAACAACTCGATTGCCCGCACTTCGCTTTCGCGTAGCGCCTTCAACTCCGCGCGTCCGCCCAGGACACCGCGCTCCTTCAGAATCGCCGCCTTCTCTTTTTCCAGCGGGTCGAGCGCATCGAACAGCCGCGAGGCGGTGAAGCCAAGCGCAGCAGCCGCTTCACCGGTTGCCCAAATGTCTACCAGCCGATGGTTCGCGTCCTCGCGCTGCTGGATGCCCTGCTCATACCGGACCGAACCTTGTCTTACTCCCTCCGCGCCGCGAAACCGGCCGCGCTGGTAGCGAATAATGGGCTCAATTGCCGAGAGCAGCTTGGATGCAGTCATCAGTCCCACCGGCACCCGCGTGCGGCGAAAGACGGCTTCAATGATCTCGCCATGATTGAAGTTGGGAACAATCACTCCGTCCTTAATTGAATATCCGCCGACGATGCGATTCGCCGGAACCTTCAGGTCAAAGATGGGATCTCCGGTAGAGGAGAGCTGGTGGACCAGCTTCTTTGTTGGCGTTCCGCGGTCAAATACGCCCTCATCCGTGTTTTCCAGGATGACAACGCAACTGCCCTTGATGCGCGGATCATCGGAATTAACCGCGGCGGTGACGAAGTTGGCGGAGGCAATATTGGTGATGAAGCGTCCGCGCTTGTCCACCTGTAGCCATGGCTCTTCGCCATCGTTCCATTCGGCCACACGCATCTTCCCGTTCAACATTCCGGTGTCCACACCCACGTAAGGAACCGGTTCAGTCAGCGCGAAGGCTCCCCGCCACGGCTTGCGATCTTCCCCTGCCGCCGGAGGCGCACACAAGGACATATAGTGGTGCGACTGTTCCGGTGTTCCACGCTCATGAATGGGCGAAAGGGCGAGAAAACTCGCTACCGCGGCCGTAGCGGCGCCGCTGTCGACCCATGCCAGTTCGAACGCCATCAGCGCCAGCGCAAGGTTCTTCGGTCCTTCGATGAAGCCGCCGTCTTCCGGCTCCATGAAAGCCGCCGTCAGCCCTGCGTGATCGAAATCTTCAAGCATCGCCGCCTTTTCAGGCGTCCACTCATGGGTGTTGCGTTGCCCCGCAGATACCAGCTTCGCTACCGTTCCCCGCGCCACGCCCCGAGCCGATTGAACCAGCATTTGCAGGTCGAACCGGTCGGCAAACCGCCATTGAATCTGGCGTACCGAGTCGCCGGGAAGAGTCAGCATGACCCGCTCTCCCAGTACCGAAGCAGCACTCATAGTTTGATCCTCAAATCGCGGACAAATTGTCTCTAATTGCGGCGACAAAGAGATGTGATCTGCGACACCAAGAGAGATCATCGACTTTATTAAGTCCGCCGAGGTTCTTAATGGTTCGGAATGCGAGTATCGCCCGACCCGCGCACCGATTCGAGTTGAGCGGCCAAGTCAGCGCTCATTCGTGACTCGCATCACTGTTTGCAAGCCCAGCGGCGGCAGATGATGCTGTCTGAACTCTTCGGGCGGGGAAGATTCGATGTTGCCCCTCACCCGCTCCGCACGGAGGACCATGTGAAAACGGTGCGACTCCCGCTCTTGCGCCGTATCTCGCAGATTTTCTTTTTCCTTCTGTTCCTTGCTCTTCTGGGACTCACTGCTCTCCGTCCCTCATCCGGCGCAACCGCGGACCTTCACATGCGCGGCCCGGTGCGTCTCTTCTTCGAGTGGGACCCGCTGGTTGCTCTTGTGAACGCGCTCGCCGGCCACGCCCTGTATCGCGGCCTGCTTTGGAGCCTGATTATCCTCATCCCCACGCTGTTTCTGGGCCGCTTCTTCTGCGGCTGGATCTGTCCCATGGGCACGCTGCAGCACTGGGTGGGGAGCTGGCCGTCGGAGTCAAAACGCGGCAAACAGCGCATCGACTCGAACCGCTACAAGCGCTGGCAAACCGTCAAATACGTGGTTCTGCTGGCTGGGTTGACAGCGGCGGTCTTTGGCTCCGCAGCAATTGGATGGCTGGATCCCTTCAGCCTGCTGGTCCGCTCCTTCGGGCTGTCATTGCTGCCGGCCTTCAGCTTCGGCGCACGCGCAGTGCTCACCCCGCTTGAGCACAGCCATATCGGTTTCATCCGCACCGTCGGAGAATCTCTCCACACGGTCCTCCAGGCAGTGGTGCTCGATCTGCGCCAACCGCATTATGCGCAGAGTGCGATTCTTGGGATTCTTTTCCTCGCCATCCTTTTTGCCAGCCTGCGCGTCACCAGGTTCTGGTGTCGCGCCATCTGCCCGCTGGGCGCGCTGCTCGGCGCTGTCTCTCGCTGGAGCGTGCTGGGGCTGCACAAGAATCCGGAGAGCTGCGACAACTGCAACCGCTGCCTGCTTAGCTGCCAGGGAGGCGACAATCCCATCGGCGGCGTGCCATGGCACAAGAGCGAGTGCCTGATGTGCATGAATTGCGTGGGCGCCTGCCCGCACGACGGACTCGAGTTCCGCTTCTTTCGCAAGGAAGCTGAGGTGGCCTCGCCCGATCTCGGACGCCGTCGCGCCCTAACCGGTGTGGCCATGGGTGCGGTAGCGGTTCCACTGATGCGCGCCGGCACCGGCCAGGGCAAGAGCCGCAATGAGCGCCTGATTCGTCCGCCCGGATCGCTCGACGAGAGCGACTTTCTCTCGCGGTGCATCCGCTGCGGCGAGTGCATGAAGGCCTGCCCCAACACCGCGCTGCATCCCACACTGGAACAGGCTGGCCTCGAAGGTCTCTGGACCCCGATGCTTGTTCCGCGCATCGGCTACTGCGAACCCAGTTGCGTACTCTGCTCTGAAGTCTGTCCAACCGGCGCCATCTGGCAGATCACGCCGCACGACAAGGGCTGGGTTGTCGGGGTCGGCCAGCAGCAGCCTATTCGCCTCGGCACTGCATTCTACGATCGCGGCCGCTGCCTGCCCTGGGCCATGGCCACCGATTGCATCGTCTGCGAAGAGTGGTGCCCGGTATCGCCCAAGGCCATCTATGTTCAGGAGGCCGAGGTTGTCGACTCCGCCGGCAATACGAAGACCCTCAAGCAGCCGCATATCGATCCCAGCCGCTGCGTGGGTTGCGGCGCGTGCGAATATGCCTGCCCGCTGCAGGAGCACCCGGCGGTCTACGTCACCAGCATCGGCGAGAGTCGCTCACCCAGCAGCCAGATTCTGCTCAACAGGAAGTAAAGGAGAACGCCCCGTGGTTTTTCGCTCGAATTACGCCTCATTCCGATGGATCCTCACCGCCTCAGCACTGCTGCTTATTGCTCTTGTCTTCCCAGGCTGCAAAAAGAAATCCATCGACCCGTTCCCCGCTTCCGGCGCTGTCACCGGCTGGGAGAAGACCTCCGACACCCGCACCTTCGCCGCCAAGGATCTCTACCAATACATTGACGGCGACGCGGAGCAGTACATCTCCGCTGGAGTTGTGACCACCTCAACATCCGACTACAAATTTCAGGGCCAATTGGAAGCCACTGTGGATGTTCACACCATGAGCGCCGCCGATGGCGCCACCAGGATCTTCCAAACCGGCGCCACCAATGACGCCAAAACTGTTTCCATAGGCGACGCCGGCGTGGCATATGGCCAGAGCGTCATCTTCCGCAAAGGTCCCTACCTGGTTCGTATCGTTGCTTTTCAATCCACCCCCGGCGCGTCCGACGCTCTCCAGGCGCTGGCCCGCGGATTGGAAGCCAAACTTTGAACCGCCCGCGCCCCGCGTCGGGCCGCATTGCATCATCACGAGGTGCCAGATGAAAAATCGCCGCGAATTCCTTCAGGCAGCCGCAACCGGAGCCGTGGTTTTAGGCTCGCAGAGCAAGCTCGGTATGGCTGCCATGTTCGACAAGCAAACCGCACACGGCGATTCCGGGAAATCCCGCGTCGTTGTTGCTCGCGATCCAGCCCTGCATGGCGCCGATGGCCAGCTCGATGAGAAGCGCGTCCTCGATCTTCTTGACCGCGCCATCGCGCACTACACGGGCCGCGACAATCCAGTCGAAGCCTGGAAGCACATTGTGCCCGTCGGCAAAGTCATCGGCCTGAAAACCAACGGCCTCGGCGGCAAGGGCATCTCAACCCACGCTGCGTTGGTCATGGCCGTGGCCGAGCGCCTGCAGCAGGCCGGCGTCAAGCCCGGCGAGATCATTGTGTGGGACCGAAACCGCCGCGATCTCGAGGTCTGCGGCCTCACCATCAATACGGACCCGAGCAAGATGCGCTGCTACGGCTCCGATGTCTCGGGCTATGAAGACACGCAGGAGCAATGGGGCTCGGCCCGCATTCGCCTCTCGAAGATCCTCACCCGCGACTGCGAAATGGTTATCGGGTTGCCCATCCTCAAGGACCACTCAATGGCCGGCGTCACCTTTGCCATGAAGAACATGTACGGGGTGGTCGATCGCCCATTTGACCTCCATGCCGGCGGGTGCAACCCAGGCGTGGCCGACCTGAACTGCGTACCCGTGATCCGTCAGAAGGTCCGCTTCACCATCGGCGACGCCATCTCTTCGGTCTACGACGGCGGCCCCGGCTTCCACCCTGAGCGGCTCTGGCAGCCGAATGCTCTCATTGTTGGTGAAGACCGCGTAGCCATCGACCAGACCGCATGGCAAATGATCGAGCGCAAACGCGCCGAGGCAGGCATGAACACCCTTGAGGCTGCCGGCAAGCAGCCACGGTACATTGCCACCGCAGCCGACGCCACGCACCAGCTCGGCTTTAACGATCCCCAGAAGATCCACCTGATGGAGATTTAACGCAGGAGGTTCGTAACCATGACTCAGCAGGCCGCTCCCACAACGCCGCCGCAAGGCATCACCCGCCGGGAGGCTATGCTCCAGTTGCTTCGCCTCGGCGGAGTTGCCGCGGGCACTGCGGGCGCGGCCTTCTGGCTTAGCAGCAAAAGCGCTCGCCCGCTTCCGATTGTCGCCACACAGGCTCGCCGCGATCACCGCGCTGCGGCCGATCCGCAATGGCCGCAGCTCACTGTTGTGCAGGGAGGCGAACCGCGCGCCCTGGTTCAGCGCTCCCTTCAGAACCTCGGCGGCATCGGTCGCTTCATCGGCCGCCAGGATGTGGTTGTCATCAAGCCCAACATCGCGTGGGATCGCACTCCCGAGCAGGCCGCCAACACCAATCCCGAAGTCGTTGCCGAGGTCGTTCGCCAGTGCTGGCACGCAGGAGCAAAACGGGTCATCGTCACCGACGTCAGTTGCAACGAGCCTCGCCGCTGCTTTCAGCGCTCCGGCATCCAGGCCGCCGCGCACGCCGAGGGCGCTGAAGTCATTCTTCCCGATCCCGATCTTTACCGCGAAGTGGATCTGGGCGGCGTGGTGCTCAAGAGCTGGCCCGTCTTCATTCCCTTCCTTGAAGCCGACAAGATTATCAACCTGCCCATTGCCAAGCACCACGGGTTGGTTGGCGCCACTCTCGGCATGAAAAACTGGTACGGCATCCTCGGCGGCCAGCGAAATCGTCTTCACCAGCAGATTCACCAAAGCCTGGTCGATCTCGCCAACTTCATGCTTCCCACCGTCACCCTCATGGACTGCTACCGCATCCTGTTGCGCAATGGGCCAACCGGCGGGAACCTTGAAGACGTGGCCATGAAAAAGACCATGGTCGCGGGAACTGACCCGGTCGCTCTCGACGCCTACGTCGCCAAGGCCTATTGGAATCTTGACCCCGAGCACCTGCCATATCTGCAGATGGCCGCGACGCACGGTCTCGGCACCGTCGACTTTGAGAGCCTCCACTTCACAACCAGTCAGCTCGCTCTTTGAATACGGGTCCTGGCCCGGCCACCTGCTTCCCTCAATCGAAGGCGACCAGCGGACGGTGAATCAAAAGCAACAATCTCAAGCAGGGACGTCATTTTGATTGGTGCTACAGTGAACAAATGACGCTTCGTCTTGCCCATGAGGACGGCGATCGTGTGCTCGTATCTGGCCCGCCAGTGGTCCACCTTGCTGGCCTGCACCCGGGCGGACTGGAAATGAGCCCGCACCCCCATTTGATACTCCATGAGACAATGCTCTCACCTGCTGTTTCCGAGAGCAGAGTGCCAATGAACGTTGATCGCAGCGACATGGATAGTTCGTGGTCCCCCGAAGCAGCCATGGACAACGATCGGCTGGTCAGGGCGATTCAGGATGGAGATCGTGAAGCTGAGCGCGCCTTTGCCGCGCGCTATTTGCGGCCCGTCAAGGCAATGTTGCTGGCTCGCTCCCGGAATCCGGATCTAGCTGCCGACCTGTTGCAGGACGTAATGATCGATGCAATCTGCGCTCTGCGCCGAGGCCAACTGCGGGAACCCCAAAAGCTTTCCTCGTTTGTGATTGGCATCGCCCGTAACCGGCTTAATAATCACTACCGGAGCACGGTTCGCCAGCCGGAATCGCTTGAATTCCCAGATCTTCTGCCGGATTCCTCGTCCCATGCGCAGAAATTGGAGGAGCAGGAACGCGAGAATCTGGCCATGAACGCCATTTCCAGCCTCGATCCGTTGGATAAAAAGATTCTGCAAATGACTCTCATAGATGGACTTAAGCCTGGAATCATTGCGCAACGGCTGAGTTTGAATCCAGACGTGGTCCGACAGCGAAAACTGCGGGCGACACGCCGTGTAATTGATTTTGTGCGCCGTCAGTCACAAACGGAAAGTTCAAACCACATTGTTGTAGGAAAAGTAACATGACCGATTGCACTGCACCACTGATTGACCGATGCCTTGAGCGGTATATCCAGGGAACTCTGCCCGAGTCGGACGCGCGGAAGTTCGAGGAGCACTATTTCGACTGTCCCGCCTGTCTGGCGCAGGTGGAGGCGCTTCAGGCTGTTGCGCAGCAAATGGGCAGCAAGCCTTTGCAGCCTCGCCGGGCCCCCATTCCATGGCCGGTGCGGGTCGCAGTGCCTGCGGCCATTGCCGCTGGATTGGTTCTGGCATTCATTGGATTCCATCCGTGGCGTCAGCCGGAACAGCAAATCAGCCGAGCCGACCTGCGCGACGGCAACCTCAATCTTTCGCTCGACAAGACAGGGCAGCTGCATGGAGCCGACGGCCTTCCAAAGAAGGATCGCGATGCGCTTCAGGCAGCGCTTGCCACAGGCCGCCTTGAAGCAAGCTTCCCTTCCGATCTTGCCGCCAGTCAAGCTGAAACAATGTTGGGCAACACGGCTGCAGCCTCGCCATTCCAGGTGATCTCGCCAGTCGACCGGGTCGTGAGCGATGACCGGCCAGCGTTCGCCTGGCAATCGATGCCCGGCGCCACCGGCTACCGGGTTCGCGTCTATGCAGGTGGGTATCGCAAAGTTGCAGAGAGCCCAACGCTGCATGGACTGAATTGGCCATGCCCAGTTGCCCTCGCGCGCGGTCAAAATTACACCTGGACCGTTACCGCAACCAGCTCGACCGGCGAGGTCAGAACTCCCGCACCGCCTCAGCCTGAGGCAGTATTCCAGGTGATGGGCTCCGCTCCCGCCGCCGGAATTGAGAGCGCGCTCCGCGGCCCTGCCAACGGCCACCTTCTGCTCGCCGTGCTCTATGCCAAAGCCGGCGCAGTGGACGATGCCGGGGAGCAGTTAGACCTGCTGGCGAAGGAGAATCCCAACAGCCCGATCGTGGCCCGGCTCAAATCGTCCCTGAATCAGGCGACGCCATCACCCATCAAGACAAAGGCCGCCCAGTAGAACGGGTGCGCATACTTATCGCTGTGCATGACCTGTAATTCGGCCATGCGCAGCGATTCCGCCTTGCTGAGTCCGTGCAGCATGTTGCGGTGGAAAGCGATCATCAGTTCGGTTGTGCTGGAAGCTTCAACTCTCCACGCGCTTGCCAGTGACCCGTGTGCCCCGGCCGCGAGGGTCGCCCAACTCATCCCCACCAGGCCTTCCCCGTCTTCGAAAGAGCCCTTCCCTGTTTCGCAGCCTGAAAGCACAACGAGTTCCGCTTCGAGGCGCATGGCTTGAATCTCCCTTGCCCGCAGCCAGCCCGCCTGCGGCGCACCGCTGGACGAAGCCAGCAGCATGTGGGAGGACATGGGTTCGTGGTCGTCGAAGACTCCATGAGCGGCAATATGCACCACGTCGTATCCCGGCGAGGCTTTCAGGAATTCATCGAGCGTGGCTGCCTTGCCGATGAGCGTGCGCGCGTTCTTAGGGCCATAGAGCTTGCTGACAGCGAGGGTTTCATCGGCCTGCTCCTGAGTCTGGCCGCCCGGATTGCCCATGGCCAGCACCGTGAACGCCGGATGCTGCCGCGGAACCGAGGCTTTCAACGCTTGAAGAACGGCAAGCGACGGCACATAATCGACGGCCGCCTGCTCCAGAAGATAGTGACCATCCGGCCGCTGAAGCGTTTGAAAAGGCGCCTGCCACAGTACACCATCGGGCACCACAACCAGTGTCTTTGCATTGCGCAACTGCGCTTGTGCCGGCGCAATCAAAGCATCGTAGAGCCAACGCGCATTGACGCCAAACTCCGGATCGCGGCTGGCCAGTTGATCGTGATATTGCCGGACACGCTTGTCCAGATCATTTGCAGTGACCGCCAGTTTGTAGCCGTGAATTGCGGCGGTTTCTCCCTCGCCGCGCGTTACGGCATAGAGGTAGTTGCCGCTTTCGGTCAATTCGTACTCGAGCAGCACGGTGGTCCGGTCCGGAATGAGAGCCTGCATATCCTTCAACGAGAGAGGGGTAAAATCGGCCCGCCGGATGCGCAACTCCGGATGATGCACATAGAGCTGCTGGCGATAGGCGGCGAGTTCGGCCCTGGCCTTGTTGACGCTCTCGTCAAGCGCAATTCTCTGGGAGGGATCGACTTCCGGCATGCTCGCCTGGCGGTCCGCCTGCATGTCGAGCGCGACAAAGCGGCTGCGCATGCGCGCCTCCTCGGCCCGCTCGTCGTCGGACAGAGCAGCGTCGACAGTGAGGCCGTTGCCGGTGAACACATCCAGGAGAATGCGCCCCTTGCCGCGCTCCGAACTGTTCAGCGCGACTGGCCAATCCTTCTGCATCGACGCAACGAGCGCCAAGAGGCGATAGGGTTCCGTTCTCTTCTCCATAAAGCGCTGCCGCGCGGCCGCGCCGCCGCTCACGTTGTCGCGCATGCGCTCGATGGTGGCAATGGATTCCTCAAGGGCAGCTCGAGCTTCCTTCAGTTGCTTCAGTGCCAGGTATGCGCGACCTTCGACATAATCGGCGTTAAACAACTGTTCAGCCATGCCCCAGCGCCGGCAGAAGTCCGCTGCATACTTGGCATGCCTCAAGCTTTCCGCATAGTTCTTGAGATCGAAATTGGCTTCGGCCATAATGCGGACGGTCTCGGCAAGGCCTTCCTTGTCCTCTACGTCGGCCCCGATATATCGGCCCTCCTGAAGCAATTTGAGAGCGGCCGCTGGGTGATGGTGCTCCAGTTCAATGACCCCCATCTCCGCCGTGGCTTTGGCAGTGATTGATTTCATCTTGATCTCACGGCCGATTTGCGCTGCTTCCATCAGCATGCGTTGGGCGTCTTTATCGCGCTTATCGAGGTCGTAGTAGTTAGCGAGATTAATGAGGGATGTCGCGATATTGAATTTGGTGCCGACTTCGCGCTTGATGGCCAGGCTTTGCTCGCAGAACTTGATCGCCGTGGGATAATCGCCTTCCGTTTCATGCAGCATGGACATGTTGTTCAGCACGAAGGCCTCGCCCAGCCGCTGATTGTTGGCGCGCGCAATGCGCAGCGCATCGGTGAAGGCTGCCTCCGCCTCGCTGAACCTGCCCAGGTCGCGCAACGCATTGCCCATGCCATTCTCTGCGCGGGCCACCGCTACTTCGTCTCCGATCTGGCGGCTAAGGCGCATCCCTTCGTTGTCGTCGTCGATCGTCGATTGGAAATCCCCCATATCGAGGTAGGACATGGCGCGGTTCAGAATTGCATTGGCGCGGTTCTTGGGCGGAGCATTGGCTGCCTGGTACATGGCCAGCGCCTGGTTGTAAACGGTGATGGCCTCATAGGGATCGCCATCGAGAGAAATCTGCCGGGCCAGGTTCGCATGCGAATCCGCGGCCAGAATCGGCAATTTTGCGCGCGTGGCGATGGCTTCCGCTTCCATGAAGATGGAGCGTGCGGTGTGCGGATCTTCCTCCGCCTGCTTGAACCCAATCTGCCTCACAGCGCGAAAAAGGCCCTCGGTTATGCGCGCGGCATCGGCTTCCTCGATGGCTTGCAGCGCGTCCTGTTGACGCATGGCGACAAGCTGCTTGGCGAAGCCCATTTCGGCCTCGGAGAACTGGGGCGCGGGGGGCGTGGCTGGGGCTGTTGGTGGGGCGGCAGCGGGGGGCGTGGCTGGAGCAGACGGCGTGATCGATGCCGGCGAAGTGGCCGGGGACTGGGGTTGCTGGGCGTATCCCGACGCGGAGGAAACACCGCCGCCCGTCAATAGAATGAGAATGAGAATGGCCGCCAAAGCCGACCCGAAGATCAGCCGGAAATCGTGCAAGGATCGATCTTGTTCGCGCATCAGACCTCTCGTCAGGGCAAGTTTTGCCCGGTGATGAACCGTGAGCTGGTTTAAAGGGTAGCTGGACCCTCCCAGCATACATCCCGCGTGGGTTTCCTGAAGGCCCGGTATTGGGCAAGTGCGAGGGATTTGCGACCTTCCCTGCCAAAACCAATTCGGAGACCAAACACATGAACGGACATGGCAGGCTGGAACCCCCATGTCCGCTTGTTTTTTGCGAAAGGAGACTTCCCTTCTCACCCAAGAAACCCGAGGTTGGAAGCGGAAAAGCTGCCGATGTTTGGAAACACACTGGGCAGGTTTGCCTGGCTCACCCCGAACCATTGCGCCAGTGTTGCTCCGTATTGCGCAAGCGCCGTGGTTGGAATCAGCGTGCCCCGGTTGTTGGCATCGTTTTCGCTGCCCAGCACCAGGGATGGGAAGTTGCCGTAGAACGTGCCTCCCTTCACGCCGCCGCCAAGAATGAAGTGGTGGTTGCCCCAGGCGTGATCGCTGCCATCGGTCCCGCTGGGGTTGAGGGTGCGCCCGAACTCAGACGCCGTGAAGGTGGTGACATTCTGCGAGATTCCCAGCTCTTGCGTCGCCTGGTAGAAGGCAAGCACAGCCTGGCTGAGTTGCTGCAGCAGGGCCTGCTGTGTCTCCAACTGGAGACCATGCGTATCGAAGCTGCCAAAGTCGCAGAAGAAGATCTGCCGCGTCAATCCCAGTTGACTGCGCACCGACATCACATTGGCCACCGTCTGCAACTGGGCGGCCAGCGGATTGTTGGCGGGGAAGACCGTGGTCAGGCTCGATGTCTGCAGCAAGCCGGTCAGCGTGTTGGCATAGTTGTTTCCACGCGTGATAACCGCGTTGCCGGCCTGCACTAACTGCAATCCATTGTCGAAGGTCAGCAACTGCTGCATGCCCGCGGCTGTTGCGGGAGCATTCTGAATTCCCGTTATGGTGGCCATGCCGGTAGCGCCCGGATTGCCGGAAATGGGCGGCGGCACGGTTGCCGGAAAGGTCTGCTGGCCGGTGCAGAACAAACCGCAGTCCGAGGTGATGGTAATGGGAGGAAAGACCGCGCTCGAGTTTGACCCCTGCATCAGATCGGTAATGCGACCGCCCCAACCGCTGGAGGCAATCCCGTTCGGAATTGCGCTCTGCCATTGGCTGCTCTGATCAGAGTGCGAGAAGAGCGCGCTCGGCACAATTGCCAGGTTGTTGGTCATGTAAGCATCGCGGTTGAGCGGCTGCACCAGGTTGCCCACGTTGGCCAATACGGCCATTGTGCCCTGGTTGTAAAGCTGCTGCATCTCCGGCATGGATGGATGCAGGCCATACACATCGTTCCCGTTCGCAATCGGCAAAAGAGATCCCTGTGCCAGCGCCAGTCCCTGTCTGCCTTGCGCATACAGACTGTAGTTCTGCTGCGCCGTTGAAATTGGAATCACCGTGTTGTGCCCGTCGTTGCCACCGGACAGAAAAATGCAGACCAGTGCCTGGTATCCGCCGCTGGTGGGCGCCGCAAGCGCATTCATTGCGCCAAACTTCGACAACATGCTGGTAGCGCCCAGCGCAGCCGCTGTACGCACCGTGTCCCGCAAGAACTCTCTTCTGCTTCGAATTAACATATCGATCTCCTCCTCGCGATTTCTGCTGAGTCAACAGCAGGGGTTTTGTTGGAACTCCATTTGCCCGCGGAGCGTTTGCCCCGCGGGCCGCTGTCAACTCAATGCCACACGTTGTAATAGTTGGAAGTGAGGATAAGGAAGCAAGCCTCCTGCACCTGTTTAAGACTGCCGTTGGGATTGGCAGCAACCGCCGAGACGATGGCCGACTTCATCGCCGCCGGCATCACGCCATGGGTCAGAGTCAGGTCCAGCGCACTGACCAGGGTGGCCGGATTGGCCGCCAGCGGCAAGAACGGGGTGAGGTCGATCGAAGTTCCGGGCCCCCAATCCGTCACAGGGTTTGAGTACTGGCCCATGAGGTAGGCCACCTCGTTTGAGCGGAGGATGGCGTTGTTGGGCGTGAATATCTGGAACTCGCCGCCCATCACCGAAGTCCCCGGAACCACGTAGTTCGGTGCGTAGTAGTTGAACACGCTGTCTGCCGAGTAAACATCCTCTCCCATGTTGGCCAAATCGGTACTGTAGTAGTTCTGGTTAGTCATCTGGCCGCCAAATGCACGGTAGATGCCCGCGATGTACAACGGCGGCTCCTGCAAGTGACCGTCAGTGGGCTGGTCGTTTCCGCCGTTGTCGTTGGCGCGTGCCTCGGGGTCAAGCAGAATGGCCGTGACCACCGCCTGCATGTTGCCTCGATTGCCATTGCCGTCGTTGTTGAAAGCCGCCGCAACGCGCGAAACGTAGGCCGCGCTCGGATTGCTCTTGACCAGGTGCTGGATGAGCTGGGTGGCGACGAATGGGCCCACGTTGGGATGGTTGAAGATGTTGTCCAGCGCGCCATCCAGATCTTCCTGAGGCGTAAGGCCGGCCGGCGCCACATAGCCGTTGAGCAATTGCTTGGAGCCTGCGTCATGCTCGGAGGGCCAGGGGATCATGTTGCCTGCGTTGTAATACTCGCCCCAGTACGGTGTGGCTCCGGCCGCCGGCGCATACGTCCATCCGGTGTAGACGCGCGCAAACTCCGTGACCGTGAATTGTGAGTAAGTTGGAATGGGGATGTTGTTACTGTCCACCTGCACCGATCCATCCGGGTTCAGCATGACTGTTCCGATGGTGAACAACTGCATCAGTTCTCGCGCGTAGTTTTCATTGGCCACGGCGCCGGTCGCCGGGTCGGCCATGGCGTTGTTGCCCATGTCCAGGTACTGTCCCATGGCCGGGCTCAGCGTCACATCTTCCATGATCTGTCGATAGCTGCCAAACGCATCGGCCAACAGCGTGTTTTGGTAACTGACCATGTTGGTATTCCAGATGATCTTCTCGAGCGAGGTCACGAAGATCTGGCTAAGCGCGAAGGCGACTCTTTGCCGCAATTGGTCAGGATTGGTGACTGCATTGGCGAGGAACTGGTTCGGCATGCCGCCCTGGTCCCCAGTGATCATGTTGTAGTTGGAGACTTGCGGCATTGTGACTTGATTGTTGATCCACGCCGGGAATCCCAGCGTCTGCACCGTCTCTGCATCGGTCGGAGTAGGACCAAATGCCGCCTGCTCCAGGAATCTCCTGGCCGCGGCAGCGCTCACCTGCGCATTGGCCACGCCGACCTGCACCGGAAATGCCGCCGAAGTGACCGAATCGTTGCTCACCGTGAGGTTGGCCGGGCCCGATTGAGTGGTGAGCCCCGAGACTGTGAGCGACCCTGAAGAAGCGAATGTTGTTGTCAGAGCGGTTCCATTCAGCATGGCTACTGAATTGGCAATGAACCCGCTGCCGGTGATGGTTGTGGAGAAGACACCCAGCGGGATTTGGCCGTTGCTGCCCGCAGCCGTAATGACGGGCGTGGGCGCCGTAAGTGCAATGGAAGCGCTCGCGATCCCGCCGATCCCGGATACGGTTATCAAGTCGGTGCTCGAAGCCGGCATGGCTGCGGGCGCGGTGTAAAACCCGCTGCTGGTCACGGTTCCGTAGGTTGCAGTCCAGGTGGCGCCTGTATTCGATGTGAACTGCTGTGTGGCTCCGAGGGTAAGGCTCGCGCTGGTTGGAGAGATGGTGGTTGGCACACTGTCGATGACGGTAACGACGGCGCTGGCCGATCCCCCTGGACCGGTCGCGGTCACGGTTGCAGTTCCCGATGCGGGCCAGGTGGACGGAGCGGTATAGAGACCTGTGCCGCTCACCGTTCCCGAGGTCGCCGTCCAACTGGTGGCGCCTGACGAGGTGAACTGCTGTGTCGAACCCAGGTCGAGGCTTGCCGTGGTGGGCGAGATGGCTTGCGGCGGCAGTGGGACGAGCGTAACCGCGGCGCTTGCCGAACCGTTTGGACCGGTCGCGGTGACAGTTACCGCGGTGGACGCAGGCATAGTTGACGGCGCCGTATAGAGGCCGGACGACGTGATGGTTCCCGCGGTTGCGGTAAAGCTTGTTGCGCCGGACGAAGTGAACTGCTTCGTCGTACCAAGGGTTACAGAGGCCGATGTGGGCGAGATGACCTGCGGTGTCAAAGCCTGGAGCGTAACCTTGGCGCTGGCGGAGCCGCCGGGACCAGTCGCCGTGATTGTTACCGCGGTGGATGAGGGCATGGTGGATGGAGCGGTGTATAGGCCCGAGGAAGAGATGGAGCCGGCGGTCGCCGTCCAGGAGGATGCGCTTGCCGAATTGAATTGCTTTGTCTGTCCAAGCTTGACCGTCGCCGAAGTGGGCGAAATGGTTTGCGGACTGACGAATGTTACGGTAAAGACCGGACCCCACAGACTGCCGGGATTGCTCACCTGCACTGTTCCTGTACCGGGACTCGACTGATAAACGCCGGTCTTCAGCGTTGTCGAGTTCACATAAGTAGTGGAGAGATTGTTTCCATTCATCTCCGCAGTGGCTCCCTTCTGGAAGCCGATTCCGGTGATTGTCAGCGTCGGATTGCCTGTGACAAGCGGGCTGGGGTTGATGGCCGTAATAGTGGGGCCGACGGGCTCAAGGTTCACATACGTGCACCCGATCGTATTGTCTGCGGCAACGGCCTCGATGAGAATGCTCGCGGCAGGAATTTTGGACGGCGCGGTGTAGAGGCCGCTGGTTGAGAGGGTTCCCAAGGTGGAATTGCCCCCCACGATACCGTTGATCTCCCACGTCACAGTCGTGGTGGCAAGGCCGGTTACAGTCGCTGTGTATTGCAGCGTTGCATTGACTCCGAGGTTGGTGTAGCCGGGGCTTAAAGTTACGACTGTTGCCGCGTGCGCAACGACCGATGCCAGAACGCAAAACAACAGGGGAATTCCCTTCAGATGAGCTTGCTTCATTCCATGACTCCGTTGGGGTGGAGGGTTATGTGAGTGCCGCATTCTTCAGCGGCAAAACGAGCGATGCATGGTGCAGGAACTCCATCGGCGCACCACGCACAAACAGGGGTCCTGGCCCGATGGGCCCTGGTTGGGGGCGGCGGACCGAAGGCGGTTGCAGGCGTGGGGCTGCCGGCCGCTGCAATCTGGGGAAACGAATTTCAATTCGAGGGATGCTTCCATTTCCAGGCGCCACTCGGAGACTTCCGGTGAGCACTCGAGAGAATGGGCCGGCCTGTCCTCTTTGCAGGCGCGGCACAGTCAGTAGTAGGAGGCGGGAGGATTTTGTGACGAAGATAATTTATTGTTCAGAGAATTTTATACATTCGAAGGCTGGCTTGGCCGCCTCACTTCGGTACCGATCGGACGAATTCAGTAATTGGAGCGGAAATGTGGTTCATCCTGAACAGCGGGCACGCCCTTCCAGGTGTGCCCGGCTTTGGTTAGGCTAAGGTTTAAGCTGGCCCGCTAGCGGGCATCGCGGGTTGCTCATGTCCACCTGGTACCCACGCCAGATCTCCACTCAGGACGTAAATGGCAAGCGCCGCGGCCATAAGGATCGCGCCAACCCAGAATCGCCAGTCGCGATGCATTCTCCGCCAGTAGGGGCCAGGATCGGGCTCACCAACGTCACTGCTATTTCCTTCGAGGTTATGCTTGCTTCCAGTCATCTCATCTCCGTTGCCAACCGACCGCTCAAAACGCACCTAGCAGATAGCAGATCAGGACGATGAGGAGAATGGTGCCGAGCCCAATTCCGGCTCCGCCGCGGTAGCCCCACCGGCCGTAGCCGTAGTAGCCGCCGCCCCCGCCGAAGACGAGCACCAAGACAATAATAAGTAGGATGAGCATCTTTGATCTCCTTCAATCCCGGATTTAACTCCCGGGTTCTGTCATCGGTTGAAGACGTTGTTTGTATCAGCCCCGCCATGTCGACCGAGGAGGGCGCCGATTTACTGAATTTCCATCACCAATTGCGGATGTTCCTGCAGCGGGGGTCTTCCATTTCAATGCCAACCCAATGGCACCGCCCGTCTGTGAACTCACTTGCCGCTTTGGGGTTCAGACCCTTGCACCGCAGGTCCTCCATCTCGATTGTCACACCTGTCAGCAGCGCCTTGCTGCCAGGGGCATCTGCTTCAACTGCTACCATCCTGCACCGGGAAGATTGCATCTCGATCACCATCCCCTAGAGCGGGCCCATGCGCGTACGCCCGATCAAACAACCATGATCAGATTGAAGCAATGTGGGCAGCAAGGGATGCTCAATAGTGAACACCGCGCATCGGTTCATATAGAACGACCAGGACTGCGGCCAATGAGATGCGCATGCCAAGCCTGATTATGTGCAATACGCCATGCGTTGCCGCTTTAGGGATGCGCCATTACTTTAAGGCAGCACAGCAACCGGCAAACTCTTCAATCGAGCGGCACACCCGGTCCCTCTGAACGCCGTCAAAGACCTACCGGCGAAGCGAATAGTCCCACGTTATGTATGAAGCACTTACGCTGAAGCCTAGCAGCCCGTGGTGCAAGCAGCTGAATTCCAGAAGGTCCGGCATCTGGGTTTGATGGAGCGGTAGGCCCTGGTTGAGTCGAGAGCCGAGGGCGTTCGG
>Ga0302278_10001899_pt1 | contig 24927 bp, 13 predicted proteins | sample III_Bog_N3_2_FD_194543 | JGI IMG/M metagenome (GOLD analysis project Ga0302278, IMG submission 194543) | Peat permafrost microbial communities from Stordalen Mire near Abisko, Sweden - III_Bog_N3_2 | ecosystem: Environmental > Terrestrial > Soil > Wetlands > Peat | place: Sweden: Abisko... | reverse complement strand
GCGGGCGCTTTCGGGGCCGTTCAGAGTAACGTATTCCTGTTCAATGATGGATTGGGCTTCGGGAATGAGGCGCCCAAACTGGCCGCCGGGAGCGGCGAGGGCGCGAGTCGAGGCCACGATGCGAGGGCCGGGAAGCCATCCGCGATTGATGGCATCACGCAAGGCAATGTCGCCGTTCACGCCGGAGTTGCCAACATCGCGGACCGTGGTGATTCCGGCCTCGAGATCTTCGCGTGCGAGTTTCGCGCCATGCAGCGCGCGCTCCGCGGTGCTTTCGGTGGCGACGATGCGCAACATCTCCACGTCTTGCAGACTCAGGTTTGTACCGTCCATCTCGCTCAGTAGGTGCGTGTGGACGTCGATCAAGCCGGGAAGAAGTGTTGCGGCGCCGAGATCGAGGATGGTGGCTCCGGCAGGAATGGCCAAATGAGAGCCGACAGCGGTGATCTTTTCGCCCTCAATGAGGATGACCGCGTTGCGGATGGGAGCGTCGCTCTTGCCGTCGAGAAGCAGCGCGGCGCGTATGGCAATCGGATGCGGATGAGTAGTCTGAGAATTCTCCGACGATGAGGTCTGCGCGAAAAGCGAAGGTAAACCTAAGGCGACTGTCAGGAGACACAGCTTGGTAAGAGTGCTCATCTTTGGCTTTGGCCCTCTTGTTCTGGACTTCAACGTCGTGGCGGAGTTCGAGAAATCAGCAGTAACAGATTACCCTGAAGTTCTGGGGAGTGATGGCAATTGTGACTCCAGAAGAAGTGCAAGAGTTTGCACTCTGAGGCGGCTGCGAGCGGAGGTTTGCGGCTGTTTGCGCCGTGGGCTTGGGTTTCTAGACTGCTTGAAATGGAAGCCGGAATGCTAAAATCAAGGCAGTAAACCGCATTTAGGGGAGAGATCTGGAAATGGCTAAGAAGAATTCGTTGCTGGAAAGCATACCGGTACTGGTGATTTTGGGCCTGCTCGCCGGAGCCTTAGGTGGTGCAGGAGTGGGGCTGATCCAGACTAGATCCTCGTCCTCTTCGTCGACCACAACGGCGCCTAAATAGACCGGTGGCGTTCTCGGCCATACTCACGATGGTCTGACAGTTCTCTTCTGGATGTCGACAACTCGCTCACGGCGAGTTTTCCCGCATCCCTCCTCTTTCCTCTTTCCAACTTCCGATTGTTTGCGAAGACCGGCGCGACCAGAAGGTGGAAAGAGGCTCGATACACCGAGCCCCTTTTAGTCCCGAAATAAGGCGATCAGGCTGCGGACTCGTCGAAGCTCCCTGTCTTGCTGTAAGCGTCGGAACCGTGTTGCTTGACCATCTTGTTGTAAACACCCATCAGCAGGAAGGGCGCTGGCCACTGGCCGACGAAGAGCGCCCAGTCATCTTTCCCGGCGAGCTTCAAGACGGCGGACAAGGCGATGGCGCCAAACGCTGCCGCCAAATATCCTGAGCTCGGTACTTTGGAGGTTTGCGATTCGATGGCTCCGGTGAAACGATCTTCCTGAACTCCAGTGCGAACTTTGTCTTGCATGATGTGCTCCTTCTTATAATTAATTTGTAGAACTCGATTTGTGAATCTCTGCATTCAGTTGCCTCGTTTGCGAGAGGCCTTAGGATTCGCGGGTGCCGTGGCGGGTTGCACGTTGCCGGGCGCAGCGACCGCGGGCGGTTGCAGGGCATCCAAGACTGGGAAAGAAAGTCACCTCGCGCTTGGGAAATCAGAGAAAACTCGCGTCAGATGCGGCTGCCGAGAATGTTCTCGGCATCTTCCAGCCGGCGGTTCGCGCATGGTTTGAGGCCGTCTTCGCTACTCCAACTTTGCCGCAAGTCTCGGGATGGCCTGCGATTGCGCGGGGTGAAACAACTTTGATCCTCGCTCCAACGGGAACGGGGAAAACGTTGGCGGCCTTTTTGTGGTGCATCAATCGGATCATGTTTTCGCCGGTCCCTGAGAATTTAAAGCGCTGCCGCGTTTTGTACATATCTCCGATCAAGGCACTGGCGGTCGATGTGGAACGAAATTTGCGCGCGCCACTGGTGGGCATTGCTCAGGCCGCGCAAAGGATCGGGCAATCCTTTCACGAGCCATCTGTGTCCATTCGAACCGGCGACACACCCCAAGCGGAACGGGCGCGATTCGCGCGAAAGCCGACAGACATTCTGATTACCACTCCGGAGTCGCTCTATTTTTTGCTGACCTCGAACGCGCGTGAAGTTTTAAAGGCGATTGAGGTTGTGGTCATTGACGAGATTCACGCGCTGGTTCCGAGCAAACGGGGATCGCATCTGGCGCTTTCGGTCGAGCGACTGCAATCTTTGGTGGGGCGTCCGATTCAACGGATCGGCCTTTCGGCAACGCAGCGGCCGCTGGAAGAAGTAGCACGGTATCTTGGCGGCGCGGAATTGGGGCACGCCGTCGCGAACGCGGAGTCAAGAGGCGATTTGGCCCCTCCCTCGGTTGCCGATATGCCGGACGAAGCTCTTTCGGAATTTGAGTCGAGCGCGTTTGCGCCTGTCTATCGGCCGGTCACGATTGTGGATGCTAGTGCGCCGAAAAAACTCGATCTGAGGGTCGAGGTACCGGTTGAAGACATGGCGAGCCTTAACGATCTGGACACGCTGCCTAGTGGCCCAGCCTCGCAGGGACCAAAACGAAATTCAATTTGGAGCGCGATCCATCCCCAGCTGGTGGAACTGGTTCGCGCGCATCGCTCGACTTTGATTTTTGTCAATAGCCGGCGGCTGGCCGAACGAATTTCAGGAGCGATGAACGAACTTGCGGGCGAACCCCTCGTGCGCGCGCACCATGGCAGCGTGGCCGTCGCGCAACGCCAGGAGATTGAAGACAAGCTCAAGATGGGCGCGCTCCGCGGGATTGTTGCGACTTCATCCTTAGAGTTGGGTATCGATATGGGCGCGATCGATCTAGTGATTCAGATCGAGTCGCCTCCATCGGTGGCGAGCGGAATGCAGCGCGTAGGGCGTGCCAGTCACCATGTGGGAGCCGTGAGCAACGCGGTGATTTTCCCGAAATTTCGCGGCGACTTGATTTCTTGTGCGGCGATCACGCGCGCCATGTATCGCGGGCAGGTGGAGTCGGTGCATTATCCTCGCAACCCGCTGGACGTGCTGGCTCAACACATTGTCGCCGCCGTGGCGATGGACGAGTGGACGGTCGATAATCTTTTTGATCTCGTGCGTGCGGCCGCTCCGTATGCTGCATTGACGCGGGCGATTTTCGAGAGCGTGCTTGACATGCTATCGGGGCGTTATCCGTCAGACGAGTTTGCCGAACTGCGTCCACGTATTACGTGGGATCGTGTCGGAAATAAATTGACCACGCGGCAGGGCTCCCAGCACGTGGCGATTATCAACGGTGGAACGATTCCCGATCGCGGGCTCTACGGAGTGTTTCTGGCGGGCGCGACCAAGGGAGCGCGCGTCGGCGAACTCGATGAAGAGATGGTTTTCGAGAGCCGCAACGGAGACACAATTGTTCTCGGCGCGTCGACCTGGCGCATTGAGGAAATTTCGCACAATAAAGTGGTCGTGTCTCCTGCGCCGGGCGAACCGGGCAAGATGCCTTTCTGGCGCGGCGATTCGGCGGGACGTCCGGTGGAATTCGGTCGGCACATTGGCGAAATGACCCGTGAACTATTGCGGCTCCCGCGGCCGGTGGCATTTACGAAGTTGGTGGAGGAGCACAGCCTCGACGCGACGGCGGCAGAAAATCTCTTGCGGTATTTGGAGGATCAAGTCGCAGCCACGGGGCGTATTCCAAGCGATGGAGACATTGTGATTGAAACCTGTCGCGACGAGATGGGAGATCGCCGGGTGTGCGTGCTCACTCCGTTTGGAAGCGCGGTTCACGCGCCGTGGTGCATGGCAGTTACATCGAAGTTGCGCGCCGAGCATGGCTTCGAAGTCGAGTCGATGTGGTCGAACGATGGCTTCGTGTTGCGCCTTCCCGATAGTGACGAGGCAATTCGTCCGGAAGATTTGCTGCCTTCACCGGCGGAGTTTAAAGACCTGGTGCTGCGGCAACTGGGGAGCACTTCCCTGTTTGCGGCGAAGTTTCGCGAGGCGGCGAGCCGGGCACTTTTGCTTCCCAAACGGCGGCCGGGAACTCGGGCTCCCCTATGGCAGCAGCGCAAGCGTTCGGCGGATCTGCTGGCGGTCGCTGCTCGATTTTCGTCGTTCCCGATCTTGCTGGAGGCTTATCGCGAGTGCATTCGAGACGTTTTCGATTTGCCCGCGGTAGCGGCGATTCTGGCGGGAGTGCAGCGTGGATCAATTCGCGTGACCAGCGTTGAGTCGACGCGGCCTTCGCCGTTTGCCGCGTCCCTGCTTTTTTCTTACGTCGCAAACTATATCTACGACGGCGATGCTCCGCTAGCCGAGCGCCGGGCGCAAGCTTTGTCGATCGACCAGTCGCAGCTCGAGGAATTGCTTGGCGACAACGATCTGCGCGAGTTACTGGATTCTGCGGCGCTGGATGAAGTAGAGGCGCGATTGCAAGCGCTAGATCCCGAGTATCAGGCGCGTCATGCGGACGGCGTTCATGATCTGCTGCTGAAGCTTGGAGATCTGAATCAGGCGGAACTTGCGGCACGCTGCGAGAATGCCGCGGTCGCGGCGACAATTCAAGAATTGGTGAACGTCCGGCGAGCGGTGCTGGTCCGGATTGCCGGAGACTCGCGATACATTCCGGTGGAGTACGCGTCGCGTTATCGCGATGCGCTGGGAACGCCTTTGCCTCCTGGGTTAGCTGAGGCATATTTGCGAGAGAGTGACGATCCTCTGCGGGAAATCGTACGGCGCTTCGCGCGAACTCACGGGCCATTTACGACGGCCGAGGTTGCGACTCGGTATGATTTGCCGGGAACGAGGGTGGAAGCCGGTTTGCGCACTCTGCATGGCTTAGGCAAGTTGTTGGAGGGAGAATTTCGTCCGGGCGGTACGCATCGGGAGTGGTGCGATCCGGATGTCATGCAGCAGGTTCGACGAAAAAGTCTGGCGCGCTTGCGGCGCGAGATTGAGCCCGTTGAGCAGAATACTTTTGCGCGTTTTATGGCGCGCTGGCAGGGTGTTGCAGTGCGGCGGCGCGGTGCCGACGCGCTATTGGATACGATCGAGAATCTGCAAGGCGCGACGTTGCTGGCGTCTGAGTTGGAACGTGAAATTCTTCCGGCGCGGATTTCCGAATATGATCCGGCCAGTCTCGATGCCGTGATGGCGTCGGGACAAGTGGCTTGGGTGGGCGTCGAACCGATCGGCGACCGCGACGGACGAGTCGCGCTTTATCTCACCGAATCGTTGCCCCTGCTGCTGCCCCCGTTGAACGTGAAGGGCGAAGAAGCGCCACTTTCGGAGCGTGCTGCAAAGATTGTTGAGTTCTTGACGCGAAATGGAGCGTCGTTCTTTGCCGCAATCCATGCGGGAATCGGCGGGGGATTTCCAGGCGACACGCATAAGGCGTTGTGGGAACTGGTTTGGGCGGAACGAATTTCGAATGACACGTTTCATCCGTTGCGCGGGCTGTTGCGGTCGAATGCCAGCAAGCGTGAGAAGCGCGAATATGTGAATAGCGTGCCGCCGGGGTCTCCCGAATTCTTGCGCCGATTGCGATCGCGTGCGGGGACTCCGGCGCAGGGGCGATGGTCGCTGCTTCGGCAACCGAACGCGACGACCAGTTTCGCTGCCCCACATCTGGGCACAGATGAGGCGTCTGCTCCCATTACAGTGACGCAGTGGAGCGCAAATATCGCGCAGCAATTGCTGGTGCGTCACGGCATCGTGCTGCGCGAAACGGCGATTGCGGAGAATGTTGCGGGCGGATATCCGACGATTTATCCGGCATTGAAGACGATGGAAGATGGCGGCTGGGTACGGCGCGGCATGTTCGTTGGCGGACTGGGCGCGGCGCAGTTCGCGATGCCGGCTGCGGTCGATATGCTGCGTAGCCTGCGTTCGGAGCGCGACGCATTGGACGTGCTTTTTCTGGCGGCAACGGATCCGGCGAATCCTTATGGAGCGGTGCTGCCGTGGCCGCGGAGGGATGGCAAGAATGGGCCGAGTGAAAACGTAGATTTGCCCGCTGGAAATACGGTCGGGGCGGCTGACTCCGTTTCTGAAACGATGGCGGAGCCGGTTGTCGCGGACGAGATCGGGCGGAGCGCATCCCACGGCATGTCGCGTACGAGTGGCGCAGGTGTCGTTTTGCTTAATGGAAGTTTGAGCGCTTTTCTGCGGCGCAGAAGTCAGGAAGTGCAAATATTCTTGCCGGAATCGGAGCCGGAACGGAGCCGGTTCGCGCGCGAACTGGCAAAGAAGTTTGCGGAAATTGCCATCGAGCGACAGGGCCGAAAATCGGGATTTCTGATTGGCACAATCAACGGCGAACCGGCGCGTCAACATTTTATGGCGCGCTTTCTGGAAGCATCTGGTTTTGTGGATACTGCGGTGGGTTTCCAAATGCGAAGGATTACTCCGGTCGCTATGCCGTGGAAGAACAACGACAACGCTGTCGACGATGTGGAAGAAAATGGCGATGGGGATGATGATGAGCTTTCGGCCGGTACTCCAGAGACTGCCTGATGCCCGAAGGAGACACCATTTTTCGCGCCGCGCGGACGTTGAACAGAGCGCTAGCGGGGCAAGTCGTCACAGGTTTCGAAACTCAACTTCCAAAACTATCACGCGTGGATTTCGATTCGGGCATAGCCGGACGAACTGTCGAGAAGGTCGAGGCTAAGGGCAAATGGATGCTGATGTATTTTTCCGGCGACCTGATTTTACTGACGCACATGCTGATGAGTGGCAGTTGGCACATTTACCGTCCAGGAGAGACTTGGCAGCGTCGAGTCGTCGACATGCGGGTCGTACTGAAAACCGAAAAGATCTGGGCCGTGGCGTTCAATGTTCCGATTGCAGAGTTTCATACGCCCGACACACTGCGGCGGCGCGATGGGTTTCGCCAGTTGGGGCAGGATGTGCTGGCGGCGCAATTCGATCCGGAACAAGCGCGTGCGAACCTGCTGGCCCGCGGTGATCTCGAAGTAGGGGTCGCTCTGCTCACCCAGTCGATTATGGCTGGCTTGGGCAACGTCTTTAAGTCGGAGGTTTGTTTCGCTTGTGGCGTGAATCCTTTTCGAAAAGTCGCGAGTTTGCGTGTCGGTGAACTGGCGTGCCTCGTAGAAACGGCGCGGAAGTTTCTGCTGGCTAACGTAACGGAAACTTCTAACGACCAGATCGTTACTTACACCGGGATGCGGAGAACGACGGGACGCGCCAACGAAGAAGAGCGGTTGTGGGTGTATAAGCGGCGCGGCGAGCCGTGCCGGCAGTGCGGAGCCCTGATCGAGTCACGGAAACAAGGCATCGACGCGCGCACGACATTTTGGTGTCCGCAGTGCCAGCCGAATGCGACCTCTCGGTAGGACCCGTCTCCACCTTTCCACCACGGTGAGGCCGCGTAGTGAATGTTTGATCGAGTTTTGCTCCCAATCTTCTATTAATATCGAATGTTTAAAATCAGATGCGGGACGAAACTTCCAGCACGAATCCGCATCTTCTGGCACACTGCTAAACGATAGAGGACTTAGAGGACGACTTTTTGTGAGTGACATTCGCTATGCTCCGGGCTGGCCGGGAATCCCGCCGCGCTGGACGTCGAGCGCCAAGACCGGCATCGGAACCGCGCTGAATCTCCACAGCCGCGTGTGGTTTACGCTGAGCCACGGCATTCTCAACGAAGTCTATTTTCCCCGCGTCGATCAGGCTTGCATCCGGGATTTCGGGCTGATCGTCACCGATGGGCGTGAATTTTTCTCCGAAGAGAAACGGCATTGCACCTTCGAAAATACCCCCATCGAGCCCGGAGTGCCTGTTTACGAACTGACTAATACACACATGCAGGGCCGCTACCGGATCGAAAAAGAGGTGCTCACCGATCCGGTGCGCAATGTCGTCCTGCAAAAAGTTCGCTTCGTGCCGCTGCAGGGAAAATTAAGCGACTACCGCATTTACGCGCTATTGGCTTCGCATCTGGCAAATTTTGGATACGGGAATACCGGCTGGACGGCGCACTACAAAGGCACTCCGATGCTGTTCGCAGAGCGCGAATCGTGTGCGCTGGCCCTGGCCTGCTCCGCTCCGATGCTGAAGCGGTCGGTCGGATTTGCGGGCACATCCGATGGATGGCAAGATCTCTCGCAACATTTTCAAATGACCTGGGAGTACGACCGCGCCGAAAACGGAAATATCGCTTTGTCCGCCGAGATCGATCTCGCAGCCTGTAATGGCGAGTTCATTCTTGCTCTCGGCTTCGGGGGCATGTGGGCCGAGGCCGGGCAGCAGGCCTTGTCTTCCCTGCTTACCTCTTACGCCACCAGTCGAAAAGACTACGTTTTTCATTGGCAACACTGGCAGAAAGGCTTGAAGAAACTGGATGCCAAGCCGCGTGAAAAAGACTTGTATCGCGCCAGCGTGGCTGTTTTGCGTTCGCATGAGTCCAAAGACTTTCTCGGCGGAGTCATCGCCAGCCTTTCCATCCCATGGGGCTTCAATAAGGGCGATGAAGACCTTGGCGGATATCACCTGATCTGGCCCCGCGACCTGGTCGAGAGCGCGGGAGGATTACTTGCCGCGGGGGCTCACGATGACGCTCTCCGCGTGCTGCACTACCTCGAAGCCACACAAGAGGGCGACGGACACTGGCCGCAAAACATGTGGCTCGACGGGCGGCCTTACTGGAACGGCTTGCAGATGGATGAAACCGCTTTCCCGATTCTGCTGGTTGATTTGCTGCGCCGCGAATCGCCGCGCTGTTTTGAGAGTGGCGAGCGCTGGTGGCCCATGGTGCGCAAAGCCGCTGCTTATATCGTGGCCAACGGTCCAGTGACGCAGCAGGATCGTTGGGAAGAAGACGGCGGCTATTCGCCCTTCACCCTGTCTGCCGAGATCTCTGCCCTTTTGATCGCCGCCGACCTGGCCGAGTCTGTCGGCTTTTCCGAACACGCCGATTTCCTGCGTGAAAATGCCGACACGTGGAACGACAACATCGAGCGTTGGACGTACGGCGTCAATAGCGATCTCGCCCGTCAGGTCGGTGTGGACGGCTATTATGTGCGCATCACGCCTCCCGACGAAGACGGAGCAGCTTCACCTTTGCAGGGCTTCGTGCCTATCAAGAACCGAGCTACGACGAGTTCGAACGCGCGCGCCATCGAGATTGTCAGTCCCGATGCGCTTGCGCTGGTGCGCTTCGGACTGCGTGCGCCCGACGATCCACGCATCGTGAACACGATCAAGGTCATCGATGAATTGCTGCGCACCAAACTTCCTCAAGGCCCTGCCTGGTATCGCTACAACTGCGACGGCTACGGCGAACATGAAGATGGATCTCCCTTTGATGGGACCGGCATTGGCCGCCCATGGCCCCTGCTCGCGGGAGAACGCGCCCACTACGAGTTGATTGCCGGTCGCGCGCAGACGGCTGAAATCCTGTTGGGCGTCATGGAAAACTGCACCGGCAGCAGCCGGCTCATCCCAGAGCAAGTCTGGGATACAACCGACATTCCCGAGCGAGAACTCTTTGCCGGCAAGGCATCCGGATCGGCCTGCCCACTGGTCTGGGCGCACTCCGAGTACATCAAACTGCGCCGGTCGTTGCTCGACGGCAAGGCGTTCGATCAGCCGCCACAGACCGTCGATCGCTATCTGACTCGAAAACAATCCTCGGTATACTTCAACTGGCGCTTCAACAACAAGACCCGCACCATGCCCTGCGGCAAGAAGCTTCGACTGCTTTTGATGGAATCCGCCCTGGTTCATTGGAGTATCGACGGTTGGCAAACTTCGTACAATAGCGACTCGGTAGAGAGCGGATGGAGTCTGCAGCACCTCGATCTGCCAACCGAATCCCTACCCTCCGGCCGTGAGATTACTTTCACTTTTTACTGGAAAACAAGTGGCCGATGGGAGAACCGCGATTATCGTGTGACGGTGGAGTAAGGCGACGCGTTTATCACCCCAGTTGCGCCGTCTCCGACCGATAGGAAGGCGTTTCGCACGTCGACTGCTGGCAACTTCGGAGGGGCCGACTCGGTCGGTCCAGCCCTCGGTCGGTCCAGCCAATGATCAAGACTTCGATCGAGCAACCGCTCCAAGTTCCTTATCTCTGGAGCGTATTCCATCGCCAATCGCCGGCGAAAATCTGGATCCATGTCAGGACGGGGTTCAGACACAAAATTTATTCGCGCCATGATGCCTCGAAGACCCTCGCACAAAACAGGAAACGAACGCTCGACTCGCCAGAACTTTCGGGATAGTTGCCGCAATCGTTTTTGTAGAAGTTCCGAGCGCATACGCTTGTTGCCGTTAACTTTCTCGAAATCTCGCCGCCCATCCAAAGGAAGTTCGAGAAACGAAAGCACCTTTTCATACTCCACGCGGGGGGCTCTTGCAAAATCATCGAACAAAACAATGTGGACGTGTTCGCGCCCGAATCGAAGTAAGTATCTCGCAACCTGTTCCGAGAATCTGGTTGCTTCTCGATAGGTCAACTGCAAAATCGGCTCCCCCCGAAAACGGCCGGACTGCCAATAGCGAGTCTCCGTAGAATCGACTGCGGATTCAAATCGAGAGATATGTTCCCGCCCGGTGAGCCTCCGCTGGCTGAATAAAGCGTGCATCACATCGATCGGATTCCGCAAAATAACTATGATTCGCGCCGCCGGATAGAAGTCGAAGATTTCCTGCGCGGCTCTTGGGGATGCCAGATAGGACGTCGAAGCCTCCCCGATTCGCTTCTTGCCCGCCGCCCGCTCAAAGTTGCGCAAGTAATGCGGCAGTGTGACCGAATGTCTCTGGTGCTGCTCGATATCCGCAGCGAAAAAGTGCGGTTCTTTGTCCCTCGACATTCCTATCTCTGGGTGGCTGGCAAGGTAACGGTACATAGCTGTCGTACCCGATTTTGGTCCGCCCACGAGGAAGAAATTGGGCTTGCATTGGGTGCGCATCCACCCTCCTTTGGACATACTGGGTTGCCACCCGTCCAAAGTCCATCCTAGAACCGCTGGCATCGAGAATCCAAACACCAATTGGGCGGGGATGCGGGTGTCGGTCGCCAGCATCGCGGCGGCCGGCAACAGGTTCGGGTCGTCTCCAATTCCACGACGAATCCAGGGATGCAGTAGAATGCAGCCTTAGCTTGCTTGAACGTCCCAGGACACGTCTTTATGCCGACCCGCACACCCCGCCAGTTCGTCCGGTTCCTCCTTTTAGTGGCGCTTTCGTCTCTGGCCTGTGCGCAAGATTCGCCAAAAGCCATCATGGCCTACTACGAAAGTTCCGGCTCCGGCCACTCCTTGCGCACGTTCGCCCCCTACCTCAATCAGATTCCGACTGATGTTTTTGCGATTGACGCGCAGGGGAAAGTTTCCGGCAGCGCGCCGGCCGGAGTGCTGGCCTTTGCCAGATCTCACGGCATGCAGACTTTCGCGACAGTCTCGAACTTCGGCAACTCTGGCTTCGTTCCTTTTATCGCGCACAACATCCTCACGCATCCGACCATTCGCGCCCAGGCCATCGCCAACATGCTTGCTGTCGTGCAACTCTACGATTACTCCGGCGTGAACATTGATTTTGAAGCAGTGCCGCGAACCGACCGCGCCGCTTTTACCAAGTTCATCACCGAGGTTGGGAAGGCCATGCACGGCGCCGGGTACCTCAGTGTGATTTCTGTTCCCGCCGAACTTCAGGACGACCCTAATGATTCGTGGAGCGGCGCATTTGACTTCAAGGCGCTGGCTCCTCATCTCGACATTCTTCAGCTGATGACCTACGACGAAAACGGCCCGTGGGGACCTCCCGGTCCCGTGGCTGGCTTGGATTGGGTCGAACCCTGCGTGCAGTTCGCGGCCTCGGTCGTGCCTTCGAGCAAGATCAGCATGGGCCTTCCTGCCTACGGCTATGACTGGAATTTAAGCAACGGTACTGGAGTCCAAGTCGACTGGAAGAACATCCCGGCGCTGATGGCGAAGTTTGACGCCTCTCCGCAGTGGGACGCGAACTCCTCGTCGCCCTACTTCACTTACACGACTCCTGGCGGGTCGAATCACGTGGTCTGGTATGAGAACAGCCAGAGCGTCCCGCTGAAGACCGCGCTGGTCAATACTTACAACCTGGCCGGAGTTTCGGTTTTCGCGCTGGGGTTTGAGGACATAACTTTCTGGCAGGCGGTCACGTCGGGTATCGGCACGGGGCAACGCTGAGCGAACCTCTTGTGCGGTCGCTTGTGATTGTGGCTTGTCATTATCGGTTTTGACGATCTTCGCACTGATCGTCTGGCCCGCGACTCTTGACGCATCTTAATTAACAAACCTTAGAGGAAACATGCGCCTTCTTGTTTCGTTTGTTATGGTCGTACTCATGAGTGTTGTATCCGCATCGCAAACTCTGTCCGCCCCCAACGTGGTCACCGATCCCAAGATGATTTCATCTAAGCCCGATGCGCGGGTGGAGAAAAATCTTTCCATCGAAAAGCTCTACATGACTCGCCAAGTAAGCGGCGCGACATGGTCGCCGGATGGCAAAACGGTTGCTTTCGTCAGCAATATGAGCGGTCGCAATAATTTGTGGCTTGTTCCTTCCGAGGGCGGATGGCCGATGCAGCTTACGGTGAGTGACGAGCGCCAGACCAGTCCGGCCTGGTCGTCCGACGGTAAGTGGATTGCCTATATGTCCGACTACGACGGCGACGAACAGTGGGATATCTTCCTCGTCTCGCCCAAAACTGGACAAGTCGTGAATCTGACGAACACACGCGAGATTGCCGAGCAAAATCCAACCTGGTCGCCGGATGGCCGCTATCTTGCCTACACGGTCAAGCCGAAGACCTCGTCGGTATTTGAGCTTGACGTCTACGACACGGTCTTGCGCGACGTGAAGCACTTGACGTCAGGCACGGCGAAAGACCGCTTGAACGGGACCCCCATTTGGTCGGCGGATGGCAAGTTTCTGATTTACACACAAGAACAAGCCAAGGGAACGGATTCGAACGTCTTTCGAGTCGATGTAGAGAATGCGCAAAGTACGTTGCTCACTCCTCACGAAGGGGAAAAAACTTTTGCCGGCAACGACATCTCGCCCGACGGAAAGCATGTCATCCTTACGTCAAACGCCGCGAACGGATACGACAACCTGGGTCTGCTTGACCTTGCTACGAAAAAGATCCGTTGGCTCACGCAAGATAAATGGGAAGTTTCGGGGCAGAGTTTCTCGCGCGACGGCAAGTCGGTCGTTTATACCGCGAACATCGACGGCAACGTCGAGATCTGTTCCTATGACATCGCTTCTGGCAAAGCCCGTGCATTGCCGCTTCCCAAAGGACTGAACTGGCCGTCGGGCAGCGATTCTCCCTTCACCCGCGATGGATCGCGCATGCTCTTCGCCCATACGGGACCGACGTCGCCGGCGGATTTGAGGGTCTACAATTTCGCCAATGACAAAGCGGCGGCGGGCGCGTCTCATCAACTTACGCACTCGTTGGTCGGAGGCGTGACCGCCGAGAACATGGTCGAGCCGTATCTGGTGCACTATCCCAGCAAAGACGGTAAGTGGACCATCTCCGCCTTCGTGTACGTCCCCTACAATCTGCCGCGCAACGGACAGCACCCGGCGATCGTATACGTCCATGGTGGTCCGACCGCGCAGACTATGAATACGTTCAACCGCTTCGTGCAGTACATGGCGAATCAGGGATACCTGGTGATTGCTCCCAACTACCGCGGATCGACCGGCTACGGTAAAGAGTTTCAGCAAGCGAATCTATTTGATATGGGCGGCGGCGATTTGCAGGATGTGCTCGCGGCGGCAGATTGGATCAAACAGACCGGGTATGTTGATCCGAAGAAACTGATTCTGATGGGCGGGAGCTACGGCGGCTATCTGACGATGATGGGAGTCACCAAGGCTCCCGAGATCTGGGCTGCGGGCGTGCCCATCGTGCCGTTCGTGAACTGGTTTACCGAGATTCAGAACGAAGATCCGGTGTTGCAGCAGAGCGATCTCGCAACCATGGGCGATCTGGAAAAGAACAAAGCGCTTTACGAAGATCGGTCGCCGATCAATTTCGTCGACCGGATTAAGGCTCCGCTGTATCTACTGGCAGGTGGAAACGATCCCAGGTGCCCAAAATCCGAAGCGCAGCAGGTGGTCGACGCGATTAAGAAGCGCGATGGCGTTGCCGAATACAAGGTTTACGAGAATGAAGGCCACGGTTTTTCAAAGGTCGAGAACCAGATCGACGCTTACACGCGGGTTGCGGACTTTCTCAAGGCGCACGTTCCTCCAGCGGATTGCAGTTGCTCGTTAAACGAGTAGCGTCAACCGTAACAAATAGCGTCGAAAGAGTGAAGTTTGGCGCCGGGATCGAGTCACAGGCCGCTTTCCGCGTGCCGTCGTGCCGCGTGATGCTTCTTCAGCGCTTCCAGGCGCAATTGCACCATGTAGAGCACAATCCCCACGTTAATCACGATTACGAGAACTCGAAACCAGGTCACGCGGTGAATCAGGTCGGCGGCTTCGAAGGGGATATAGATGGTCCCGGAAGCGATGGCGAGCCACTCCGCCCACGGTCGGACATACCACAAGCCGTAGGCCTCAACCAGGCGGAGGATCACATAGACCGCCGCTACGACGGCGATCTTCCATAGACGGATGTCGCTGACGCGATAGACGAGGTCGATGAAAATACCGACATAATGGTGATAGGGATTCACGTGGAAAAATTCCAGCAGGCTTTCAGCCACGCCCCAGATGTCGCGGTGTCGCATGGAAAGCACGCCCAGGCCGGCGAGAACGACGATCACTCCTTTCGAAAATTCAAGAGTTGCGACGGCACGTACCCCTTTTATGTGAGCCGGATCGTGAACCACCGGATGCGGGATTCTGGGATGCGGGATTTTGGGATGCATGGCGCGAAGCTTAACTTTCGATCTCGAATACCTGGACGGGAATTTTATTTTACCTCAGCGCTTAAAAGCAGTCTCAAGTTACTGCAGTATTTGCTGCACTGCACCCACCCGGGCGGCATGGTGAAGCAATACCCTGATACGAAGCGCGGCTTGTGAAGTCTCCTACCTCTTTAATTTTTACTTTTGTTCGCGAACGCTGGCGCGCAACTCTTCGACGATCTCTAACGCGGCTTTGTGGGCGGCTTCGGCTTGTGTAACGTCGAACGAGATGGCTCCGACGCGAGCGTGGCCGCCTCCGCCATAGCGTTCGCAGACCCGGGCCAGATTGACCGTTGGCTCGCGTTTCGACCACGGATTCGATCCTACCGAAACCTTGACCCGAAACGAACTCTTGCTAAGACCGATGCTGTAGATCGAATCGGGGTGCAGGTAGTAGGGGATGAACTTGTTGTAGCCTTCAAGATCCAAGTCGGTGATATCGAAAAAGATGGTGCCGTCTTTTTCTTGCGAACGGTCGCGCAAGATTCCGATTGAACGTTCGTGGCGTTCGAGCAGTGGCGGAAGCACGGTTTTTACAAACGGCTGCTCCAGAATCTCAGCCAGCGGATGATAGGCCAGAAGCGGAATAATCGTCTTCACGAAATTGCGGTCGCTTGACGCTTCAATGGCCATGGTCAGCTTCATGGCGGGAGCCGCCATCTCGACGGCCGACTTCGCGCTATCGTATTTTGCGCTGTCGACGATGTCCGTCCAATGCACGAGTTCGGCTACAGGCTTCGGATCGAAACCGAAATGCTGCTCGCCGATCATGGCGATGAAGCTGGTGCAGGATTTGAAATCGGGATCATAGAACTTGCAGTTGCTTTGATCGCGCTCAAAGTGCGCCGCATCGGCGGGCGAGAGAAACGCACTCTCGTGGTGATCGAACCACCACGTGATCTTCGGCGAACTCGAGTACTTGAAATCGACAATAGCATTCTCGTCGCCATCAAACTGATTTTCGTCGAAAAGCGAGCCGGCGCGGTGCAGCAGGCCGGAATACACGAAGTCCACTTCGCTCCGTATGCGCTCCCGATAGAATCGCGAGAACAGAGCCGCCGAGCAGGCTCCGTCAAAACATTTGTCGTGATAAAACACCCGCACTCGCAAATTAACTTCCCTTTCCCGTTGCATTTTTCGTGTTCTTCCGGGCCCGTAGTGAAAAACAAATAGAGTTGCTGGTTTGGAGACTTATGTCAAGGAGGAACTTAGGGACGATTTTAAATCGCGAGGCCGATTCGAGGGAAAAGTTCGGCAAAACGAAGGCATTTTTAATTCGCGAATCGGCTAACTTGTATCTTAAGAAAACATCACAGAGTCACTTTTTTCGGCGCCGGATGCGGAAGTCGAAGCTCACCACTCCGTTCTGATCGCGGAGCGCCACGATCGATACGTTGTGCGAAACGTTGTACTCAACTTGAATGATCTGTTGTGTCGAAACTGAAACGTTGGTGCTGTAGGTTAGCGTCAGATTACTCGCCACTTGCTGCTCGACCGTAACCTGCGGTCCGCGAACCAGGTTGGTTTCATTGGCCAAACCCTGCGGATCGATCTTAACGCGACTCGCTCCAAAGAGGCGCTGCAAGCGGCTGTTGACGGTACTGTTGAGGGCCTCGTTGATCAACAGATTCGACGCTTCACCGCCAAAACCTAACGACCCGCTGGAGTTCGCCGCGGCCGATTCTTCCTGCGTGCGCCCCAGCGCGAGCAGCGCGATAACGTCGGCCTCCGGAAGTTGCGGCTCCGATTGCCAGGTAACCTTCAAGCCATTGGTAGCGCTGGCGTCGCCGCGGAATTGCACGGTTATGTCGTAGTCCCGCACCCGAGTCGTCGCCATGATGTCAATGATCGGCTGCGTCTTGGCGGGATTCGCAAACGTGACGTCGCCGCGCTCCAGTTTATATTTCGTTCCATTGAACGAGATTTCGCCTTCGAGCACCTCGACCCGTCCCAGAATCGCCGGACGGTCGGCGGTACCTCGCAAGCGTAGATCGGCATTGCCAGAGAGCCGCGCAATCGCGGTTTGCATCTGCAGTTCGGGCGTGGTCACTACGTGAACGTCAAGTTTCAGACGGCTCTGCAAACTGTCCGTCTGGGTCAGAATGACGGACTGCTTGCTCTTCTCGATGTAGGCGCCGAAGTCGAATCCAGGAGTGACCGCCAGTTTCGTCACTACTACATCGCCGCTCAGCAGTGCGCCATTAGACGTGCCTGTGAGCCGCAAATCCGCATTGGCCGTCGAACTGACGCCGGGGGGATATCGCAAGCGAACATCGTGAGCCGTCGCTCCTAAATCCAGCGCCAGAACGCCGCGCTGATAGGTCGCGGATCCGGTCAGCGCAATCGTGCCGCCCCCGGTCGTGCCCTTGAGGCTCTCAATCTGAATTCGATTATTGTCGAACAGTAAGACGCCGTTCAGGTCGCTCAGCCCGCTAGGGAAATCGTTATGACTGACGAAAGTGTTCTTCACTTCCAGGCGTCCCTGCAGCACCGGTTGTGCGATCGAGCCGCTCGCGTTCAAATTTACGCCCAGGGTGCCACGGGCGAGAATCTTCGGATTGAAGGACTGTGCCAGCGTCAAATTAATCGAACCATCGAGTCGGAGGTCGAGCTCCCGATTTCCAGCTAGATGAACTCGGCCGTGGGCGGTAAAGTCGGTCCCACTCCCCGCCAGATGGAGCGCTTCGACGACGGCCACTTGATCCACAACTTCGAAGCGAACGGGATCGACGTTCTGCACCTTAACGCTTTCAACTTCAGCGGTAAACGATTTCAGTTCGACGACGGCTTTCAAATCGCGCGGCGTGCGTAAGGGGCCACGAACCTGTATGGTCCCATCTGCGGTGGAGTGCCCGGTAACTTTGCCCTCGAGGTAAGTGCGAAGAAACGCGTCTGCGTCGAGATGGTGAAAGGCCAGATTCAAATCGGCGACGAAATCATGTTCCAGTGCGACCGTGCCCGCAACCGTTAAGTCTGCCTTGTCGAAGTCGGAATGCGCGCTGACGTTGAGTTGCCTGCCGCTGGTCAGGGCATCGATGTAGAAATCTCCGGCCCGCTCATTGTCGAGTGCCAGATCCTTCATGTGTAGGTGTGCCTCGATCGATGGGCGCTCAGGAGTGCCAGTGGCCTGCAGCGTGAAATCGGCGGTGCCTTCTGTCGCGAACCGGCTACTCTGCAGACGCTTCAGACGCGCCAGGTTTAAATTGCGTCCGGAAAGACTCAGGTGGAACGGTTCCTTCTCAAAATCATGATGCGCATCCGTAATGCTGAGAGTACTAACTGACGCGCTTCCTTCCAACGAAGCGCCGTAAATATGGGTGGCGATGTTATTCAACTGCAGTTGGTTGTCGACCATTCGCAGATCGCTCTCCAACAAAGGGATGGAAACGCCGTAAGCCATCGCGTTGTGCAAGGTGAGATGACCGTCCCCGTGAGGATTGTCTCGCGTGCCCGAAAGCGTGGCAGAGACGTCGAGCGACCCGGTGAGCGGGTGCGCTAAACCGACAACCTGCGCAGCCTCCGCCACATCTGCGTTCCGCACATCGAAATGCAAAGTGAAGGGCGCCTCATGCGGGAAGGCGCCGTCGGCGAGTGCACTGCTGGCATCGAAATGCGCTGTCATGTGGCCGTGGATGAGCGCTCCGTTGCGGGCAGAAAAGTGAGTGCTCGAATATTCAATAGCGGTGCTGAGCGCATCCCAATGTATGGTTCGCTCCGTTGTCGCAGAGCCGGCCGGCAACGTCGCGTCAAAGTCATAGACTTCAAGATTTCCCGCGACTGAAAACCTGGACCAATTCCCAATCGTGTTCCCGGCCAGGCTTGCCCATCCGTGAATTTTAAAGGGCAAATCCTGCGCTCCATAGATCGCCTGGATGAGTGGCGTCAGTTCCCGGAGATTGTGGCTGGTAATCGAAAAATGCAGCGACGAGTCAGCGGCCAGATCTCCGCTCGCCGAGATTTCTGAGCCGGGCGTGGTCAGGTGAAGTTGGCTCACTTCCAGTTCATCGCGCGACCCGCGATAGATGGCGTGTACTTGCCCGAGCGCGGGAGTTCCGGCAGTCCCTGGGCTGGGCGGCGGAACAACTCCAAGAGCGAGTCGCGTTTCGGCGTCGCGGAAAGACCCTACCCACAGCACATCGACGGTCCCGCTTGCGCTTCCAGACAATGCCAGCTTGTCCAGCGGGATGCGTTTCGAACTTAGGTACTGGAGACCCGGCATCACAGGGAATCCGGTAACTTGCAGCCGCACCGAGCCTCGCTGCAAGCTGGTAGCGGCAACTTTTCCAGCCGAACGACGCCGGCCTTTTTCGACTGGAGGCGCGGCGGCAGGCTCCAGCGAATTCTGCCAGTTCGTTATGTCGGCTTCGCCCTGCACGTCGCCGCCGAACAGGTTCCCCTTGATCGAGGAGACTCGCAGGCGATCAGGAGTAACGGAAAAGCCCGCGTTCACTCGACCATTTCGCAGAAACAGTTTCGCATCCGACCATTCCAGGTCTTTGGCTTGGATCGATCCTTGCGTCGCGTAGTCCTGCAAACTCCAAGAGCCCTTGCCTTCGAATTGGACGCTCCCCTTGCGCAGTTGCGCCTGTTTTAAAACAGAAGCTAGTTCACCGAGATCCGCTACACCGTGATATTCGCCGCTAATTCTCGGATAGTGAAAATCCTGCAAGTGACCCGCAAAATGAATCTCGGAATTCCCCGACTTCACCGTCAGATTGCTCAGATCGACATGGCCGCGAGCTAGAACCAGGGTTGCATCAGCGCCCCACACGAACGAACGATATTCAAGGAGCTTGCTGTCGATGCTGCCCGCCACGACATGAGCTTCGTAATGCCGCCTCAACAACGAATAGGTCAAATGGAGGCCGAGATCCTTCGCGGCAAAGCTGAATGGCACCCTTTTGTCTTGCCACAAAGCCTCGCCTTGCTGCACTTCGATCCGAGACACTGAGAGCGAGATTAGTTCTTCCAGCGGACCCTGTCCGGTCGAGAGGCTGGCGGCAGGAACCGGAGCATTGGTCGTCCCGTCAGGATAATCGATGATGTGCACGACGGGATGGTCGAATTCCAGGGAGTGCAAGCCCACGGTCGTGCTGAGCAACGAGATTATTTTCATCTCCGCCTGCACGCGGTCGACGTGGAGAAAAGGCGCCTGATCGGGGGCTTCGCGGCCATGAATCGTAAGATCGCGCGCGTCGACACGAAGGCGAAAGGGGATGGTATGCAGTTCGCCCAGTTCGACTCGTCCGCCCGTTATCTTCTCCGCCGATTCAATCACGCGGCGGCGAACGATGCGCTGGAAGGAGTCGGTCGTGACATACCAGCTCAGCAAACTAAAACCAATCAGGCTGAAAACACAGAATCCAAGAAAGAGCTTGAGAAGAATGCGGCGGCGCACGGGAGGCGATGGCTCGCTCCAGGACCCAGAGGGTGACTCGCTCGACCGTTCGCCCGGCCTTTCGGTCGATTCGTCGCTCAAGGGTTCCGCTCGGCCGCGCTCGATTCAGGAGTCGGAATATGGCTCGCGGAGCGCAGACTGGCCAGCCACCCCGTCAGCAGTTCGTTCATCTTCTTTTCGGCCAGCAGATCCTTGATCCGGCCAAAGACATCGCTCAGCGGCGTAGTCCGGTTACCGGCCTTTTTCATTTCCGGCAGCAACTGGTCGTGGTAGTAGCTTTCGACCGCGCGCGGGTCGATCTGGATCGAAGGTCGCAGTCGGTCTTCAACCGACTTCATGAGCTGGATCTGATCCGCGAAATGTTTTTCCAACGCGCTCTGCGTGAGTCCGTAGCGCTGCAGTTTGGCATGCCAGCTTTCGTCGGTCGGACAATCGAGTTGCAGTTTTCGGACCTCGGCCACGCGGGCCGCGACCTGGTCAGCCGGAGGGGGCTGCGTAGGCCGCACCTGCTCCCGCAGCAATTCCTGATCAATCAAGCGATTCAAAGCCGCCTTGCGTTCGTCCGAGGTAAACGAGTCGGGATCGCGTCCGTTCGAAAGCGCTTCGAGGGCAATTTCTTGCTCCCAGTCGCTTTGCAGCACGACATGCCCGTTGATGGTGGTGACAACGCGATCGACTACTTCCCCACCCCACGACAAAGGAGTGAACAAGGCGATACCCAGGGCGAGACTCAGCCCCAGTCGATTCCATGTGCTGGTCGATCGGCGACTTGTCGCCTTCTTAAACTGACTCATCAGAAAGACTGCCCAACACTAAACGAAAAATTGAAATGTCCAGCGCGCTGGTACCCAAATTGCCCGTTCGATTGCCCAGTCACGGGATTGGTTACGATGTTGGTAAAGCTTGGAAAATAGGGCGGATTCAAATTGTAACCGAAGTCAAAGCGTAATGGCCCGATCGGCGTCTGATAGCGCACTCCTAAACCCACGGCGTGGGAAACATAGTTGTAGTTGCACTTTAGATGCGTGATGTCTTGAAAACAGTCCGATTTGTCGGGTTGGTTGAAGCGCACCAGACTGGGAAGCATCTCCTGCGGCCTGGCAAAGACGTTGCCCATATCTTCAAAAAGCGAGAAACCGATGTTGTCTTGCAAGTACGGCATGACCACGTTGGGAAAGCGCATCTCCAGGTTGTTGAGGAACACGGCGCTGCCGCCAACCGGGTAGCCAGTGAAGGGATCGCGCGGCCCCGCTTGATTTAACCCGAATCCACGATGAGAGTTGCCCCCTCCGCTATAAAAACGTTCGGGCAACGGAACCAGTGTGGCCTCGGGTGGGGCCGCGACTCCGGGATCGAGCAAAACCGTGCTTCCGAATGGGTTTTCGATTCCCACCGTTGTCGAACGGGCGAAGACAAATTTCTGTCCCGTGCTGAGGTTGCGAAACAAATTGCGAAACAGAGTGTAATACGTGGAATTCTTGACCAGAACACGGCTGAAGTCCGCCTCCGACCCGAAATAGCTGGACGCCACGCCGCCCTCCACCGTCGTGTAACTGCCTCGCGTACTCTCCAAGTCGCTATCGCGCCGGTTGCGAACGTAAAGGAAGTTGGGGGTGCCGACGCGCGTCGGTTTCGAGAGCAGAGGGATGAGGTTGTCGGTCACTTCAATGTTACTCGCCTCTACCTGGCGGTAACTGAAACGGTAGTTCATGGTGGTCAATTCGCGGTCCAGCAACTTGTACAGAATCTGCGACACCTGCAGCGTGCCTTCCAGCCGTCTGGAAGTAAAGGTAGAAACGTCCACCGTGTTGTCGTACAGAATGCTGGCTGTAAAACGCAGGGTGTCGAAGTTTAGCAACTTGGGAACCTCATAGCTGATTAATCCCCGCTGTTGCAAACGGCTGAGGTTGGTCTTGAAGGTCAAAGTCTGATGGCGTCCGCCGACGTTAATACGGCTCACGCCGAAGGAGACGCGAGGACTGATGCCGGTCTGGCCCAGGGGTTGGTTCGTTCCTATGCTAGGAGTGCCCGTCTCGAACTCGAAGCCCACCCCATAGTCGAAGGTGTAGCGTTCCGCCTCGCGCGCCGTGACCAGCACATTTTTTCGCGATTCGGTGCCCTCCGGATTCTGAATCGCGGTATCCACCTGCTTGAAAAGTCCAAGGTCGTAGAGGCGGCGCTGGGTTTCCAGTATTTGCTGTTGACTCAGCGGAGCCCCCGGCTGCACCCGCATCTCCCGGCGCGCAACCCCGGGACGGGTGTAATGCAGCCCGTCGAGGAAAACTCGATCGACAAAAAATTGTTCGCCCTCGTGAATAGTGAAGGTGACCCCAACATGCGGCAAGCTATCCGCGGACGGGACGGTGACATAGCCTACGTCGACTGCGGCATTGGGGAATCCATTATCGAAATACCTGCTGAGAATTGTGTCGCGATCATCGGCCAGGCTCGACTCGTCAAATCCCTGCCCCTCTGCCGTCGAAACTTCCGGCAACTGGTCTTGCGGCAACGTATAGTTGCCCTCGATCCGCACCCACGCCACGCGCGTCTGCGCGCCTTCTTTCACCGTGATATCAATTGCGAGTTTTGCGGCCTCGCCGCGATACCCGGTCACCAATTTACTCGTGACCTCCGCTTGCCGGAAGCCAACCGAGCGATACAGCGCCTGGATTCCTTTGACATCTTCGTCCAACAGGACTTCGCTGTAGCGGCCGTGGCTGAAAATGCGTCCGGCTGCCTGTTCCTGCATTCGGGAACGAATGACTTCGTCGGAGAAAAACTTATTGCCAGTTATATGAATAGCGGCAAGTTTGTGACGATCTCCGGGATTGATGTCGTAGACCACCTGCAAATTCTTGCCGCCCTGCGTGTTGTGCTGGCTCACCGCCACGGTTACATCGAAGTATCCCAGGGTTTGCAGATGATTCTGGATGTTGCGACGCCCCTCATTCAGTAAATCGTCGTCCACCGCCCCCTCTTCGTAAATCGGGACCAGACGCTTCAAAATATGTTGGCTTAATTTGAACCCTTCGGCGGCAATCTCGACGACCGGACCGCGATCGATTTTGAAAGCGTAATCGACTGCGTTTCGCGCTGGCTGGTAGGTACGGCTGGCGATCGAGACCTGTGCCAGCAGGCGATTCTGTTTCTGATAGCGGGATCGAATGCGCTGCAAGGCGCGGGTCGTGCGATTGGACGCGACCAGGTCGCCTGTATGCAATTTCGCGATTTCTTTTAGTTGCTGGATGGAATATCCGGCATCTCCCTCGAGTGTGATTTCCCCCACCAGGGCTCGGGCACCTTGCGCGACGTGAAAAGTCAGGTTGAGCTGGTGCTGTTTTTCGTCCTTCTGCTGAGCAACCGTGACTCTTGATTTGTGGAACCCGTTCTCTTCCATCACCCGCTGTATGCCAGCCAATGCCCGGTCCAGCTTTTCCTGAGAATAAAGTTCGCCCAACTGTAAGCGAGTTGCACTCGCCAACTGATTGGCGGATGGATTGTTGGACACGCCTTCCATCAAAACCATCCCCACAAAGAAATTTGCGGCGGTCAGAAAGCGTATCCGAATGCCCGTCGTTTCCGTGCGATCTACTTCGGCTTGGATGTCCGAGAAACGTCCGGAAGCAAAGAGCGCCTGAATCGCATCATGCAGTCCGTCGCGGGTGAGCGGATTGCCGATCTTCAGAGGCAGCGCGCCCAGTAGCGCATTCGCATCTTCCGGCGCAACGCCGGGCAGTTCAATCTCGTCAATTGTCAGCCCTATGTAGGAGGCGATCGTTCCAAATTTATTTTCCGCGGGCGCGCCGGGCTGCGCAGCCGTGGCCTGCGAACTGCCCGATTGCGCAAGACGCGAACCCCAGAGACTAGCCGGGACGAGCGTTCCTAGAATGAACAGCACCACCGTTAGGGCGAGGCTTCGCCGTTCGACTCCCACTCGAAATTTAGGCCCGTCAATCACGCGGTGTTTTAGGTTCGATGAACCCGCAAACTGAACGTGTTGCTTGTAGAGGATCAAAGTTGCGGGTCGGCACCTATAATACTGGTTAGAAAGCCGTCAACAGGTAATGGCGAAGGTAATCTTCCGGGAAATGAAGAAAGACGAATGAATCGAGACGACCGCTACTCGCGGCAAATCCTGTTCAAGGAAATCGGGGCTGAGGGCCAGGAAAGGCTCCTGCGCTCGCGCGTAGTGATCGTGGGATGCGGAGCCACCGGCTCGGTTCTGGCTTCCTTGTTGGCGCGTTCCGGCGTGGGCACGCTGCGAATTCTGGATCGTGATTACGTTGAGCCCAGCAACCTGCAGCGGCAATCGCTTTTCGATGAGAACGACGCACGCGACTCCGTCCCGAAGGCCATCGCCGCCGCCCGGCAGATCGCGCGGTTCAACTCCCAGATTGTGGTCGAGCCGCACGTCGCCGACCTGATTCCCGCCAATGTCGACGCGCTGCTGGGCGGCTGCGATCTCATTCTCGATGGAACCGACAATTTCGAAACGCGATACTTGATCAACGACTATGCGATGAAA
>Ga0302278_10001894_pt1 | contig 24984 bp, 26 predicted proteins | sample III_Bog_N3_2_FD_194543 | JGI IMG/M metagenome (GOLD analysis project Ga0302278, IMG submission 194543) | Peat permafrost microbial communities from Stordalen Mire near Abisko, Sweden - III_Bog_N3_2 | ecosystem: Environmental > Terrestrial > Soil > Wetlands > Peat | place: Sweden: Abisko... | reverse complement strand
CGTTGCCGCCGCTAACTCCAAGTGATCCCGTGATGGGGTCGGCCAAGGCGGGTGATGCAATCGCGACGGCCATTGCCATTGCGAGCAAAGCGAGTGGGACATGTTTCATATCTGCGCTCCTCGAGTTTGGTTACTGCAAGTGCGGTCTGCGCCTGCTTGTGTAGATTTGCATTCAAGCGCTACGGCGTCTGAGCAATCCGATACATATGCAGAAGCTTCGAGGGCTAAGTTATGATCTCTAGCTTCAGATACTTATGAATGTGAGCAATACGATACACATGGCTGTGATTCGCATCACTAATTGGCGGGCTGACTGAGCAGTTTGCACTTTCGCACGAAAGAACGATGGGCTCCAAGGGTGACCAAAAGAGCACAGCGGATGGTTTCAAGTGTGGGGGAGAATTGGGGTCGGCCGGCCTTGTGGTTCGGTAAGGAGATTGTCATGCCTGCACGTCATGTACCCGCGTCAATTCCAACGAAGATTATGCTGCCCATCGATTTCAGCCCGTCTTCGCAGGCTGCTTTGGAGATGGCAGCCGATCTGGCTTCGCACTTTCATGCGGAACTGTACCTGGTGAATGTCATCCCGATGTTCCCGACCACAACCATTCCCGATCTAATCCCCGAAGGTGCATTCATCGGGGAGAGGCGAACATTTGCAGAGACCCATCTGGCGAAGAGCATTACAGCTCTTGAAGCAAGAGGGGTGAAAGCAACTTCAAGCGTGGAAGTTGGCAATGACATTGCTGGGAACCTAATGGAGGTTGTTGAGCGCGAGCACATCGACATGGTGGTTATCTCCACGCACGGAATATCGGGCTGGCATCCACTGGTGTTCGGTTCGATTGCCGAGAAGGTTGTGAAGCTCGTAGAGTGCCCACTGCTGCTGCTTCGCTCAGCCAAACCTGAGACAGAATTGAAGACACGGTCAGACCGATCGATTGAATGGTGGTAGAAACAGCCCTCATCGACAGTTCTGAGAGGACGCATCGCAGTTATTGATTTCAGCAAAAGGAATGTCCCTGCGCCGTCCCTACGGGACTCCGGGATCATTCTTTGGAAACTGCTTTCCCCACGCTGAAGCGCGGGGCTAACAAACGCTGCGCCTCCGGCGCGCCTAGCCTCAATGCTGTTCATATAAGGAGAGGCGCGGGCGAGGACGCCGGCGCTACATGCCGCCGTTGGTGGAGGCTTGCGCTACATGCCGCCGTGTAGCTTTCCCCACGCTGAAGCGCGGGGCTAACAAACGCTGCGCCTCCGGCGCGCCTAGCCTCAATGCTGTTCATATAAGGAGAGGCGCGGGCGAGGACGCCGGCGCTACATGCCGCCGTTGGTGGAGGCTTGCGCTACATGCCGCCGTGTAGGTCGTATTCCTTAACCGAACAGCATTGCGCCTAGCCTGCTTTCATAGACGGTCGGACGACACGGAATTCAAGGTCTGGTGGGGTATCTGAGGGCCCGGAGGCCCTCAGGACAGCCGATCTGGAGATTGGCGCTAAAATTTTCGGCGACCTGTGAGAAATGCAGGATAGCAAGGCATTACTTATACAGCCATCAATAGCCCGATTGATCGAGTCTCTGCGCTTGCAAGGTGGGGATTGCCTTTTCGCTGGTCCGGTCAAGGGCAACGCGCAGCAGGCCGGAGTTGGGAGTTTCGACGAAGGGGGTGGTGGGCGGTCGTGATGGAGAGATGGGTTCGCCTTCCGGCGAACCCGCTCCAGAGGCATTTAGGAAGGGGGACAGTGCGGGGTACAGAATTGTGGCGGAGACATAAGCGGCGAGCGGAAAACTGGGTACTGCGTGGAGTTGAGTGAGGATGCCTCTTTGTATGAAGGGTACGGCAGAGTCGGGCGACAAACTGAGCAGAAAGGCTCACGATCCGCGAAAACTTGTTGAAACGGGGACCGTGCCTGAAAACCAGGCGCGAGGCACTGATTGTGCGTTTTCTCTGCGGGTACTATGATAGGAAACACCGTTTCCCCTTCGCGCGAAGCTGGCTTTCTGCTGATACCAACGATCGGGAAGGCCAATATCCTCCAACAGGACCACCTCGAAGGAGGTGCAAATCCGATGGCCGCTGACAACAAATCGACATTCGATCTGGCTGGTTTTCTAGCTAATGCAGGTCTCGGACGCCGAATCGTCAACCTGAGGCCAAAGGAGACATTCTTCTGCCAGGGAGATCCGGCGGACTCGGTATTTTATCTTCAGCAGGGGCGCGTGCGGCTTACAGTTGTTTCGCAGAGTGGCAAGGAGGCGACTATCTCGCTTCTGAACGCCGGCGAGTTCGTTGGAGAGGAGTCTCTTGCGGCGGTTCCGGGGCTGCGATTGTCCACGGCAACTGCGATGAACGCGTGTACAGCGCTCAAAATTGTAAGGGAAGAGATGGTGCATGTGATGCATGAAGAGAATGCATTGTCGGAACTCTTCCTCAAGTTTCTGCTGGCCCGCAGCATGCGCACGCAGGCCGACCTGGTGGATCAGCTTTTCAACTCCAGCGAAAAGCGGCTGGCGCGAATTCTGTTGCTGATGGCGGAATTTGGCAAGCCGGGAGAGCCGGAAACATATATCCCTCCGATTACGCAGGAAACTCTGGCGGAGATGGTTGGGACGACGCGGTCGCGGGTGAGCTTCTTCATGAATAGATTCCGCAAGCTCGGCTTCATCAGTTACAACGGCGGCATCAAGGTGCACAAGTCGCTACTGAATGTAGTGCTGCTCGATCAAGTGTCGGAGCCTAATCCGGAAGTCTGACAGCTTAAGCCGGGGTCCCCTGTGAATCGAGAACGTTTTCCAGGGCCCAGGGGTTTCCAGCCAGGTCGTAGTGAAACTCTCCCTGCTTATCGATAATCAGCTTGCTGGCGGGAAACAGAAATCCAGTGCTTTTTGCCGGGTCGGTGTCGTTGATGTCGAATTGGCCTACCGCCAAGTCGTAAGTATGGGACTGCGACGGCGGATCGGATTCATCGAGCGGATGCGGCCGGCTGGTAATGAAGATAATCCTGCGACCGGTGGATGTGGGGACCATCTGGATGAAGGCCACGTCATAGCTGAGAGCACCAGTAATCGAACATTGCCCAACAGCTTTGGTATTGGAAAGCGCAGTAGCCAATCCCCGGTCCTGGCCCTCCTGGAATGCAAGTGAAAGCAGCTGAAGGTCGGCAGGAGTCGTGTAGTTGTAAACGATGAGAGTGACGCTCACGGTGTTTCCGGCAAGAGCGTAGGTGCCCTGAATTGTTTCGTAGTTCGAGCTGCCGGCGCAGGCAGGAGTGGTTGCCAGAGTGAACGAGCCCAGCAGGATCAGGATGGGCCATCCTGACCTGCGAGCGACTTGAATTGCGCGTGAGAGTATTCGCATTTTGCGATCCTCCAGGGTCTGGCGGGACCCTGCGTGCCGCAAGCCTCAAACTATGCGGCGGACTTGACTTCGATATGTGTTTTGGCCTGGAGGAGGTCATCGAAGATGGCGCGATATTCAATCATCGCGGTGCGGAGCTCTTCAGTGGAGGCTTCGACCTGGCCAAGACGGACTGCGATCGAATGGGCATGGCGGTAGTTCTGCATGACGCCTGGATAGTGGACAGAGACATCGGCGGCGCGCTGTTCAAAACTGGAAGGAGGATATCCGCGGGCTTCAAGAAGCGCATTGATGAGGTCGTCGGCCTCAGTGACGGCCAGCCTGGGGTGATCGAGGAAGCGGGCCTGCGCGGTGTTCCATTCGGTAACGAAGCGCTCGCGCTCGTTGATGCCGAGTTCGCGGATACTCAGGGTCGCGACACGTTTCTCACGTTCAGAGAGCTTGGCCTCGGCCTCGCGGGCAGAGCCGTGGCTGTCAACAGCGCGAGCGTACTCGGAGCCGAAACGGCTGCGTAAGGCGGTGGTCTTCTTCTTTCGCATTTCAACATAGGCGGCAATCGCAATGATGATGAGAAGAGCGAGCACAAACGCGGCGACGAGGATCTGTGTGGTTGTGAATTCGTACCCCATGAACTGGTAATCCATTGCATTCTCCTGTGCGTGGAATTCGGCGACGGCATAAGGTCGCTGGTTGATTGTGGAGGCCCAGGGGGAGGGCCCATGCAATCGATCATGGGCGCAGAGCAGATATTTGACTGTCTACAATTGCACGCTCTGCGAAAAAGGGTCGTGGGCCTGGCGGCAGGAAAGAATTGCGGGGGAATGCAGGCTGCAGACGCGCGTCATGGGTAATCTCAGCCATTTGCCGGGGCACTGGTTCAACGCGGTCTGCGGTCCGTCGGGTCTCTTCTCGTGCTCTGTACCTTGGGCCGATAGGTTTCCAGATCGCGGAGGCGGAAAGGCGTGAAGCCGGAATCCCGGTCAGCCCGCCAGTCTTCGCTCTCGCTCAGGTCGCTGTGCCTGAGCAATTCACGCTGATAGCCGGAGCCGAAGTAGTTGCGGAAGGGGGCGGATTTTTCTCTGCGAGCGTCCATGACCGCTTTGACCGCCAGGAGCGCGAGGAAGAGGAGGACGGCAAAGACGCCCACCAGCAATTGGACATCGGTGAAGTGATACATCGGATCCTCCTTTGCATTGGGGTTCGGGAAAGCCAGCGGGAGGTGCCCGCGCCAGCAGCGAACTTACAAGGAGTGTGGAGCGAAAGGGAGACGAAGACTGGTCAAGATTGCTCAGCAGGGCGGATCTGGGTGAAAAGCGTAGCCGGGTGTGCGATTTTGAGCAGTACCCAGGCCGCTGATTGGTTCAAGCTGGTTGTCACATTGCGAAAGAGGGAAAGAGACGCAAAAACCTGACCGGAGAAGAGGTCGCACCATGGAAGAACATCGTTGCAAGATCGCGGCGGTTGGAGTGGAAGACTCGCGGTGCCAGAGCCTGGTAGACGGCGCAGTGGTTGAGATGGAAGACCAGCGTTGCCAAAGCCTCAACTTTTTTAGGGCAGTGGTTGACATCGAAGACCAGCGTTGCAATTTCGTCGAGATGCGAATGGAAGACCCTCGCTGCAGCAACCTACACGCAAGATGGTGATTGAGGCCTGAAATGGAAGTGAGATCAGGCGCTTCAGTTTGATGGATCCGTCAGAGCCGAGGCGGATAACCTCAATCAATTTGTTAACCAGAAATGAAATGCAACAGTAACTGAAAGGGAATCAATGATGCTCATCATTGTGATTGTTGTTCTAGTGCTCGTGTTCGGTGGGGGTGGCGGATACTACGGCTACAACCGATGGGGCGCAGGCGGAGGAGCGGGGATAGGGCTTGGTACGATCCTGGTGATTCTGCTTGTGTGCTACCTATTAGGCCTCTTCAGATAGAGAGGCTCTGCAGCAGGGGCGGCTTGCTGCCGGGCTATTGGCGACCGAGCGGGGATCGCCGACCGGAGGCGGGTAATTCGCATTGAAACCGGTGCAAGAAGGAAAGAGATGCAGATCGCGATGAGCCATGGGCTGGCGCTGGTGAGTTGGCGCGAGGTTCGGCTCTTACGGGATTTCAATGGCCGTGACTTAACCTGGTTGCTGATTGGAGTGGCGCTGGCCGTGGTAGTCATGTGGGTCATTTCAAGGCAGGGGCGGCGCTGGTTTTAGATACTTGTTCACAAAGTGCTGGGCGTACGCGGGCTTGCCGATCGGGATGGCGATTCGGTCATCGTCGATGGGAACGATAGATTGTCATTCTATTGAGCCGGTAAAGGCAGCGTCTGGAATGACTCCAACTAAGCCCGGCGCTCACAGCGCCGCAGGCGGTTCGATCGATCACCCAGGGCTTGAGATTCTGCGCTGATTGGCTTTGCTGCGGCGATCGCCAAATATTCTGAGGCGTCGATCCGCAGCTTAGCCAATTGCGCTTCTTACGATGAACTGGTGTTGCGGGATGAGACTAGGCCTTTGACCGTGTGATTTCGTGCCTCCCACCCTAGCGACAAAAACAAGAGCGTTGCGAGGGTGGGGCACCCATCATTGGTACAACTTCAAGCGGTCATGGACCTAGAGGCCTCGACGCCCGGCGATCAAGTTGTAGATCAGGACGATGACCGCTATGACGAGCAGAATGTGGATGAGGCCGCCGCCGACATGGAGCGTGAAGCCGAGGAGCCAAAGAACGACGAGAATGACAACAATTGTCCAAAGCATGATTGGTCCTTTGCATCGAGAGTGCCCGGAAGCAGAGTTGCCTTCCGGGCAGTCTCGAATGGTCTTCAAGCGTTCTTAGTTGGAGGCGATGGCCTGGGCCTTAGCATCCCTGACCGCGTCGAGAAATGCGTTGGCTGAGTTCGGAACCGTAACCTCTCCGCTCAAGATGCGGCGGGTTGAGATGTCGCGTCCGTAGATGGCTTCAGTGGAGTCGTCGTCGCGACGAATGGCTGCGCCGGTCAAAGTGAGTCCGGCAAAGAGGCCATTTGCCCGCGAGTAAGTGAGGACTTCGGTGTTGAGCTTCCAATCAGTGTCGGCAGATGCATGACGGCCAACCGGGCCGGCAGCGGCAGATGCGTCGCCGCCAAGTTCAAAGTTGCTGTTGATCAAATGCTTCATGCCCTCTTCGTTTTGGATGATCATGACCAGGTCGACGCCTTCGATGCCAATCTGCAATCCCCAGCTTCCGCCGGTAATGGTAAAGAAGGCAGGGGCGCTCCAGCCGTTAGGAGTGCGGCAGGTGGCTACGCCACGGCCATTCTCGGCACCAAGAACGAAGCCGCCCTTGAGCATGTGGGGCACGACGGCAATGCACTTGGCATGTTCGAGGACCTCTTGCGGAATGCCTCTATCCGGCGCCGACATGATCTCGTGAATGACTCGGCCTGCATGATCGAGGCGGTCGTCAGTTGATGCGCGATTGGATCCCGCCCAGGCGATGCTGGTCATGCTGAGTAATGCCACGAACGTCATAAGCTTCTTCATGAATTTCACCTTTTTTCTACCTTTGCGCAGCGTCACACTCTATCCGCGCACTGAGGCGCACAAGGTATCTACAACACTATGTCGAGTGAGCCGTGGCGTCTGAGCAAGAACGCTCACTGCGGGGGCGGCGCGCAGCCTGGAGGGTTGACCCAACGTGTGATCTGAAGTGCTCAGACCGCGATGGTTACCGCGGCTAAGCTGAGGAATGTCGGGGCAGTGAGTTCAGTCCTCGACGGATGTGAGGAGATCGAATGAACGGAATCAAATATCTTGCAATAGCGGCAGTGGCGGCGATATTCGTTGCAGCAGGGGTCCCGAAGGCAGAGGCTCAGATCAGCTTGAACATTGGAGTCGCCCCGGTCTGTCCTTATGGCTACTACGACTACACGCCCTACCAATGTGCTCCCTACGGATATTATGGCCCGGAGTGGTTCAACGGACGTGTCTTCATTGGTGCAGGACCGTGGTTTCATGGCAGGGACGAGTTCCGTGGCCATGTGAACAACAACTTCGACCCGCAGCGGGGCTACAACGGCCGCTTTCCAAACAACGGTGAGCGGGCCACCATGCGGAGCCGAGCCCCCAGAAGCTTCAGGGGCAATGAAATGCGCGATGGGCGCGGCCATGCAAATGGGGAGAATCACGGCGAAGGGAAGCGCTAGATCGCTTCCTGGGTGCAAGCGGTCGAATGGCGGGAGTGGGCTCGATTCAGAGCATCGGGTCGCCTTTGATAAACGACCGCTTCACAGCTTCCCGTCGATTGAGCGTACTTACCGGCACTGTGACGTCGCGACCGATTTCACACGAAGTGAACAGAAGTGAAGCGAATTGTCCCAGGAGGGCACATGAATAGCAATCGAGTGAAAGGTACCACGGATGAGCTGGTTGGAGTTGCCAAACAGAAGGCTGGCGGGTTGACAGGCAGTGCGAAGCTCCAGGTTGAAGGCGTAGCCCAACAAGTGAAGGGCAAGCTGGAGAACGCATGGGGCCAATCGAAGGATGCCGTTCGGAAATCAAATGAGGAAGCCGCGGCAGGCTCCAAGCCCGTTGAGTAACCTGCGGCAAGCTCTGGAGCAGTGGGAGGTCACCTTGAAGAGGGTGGCCTCGATGCATCAGCGGCCGCGTCTTGCATGGTATGAGCTTCAAGCGTTAGCCTTGGCCATGCTGCTCCGATTTGCACGGTGAAGCCAAACGAGCGCAGGCAGGACGCTGTCATTTCAAAGCAAGGGCCATCTCGTTGGGTCCGGGCCCTGGTCAAATCGCTCGGCCCTGGCATCATCACCGGAGCTGCCGACGACGACCCGTCGGGCATTGCGACCTATTCCGTTGCCGGCGCGCAACTGGGCACAAAGCTACTTTGGACCGCACTTGTGACGTGGCCTCTGATGGCCGCGGTGCAAATGATGTGCGCGCGCATTGGCAAGGTGACCGGACAAGGGCTGGCCGCAAACTTCAAGCATCGATTCCCGAAGTGGATACTGCTGGTGTTTGTTTTTGCGCTATTGGCTGCGAACACGATCAACATTGGGGCGGACCTGGCCGGGATGGCAGATGCAGCCGCAATGTTGTCGGGCATCAATTCCCGTTGGTTCGTGGTGGTGTTTGCGCTGTCGATTTCATGGGCGACGGTCAGGCTTCAATACAAGCAAATTGCGAAGGTTCTCAAATGGTTAGTGCTGGTGCTTTTCGCGTATCCCATTACCGCGTTTGTGGTGGGAGCCAATTGGGGCGAGGTGATGCGAGATACCTTCGTTCCCTCGATGCCGCATAGCAGAGAAGGATGGGCGACGCTGGTTGCAATTCTGGGGACTACGATCAGCCCGTATTTGTTTTTCTGGCAGGCGAGCGAAGAAGTTGAAGAGGAGAAATCGGAAGGGCAAAGTACTCTGGCTCTGCGCAGAGGGGCCACAGCCGCGGAACTGGGACTAAGAAACGTCGATGTGGGGGTTGGTGCGTTCTTTTCGAACATGGTGATGTTTTTCATCATCCTGGCCACTGCGGTCACCCTCAACCGGCACGGCATCACGCAGATTGAAACATCCCGTCAGGCAGCGGAGGCGCTCAGGCCATTTGCGGGCAGGTTCGCTACAACCCTTTTCACGCTGGGGATTGTGGGTGTTGGATTTCTCGCCATTCCAACGCTGGCGGGGTCGGCTGCATACGCATTTGCGGAGACCCTGGGATGGCGCCAGGGCCTGAACATGAAGTTGCGCCAGGCGCGCTGGTTTTATGCGCTGATTCTGGTTTCCACGGGTGTAGGCGTGGCGCTGGATTTCATCGGCATCAATCCAGTCAAGGCGCTCTACTGGACAGCGGTCATCAACGGCTTGGTGGCGCCCTTTCTCCTGGTCGCAATCCTTGTGGTGGCGGCGGACAAAAAGCTGATGCAGGGCCAGCCGAGTTCGCGGCTTGGATGGATTGTTGTGGCATTCACGACTGCGGCGATGTTCGCTGCGGGGGTTGCGATGTTTGTTGTGTAGTGCGTTGTTGGCGGTTCCCTGGCCGCCGATCCACCGGCATCGGCGTACGGAGAGCAGTTCAACAAAGCGCTGGCGAGGCCTGCGTGGAAGTCTTGACCGAGGCGCAGGAAGTACGAAGGCTGATCAACAGTACGAACAAGAGCAGGGCAAACTGATCGCAAAGCAGACCCAGGAGCGGCAGCAACTGCAGGAGATGCAGGATGCCGATCACCAGCGGACGGCGAACGCTTCGCCTGCTATGGAACAGAAGCACCAGCAACAAACGCAGCAGTTAGTTCAGAAGCACGCGGCACAGCAACAATCGCTACAGGCAAGGCAACCCCAGGCTCGTTCGTCGGGCGGAGGGGGCAAGAAGCGCCAGGATCGCTTTGATTCCGATGCGCAGATGATTGGGTGAGGCAATTGCGGCCGGGTCTTAAAGGGCAGGCCGTGTTTTTCCTTGTTCAGCAAGGATCAGCATCAGGGCCGAGAAGTCGAGCGATGGCGCCAGCCCGCTGAGTATTCGAAATTCAGGCAACCCGACTTGCCGATGTCTGCATGTCTCTGTTCTCTGCGGAGTCGGCGTTGCGCGTGCTGCGGGCCTTCCATACGCCGAAGCAAATGCCACCCACCATGAGCGCGACAAAGAGGCAAAACAGAGGAACTGACCAGGTCTGGAGGGTTCCCGACCACATGTGGACCATGTGGCGGCCATATTTGACACCGAGCCAGGCGACGAAGGAGTAGCGCAGGGTTCGCGCAGCACCGAACACGAGGAGGAAACGGCTGCGCGAGACCCCCAGGGCACCGGATGCGAGTACGAAGGGCGAAAGCGGAATGGGAGGCGGAAGCACTGCGGGAAGAAATACCGCCAAGACTGGGTGATGCTCGACCCACGCGATGAGGCGCACAAGCAGGCGTGCAGGTACGTAGCGGCGCAAGGTGACCTCTCCGCCGCGGCGGCCGATATGCCAGGTGGTGTATCCGCCGAGCAGGCTGCCGGTGATGGCGCTGAACACGAGTAGCCAAGGGTTTCCGCTGTGGGCCGACAGCCACAGGAGCAGCAGGTCAGTGCTGCCGGGGATGGGAAGAGGAATAGCGGAAGAATCAAAAACCGCAACGGAGAAGAGGCCAAGGGGCCCAAGGTGGGTGAGCCAGTGCGGCAACACAGGATGATGGACCTGGGGGACTGGCGATTGAGCCGGCTGAGCGACTAGCAAACTCATGTGGTCCTCATTTTGCTTTGGCTCCCAATGGCTAAGGTTCTGGGACAATAGACGATTGCGTTCGCGCCCTGGTAAGCAAACTCATGGCTTTTTCCCTTCGCAAAGGGAAGAACTGTTTGGCGGTGCGAATCGACGAACGCTCATTGTGCAGGTGCACCACGCAAGGTGATCCAGTAGTACCGTCGCCAGCAAAAGATGCAGCGAACGGGACGCACCGCGAACATCGCGAGCAATTCGTCGATTGACCGCATTTCGGCTTGCTTGAACTTCAGGGAGTTGCAGCGAGGGCATTGTCGCTTGAAGCAAAGCAGGTGCGGCAACCAATCGGGCCAATCTCGTTTTGAATTGCTCATTTGACCGATCCCTTACGGCATTCTTCGCGTGAAGCTAAAGTGCATTCGGTTCTGCGGGGCTCGAGTGCTCGTCCAACCAGGAGAGCAGACAGCGAATGCTGCCCGTAGCCAGGGCTACGCTGGAATCAGCAGCTCCGTAGTAGAGATTGATGGTATCTCCGTCCGCGCCGATGGTCTGCCCACAAGGGAACACAACATCCTTGACATCTCCGTTGCGCTCATAAGGTTCTTCAGGGCCGAACATCCACGAGTCACCGCGTTGCAGGCAAATCTCGGGCCGCTCCAGGTCAAAGAGTGCGAGGCCGAGGCGGTAGATGCTCCCCGATGCTGTCTGGCGGACGCCATGATAGATCGTGAGCCATCCCTTTTCGGTTTCGATGGGCGGAGAGCAGAGGCCGATCTTATTTGCATCCCACCAACCCCCGCGCCGCGCCGCGAGCATGATCTTGTGACTTCCCCAATGATGCAGGTCGGGCGAGTAGGAGATCCACATGTGCGCGCCCAGGGGCGTGACTGGACGATGAACCAAGGCCCAGCGGCCGCCAATCCGCCGAGGCAAGAGGGCAGCGTCCTTGTCTTCAGGCTGCATTATGACGCCGTAGCGCTCGAATTTCTGGAAGTCCTTGGTGAGCGCCAGCGACACCCCGGGACCTCCTCGCGAGAAGGAGGTGTAGACCACTGCGTATTGCTCAAGCTCGGGGACGTGGGTGATGCGGGGATCTTCGATGCCCCAGATCTCCTCGGGAAACTCAATTGGGTTCGGGAGCAAGGTCGGCTGGGGGTCAATGCGCCACCCATCGATGCCGTTTGTTGAGCGCGCGGCGCAAAGATGCGAGATGCCGGTGCGGTCTTCAACGCGGCACAGCAGCAAGGTATCACCATCGGCCAGACGCACGGCCGCAGCGTTAAAGACGCTGTTGATTGGATACGGCCAGTCTTCGCGAGCGAGAATGGGGTTGGCGGGATGCCGTGTGAAGAGAGGGCGATCTAAACATGGAGCGGGCTTCGGCGTATCCTGGACGCCGACCTCCAGTAATTCAGCCGGCACAATTGGTTGATTCAAAAAGTGACACTCGCTTCCTGTTCGAGTTCATTTGCGTTTGGTACTGTGACAGCCTGCATTTCGAGGAGTGCCATCAGGAATGAGAGAGTCGACTCTGCTCCCTGGTTTTCGTTAATGCGATCGGGGTGCAGACCGTCTCTGCAACCGCCGGTTGTGGCGTCATAAATGGGAACCTGCAAATCGTTCCTGCCCAAGAACCAGTTGAATACCCGCTGAGCCTCCTCAAGCCAGGATTGCTCTTCAGTGAGCCTGAAGACCTCAAGGCAAGCGGAGATTGTTGAACAGGCCTCAACCGGCTGCTGATCGAATCGTGCCTTTTCACTTCCTTCAACAAAGAATCCGTTCGAGCCGATGGGGACAAAGACATCAGGATCGTCCCGATGCTGTTGGGCCACGAGCCACTTCAGGGAATCCATGCCAACCTCGATCATACGCTGGTTGTCGCTTCGCCATCCTGCAAGCAGGAGGGCCTGTGGGAGCCTTGCATTCGAGTAAGAGAGGCTCTTCTCGAACCATTTCCATGTTGCTGAGTGGCTGCGTTCGTAGATGTCGAGCAGTTGATTGGCGAGGGTATTGCGGGCACCCTGGATGGTTCTGTCTCCTGGGAACCAGTCAAGGTAGGCTTGCATGCCCAGAATGCTGAAGGCCCACGCGCGTGGGCTGGTGAATGAGAGGGTTGCAGGAGCGGCGGCTTCAAAGAGGCGGCCAGCGGCTCCGCGCAGCCCAGCGTTCCGCGAGTGCCCCAGCACATTCCCAAGGGCCCAAAGGGCACGGCCATGGCTGTCATCCGAGCCGACATCTTCAAGCCATTTGCGTTCATAACTGAGAAAGTTTCTGAACCGGCCAGTATCGGTGTGAAAGGCGAGCCAGAGGAAGGAGAGATAGCGATGGGAGGGATTTGAAAGGCGGCGCTTGCCGACGCGAATCGGGCCTTCGTCAAGAAGGGTGGAGACGATGAGAGCGCGAGCGTTGTCGTCGGTGGTGTACCCCTCGCTGCAATTGGGGACGGAAAAGATGGCATGCTGCAGAATCCCGGTGTCGTCAGTCAACCTCAACATGTGTGAGGTCTTCAATGGCGGCAGGGTGCCCGTAGCTTTGTCGAGCCAATCCGTGGTGCGTGCGGCTCTTGGTTGCAAGGAGCGTTCGAAGCGCGCGCGCTGGAAGCTGGCCATGTAGGCCTGAGCGGTCTTGGGCCAAGTCGTTCCGCGCGAGTAGAGGTAGGCGCGCTTGCGCATGGCGTGGCGCTCCGCGTCGTTCTCGAGCAGCCCAAGAACTGCGTTTGCGATGGCGTCGGGGCTGTCGAATGGGACAATCACGCCTCTTTTGTCAGCGAGGAGCTCCCTCGCATGCCAATAGGGAGTAGAGACGATCGCCTTTCCCGCACCAAGCGCAATGGCAAGTGTGCCGGAGACGACCTGCGCCTCCTGCCTGTAGGGCGTGATGTAAATGTCCGCGGCGCCGACATGTTCCACAAGCTCTTCAGCGCTGACAAAGCGATTGTTGAGGATCAACTGCGAAGAAACGCCGAGTTGCTCAGCCAGCGCCACCAGGCTTTCGCGATAGCGCTCGCCTTCACGGCGCCGGATGTGGGGGTGGGTAACCCCAGAGACGAGGTAGACGACGTTCGGATGCCTGGCGCGAATAGCGGGCAAGGCCCGAATCACATTCTCGATACCTTTGTTTGGCGACAGAAGGCCGAACGTGAGCAGTACCGACTTGCCCTCTGTGCCGAAGCGATCCTTGAAAAAGTTCGGATCCATGAAGGGCAGATCGGGCACACCGTGGGGGATGACATCGATCTTGCCGGCTGGGACGGAATAGACTTCGCGAAGCATCTGAGCAGCCAACTCGCTCATGACTACGATGCGATCGGAAAGCTGCGCTATCTCCTCGAGCACAAGACGCTGATCTGCGCTCGGTTCGCGCAGCACGGTGTGGAGCGTGGTGACAAGCGGCATCTTCAGCCGGTGCAGCAAGGTGAGGATATGTCGACCGGCGGCGCCGCCGTAGATGCCGTATTCATGCTGCAAACAAACAAGATCGTTGCCGTTGAAGTTGAGAAAGTCGGCGGCGCGCTCATACGAGGCAATGTCCTCCTGTGCAAGTTCGAGCCTTACCTGTTCCGGATACTCGTAACTGGAATCCGGATCGTTGACGGGAATAGCAAACAGGCGCTCGTGTCCGTATTCAGTACCGAGAGCAGTGCACAAGTCGGTTGTAAACGTGGCAATGCCGCATTCACGCGGCAGATAATTTCCGATAAACGCGATGCGCGTAGGAAGAGGCAACAAACAGGCCTTGTTTGGGGTATTCACAAATGCCTCCTGTGGTGACTTTATGATGGGCTTGTCTGGAGCGATCATCTCAGGGAACGACATTTTTCCTGCTCTCATCGTTCATTGCTGACAGGATCTCGAACGGGACAACGATCAGAATCGATCTGACACTTGCTGTGGCACTTTCTTCTGGATCTAGTTGAGCGTGTGCTGCGGCCTCGATGTGAGACCGCAGCGGTCTCATCGTTAGAGGGAAACGCTTATCGCAACGCCCATGCCCGGATACCTGCTGTTGAACAGGTAATAGCCGTTGTCAACGTATTCGACATAGACCTCGTCCGTGTTGTACCAGTTGGAGCCCCAGTCTCCCGGCCATGGATCAACCATGCTGAACCAGAAGCCATCGTACTGGAAGCGTGGATACCCGCCGACCATCATGAAGGGCAGGCCTTCAATGCGGAAGTCGTGATTGTGACCGAAGTCTCCACCGTACTGCTGCTCGGGGATCCGGTAGCCGCTATATCCGCCGCGCTGGTCCCAGGTGCGATGGTCGCTTTGCCAGTTTCCGGCGCGGTGCTGCTGCCAGCCGGTTTGTTCCACGCGTTGCTGTTCCTGGGTGCGTGGCTGTGACTGATTCTGGGTTTGCCGCGCCTGCTGTTGCGATCTTTGCTGTGGCTGACTGTGAACCGATTTTGCTTGCTGCTGGGCGTGTTGCTGCGGCTGTGCCGTGCGCTGCTGTTGTGCATGTTGCGCTGGTTGGCTTTGCGTGGGTCGCGATTGCTGTTGAGCGTGCTGCTGTGGCTGACTTTGTGGGGGACGCGATTGCGACTGCGCATGCTGTTGCGGTTGGTTATGAGCCGGTTGCGAATGCTGTTGCTGCGCGTGCTGCTGCGGCTGGCTTTGAGCCGGACGCTGCTGTTGAGCATGTTGCTGGGGCTGCGCCGGACGCGATTGCTGATGCTGGGGTTGGGCTTGTGCCGGCTTTGACTGGGCGGGTTTGTCCGCTCCGTGCTCCTGCGCGGCAAACGCAGGAGCAGTGATTGCGAGAAGTGCTGCCAGGATGGCGGCGGTGCCGATTGTTGTTGTTCTCATTTTGGTGCCTTCATTTCTGTGGTGCGAATTCTGTGGTGTTACTGCAAGCTTCCAGTGGTTGCATTGATTGGGCTGCCGATGGCGTCGCCTGAAACCACGAGCTCGACCCTGCGGTTTTCCTGCCTGCCGGCGGAGTTGTCGTTTGAGGCTACAGGCGCGGTATTGCCGAAGCCTTGTGCGGTAACTGAGTTGGTTGATACGCCTTCTTCGACCAGGTAGGTGCGGACTGCATCTGCCCTGTTTTCAGACAGCATCTGATTCATCGTGTTGCCGCCAACGTTGTCTGTGTAGCCGCCGACTGCGATATTCAGGCCTGGGTAGGAGATCAGGATGCCGGCAACCTTCGCCAGCTTCTCCCTTGCACCTGACTTGAGCGAGTATTGGCCAGTGTCGAACAGAACATCGGACATGCTGACGATGAGGCCGCGTGCACTGTCGCGCGTCTGAAGAATCTTGTTCAATTGCTCAGACAACTGCGCGCGCATGGCGGCTTTGTCGCTGTTTGCCTGGTGCTCACTCTCTTGCGCCTGCTGAGCGATGCGGCGGGACTGGTCCGCATCGGTTTGAGCTGCGGAGACCGCGGCGGCCGAAGCGGTTTGATTTGCGGCCATGTCGGCCTGTGCCTTTGCGGCATCCATTTGCGCTGAGGTTAGCGCGGCGTTGGATGCTGCCTGGTTTGCGGCCATCCTGGCTCTTGAATTGTCCGCATCGGCTTGCGCATGGGCGGAGTCAGACTGCGCTGCGCTTATGGCAGCGGCTGAGGTCGCCTGGTTAGCGGCCATGGTGGCCTGTGCGTTTGCCGAGTCGGCTTGTGCTGCGGAGACCGCGGCATTTGCGGCAGATTGATTTGCCGCCATTTCAGCTCTCGCCCTGTCTGCGGCGGCATGCGCGCTGGCAGCATTGGACTGCGCCTGGGCAGTAAGAAGGTTTGCGTCGGCTGCCTGAACCTGCAACCTCACTTGCGCGTCGGTCGATGCCTGACGTTCAGATGCGAGACGGGCTTCGTCATCGTGCTTAACAGCGATCTCTCGCGCATCTTCGGCGGTCTGTACGGTCTGGCGCGCAACTGCAATCAGGGACTTCCTGTCGAAGTGCTTCTCGGTGGCATATTCGTCGACGTTCTTCATTTGCGCGCTCGCGTGCTGGAAGCTTTCGGGGGCGTAGGTTTCCGCCCCTTCGGACTGAGCAATGCGCATGGCATTGCGTGCTTCGTAGAATTCGAGGGGAAGGTTAGCGTTCAGGACAATGGGGTCGAATTTATACCCTGTTGGAAGATATCCGCCACGCTCCATCAGTTCATACCTGGCGTTGACGGCCTCACTGGTGCCCTTTGTATCTGGCTGCACGATGTTCTCAAGCACAACGACATTGCTCGGCTGGCGCACAGCAAAGTACGGTTCAGCGGTCACAATCAGAGCGAAAGCCTGAAGATCGGTGGTTGCCGTAAGCCTGCTGCGATCGTTGCCGCCGAGGAGTACTTCACCAAGATTCACGGCGCGGCCTTCGGGGGAGATGGCCCACATCACGTAAGTGAGATATTCACCGCCGAAATTTGTAGGCGGCTGCAGGTTCGCAAATTCCGCTTCTACTTCCATGGTGCCGCGCTTGCTGCGCACCTTGGCTTTGCCGCTCGCCGAAGGCAAGAGGGTGGTTCCAGCGAAATCGACATCCGTAGCGCCGCTGCGTTGACGGTAGTTGATCGCCTGGATTGTGCGGCTAACCTCTACCACGCGGAATGTGGAGGGTGAACCAGGGGATTCAACCAAGGTAGTTTGCGGGCTGGCTTGAGCAAACACGCTCAACCCCATTGCAGTACCGATCGCTAGCATGATCTTGAATTTCACGTTATCTCCTGGCAGGCAGGAATCTGCTATAGTGCGCTGCACGTGCGTTTTGTAGGGCGGATATGGATTCTTGTTGCAGTGCAGTGCGCATGGCTAATGGCCGACGCGGAACTGCGTGAGGTAGTCAAGAAGATTGAAGACCTTCAGAAGCCAGATGACTACCGCAATTACTACAACGGCATTGAGGATTCCCTTGATCTGGCCCTGCATGGGGATAAAGCGGTTGATAAGCCATAGCAGAACGCCAATTACGGCCAAGGTGATCACCAGAGTTACAAGGGACATTTTCTTCTCGATTCTGGGAACTGAAGCTGATCGACTCAGCGTCATTGAGTGTGGTGCGGTTTGCCTCGATCTTGCCTGTATCCGCACAAGACGCGGCGCGCCAAGGATACGGCTGGCTAAAAGGATAGGTGCCGAATGGGCTGGCCTGGCTCACGAACCACGTGGAGGATGAGGAGGGAAGCTCTTCTACAGACTGATGATTGCAAATCGAGAACAGAGATACTGAGCTAAATTGCTCCCACCAGGCACCGCGGAAGGCTCCGCCAAAGATACCTCGGCCGGGACGTCTCGTGCAGCCTCAGGCATATCAGACGATTGCCGGTTTGGAGATCGCCAATTCAGGCAACGACTAGGGCTTGCTTGTTGAGTCAGCTGAAGCGTGGGCCGGAAGATCTGAAGCAATGCCGTCAGAGGGGGAGACCGGCGGTTTGGCGGGAGGTGGAATTTCGGTTCCGGCGGGAAAGACGAGGATCTTGATCGTACCCCAATCGGCGCCTGAGTTGACAACTGGCTGCTTGCCCATCCCCAGCGTCCTGAGCTGACTGTCGTCAAACCCGAAGTTGTCCACCAGGTACTCTCGTATAACCATTGCCCTGGCTTCGGTGAGCACGAGCTCCTGCTTTGTATCGCCTTCCATGCCTGAAGAGACCTCAATCACGGCAAGGCCGAATGGATTGTCGGCCAGGAACGCACCAGCGGCCTTGAGCGACGCCTGGTTTTTCAACTTGGCTGCTTCGCGAGTGTCGAAGAGCTGCTTCGCCGTGTAGGTAAACACTTTCGAAGGTGTAGCCGTCGGGAGTTGATCAATCCTGTTTGCTGCGAGATCTGCCTCATTTTCGTATCCGCGCCTCTTGAAGAAGCCGCTCAACAGGAAATTGTGCTTCAGGGCTTCCATGTTTTCCTGGAAGTCCGTGACGCCGGATTGTGCCTGGAGCATAGTGGCGTGGAGAGTCGTGGTGGTCTGTTCGAGGTTGTTATAGAGTTGCTTGTCGTTTACCAGCGCCCCGACGGTTCCATCGCCATTATCAATTTTGGTGCTAACCGAAGCGATGTGTGCCGTAGCAACAGTCACGTTCTGGACAGCTTGTTGGCTGCTGTCCAGAATATCGTTGGCTTTCTTGAGCATGTCTGCCATCAACAGCGGCGGCTGGCTGCCGATGATCTGTCCATCTTTCACTTCGCCTTGGCCTGCGGATCCAAACGAGATGGCAAGGTACTGATTTCCCAACATTCCCTCGGTTTCAATTGAGGCGACAGAGTCCTGCTTGATGATCTCGTGCGTCGATTTGTCGAGGTCCATGAGCACCGTGACTTTTTCGCCGGGCTTGTGCGGCAAGTCGATGCTCTTGACGGTACCGCTGTGAACGCCACCTACCTGGACGTCGGCACCTTCTGACAACCCAGCAACATTTTCGAATTGCGCCTTCAACTGGTATGTGGAGCGAAACAAGTACTCCTTGCTGCCGATGATGAATACGCCAGTGGCAAGGATTGCGAGTGTTGCGAAGATGAATGCGCCCAAACGTGCCAATCTTGACATAATGTCTCCTACGAGTGACTCAGGAATTCCTGCACAAACGGAATGGTGCTTTGCTGGAGGTCGTCAAAGGTGCCCTCGACGATTACGCTGCCTTGATCGAGAATTGCAAGGCGGTTGGCAATCGTCTTCGCGCTGTGCAGGTCGTGCGTAACGACGATGGATGCCATCTGACGCTCCCGCTGGAGCTTGAGGACCAGCTCGTCGATCTCTCCTGAGCTGATGGGATCAAGTCCGGCCGTGGGCTCGTCGAGAAGGAGAATCTCTGGCTCAAGTGCAAGGGCGCGCGCGAGTCCAACGCGCTTCTGCATTCCTCCGGAGATATCGGACGGCATCTTGTCCAAATTGCCTTCCATTCCCACTTCGGCAAGGAGTTGATTTACGCGTTCGCCGCGCTCAGATTTGGACAAGTCGCGCCGATGGTGTTCGAGGGGAAAGGCCACGTTCTCGCCGACGGTGAGCGAATCGTAAAGTGCAGCGTGTTGAAAGAGGAATCCCATCTTCATTCGGACTGCGTTGAGTCCGTCGAGGGAGAGTGCGGCGATGCTATTTGCGTTGATGCAGACAGAGCCAGAGTCGGGGGTTTCCAGACCGACAATCAGCCGGAGTAATACGCTCTTGCCTGTTCCGCTGCGGCCCAGCACCGCGAGGGTTTCGCCTCGTCTCACTGTAAGACCGATTCCTTTCAGGACGACCTGCCCATCGAAGGCTTTGAAGAGATCCTCAACAGCGACGACGGATGGTCTGGAATGCTCTTCCGGATCCTGCAGGCTAGTCGGGGTTTCAAGGGCTGTTGCCATTTTCATTGCACTCGCAGTTTCTGGGTGAGCTACTGGAAGACGACCAGGATGAGTTTGACCAGCACAACGTCTGCCAGGATGACGAAGAGTGAAGCAAGGACGACTGAGTTGGTGGCCGCACGGCCCACACCCTCTGCGCCGCCGCGCGTGCGCATGCCCTGGAAGCAGGCGACGAGGCCGATAATGAGGCCAAACACGGCCGTCTTGAATGTTGGTGGAAGAAAGTCCTTGAGAGTGGAGCCGGCGAAACCTGTAACGATGAACTGGTGGAACGAGATGGGCTGAACCAAGGTCTGAGCGACCCAGCCCATCAAGACTCCGCTTGCGTCCGCTGCGACCGTGAGGAGCGGCAGCATCAGGATGCAGGCCAGAATCCTGGTGGATGCCAGAAACCTGTAAGGGTTGATCGCGGACACTTCGATTGCATCGATCTGTTCCGTCACCTTCATCGAGGCAAGCTCTGCGCCAATGCCAGCGCCGACGCGCCCACTTACGACGAGGCCGGTGATGGTAGGGCCCATCTCCTGTATGACGGAGTAGACGACGGCCGAAGGGAGTATGGAGGTTGCTCCAAAGCGCGCCATGCTGGAGCGCACTTCCATGGAGAGCACAGCGCCGACGGCGGCGCCAGCGAGGGCAACGAGCGGGAGAGATTGCGATCCGACTTCATCGAGTTGGCGGATGAGTTCGCGCCACTCATAGGGCGGGGTGACAGCCGCACGAAGAACCCGCCAGGAAAAAGTGCCGAGACCGCCGAACCACTCGAAAAAGCCATTCACCAATCCGACTGTTGGGATTGCGGGACGCGGAGGATGAGCGCTTGAGTGACCTGGAATCGCGGGGAGCATTTCCGGCGAGGGAGTGATAGCTTGGCCGTTCAAGGGTTGGGTCCTTCCATGGGGGCACCGTGCCCATTGTTGAGGTGCATGCGTGAAAGCAGCGAGTGAGGCCCGCTATAGATGAACTCAAGACTGATATTCGCGCCCATTTGAGCGAGCATGGTGTAGTTGCCGATGCGGAATGCGTCTTTGGCGCCGAAGCGGTCAGGGTACCAACCGTAGACAGCTGTAAAAGAGCCAGCATAAGGAGCCAGCAGCGAGGGAACCGAGAAGACGCTGTGGCCGTCCTGTCCGCGTCGTGCAGTGAGGGTTGAGAGCACGGCGTGGCGCAACCGTGGAACGAATCCTCTACAGTCGCAGCGGTAGTACAACGTATCTTCTTTAAAGGCTTCCGCCAGCCCGTAGCGGACAGTAGTTCCAGTCGCGGCGATGGCGAAGTCTGAGCCAACGCGCTTGCCATAGCCTTCGGCTCCCTGGTTCCACTCTGGCGGAGAATTCGTCAACTGGCTGAAGCCGGCTCCCAAGGCAGAGCCAAAGACGGGGTACGGGCCGTATGCATCAAAGAGGTAGTTTTTGAGTTTCGTCTTCTGCGTGGGGCGAATGTAGGTTCGGTCTGGCTTCGCCAGGGCGGTATTCGACTCGGCGCCGGTTGGAGTTGTTGAAGGCGCGAGAGATTGCGATCTCATTGTCAATGGCAGTGTTACGAATAACGCTGAAATCGCCAGAAGGACCATATTCAGGTGAAGCATGCTGATTGACGGCCGAACGATGGAAGTGAAGGCGGGCAACAATGCGGTGTCAGCGCGACAATGGTAGATCGGGCTCCTCGCGATTGTTGTTAGAGTTCGCACATTGACGATGTTGCCAGAGTCGTCATACTCCGGGATGGTCACATTAGCTCGTTGCGATCTGAGGCTCGCCACTGTGAGGGACCGGGGCGCGTTGACCTGTGTGAGCAAAACAGACCAGACACGAGTTGGGTCGATCCGCACACAATAAAGGGTGCTTGAGCATGACTGAGCTCATGTGTTGGGTAGTCAGCTGATGATGTACAGCTGAATCTGTGTAGCGACGATTCGGGACTGCATTGTGAGTGTCAGGATGAGCGTTGCGCTTGGGGACTACCAACGGAGCCACGTTGTTTTTAAAGCTGTAGTTTTCTCAGCCACAATTACCGGTCATTTTCGATCTCGCGTTGCGCCCCCTGAAAGCTCGCCCATCGCACCGGCCAAACCGTTTAGAACTGGGGATAACTTTTGAAGAGCACTATCAGCCAAGTTGGATTCGATTGCGCCGCCTTTCTTGCCAACGCGGGTCTTGGCCGCAGAATAGTTGAGTTGCAACCGAAGGAGACTTTCTTCTCGCAGGGCGATCCTGCGGACACGGTGTTCTATCTGCAAACGGGACGTGCGAAGCTGACGGTAGTTTCGCAGGCTGGCAAGGAGGCGACGATTACGCTTCTGGCTGACGGAGATTTTGTTGGCGAGGAGTCGCTTGCATCGATCCCAGGGCTGCGGCTGGCGACTGCTTCAGCGGTAAATTCCTGCACGGCGCTGAAGATTACCCGGGATGAGATGACTCGTGTAATGCATGACGAACCGACATTTGCTGACCTGTTTTTGAAGTTCATGCTGGCGCGGAGCATGCGGACGCAGGCCGATCTCGTGGACCAGCTCTTCAACTCCAGCGAAAAGCGGCTGGCACGGATTCTGCTGTTGATGGCCGAGTTCGCCAAGCCGGGGGAGAGGGAGACCTTCATCCCGCCGATCTCGCAGGAGACCCTTGCGGAGATGATCGGTACGACGCGTTCTCGCGTGAGCTTCTTCATGAATCGATTTCGCAGTCTGGGCTATATCAACTACAACGGGCGGATTCAGGTGAACAAGTCGTTGCTGAATGTTGTGCTTCTGGACCAGTTGCCCGAAGAGAACACGAAGCAACCGACAATGCCGATCATTGAATCGATATTGAAGCCCGTCATTCCTTTGGTCGAGACTGTTTTGAAGCCGGTCATCCCGATTGTGAAGAAGTTTCTAAAGCCCGTGATCCCTGTTGTCGGAGCCATCAAGCGCAAATTGGCGACCGATCAATAGGACGGGAAAGAGGACGCGTAAGAAAACGGCATGGGTGTTTTAGAAGAAGAACACCGATCTCAGGGGATGGCGGGGCTGGATTTGACCGTTTGGGAAGCTCAAGACAATTCAATGGCGGAGAGGGAGGGATTCGAACCCCCGGTACCCTTGCGAGTACGTCTGATTTCGAGTCTGTTCTAGGTATGACAAATCCCCAATGTTCATGCACCTTTCGCGAGTTCAACTTTAGTCGGTGTCACTTTTGGTGCTACTTGTTGTTTCTCGTTGCTTCGGCTTTTCAATAACCGGGTCGGTGGCAGAGCATAAAATCGACCAGGAATTCGCGTGTCGAAAATGCCCATCCTCCTTTCATCCAATGATTCTGTATCTAGCAATATTTTCAATTGTTTAGCGTATATAAGTCCCACCCATGCTGCGAGAAAAAAAGCCACTATTTTCTTGCAAGCGTGATCAATGATCCGCATGGAACGAAGAGTAGCCAAACGGCCTTGTCTTTCAGACTGCGCCAAGCTCTTGTGAGAGATGGGCCAACCACTTTTGTTTTAGTGATCGTTCAGCCTCGCTCGTCTAAAGAAGCACAGTGAATTCGAGTCAGGTCTATCGATTGAGAATCGTCAATCTTCATGCACCCTTCGCAAGTACGACTTCAGCCGGTGTCACCTTTTTTGCCACTTTCGGAATCCGCTTTTTAATAACCGGGTCGGGTGGCAGAGCGAGGGAGTTCTTGATAATAACCGGGTCGGGTATGTTCCGTCTCTTATTAACCGGGTCAGGTGGCAGAGCGTAAAAGCTCATGGCTGCGCTGATGGCCTTGGCGTTCACTTCCGGTTGTAGATGGGAATAACGCATCACCATTCCGGCCCCGGAATGGCCGAGGTATTTGGCGACTGCGGCCAACGGAACGCCGGACATTACCCAACGGCTTGCCGCCGTGTGCCGTACGTCGTGAAAGGTGAAGTCCTTCACGCCAGACGCTTCGAGCGCGCGCAGGAACCAGTACCGCATTTCGTAGAGTGGCTGACCGTTGCCGTTGGTGCAGAGGGGGGCGGCATTCTCCTTGCCTGCCGCCAGCGCGTTGTAGGCTGCGACGGCCATTGGCGTCATCGGTACAAACCTGACCTTGGGCTTGCGTGAGTCCTTGGTCTGATGGATTTTGATCATGCCGGTCTGCGAGTTGTAATCCCCGACCTCGCCCCGAAGAACTTCCGATGTGCGGGCTCCGGTGTGGAGGGCGAGAATAAAGACGTTCAGGTAATTCGGATACCGTTCAAGAAGCTGCTTTGAGATTGCGGCTTCCTCCTCTTGCGACAGAAAGCGGACCCTGGAGTTGTCTTCCTGGCGACGGGTGATTCTGCCCCAAGGCTTGATCGTCAGCTTCTTGGTCCCGTCCTGACTGGCCACGGAATAGATCAGTGAGAACGCGGCGACATACCTGTTGCGGGTGGTGTCGGACCACTCATGCTCTTCGGCCTGCTCATCGAGCCAGTCCAAGACTTCCTGCCGGGTGATTGACTCGGCTTCTCGCTTGCCGAAAGTTGGGAGCATACGGTTGAACTTCAAAGCGGTGTCGTATGCGTGGGCTGCGGTCCGTTCCGACTTGAGGTGCTTATTGGCATCATCGACAAGTTCGGCGAAGGTGACCTTTCGTGGCTGCGGCTCTGACGAATTTGGAAGTGTGCCCGCTTTTGCCTGGCCGTGACGAACTCCCAGGCGGTTCTTGGCTGCGGCCAAGCTGCCGACCTTCTCCCGAAGGATCTTTCCCTCTGCGGTAAAACGAATCCAGTAAATCCCGCTCCCAGGAACCTTCTCGAAGATCCCCATCGGCAGCTTCGTTTTCTTGGTGGCCATGGCCCGCCCTCACTTTCCAAGCGTTTACTAAACCCGATTCAAATTTCATTTATCGCGTCGAACTCGAACAGAGTATTTCCGTCATCTCCTCAAGAGGGTGGGATACTTCTTTTTCCGTAGTTCCTCAATCGCCCGGTCTGTTTGCTTCCAGGGATCGCCATTGATCCTTGTAATGAGAATATTCCAGATGCTCTCGAATGCGGCCACAGCATCGTCCTCATGAAACTTGATGCCGGGAGGTAAAAGCGGTGCCATATCCTCGGTCAGGCTGTGCGTCAGCTTTTCCAACATTCGCTGTTCGGCGTTAGCGCGGGTGATCGGCTTGGCTTCAAGAGTCACATAGTGATCAAAGCAGGCGAGGAGTGCTTCTGGATTCATTGATAGTTGTTGCAACCCCATGT
>Ga0302278_10001892_pt1 | contig 24993 bp, 22 predicted proteins | sample III_Bog_N3_2_FD_194543 | JGI IMG/M metagenome (GOLD analysis project Ga0302278, IMG submission 194543) | Peat permafrost microbial communities from Stordalen Mire near Abisko, Sweden - III_Bog_N3_2 | ecosystem: Environmental > Terrestrial > Soil > Wetlands > Peat | place: Sweden: Abisko... | reverse complement strand
AGTTTTGCTCATCCCGCTGTTTCCGCATTACGCGATGTCCAGCTACGAAACCGCCGTCGTGCGCGTTCACGAAGTGGTCGCACAACTGGCGCCACAGATGAAAATCACCGTGCAGCCGCCGTATTACGACCAGCCGGACTACATTGCCGCGCTGGTGGCGAGCGCGGCGGATTATTTCAAAAAGGATTACGACCATCTGCTCTTCAGCTTTCACGGCATCCCGGAGCGGCACATTAAAAAGTCGGACACGACGGGCTGCCACTGTCTCGCCACGCCGAATTGCTGCGAGACGCCGAGTCCGGCGCATACGCATTGTTATCGCGCGCAGTGTTTCAAGACGGCGGCGTTGTTCATCGAAAAGGCCGGCGTGCCGGCGGGCAAATGGTCGGTGTCGTTTCAATCGCGGCTGGGCAAAGATCCGTGGCTGAAACCTTACACGGATTACGAACTGCCGCGGCTGGCGACGGAGGGGAAAAAGCGGATGCTGGTCATCTGCCCGGCGTTCGTCTCGGACTGTCTGGAGACGATTGAAGAAATTGGCATTCGCGGATGCGCGGAATTCATGGCGGGGAACGGTCAGGAATTCACGCGGATTCCGTGCATGAACGAGCATCCGGCGTGGATTGACGCATTGGAGAAAATGGTGGGGAAATTTCTGGCGTGAAGCCGGATTATTTTTTGCGGCCGGTGCGTTCCTTCCAGTAGAGCAGCGGCATCCGGATTGTCCGCCCCAGCCGGCTGAACAGGTCTTTCTTCGGCGGCTCGGTTTTCTTCTGGAGCCGCTCGCATTTGTGGCTGCACAGCGGGCAGAGAAAGAGCGGTTGGCCACCGCCTTGCAGGCGCAGGATGTGGATGCAGGCGGTGCAAAGCTGTTCGCGGCAATGAGTGCACCGGAATGTCACCGCCGCCTCGGGATGCCGGCGGCACAGCAGCGCGCCATCCGGCTGCATCAGTGGCGGCGCAGGAATGTCGCGCTCGATTTTCGGGATGGCGATGGTCACGTCGGTGGACTCGACGGCCAACTCCACATCGCCGAGACGCACGGATTGGCCGGGCTGCAGATGGGCGGCCTTGACCAGTTCGTTGTTCACGAATGTGCCGTTGGTGGAATTGCAGTCGCGCACGAACACGCCGTCGTGCGACAAAATAAATTCACAGTGGGTGATTGAAACCGAGGGGTGTGCCAGGGTGAAATCGGCGTCAGGATCGCGGCCCACACGGTTGGCACCGAGCCGCAGTTCGAGCGTGCGGAGTTTCAGACCGTCGTTTTTGACCAGCAGGCGCGCCATGAAATTTGGGTTCGGTTGGGAAAACTTGCGCTGGTTTCGCCGCCAAGTCGAGCCGAAATCACCGCAGCGGATTTTCGGCGAAGGCAAATTCCGCCACCGGTTTTCCGCCGACCAGATGCTCGCGGATGATGCGCTCCAAAACCTCCGGCGTGCAGCTGTGATACCACACACCTTCGGGATAGACCACGGCGATGGGGCCGCGCGTGCAGACGCGCAGGCAGCTCGCCTTGGTGCGATACACCAGCGGCTGCGCGCCGACAAGGTTCAATTCCTTCAAACGCGCCTTCAAAAAATCCCACGATGCGAGGGTCTGTTCGCGCGGGCAGCATTTCGGCTCGTCCGCGTCCACGCACAGGAAAATGTGGCGGCGGAATTTTTCCAGGCCGAGCGATTCGGCGGCGGCTTGCAGTTCGTCTTTCATCTTTCATGAATTTGCCACAGAGACACAGAGAACACAGAGAAAAAAGTTAAGTCGGATTTCCGCTCTGTGAACTCTGTGCCTTGGTGGCAAAAGTTACCGGCAGAATGTCAGCCCGATCACCCCGCCGACGGCCACGAGCGCGCCGAGCAGCGAACGGAAGCCGATTTTTTCGCCCTCGACAATGCGCGTCATCGGCAGCAGCACCAGCGGCGTGGTGGCGATGATGGCGGCGACGACGGCGGCTGGCGTGGTCTTGAGCGCCCATTGCATGCAGGTCACGCCGAGCGTCTGGCCGGCGAGCGCGTTGGCCAAGACCCACGGCCAGAGGCGCACCCATTTTGCACGCGAGATGGCAAAGGTTTTTTCCTCAAACCAGCCGCCGTGCGCGGGCGCGGAACGCCATGTGAAAATAATCAGCGCGATGGTAGGAATCAAAATGCCGCCGAGCACGCGCTGGTAGCCGGTGGTGCCGGCGTCAATCTGTAGGCCGGCGGTGGCAATGGCCGCGTAGCCTTTGCGAATGATGACCGCGCCAAGCGCGCCGCCGAGCGCGGCAAAGCCGCCGGCGGTGAGGCCGATTTTCCAGTCGCGTGCGGAAATCGTCAGGTGGTCGTCCGGTGCGAGCGCGATGGCGACGCCAGCGAGGATGACGACAATGCAAAAAATTTCCGGCAAATTCAATTTAGTGCCGAGCCACAGCCATTCAATGAGTGCGGCGAACGGCGCGGTCAGGCATTGCGTAATCAGCACGGTGCGGCGGCTGCCGAGGCGCGGCAACGCCTGAAAATAGGCCGAATCGCCGAGGCCGATGCCGAAGAGGCCGCTCAACATGAACCAACCCGGTGCGCCGGCGAAGCCCGCTCCGAAAGTGAACGCCCAGACGGTCAGAAAAATGGTGGCGAGCGTGATGCGCCAGAAATTCGCCTCGATCCCGCCGACTTGTTTGGCGGTGCGGTAGCCGCAGACGGCGGAGGTGGCGAAGAGGAGGGTGGTGAGCAGCGCTGCGAGCATCAGAGCTGGTCGTAGTGGTCGTCGGCGGTCGGATTCTCGCCGGCGCCGTCTATTTCGACGCCGTTGTCATTGAGGATTTTTTCGATGTCGGGCGATACCCAGCGCTGCTTGCGGCCTTTTTTGGGTTCGGCCTTGATGCGGAACCGGCCGCTCAAGTCGCTTTCGAGGACGCCGCGTTCCACCATGGCCAGCATCAGGGGTTTCGCCCAGTCGGGGTCTTCGTGAAAACGCTTTTTGGTGCCGGCCCGGCGGCTGACTTCCTTGGCATTGATGAATTCTCCGCCCCATGTCTGCAGGTAGTTGAAAATTTCGCGCTCGTCCGAACTCATGCCAGCAATATGGCCCAAGAATCAGCTCGCGTCGAGCAATTAGCCGGGCACGTTCCGCCATTGCCAAGCCGCCCGCTTCAATCTACGCTCCCTGTCCGTTTAATGGCCGAATACAAAGTTCAATTCGAGGTTTTCGAGGGACCGCTCGACCTGCTTCTTTATCTCATCAAGAAGGAGGAAGTGGACATCTATGAGGTCAACCTCACCAAGCTCGCCACGCAGTTCATCGAATACATTGATTTGATGCGCGCGTTCGATCTCGAGGTCGCCGGCGAATTTCTCGTGATGGCCTCGACGCTCATGTATATCAAGAGCCGCGAGCTGCTGCCCGCCGACCAGCAGGTCGTTGTCGAAGCCGAGGACGAAGGCGAAGACCCGCGCTGGGAACTCATCCGCCAGCTGGTCGAATATAAAAAGTTCAAGGACGCCGCCGCGAAATTGCAGACGCTCGAGGAACGCCAGGAAAATGTCTTCCCGCGTCTGCCGGGAAAAATAGAATTTGAAAGCGACGCGCCCGCGCCGAAACCGGAGGTCGGCATTTTCGATCTGTTGAACGCGGTGAATTCCGTCCTCAAGCGTTTTCAAGACAAGACCGCCGGCACACGCGAGATTTACGAGGACAAGTGGACGGTCAGCGAGAAAATTGAGTTCGTCCTCAAGACGATCACCGAGCGCGGCTCCGTGAAATTTTCCGAGCTGTTTGAAACCGCCGCCAACCGCGCGGAGGTCGTCTGCACGTTTCTCGCACTGCTGGAATTGATCCGCTTGAAACAGCTTGCCTGCGTGCAACCGGAGCCGTTTGCGGAAATTGAAATCGGCAAGGCCGTCGCTTCCGAGGTGCCCACGGAAATCGCCGCGACCGCACCCGAAACCGAAGTTGACGCCGTTAAATCCGCGCCACCGTCGCCCGAACCTGCCGCCGCCGTCGCCGAAGAAGAAGAGGTGGAAGATGAGTTTGACGATGAAGATGATGACGATGAGGACGATGAGGACGACGAAGATGGCGATGAAGATGGCGATGAAGAAGAAGCCGGCGCTGACGATCAAAAACCAAATTAATTTTTTCGCATGGAACTGAAATTCATTCTCGAATCCCTGTTGTTCTCCGCCCAGAAACCGATGAGCGTAAAAGAGCTTCGCGACCTGCTCGCCAACGCCGCCACGGCGGAAGACGCGGATGAGGCCGCCAAGCCGTTCAAGAAAACCAAGGACGACGATGTGACCGCCGCGCTCGAAGAGCTCGCGCGCGAACACGCCGCCGCCGCGCGCAGCTACCGGCTTGCGTGCGTCGCGGGTGCGTGGCAGTTCGTCACGCAGCCGGAATTTGCGCCGTGGCTTAAGGCGTTGGTCGGCGTCAAAAACCGTCCCACGCGGCTGTCGCAGGCGGCGCTGGAGACGCTGGCCATTATCGCGTATCGCCAGCCGGTCACGCGGGCGGAAGTCGAGCAGGTGCGCGGCGTGAACATTGACGGCACAATACAGACGATCTTGGAACGCGGCCTCGTCGTGCAAAGCGGTCGCGCGGAAGTGGTCGGTCGTCCCGCGCTTTACAGCACCACGCCGTTGTTTCTGGAATATTTTGGCCTGCGTGGCCTGGAAGATTTGCCGGCGGCGGATGAACTGCGGCGCATTCCGGTGGAGCGACCGCCCGCGCCCGTCACGGCCGATGCCGGTCTGGCCACCGTGCCGCCGGAGCAGCTTCAACTGAATGAAGAAGCAAAAGCGCCGGTGGAAGAAGCGCCCGTCGCTCCATCGGAGCCTTCGGCGGTGAACTGAATTTCACCGGCGGGAATCGCGGTTTTCGTTTGCAATCTGCTGTTGGCGATGGCATGAATGGATTGTAATCAAAACTTAAACAGTCCATGAAAGCCGCTTTTCAAAAAATCCTGTTGCTGGCCGTCGTCGCACTCTTTATCACCGGCTGCGCGCCGGAACGACCGGTGGATGTCGGCCCGCAGGTGGCCACGGGCGACGACCTTTATTTTGGCGCACCAACGCAGCCGCCGCCCAAGGACCAGAAGGATGTCAAGCCGTCGCCGCCGGGTTCAGGCGCGCTGTGGTGGTTTATTCCGGGGCATTGGGCGTGGCGCGGTCAATGGGTCTGGATTGCCGGCCACTGGCGTCCGCGCCCGCATCCGGGCGATTATTGGTTGGGCGGCCAATGGCAACTGCAGACGAATACAACCCTGCAGACGAATGTCTATGTCTGGAAAAAAGGCCACTGGCATTCCGGTTCGCAGGACGGCGAGGAATCCAACGGCAGCCGCTGAACCTGTCCTTTACGCCGCGACCGCTTCGGCGGTTTCCGACCAGATGACTTTGCCGCTGACGATGGTGGCGACGGCCTTGCCCTTTAGCTTCCAGCCGAAGAACGGGTTGTTCTTAGATTTGCTCGCGGAATCTTCGCGCCGGTAAATCCATTCCACATTTTCGTCAAACACCGTCACGTCCGCGTCCGCGCCGATGCTCAACGTGCCTTTGGCGAGGTTCAGCAGCCGCGCGGGATTGACGGTGAATTTCGCAATCATGTCCGCCAGCGAAATTCGTTTCGTGTGGACGAGCTGCATGAGCGAGAGCGCCAGTTCCGTTTCCAAGCCGGTGATGCCGAACGGCGCGTAGTCGAACTCGACTTCCTTTTCGTAATCGCAGTGCGGCGCGTGGTCGCTGCACAAAATCTCAATCGTGCCATCCGCCAAACCATCGAGAATCGCCTCGCGATCCTTGGCGGTGCGGAGCGGGGGATTCATTTTGAAATTGGTGTCGTAAGCCGGCCATTGGGGAAGTGACGGGTGGCGAGTGACGAGTGACGAGCCAAGTGATTTGCCGTCGTCCGCCCAAAATTTCTCGCTGCCGGCCACCGCCGCGTCCGTAAGCGTGAAGTGATGCGGGCACGCCTCGCCGGAAATGGTCACGCCGCGTTTTTTTGCTTCACGAATCAAGGCGACGCTGCCCGCCGCGCTCAAATGCTGGCAGTGGATTCTTGCGCCGGTCAGTTCCGCTAGCAGGATGTTCCGCGCCACGATCATCTCCTCGCCCGCTGCTGGCCAGCCGCGCAAGCCAAGCGCGAGATTCCAATAACCTTCGTGCATCACGCCGTCAGTCACGAGCGAGTAATCCTGACAGTGGTCGAACAGCGGCAGGTCGAACATCTTCGCGTATTCGCAGGCGCGGCGCATGAGGTCGTTGTTCTGCACGCAATGGCCGTCGTCTGTGATGGCCACCACGCCGGCCTTTTTCAAGCCGCCGATGGGGGCGAGTTCTTCGCCGGCGATGTTTTTTGTGATCGCGCCGGTGACGAAGACATTGACCACGCCTTCGCGTTCCGCGCGTTCGTGAATGAGCGCAACGGTGCCGGCGGAGTCAATCGCCGGTGACGTGTTGGGCATGCAGACGACGGAGGTGAAGCCGCCGCGCGCCGCCGCCGCCGTGCCGCTGGCGACGTTTTCCTTGGCCGTCTGGCCGGGTTCGCGGAAGTGGACGTGCAAATCAATCAGGCCGGGCGAAACAATTTTCCCCGTCGCGTCAAAAGTCTCCACGCCGGCGGGGGCGGAGAGTTTTTTGCCGACGGCGGAGATTTTGCCGTCGAGGATGAGGACGTCGGCAATGGCGTCAAATTTGTTGGCGGGATCCACCACGCGCCCGCCGGTGAGAAGCAGCGAATTCATCGCGTCGAGTTTAGCGGCGGCGGATTGACAAGGCAAGCACGGGCGATTTAGTATTGGCGCGTGCAAGCCTGCGGGCTTGCCGCGCCGAAGCGCAAAGCGCGAAGGCGGGTGTAGTTCAATGGTAGAACGGCAGTTTTCCAAACTGCTCACGAGGGTTCGATTCCCTTCACCCGCTCCATTCATTAATCCGCTTGCCAGACTTTCCACCTCATGGTGCCGTTTCCAAAATAGCTTCTAACCGGCCAGACCTCGGCTCGGCGGAGCTTGATGGGTCGTTTCGTTCCGCCGGTTCACGCGCTCAGCCCGACGTCCTTGGAGATTTTCTCGGCGGCGGCGGCGTCCACCCAGCGCACGAGCGCAATGAAGTTCACCAGCGCGGGGCTGTCGGCCTTCACCTTGAAAAGATTTTTCAGTGCGTGGACGGTCTTGGCATAGACCGCCGCATATTTTTCATGCGTGAGGCGCGTGACAAATGTTTCCAGGACCGCCCGGGCGAGGGGATCGGCGTGGCCGTCGGGCAGATACGGAAACAGGCAGAACACGCGCACGAAAATCATCGGGTCCGCCTCCGTCAGCACCAGCCAGCAGGCCTTCACCTCGTCGGCGTCATAACGGCCGTTGAGCCGCTTGCGGATGGTGGCGATGATCTCGTTGGGCGTGGCGCGTGTGCCGATGAGATCCTTGATGTGGTCCCAGGCGAGCTGCCGTTCGCGTTCCGGCGAGAGTGCGGACTGCTCGTTCCACCGGTCCACCATCTCCTTCAGGCCGATTTCCGCCGCGACGGCCTTGCCGAGCTTCTCCGCGTCCTCCTTGCGCAACCGGTCGGTCGCCGCAATGGCGCGGATGACGGCCTGCTGCATGTGCGGGTTAAATAATTTTATGACCGCGGCCAGCGCGGCGGGTGCGGGCGGCTGGTTGCGCGGGATAAAATGCTTGATGCACTCCAGCGTCAGCGGATCCATTTCGGAAAGTTTTTCCGCGCGAAACGCCAGCGTGTAGCGCAGCGTGCGCGGCAAACCGCCGGCCTTGCCCAGGTTATTGATGACGGCCTTGCGGTGGTCGGTGCCGATGATAAGCGCGAGCAGCGCCTCGGCGGCGATCACCTTCTTGTCGTCCAGCACCTCGCTCTCGCCGCTGATGACGAGCTGCTCAATGAGCGGCGGCAGGCGCTGCGCGAACACCACGTCCGGCGACTCTGTGCTTTGGTTTTCGTAGTAGTGCAGCAGTTCGAGGAAAAAGGACAGCCGCACGAACGCCGTCTTCTGCGCGCGTGCCAGATCGGAATTTTCCCGGCTCTGGTGGAGCTGCCGGTGCAATGCCTCCAGCTCCTTCCGGCGGGTTAGGTTCGGCTGCTGCTGGAGCAGTTCGGCGAAGTCCGGCTTGAACGCCAGCATGATCTCCTCCGGCCGGGGGCGCGGGTTGAACTTCACATCCGTCGTCACATCCTTGAAAAATATCAGCGCCTCCGCGCCAAACTCCTTGAGGATGCGCTCGCGCGGCAACTGCCCCTTCACGAACGCGCGGTTGGCGCGCACCAGGTGCGGCGAAAAGAAATTGTCCGGCTTCTCCAGCAGCGATGCCAGCACGCCCGGCTCGAACGGCGCATCCAGCTTGAGCAGCGTCTCCACTTCTGGCTTGAACGCGTCCGTGAGCTCGCGCTTCGTCCGGTCAAGGTTCTTGAGCAGCGCCGGCTGTAGCACATTGTCCTCCAGCCGGCCCTTGACGAGACTCGCGCAAGCCTCGGTCACGTGCTGGTTATGTTCCACCAACCGCGCGACAATGACGCCAATGTCATTGAGCGGCAATTTGCTGACCAGCGAGGTGAGGAGGTTGACCAGTTCGCCGTGGGATTTCTGGCGATGCTCGATGACGCGTTCCAGCAGCGCGCGCAGCGCCTTGTTGTCCGCCTCCAGCGCCGCGCGTTCCGTCTCCGCCTGCGCCATCCGCAACGTCAGGTTCATCCAGTCCCGCTGGATTTTTTCCACGGAAACCATGGCGATCGTGTTGTCGGGCTCGGCGGACATGAAGACATATTCATCCAACGGCGGAATTCTTTCCATTCATTTTTTGCGAATAAACAATCGCCGGGACAAACATTTTTGTTCCGGCGGTTGGCGATTGGATCTTGGCGGCCTTCCGCAAGGTCACACCACCATCAGGCTGGTGGCCGGACTCCAGTCGCTGGTGCCGGCGGTGCCGACCACGTTGGCCTGCACGATGCAGACCTGGCCGGGCGGCAGGCCGGGAAAGGTCGCGCTGGCCGACGAGGTTTCCATTTCCTGCACTACCACCGACGGGGCGGCGGCGAGCATCACCTGCCAGTTGTAGGTCAGTGCGCCATAGATGGGCGGCACGCTGGCATCCAGTTCGCCGCTGTGGGTTCCCAGCGAGAGCGCGGGCGCGGCCGGCGCGGGCAGTTCGCCGATGGGATAACGCTCCGGTTTCTGGATGGGAAAACCGCTGGTGAGCAGCACCGTGAGGTCGCCGTGGCATTCGTCCGTGACATCGAGGGCGAGGGAGCGCACGGGCAGGCAGAGCGCCGCGCGCATCTGATCTTTCAGCGAGAACGCCGACTGGCCGCCGTCGGCGGTGTTCGCCAGCGCGGTCTCAAATTCGGCCAGCGCCGCCTGCACCAGCAGCAGCAACGCCGCCGCCTTGGGATAGGACGCATTGCCGGTCATGCTGGCGATGATTTTTTTGAGCGCCTGCACCAGGTCGGAATCGCTGTCCTGGGTGAGGAAACGGATGGATGGTTTTACGATCATAACAGTGGGCCTTGCATAATGAGGTTTGTTTAATTTTTAATTTTTCATGTTATCGGAGACATTTTTAAGGTTAGCTTAAACGATGCCAGCCCAAATTCGCCGCCCGGCCACCGGTGCCACGCGCAAAAAACGGTTTCGCCCGGATTTTTTCACCTGACAAAGCGTCCGGCTCAAGTTACGGGGAGCCTGCCTCACCTGAACCGGCGGCTTCCTCAGGTGACGAACCAATTTCCTCACCTGACGCGGCGGTTTTCTCACTTGAAATTTTCCGGCCATCAGGTGAAGCGGGGGGTGCCGGATGTGTTGGCCGGCCGGCTTCACCTGAGCCATTGGGGTTGTCACCTGAAAAACCCGCCGGCTCACCTGAGCCGGAGCGCGGCTCGGGTGAGGCGCACAAAGTTACACCTGACGAAACGCGTCTGTCACCTGACGAAACCGAGCCGCCATTTTAAGGCCGTCTGGTTTCAGGACAGCCGGCCAGACTCAAAGGTCAATAAACAGGACAGTCACCGAAGCCGGAAGTGGTCATATACAGGGAAATTGATGGCCAAGGCGAATGACGGCGCGAAGCAGACGGGCGGAGGGGATTGGCCGTTGCGGAGCGACGCCGAAAACGGCAACCGGGATGTGCGCGCTCCCCAGCCAAGTCCCAGTTGGTGGCCGTGTGCAAACACCGGCCAATGGCAGTTTGGGGTGGACGAACGGGGCAAAGGGCACGGCGCGGAATATCCCGAAGGGATTTCATCAATCAGCCCGGCGTTGACGGTCCGAGCCGGACTGGCGAGGAGCGGCTACGCCGGGTGGTGATTGTAAAATGAATTTTACCCCAACGGGGTTTCATCCGTTTTGACGGGCGGTGATGCAACCCGTTCCGGGTAGAAAATTTTGTGGGACGATTACCCAAGGTAGCGCGCCCGCGCAACCTTGGGCTGGATGATTCAATCCCGTTGGGATTGGGAAACGGTTTGTGGCGCGACGCCGGAAACGGCCACCGGGACGGGCGCGCTCCCCAGCAAAGTCCCAGTTGGTGGCCGTGCGCAAGCACCGGCCAATGGCAGTTTGCGGTGGACGAACGCGGGCAAAGGGCGTTTGGCCGTCGCAGCGCGACGCATTGACAATAGCCCGGCATTTCAATGCCGGGTTCAATCCGCAAATGATCCAAGTCCCGCAGGGACGACCGACGTTTGCCAATCGAAATCATTGGCGATGGCGGAAACCGAAGGCCATGCGTTCAGCCGTCCCGGTGGGACTCGGGCCGGTGCCGGCGACAACCCGGCGTTGAAACGCCGGGCTATTATCGCCATGTCCCTTCGGGACGAAGCCGGCGCGACGCCGAAAACGGCAACCGGGACGGGCGCGCTCCCCAGCAATGTCCCAGCCGGGCGGCCAATGGCAGTTTGGGGTGGACGAACCAGGCAAAGGGCGTTTGAATACCCGATGTAAAAGCAAAACCATGAAAACAAAAATTTGTCTTCTCGGCTTCTTCGCGTTGGTGACGATGGCAATAGCCGCGCCCCGAACTTGGGCTTTGAAGACGGGTGAAACGGTTATTGGCGATTATGTTTCTTCTGGTGCGACCATGCTCGTTGTGAAAACCAGCGGGACAAATTGCCTCCTGAAAATTTCAAATCTTTCGACCAACGACCAAGCCTATGTTTCCGAAATGCAAGTTCGCGCTGCAAAGGATAATCTCATTCCGGGCGATGTAAGGTATTTTTCAGCAACTCTTGGTGTTTGGACGAACGCTGCAAGTCTTTTCACATATGCAACGAATCGTTCTATCGGCGCAAAGGTAATCGTTGAAATGGGAAATGTTGGTTATATTCCGGCAGAGATGTGGTTGGGGCATAAATATGATTCAGGTGAAGATCCGGCTGGCATAATTGGTATGGTGCTAGAATCTGGGTATAGGGATAATTCGCCAAACAGGCCAACTCCTTATGCAAAAATAATGTCACCAACTGGACACGTTGAAATGTTTGATGACTCCAATCCTTTTAATGATGAAGCTGCGAGTTGGTTTCTTAAAGCTGGAGCACAGGGAATTGCTGAAGCTCAATGCAAAGTGGGAGACTACTATTCAAAATACGGGCTCAATTATCCTGAAGCCGTGAGGTGGTATGGATATGCCGTTGCGCAAGGCAACAAGAAAGCCATGTTTGGATTGGCACGTCTGTATGCTAACGGCTTTGGCGTTCAGAAAGATATGGCTACGGCCATACAATTATATGCTGGGAGCGAGGAATATTATTACCTTTCTCGCGTGTGTTCTATGAACGGAATACGTGTTGCAGCATATACTTGGTGGTGTGTCGGAAACGCTAAAGACCATGGGTTTGACATTCCGTTTTCCAGCGACTATGCCAATTTAAATTTTTCTACAGCGGAAAGAGCATCTGGAGCGGCAGCAGCAGCAGCTTATCTTGTGCAGCGGTATGGCAGTGATACCAATGCAACTCCGGCTCGTCAAAAGTGGTTAAAAGAACACGAGAATGTGAAGAATTGAAATCCATGCGGACTCCTATGGATGCAAATTTAATATCAGAAGCCCAACGCCAGTCTTTACAGCAGTGTGCACCATGGCCTAATAGTTTTCACGCGTTCAATGGTGAACGCATAAAGCCCACATTTGGCAAAAAGAATTTGCTTGATGTAATCATGAGGCGTGAACGCTTTGTGTGCGACACTAATTCATTTTGGAAAGATGAGGCTGGTAAAATTAGCAATCAGTCCAAAGCTTTTATTGTTGGGCATACTGTCCTTGATGAACCAGAAGATGTGCAAGGCAACCTTTTGGGGAAAAAGGTGAACTTTACCAATGAAAACATATTCTTTTTTACTATTGCACCATACCAAGGTGGGACTAGCTGCCTAGCAATTGAGCGTTACAACTCGCAGTTCCGAATGAGATTCGATCCACATGAATTAAAGCGGGTATCACAAGAGCGAATAAAAAAGACCGACCTTAAATATCTGGAATCAGAACGTGAATACATGGCTATCGTGCATAACGAGAAGAAAAAGATTCTTTCGTTTTTGAATCTGACTGAAATTGAAAATTTGCCGCCAGTCGAAGTTTCAGAACAAATGAAATCAGCCATCGTTCAAGATGTCCGTTCGGCAAGCCCTAAATGTTTCATGGATTTTGAATTCTCAATGGTCACTGCGATGCAGTGTTATTCAGCACTTCTTTTAGAACGGGATGATGTGGGCAAGAAAACTCGGATTGAATTTAGCGATCCAAACAGACGCAATGTTTTGGGAGACGTATTATTGATTCGGGATGCGCTTTGGTTCAAGGCTTCCATCTTAAGCAACGACAGAGCTGTTGCGCGAATGGCTGAATATGTTGCACTACCGGAAATAAAAGTGACGGGCATCGTTTGAGTTGCTGAACCGCCTCGACATAACTCACGGAAACATCAAATATTAAAGTTGCACCGCTGCCGATTGCCGCCAGTCGCACGGTGAAACTGGGCGGGACGGTGGCCACGGTGGGTTTCCCGGACATCGGGTTGCAGGGGTTTGCGCCCAAGCTGGCCAAGGGGGAAATCGCGTCGCTGGCGGGCGCGGCGGATGACCCGCGGTATTTCCAGATCAGCCTGCCGGTGCAGCCGGGCAATTCGGGCGGGGCGCTGGTGGACGCGCGCGGCAACGTGGTGGGCATCGTAGCGGCCAAGCTGGACGCGTCGGCGGCGCTGGCGGCCACCGGGTCGCTGCCGGAGTCCTTGCGGACGGCCACCATGTGAATTACGCGGTGAAGAGCAGCCTGCTCTTGAGCTTCCTGGAATCCGTGCCGGAGGTGGCGGCAAAACTTAAGGAGCCGAACACCAAAGACGAATCGTTTGAGGAGGTGGTGAAGTCGGCGCAGGACGCGGCGGTGCTGGTGCTGGTGTATTGATTGGTAGGGAGGGCAGTCCTCTGCCCGCCGCCGGTTGCCAACGGACGCGTTCTGGTTCACCACGACGGCGCGCACGGAGTGACGCGCCCTACCAGCCGCCTATTTCACCAGCGAGCGGCAGAACTTGTCCATGCGCGCCAAACCTTTTTCGATGTTGGCCATGCTGGTGGCGTAGCTCAGGCGGATGTAGTCGTCCGCGCCAAACGCGATGCCGGGCACGGCGGCGACCTTTTCCTGCTCCAGCAGCCGCGCGCAGAACTCGGCGGACTTGAGGCCGGTCTTGGAGATGTTCGGGAAGAGATAGAATGCGCCCTTGGCATTGACGCAGGTGATGCCGGGCATGGTGTTGAGCTTGGCGTGGGCGTAGCGGCGGCGCCTGTCGTATTCCGCCAGCCAGACCGGCAGATGTTCCTGCGAACCGTTGAGCGCGGCGACGCCGCCCTTTTGCGCGAAGGAGGTGGGGTTGCTGGTGCTGTGGCTCTGCACGGCGTCAATGGCCTTGGCAATCGGTTCCGGCGCGGCGAGAAAACCCAGCCGCCAGCCGGTCATGGAATATGCCTTCGCCAAACCGTGAACGATGATCGTGTGGTCGTAATGCGCCTGCGAGAAGCTGGCGACGCTCTTGACCTTGGCACCGTCGTAGAGCAGGTGCTCGTAAATCTCGTCGCTCATGATGAGGACGTTTTTCTCCACGCAGATGTCGCCGAGCGCCTTGGTTTCTTCCGGCGTATAGACGGAGCCGGTGGGGTTGCTGGGCGAATTGAGGACGAACAGCCGCGTGTTCGGCGTGATGGCGGCGCGGAGCTGTTCGGGCGTGACCTTGAATTCCGTCTTGTCCGTGGTCTGGATAATCACCGGCTTGGCGCCGGCGAGCTTGACCATTTCGGGATAGCTCAACCAATACGGCGCGGGGATGATGACTTCGTCGCCGGCCTCGCACGTCGCGAGAATGACGTTGTAGCAGGAATGTTTGCCGCCGCACGAGACGATGATTTGCGACGGCTTGTAGGTCAGGCCGTTCTCGCGCAGGAATTTCGCGGCGATGGCCTCGCGCAATTCGGGAATGCCGCTGCTGGGTGTGTATTTGGTGAACCCGGCGGCGAGCGCCTTGGCGGCGGCGTCCTTGATGTGCTGCGGCGTGTCGAAGTCCGGTTCGCCGGCACCGAAGCCGACCACGTCCTCGCCGGCGGCTTTCATGGCCTTGGCCTTGGAATCAATGGCCAAAGTGAGGGACGGAGCAAGCGAGGCGGCGCGATGAGAGATTTTATAGTTCATAAAATTTGGGCCCGAAAAGAATAAAATGAATTGGCGGCGGCGCAAGCAGGGAAATTGGGTTTTGCGCGGAGGCCGAGGAAATTGACGGAGTTGGGCATAAAAAAAGCGCCCGGCTTAAAACCCAATAAAAGCCGGGCGCTTCAACCCAAACCCAAACCAATCTACATATGGTCAGACCGGACAGGTGGAATTTCGTTCAAATTATTTCGCCAAATTAATTTGCCACGAAAATTTGCCTGTTTTACTTGGCGGAGTAGCGGGCGATGATGTCGGCCACGACCGATTCGGTCAGCTCGTGACCTTCCAGAAACGGGAAACCCTCCCAGCGGACGTAGCCCTGTGGATCCATGATCATGACGTGCGGGATGCCGGTGACGCCAATCATGTTTTTGGTGACGGCGTTGGAATCAACGGCGATGGTGTATTCAATCTGGGGATCGGTCATGCGCCGCACCGCCGCTTCGCTCTCGTCGGACAGGCCGATGACCACGAGCTTGTCGGCGAACTTTTTCTGGAAGCTGTTTAATTCAGGGATGGCCTTCCGGCACGGCCCGCACCATGTCGCCCAGAAATCAACCAGGACAAATTTCCCCCGGATGTCGGGCGCGGCGGTCAGCCATTTCTCGACGGCGAGGCCGGGGAATTTCTGGTTCAAAAAAGATTTCGCCCAGATTTTCTTGCCGCCGTTGGACGTATCCGTGCCGATGGTGCGCGTCATGTCCTCGGGCGGCGGCTGGCGGAGCAGTTGCCGGTGGTATTGCACCTGGTCAGCGGCCTGCTTCTTTTCCACCGCGCCGGCCTTGGCGGGGTCGTAGCCGAAATGTTGCTGGAGCGCGGGGTCGAGGTCTTTCAACTTGGCGTTGGCCGTGCCCTGATCGTAGATGAAATAAATGTCCGTGGCGGAAACGCCGGTGACCGTGACATTGGTATAAGTGTCGTCGCCAGCCTTGAGCAGCGGAAACTTCTCATCCGCGCGGACGGAAACCGCCAGTAGAGCCCCGCTCAAAATGAAGAAATGCACCAGACGCATGGCTGGTATATGGAACGAGCCGCCACCCATGTCAAGCCGATGCGCACCGACTGGCGCGCGGTTCCGGCCCGGAGCCATGGCTGCGTGATTGGGCGGCCGTCCGGCGTGCCCGGCATTTTATTAAGTCCGCCGGAATCATTCTCGCGAAACCCCGGGCGACGAACTATCGTCTCTGCTCGGGATGAACGGACGTTTCAAAATGCCGCTGTGGATGATTCCGCTGCTGATTGCCGCGCTGGTGGCGCTCTTCGGCTGGTGGGGCGACGGCCGCGTGCGTTCGACCATCCGGCAGGAGTTGCGGGCGCAGCTCACCGGCACGCTGGACGCCAACGTCACGGCGCTGAAAATCTGGACGACCGACCAGCTCAAGCTCGCCAGCGCGCTCGCCACCGAGCCGACCGTGCGCAACTTCAGCGCCAAAATCCTCACCAACGCCCTGGCCGAGACGCCGCGCTCGCCTGATTCCGAGCGCTTGGTCAATTATCTCCGCCAGCGGCTGAATGTCCTGGGCTACGAGATTGCCCAGGTGGTCAACACCAACTTCACCGTGGTGGCGACTTCCGAGCGGAACCGGTCGGCGGCCACGGTGCCGGTCTTTGACGCGCACACGAACAAGTTCGCCGAACTGTTTCTCACGCAGCAACCTGTCCTCATCACGCCCTTCAAGCCGGAACTGCTGCTGGAACGGCGCGCGCTCCGCTACAGCGGCGGTGGTGGCGGAACCAACTCATTTCTTCACCGGAAAAATCGGCTGCGGGAGTCTTTGTTAAAGACCGGCCGGCGCGGCGATGAGGCGTTGATGCAGGTGGCCGCGCCGTTGTGGTTGCCGGACAATTCCCTCGGCGGCGCGCTCGCGTTGGTCATCAACCCGGACAATGAATTTTCCCGCATCCTGTCCGTGGCCCGCGCCGGCGAATCCGGGGAAACCTACGCGTTCGACCAGACCGGTCTGCTGATTTCGCGCAGCCGGTTTGAACTCCAGTTGCACCAGCTCGGGCTGCTCGCCGTCACCAATTTGAGTTCCGCGCTGAATGTCCGCCTGCGCGATCCCGGCGGCGATTTGACGCAGGGTTACCAGCCGGCCACCAACGAGGATGAACCGCATCCGCTTATCCGCTTGGTCGAGGACGCGGTCGCCGGCGAATCGGGCGAGGATCTGGAGCCGAGCCGGGATTATCGCGGCGTGCCGGTGGTGGGCGCGTGGCGCTGGCTGCCGCAGCTCGGCTTCGGCGTGGCGACGCAGATGGACGTTCGCGAAGCGTATCGCCCGCTGCATCTGCTGGAATGGCTGTTCGTGTCGCTGACGCTGATGCTGCTGCTGTGCGCGGTCGGGATGTTTGTGTTCTCCTGCGCCAACGTCGCCTCGCAGCGGCGCTTGGACGAGGCGGAACTGAAGTTGAAACAGCTCGGCCAGTATAATCTGGAGGAAAAAATCGGCGAAGGCGGCATGGGCGTCGTGTATCGCGCGCGGCATGCTTTGATGCGCCGCGAAACCGCCATCAAGCTGCTGCTGCCCGACCGCGCGGACGCCGCCGCCATCGAGCGTTTTCAGCGGGAGGTCTGTCTCACCTGCCAGCTCACGCATCCCAACACGATCCAGGTCTATGACTACGGCCGCACGCCGGACGGTATTTTTTATTACGCGATGGAATATCTGCGCGGCCTGAATCTCCATGATTTGACGGCGCAATGCGGCAGCCTGCCGGAAAGCCGCGTGGTTCACATTCTCATGCAAGTATGCGATTCGCTGGCCGAGGCGCATGATCTGGGGCTGATTCACCGGGACATCAAACCGGGAAATATTTTCCTCTGCGACCGTGGCGGCCTGCCCGATTGCGTCAAGGTGCTGGACTTCGGCCTCGTGCGCGAATACCGCAGCGGCCAGGGCGAACACAGTCCGCTCACCCGCCATGACAATATCGAAGGCACGCCGTGGTTCATGCCGCCGGAGGCGTTCGCCGGTTCCGGCAACAGCGATCCGCGCAGCGATCTTTATTCTATAGGCGCGCTCGGTTATTACCTGCTGACCGGCGGCAAGTATGTTTTCGACGGCGGTTCGCTCACCGAAATCCACGAACAACAAATTTCGCGCCAGCCCATCCCGCCCAGCCAGCGCGCCGGCCTCGCCGTCAGCGCGGAACTGGAACAAATCATTCTGCGCTGTCTGGCCATCGCGCCGGACGAACGCCCGCAATCGGCCGCCGAACTGCGTGCGCTGCTGACGGCCACGCCGTTCGCCACGGCTTGGACACCGGCCGAACGCGTGGCGTGGTGGTCGGTCTATCGCCGCCAGCCGCAACCGGAACCGGCCAGCGGCGCGGCCTCGCCGCCGTGCCAGAGCGTGAGCATTGATGTCGCAGGGAGAATTTGATCGGCCAGCGGGCCGGGGGCGAAACGTTTTTCACCGGTGGCCGCCGATTTGTTTCTTGGCGTCAACGCGCGGCCTCGCTAAATTGCCGGCATGATCAATCACGGCATCCTTAATCCCCAGATTCTTTCCCTCCTCGCGCGCGTGCGCCATACCAACGCCCTCGTCATTTCTGACCGTGGCTTTCCGTTCTGGCCGATGATTGAGACGGTGGACATCTCGGTCGTGGACGATCTGCCGTCCGTGCTGCAACTCATCGCCGCCGTGCGCGCCAACCACAATTTCACACAGGCCTACCAGGCGGAGGAGTTTTTGAAGAACAATTTCAAGACCACGCAGCAGAAATTTGCCCGGGCCTTGAAGGGCATCCCGACGACGTTCGAGCCGCACGTCGAGTTCAAGAAGCGCGTGCCGCACGCCATCGGCCTCATCCGCACCGGTGACACGGTGCAATACGCCAACACCATTCTGATTTCGGGCTAAAAAACATTCTGTCCGCAGAGGTCGCAGATTCTCGCAGATGAAATTAAATCTGCGTTCGTCCGCGAAATCTGCGGATGCTTTATTCCATAAAATGAAACGCAACCTCCGCGTCGGTTTGTTCGGCATCGGCCTTGATACTTACTGGCCGCAGTTCAAAGGTTTAAAACCACGGCTGGAAGGGTATGTCCGCGCCGTCCAGAAAAAACTGGAACGCCCCGGCGTCGAGGTCGTGAACCTCGGCCTGATTGACAACCCCAAGAAGGCGCTCGCGGCCGGCCACCAATTCCGCGCGGCCGATGTGGACGTGATTTTTCTGCACGTCACGACCTACGCGCTGTCGTCCACCGTGTTGCCCGTTGTGCAGCGCGCGAAAGTTCCCGTGGTCATCCTGAACCTCGCGCCGGCCGCCGCGATTGACTACGAAAAATTCAACGCCCTGGGCGACCGCACCGCGATGACCGGCGACTGGCTGGCGTTTTGCGCCGCGTGCCCCGTGCCGGAAATCGCCAATGTCTTCACCCGCGCCCGCATTGATTTTCATCAGGTCACCGGGATGTTGCACGACGATCCCATTTGCTGGAACGAAGTGGACGCCTGGATCGAGGCCGCGCGCGTGGCGCACACGATGTTCCACAATCGGCTCGGTTTGATGGGCCATTATTACGGCGGAATGCTGGACATCTATTCCGACACCACGCTGCAATGCGCCACGTTTGGCGGGCACCTGGAAATTTTGGAGGTGGACGAACTCGCCGCGCTGCGCCGCGAGGTTTCCGCCGCGCAAATCAAAGAGCGCGTCGCGAAGTTCAAAAAAGTTTTTGCCGTGCAAAGCGACTGTTCGCAATTCGAACTGGAACGCGCCGCGAGAACTTCCGTGGCGCTCGACCGGCTGGTGAAGGAACACGACCTCGGCTCGCTCGCCTATTTTTACAACGGCACCGGCAACGCGGAAAATGAGGACGCCATCAGCTCGATCATTCTCGGCAACTCGCTGCTCACGGCGCGCGGCATTCCCGTTGCCGGCGAATACGAGGTCAAGAACGCGCAGGCCATGAAGATCATGGACACGTTCGGCGTCGGCGGCTCGTTCACGGAATACTATGCGCTGGATTTTGCCGACGACGTGGTGCTGATGGGCCACGACGGCCCCGGCCACCTCAAGATTGCCGAGGGCAAAACCAAAGTGCGCCCGCTGAAAGTCTATCACGGCAAGGTGGGCCGGGGATTGTCGGTGGAAATGTCCGTCAAGCACGGCGCGGTGACGCTGCTGTCCGTCGTCGAGACCGCCGCCGGGAAAATCAAGCTGCTGGTGGCGGAAGGCGAATCGGTGGCCGGCCCGATTTTGGAGATTGGCAATACCAACAGCCGCTACCGTTTTGCCTGCGGCGCCCGCCAGTTTGTGAACGACTGGAACGCGCACGGCCCGGCGCATCATTGCGCGGTGGGCATCGGCCACATCGCGGACAAAATTGACAGGCTGGGCAAACTGCTCGGCGTGGAAGTTGCGCGCGTCAGTTAGGGCAAGAAATGTTTCTATTTTGGTAAAAGACGGTTAGTCCGCATTCCCGCCGGCTGGCATTTTTATGTCTGAAACAGACAATAAATGTCCAGCCAGCCGCCAAAACTGCCAGCCGCGCCCGCCCACGCCCAAAAACTCGCCGGCGGCTGCTTTCATTGCGCCGAACCATGCTCCGCCGGTGCCTTCGTGCTGGATGGAAAATCCTTCTGTTGTTTCGGCTGCCAGACGGTTTTCAGTTTGCTGCGGGAAAACGGGCTGGAGCAATTTTACCAGTTGCAAGCCGCGCCCGGCACGCGCATCCGCGCCGCGTCCGCCGCCGCGAAATGGGCGTTTCTCGACGACCCGGCGGTGTCGGAAAAACTGTTTGATTACGCGGACCGGACGCAGGCGAAGGTGACGCTGCACCTGCCGACAATTCACTGTGTCGCGTGCGTCTGGCTGCTGGAAAATCTCTTCAAGCTGCATCCGGGCGTCGGCCATTCGCAGGTGAACTTCTCGCGGCGCGAGGCCGCCATCACGTTTGCGCCGGTCAAAATAAAATTCAGCGAACTCGTCGCGCTGCTTACGTCCATCGGCTACGAGCCGGAACTGACGTTCGGCGAGACGGAGAAAACCGGACCGTCGCCGTGGCGCAAAAAAGCGTGGCTGCAAATCGGCGTGGCCGGCTTCGCGTTCGGCAACATCATGATCATGTCGCTGCCGTTTTACTTCGGCCTCGACTCGTTCAACGGCCCGTGGTTCAAGGCCGTTGCCGGCTGGCTGGGGTTGGCGTTTGCGCTGCCGGTGGTCACGTTCAGCGCGGGTGATTTCTGGCGCGCGGCGTGGTTGAGCGTGCGGCAGCGCACCATCACGCTGGAAGTGCCCATCGTGATGGGGCTCGCGGCGATTTATCTTTCGAGCGTCATTGAAGTCTTCGAGCAGCGCGGCCCCGGCTTCTGCGATTCGCTGTGCGGCCTGATTTTCTTCCTGCTGTGCGGCCGGCTGTTCCAGAAAAAAACCTACGACCGGCTCACGTTTGACCGCGATTACAAAGGGTTTTTTCCGCTGTCGGTTGTCCGGAAAAACTCCGGCGGCGAGGCGAGCGTCGCCATTTCGCAATTAGAAATCGGCGATCATTTAATTTTGAGAAACGGTGAACTCTTGCCGGCGGATGCGAAACTGGTCAGCGGCGAAGCTTGTCTGGACTACAGCTTCGTGACAGGTGAATCAGAGCCAGTCGCTCGCGCCGCCGGCGACCATCTTTACGCCGGCGGGCGGCAGGTCGGTGGCGCGATTGAAGTCGAGACGGTAAAATCCGTCGCTCAAAGTTATCTCGCCGCGCTTTGGAATCACGAGGCGTTCCGCAAAAACTCCGACCACAATCTCGACTCGCTGACCAACCGCTACAGCCGGCGCTTCACCAAGCTGGTCATCGGCATCGCGCTGGCGGCGGCGGTGTTCTGGATTTTCAAAGATGCGACAAAAGCCTTGAAAGCCTTCACTTCCGTGCTGATTGTCGCGTGTCCGTGCGCGCTCGCGCTGGCCGCGCCGCTGGCGCAAGGCACGGCGCAGCGGATTCTGGCACGGCTGAAAATCTTCCTGAAAAACGCGCTGGTCATCGAGCGCATGGCCGTGGTGGACACCATCGTCCTCGACAAGACCGGAACGCTGACGACGGCGGACGCGCGCGGCGTGGAGTTTCAAAATGCGGAGTGCGGAGTGCGGAGTGCGGAATTGTCGGCGGAGGAAATGAACTGGATTGGTTCGCTGGCGCGGCACTCGACGCATCCGCATTCGGTGCGGATTGCCAAAGCGCTTTTGTTTTCAATTTTGCCGGTTACGGGCTTCAAAGAAACGCCGGGCGGCGGGATCGCAGGGGAAATCGCCGGACACAAGCTTCTGCTCGGCTCGCGCACGTGGCTGGCAAAACAGGGCGTTACGGCCGGCAAGAATGCCAGTCCGCCAAAAATCACCGACATCAAGAATGCTGGCAGCGCGGTATTTGTGGCGATGGACGGAAAACTGCGCGGCGCGTTTGCGTTGGAAAATTCGCTGCGCCCGGAAGTGGCGCAATTGATTGCGCAGCTTGGCGGCAAATTTGAGCTGGCGCTGTTGAGCGGCGACAATGAGCGCGAGTCGGCGCGGTTTCAAAAACTTTTCGGCGCACGCGCGGTATTGAAATTCAACCAAAGCCCGTCGGACAAATTAAATTTCATCCGCGAACTCCAGTCGCGCGGGCGCAAGGTGATGATGGTCGGCGACGGCCTGAACGATGCCGGCGCGCTGAAGCAGGCGGAGGTCGGCGTGGCGATTGTTGAGCAGATCGGCATTTTCTCGCCGGCGAGCGATGTAATTCTGGACGCGGCGGAATTGCCGCGTCTGGCAAGGGTTTTGGCATTTTCGCGCGGCGCGGCGCGCGTGGTGCGCGCGGGCTTTGTCATCTCGGCGCTTTACAACCTGGTGGGCGTGAGCATCGCGGCAGCGGGATTGTTGTCGCCGATTGTCTGCGCGATTTTGATGCCGTTAAGCTCGGTGACAGTCGTGGCCATTTCCTGCGGTGCGACGGCGTGGTTGGGCAGAAAGTTGCAGGTTGAAAAGTTGCAAGTTGCCGCTCCGGTTCGCCTCAACATTCAATATTCAACATTCAACCCCCAACCAATTGCCAAGGAGGCGGCATGAGCGTCGTCATCATTTTAATCGTCGCGAGCCTGGCGGTGGCGCTGCTGTTTTTGGCGGGCTTCGTCTGGGCGGTGCGCAGCGGGCAATACGAGGACACGGTGACGCCGTCGCTCCGCGTGCTGGCGGAAGATGACAAAAATAAAATTTCCGAAACCAAACCAAACTGAAATGAACACGAACATAGAAACCTTCAAATATGACAACCGGATCGTGCGCGCGTTTGCGATTGCGACCGTCGTCTGGGGCATCGTCGGCATGCTCGTCGGCCTGCTGGCGGCGGTGGAATTATTTTTCCCTGGCGCGAACCTGAATCTCCAGTTCATCACCTTTGGCCGGATCCGACCGCTGCACACGAACGCGGTGATTTTTGCCTTCGTCGGCAACGGGATGTTCATGGGCATTTACTACTCGTTGCAACGGCTCTGCAAGGCGCGGATGTTCAGCGACTGGTTGAGCTGGTTCAATTTCTGGGGCTGGCAAACCATCATCGTCGCGGCGGCGGTGACGCTGCCGCTCGGATTGACGACAAGCAAGGAATACGCGGAACTCGAATGGCCGATAAAAATCGCCATCACCATCGTCTGGGTAGCGTTCGCGGTGAATCTCTTCGGCACAATCGTCAAGCGGCGCGAAAAACACATGTATGTGGCGATCTGGTTTTACATCGCCACGGTGGTCACGGTCGCCGTGCTGCACATCACGAACTCGATGACGATGCCGGCGGGTCTGTTCAAGAGCTACTCGATGTATGCCGGCGTGCAGGACGCGCTCGTGCAATGGTGGTATGGCCACAACGCCGTCGCGTTCTTTCTCACGACGCCATATCTCGGGCTGATGTATTATTTCCTGCCGAAGGCGGCGAACCGGCCAATTTTTTCCTACCGGCTTTCGATCATTCATTTTTGGGCGCTGGTGTTTCTTTACATCTGGGCGGGGCCGCATCATCTGCTTTATTCCGCGCTGCCGGACTGGGCGCAATCGCTGGGCATGGTGTTCTCGCTGATGCTCATTGCGCCGAGCTGGGGCGGCATGTTGAACGGTCTGCTCACCCTGCGCGGCGCGTGGGACAAGGTACGGTCAGATCCGGTTTTGAAATTCATGGTGGCCGCCATCACGGCCTACGGCATGGCGACGCTCGAAGGGCCGCTGCTGTCCATCAAGACGGTCAACTCGCTTTCGCACTACACCGACTGGACCATCGCGCACGTCCACGTGGGCGCGATGGGCTGGAACGGCTTCCTGACGTTCTCGATGCTCTACTATCTTTTCCCACGTCTTTACAACACAAAACTGTGGTCCACGAAACTGGCGAACTATCATTTCTGGATCGGGATGCTGGGCATCGTGTTTTACGTCGTCCCCATTTACATTTCCGGTGTCACCGAAGGGCTGATGTGGAAACAGTTCAACAAGGACGGCTTTCTGCAATATCCAAATTTCCTGGAAACCATCTTGCAGGTCGTGCCGATGTTCCGGCTCCGCGCGATTGGCGGCACGCTGTATCTCGTCGGCACTTTCATGATGGCCTACAATCTGTATCGCACGGCGAAGGCCGGACAGTTTGAGCCGGACACCGAGGCGCAGGCCGCCGCGCTGGAAAAAGCCACGGCTGTCGCCGGCAAATCCACCTGGCACCGGATGCTCGAAGGCAGGCCGCTCTTCTTCACCGTGCTTGCCACGGTTTCAATTCTCGTCGGCGGTTTGGTGGAAATTGTCCCGATGTTTCTCGTCCAGGCAAATGTCCCGACCATTGCCAGCGTGCATCCTTACACACCGCTGGAAGTTTTGGGACGCGACATCTACATCCGCGAAGGCTGTCTCGGCTGTCATTCGCAGATGATCCGGCCGTTCCGCTCGGAGACCGAGCGTTACGGCGAATACTCCAAGGCCGGCGAATTCGTCTATGACCATCCATTCCTGTGGGGATCGGAGCGCAAAGGCCCCGACCTCGCGCGCGAAGGCGGCCGGTATCCCGCCGCGTGGCATTACAACCACATGGATGATCCGCGTTCCACCTCGCCCGGCTCGATCATGCCGCGTTATTCGTGGCTGCTGACGCAAAAGATGGAAACCGACACCTTGCCCTCGCACCTCGCCGCGTTGCGCCGGGTCGGCGTGCCGTATTCCGCCGGATTTGAAAACGGTCCCGCGCAGAAAGACCTGCAGGCGCAGGCGGATAAAATCGTCGCCGACCTGAAGCTCGGTTCGGTGAAGGCCGATTCCGACAAGGAAATCATCGCGCTCATCGCGTATCTGCAACGGCTCGGCACGGATATTAA
>Ga0302278_10001887_pt1 | contig 25048 bp, 22 predicted proteins | sample III_Bog_N3_2_FD_194543 | JGI IMG/M metagenome (GOLD analysis project Ga0302278, IMG submission 194543) | Peat permafrost microbial communities from Stordalen Mire near Abisko, Sweden - III_Bog_N3_2 | ecosystem: Environmental > Terrestrial > Soil > Wetlands > Peat | place: Sweden: Abisko... | reverse complement strand
TACTTCGCGTCGAAAGGCGTCAACGTCAAAGTCGAGTTCAGTTGGGGAGCAACCGAAGTCAAGCCACCTATGCTCGCCGACGCCATTGTTGAAGTGACTGAGACGGGCAGCTCGCTTAAGGCGAATCATCTCAAGATTATTGACACGGTGATGGAGAGCGAGACTCACCTGATCGCGAGCAAGGCCACGTTGGCCAACGTTTGGAAGAAACAGAAGATCGACCAGTTGGCCACCATGCTGCGCGGCGCCATTGACGCGCAATCGCAGGTGGGACTCATGCTCAACGTCAAGCGCGTGGATCTCGACGCGGTGCTGGCCGTGCTGCCGGCATTGAACTCGCCGACTATTTCTCAGTTGAGTAATTCAGAGTGGGTTGCGGTCAATACCATTCTGGATGAAGGCATAGCCCGCGACGTAATTCCGCGATTGAAAGCCGCCGGCGGCGCGGGCATTGTGGAATATCCGCTCAACAAGGTCGTGTTGTAGCAACACCGGAGGGAGCAGGGGCCTTCAGGCCCCTGAGTTGAGTCCTGACAAACATCGGGCCTTCAGGCCCGGAAGAATAAAGGCGGAGTTCCAAGACAACCATGAAACTCATCCGAACTAAAGGCCGCGGCGCGCAGAATGCAAGGGCAATCATCGCCACGTTAGAAACGCGCGGCGGCGCTTCGCTCGATAAAGTCACGTCGGACGTCGAGCGCATCGTAGCCGCCGTGCGCAAAGGTGGAGACCGCGCGCTCTTCCGCTACGCTGCTCGGTTCGACGGTCTTCCAGACCCGGCCGCGCTCCGTGTCACTCAAGAAGAAACGTCCGCCGCATGGAACGCGCTCGATCCCGCGCTACGCGATGCCATCACCATCGCCGCTAAGCAGATCCGCGAATTTTCCCAGTACCAACTGCCGGAATCGTTCCGCGCATCAACTATCGCGGGGCTCACAACTGGCCAGCTCGTTCGCCCGCTTGCGGCCGTGGGCTGCTATGTTCCAAGCGGCCGTCACCCGTTGCCATCAACGCTGCTTATGACTGCAATCCCCGCGCAGGTTGCAGGTGTTGCGCGCATCGCGGTTGTCTCGCCCAAACCCGCGCCTGAAACGCTCGCGGCGGCACATCACCTCGGCATCACCGAGTTCTATCGCCTCGGCGGCGCGCATGCCATTGCCGCACTCGCCTATGGAACTGCTTCCATTCCTCGCGTCGACAAGATCGTCGGTCCCGGCAATCTCTACGTCACCGCAGCCAAGAAACTCGTCGCCTTTGACAGCGCCATCGACATGCTTGCCGGCCCCACTGAGATCGTTGTCACCAGCGATCGCGGCACAGCAGCCGATATCGCATCCGACCTTGTTGCCCAAGCCGAGCATGACCCCGAGGCATTGGCCATCTTCATCACGACGCGAGAAGACCTCGCCCGCGAAGTCATCACCGAAGCCAAACACCGCAGCCGCGCCAATCCCGTAGCCCGCGAGTCTCTCAATCGCAATGGCCTCGTCATCATCGCGTCCAGCGCCGACGAAGCCCACGCACTCACCAATCGCATCGCGCCCGAGCACCTTACGGTCGATGACACGAGCGACCTGAAATGGGTTGAAAATGCAGGCTCGGTCTTCGTCGGCCGCTGGTCGGCACAGCCCATGGGCGACTACATCAGCGGGCCCAACCACACGCTGCCTACCGGCGCCATGGCCCGCTTGCGTGGAGGTCTCAGCGTGAACGACTTCGTCAAGCTCATCACCGTGCAGGAATATTCACGCAAAGGCATCGCCGCGCTCGGACCAAAGGCCGCGCTGCTGGCCGAAGCCGAAGGCCTAACCGGCCACGCAGAAGCCATCCGCGTGCGTCTCGGAGCAAAATCCCAAAGCCAAGGGAGGTCCCGTGGCTGAAGTTATTGTCACCGCACCCACGCCTCGCGCCCGCGTTCAGGCCATGAAGGAGTATCACCCTCCTCTGGGCTGCCGCGACGCGTTGCGCCTCGACTTCAACGAGAACACGCTGGAGTGTTCGCCCAAAGTGCGCGAGGCTCTGGCGCAAATCTCCGCGGGCTCGCTCACCCGCTACCCTGAGCGCGAACCCGTCGAGGCAATTGTTGCCGCGCATCTCTCGCTCAAGCCGAAACAGGTCGCGCTCACCAACGGCGTTGACGAAGCCATCCACGTTCTCTTCGAGGCATTTCTCGATTCCGGCGATGAGCTACTGCTCCCCGTTCCCACTTACACCATGTACGAGGTCTACGCCGCAGCCACCGATGCGCGCGTAGTCGCAGTGCAGGCGGCCGACGATCTCGAGTTTCCATTCGACCGCCTCATCGCCGCTGTTTCGCCACGCACAAAAATCATTGCCATCGCCAACCCCAACAGTCCGTCAGGCTCGGCGGCAACGCGCGCCCAGTTGCTTGCGCTTGCACAGCGCGCGCCGCATGCGGTGCTTCTCGTTGACGAGGCTTATTATCACTTCCACAGCGAAACTGTAATTGACCTAGTCGGCAAAGTTCCCAACCTGATTGTGGCCCGCACATTCTCAAAAGCCTATGGCCTCGCCGGCCTACGCCTAGGTCTGCTCGCCGGCTCAGCTGAACTAATGCGCTGGATCCGCCGCGTGCTTTCACCTTACAGTGTGAACTCCGTCGCGCTCGCCTGCCTGCCGCCCGCGCTCAAAGACACAACCTATCTTGACTGGTATGTAGGCGAGGTTCTCGCCGCGCGCACCGGCTTTGAAGCTGCGCTCGATGCCGCGAAAGTTCGCCGCTGGCCAAGCCGCGCCAACTTTATTCTTGTAGATATCGGAGCCAAACACGCCGAGTTTGTCCGCTTGATGCGTAACGCGGGCGTTTTGGTGCGCGACCGTTCCAGCGATCCCGGTTGCGATGGCCGCGTCCGTATTACGATTGGCACGCGCGAGCAGATGCGTCACGCTACTGAGGCTCTGAACAACGCAATGGCCGTACTGCGCGGCGAGAGAGAGGCGCAATGACGACTGCAAAGAAACCTAAGAAGCGGGTGCCCCAGGTCCCGATTTTGAAGTCTGGTAGGACCACCAACCGCACTGCAACCGTAGCCCGCCACACCGCCGAGACCCAGATCGACCTAACACTCACCATTGAGGGCCAGGGCCGATACACCGTTTCAACCGGCATTCGCTTCTTCGACCACATGCTCGAACTCTTTACGCGCCACGGCGCGTTTGACCTTACTCTCAAGTGTGATGGCGATCTTGACGTCGACCAGCATCACACTGTTGAAGACGTAGGCATCGCGCTTGGTGAAGCCTTCGATCGTGCATTGGGCGGCAAGCGCGGCATTCTTCGCGCCGGTTACTTCATCATGCCCATGGACGAGACGCTGGCCATCGCCGCTGTCGATCTGAGCGGAAGAGCGGCCTTCGCGGTCGACACCAAAGTCCGCACGCGCCTGGTAGGCGATCTGCAAACCGAACTAGTGACCGACTTTTTTGAGGGCTTCGCACGCGGAGCCCGCGCCAACGTCCACGTAAAAACCATGTACGGCCGCTCAAACCATCACAAGATCGAAGCCATCTTCAAAGCTTTCGCGCGCGCGCTGCGTGTAGCCTGCAGCCGCGACAAACAACTCGGCGAAATGCTGCCCTCAACCAAGGGGCTGCTCTGATGCGCGTCACCGTCATCGACTACAAAGCGGGCAACCTCACATCGGTGCTCAAGACCCTGCACTACCTTGGCGCAGAGACCCAGGTCACCGACGGCGACCTTTCGCTGGTTAGCTCGGCCGAGCGCATCGTACTGCCCGGAGTCGGCCACTTCGCAGCCACCCAGCGGCTCGATGCGACCGGCCTCACCGGCGCCATCCGCGCCGCAATCGCTCGGGGCGTGCCTTTTCTTGGCATCTGCGTGGGAATGCAATGGCTCTACGCCGGATCAACCGAAGCGCCATCGCAGCCCGGCCTCGGCGTCTTCGCCGAATTATGCACGCGCTTCCCTGAAGGCTATGAAAAAGTTCCGCACGTCGGCTGGAATTCCCTCGAACCAATGCCCGGCTCACGGCTACTTGCTGGCGTCGAATCTGGCGCATACGTTTACTTCACACACTCTTTCAAAGGCCCGGTTACTCAAGACACCGCAGCCGTCACAACCTATATTGAGCCCTTCGCCGCAGTTGTCGAACGCAGCAATGTCTTCGGCGTGCAATTCCACCCCGAAAAATCCGCCGAGACAGGCCTGAAGATTCTTAGGAATTTTCTTTCGCTCGACGTAGAGGGGGCGACATGCTGACCAAGCGCATAATAGCCTGCCTCGACGTTCACGCCGGCCGCGTCGTAAAAGGCGTTCAGTTCATCGACCTTGTCGATGCCGGCGATCCCGCCACGCAGGCCGCGCGCCACGCCCTTGAAGGCGCGGACGAGATCGTATTGCTCGACATCACAGCCACTCACGAAGGCCGCGAGACGCTCCTCGACACCGTGCGCCGCACCGCAAAGGAGTTGTTCGTTCCCTTCTGCGTAGGTGGCGGCATCAAGTCGGCCCGCGACGCCGAACAGGTCTTTACCGCGGGCGCCGACAAGGTCAGCATCAACTCCGCAGCGCTCGCCAACCCTTCGCTCATCAGCACAATTGGCGCAAGTTTCGGCGCTCAGGCCGTGGTAGTCGCCATCGACGCACGCCGCGACCCCGCCGCTGCTGACCCGATTCGCGATGCGCAAGTGTTTGTGCATGGAGGCCGCAAGTTTGCTGGCCGGCGGGTTGTGGAGTGGGCGCGCGAGGCCGAGCAGCGCGGCGCCGGCGAAATCCTGCTCACCTCAATGGACTCCGACGGAACCCGCGCCGGATTCGACTGCGAGCTCACCGCCGCAGTCTCTGAGTCGGTCAGCATTCCGGTCATCGCATCAGGCGGCGCAGGTACGGTGGCCCACTTTGCCCAGGTATTCGCACGAGGCAAGGCCGATGCCGCTCTCGCGGCAAGCATCTTTCACTTCGGCATTTCTACCTCTCGCTCACTCAAACAAGAGCTCGAAAAATCCGGCGTTCCCGTGAGGCTCCCTTGCTGATTCCTTCCATCGATTTACTGGGCGGCCGCATCGTTCAACTTGTGCAAGGCGAAAAACTTCGCCTCGCCTTCGATGACTTTGAATACTGGATTGAGAAATTCTCAAAGTATCCGCTCGTCCAGCTTATCGATCTTGACGCAGCCATGCGCCAGGGCGACAACTCAGTACTCGTTGCGCAAATTGCCAAGCGGCTGCCCGTCCAGGCCGGCGGCGGCATTCACACCATTGAACGCGCGCGCCAGGTGCTTGAGGCTGGCGCGCAACGCGTGATTCTCGGCTCGGCTCTTTTTTCGCAAGAGGGCAAAGTGAACACCGCATTTGCCGCAGAGCTTGCTGCTGCCATCGGCGCCGATCGCATTGTGGCCGGCATCGACACAAAAAACGGACGCATCGCCGTCAAAGGTTGGAAGGCACAAGTCGAACTCACGCCCGACGAAGCCATTCCTGAACTCGAGCCGTACGTAACTGCCTTTCTCTACACGCATGTGGATGGCGAAGGCATGATGCAGGGATTCCCCATCGCCACTGCAGCGCGGCTTCGCAAACTTACCGCGCGTCAGCTTATCGTCGCCGGCGGCATTCGCAGCCTGCAGGAGATCGATGAGCTCGACGCGCTTGGCGCTGACGCAGTGGTGGGCATGGCCGTGTACACCGACCAGATCACGGTCTGAGTCATCCCGCTGCTACTCGCTCGCATGCCCGGCTGCTCTGCTGGTTTCAACCCGCGTAGCGCGCAGCAGCCGCGCAATCTGGTTCAAATGCAACTGCACGGCATAGGCGCGAAATATCTCCGCCTGCGAAAAACCCAATCCAGTTCCACGAACTGATTCCGTGCGCGCCTCAAGATCGGCTATGTCCTGTTCCAGGTTGAAGCCCTGCGGCGGCGTGTCGAAGCGCCACTTGTGAATGCAGTTCGCCACATGATTGAAGCCGCTGTGGATGTCGGCGGCGAGCTTGCCCAGTTCCGGTTCAAGCCGCTGCGCATAAGCGTCCTCGTGACTGTCTCTGACTGCGATTTCGAGCGCAATCAGCGCTTCAAACAGCGAGCGGCCGAATTGCGAAAGCATGTTCAGGCCCTCGGGCCAGCCGGCGCTTGAGGGCTCGTTCCGGCTCGCATCCAAGAGCTGATCGTTGCCTTGCCGCATGGCCTGCACATCGTCGCGCAGCGACTGTAGATTCTGAGCCGGCGCGCCGCGGAAACCCTTGAGAATTGCCTCAAAGAATGCGCCCAGTAGCAGGAACTCCTGTGCCAGACCGTCACGCAGTCTGATCCGGGCGCGATCGGGAAAAACGAGCGTAGTAACTGCGAGCGCCACCACGATGCCCAGCAGCACTTCAATCACGCGATCAAACGCGAGGCCCCATTTCGCGCCCTCTTGGTGCACCAGCATCACTATCGTAATGGTGACGCCGGCCAGCCGCGAACTGTTCCGCATTCCCATCAACCCACAGGCGAACATCGCCACCAACAGCGCCAGAACATAACTCAGCCAAAGGGGATGCATCAGCGAAAAAGCGAACCCAACCGCAGCGCCGATCACCGTGCCAATAACGCGGTCGCGCGAGGCCGTCACCGTGGCGCCAACGTTCGACTGCAGCACGATGATCGCGCTGATCGAACCCCAATAGCCGTCTCGCACTCCAAGCAGCTTGGCCAGCCACCAGCTCAATGAAGCCGCGAGAGTGGTCTTGGCGGCAAGAATCAGCAGCCGCCTCCGCTCGAAGTTAAAGAATCCTCCGCCGGCATTCGGATGCATGCGCAGCTTGACTGCGAGTTGCTGTTGCGACCAGGTCTTGCGGGCATTCAAGCGCATCTCGGCGATCCGTTCGTTGCAATTACTACTACCCTTGAGAATACAATCAAGAGACTCGCCCGCCGGGCGCTCTCCCTCATGCTACGAGTTGGATATCCCGCATCACTTGCTCTCGAGCTCTTCCGCGATTTCCCCGAGGGAATCGAACTGATCCCGATTTCCGACAAGCTCAATCGCGAGGCCGAGATCGACGTCTGGATTCCCGATCCTTTTCCTACTCGAGCGATGCGCGCGTGGCCGCGGCTGCGCGGCGTCAAGCTTATTATTTCAATGCTCGCAGGCACTGAGTGGATACCGCCCCTGGCCGGCCCGCACGTAACCATCTGCAATGCCCAGGGCGCCCATAACGTCGCCACGGCTGAGTGGGTCATCGCCTCCATCTTTGCCATGCTTAAATATTTTCCGCTCTACATTGACGTGCAACGCTCCGGCGTTTGGAAGCGGCGCTTCGAGGCGCCTGCGCATTACGCGGCCATTACCGGAGACGCAACGCCGTTTCATCCACCGGTAATGCTTGAAGAGCTGGCCGGTAAGCGAGTCTTGCTGGTGGGCTACGGGGAAATCGGAAAAGAGATAGAGCGCATGCTCACGCCGTTTCGTGTGGAAGTGACGCGCGTGGCACGCAGCGCACGGCGCGAGCCAAAGGTACATGCGGCAACAGAGATCGATGCGCTCATTCCTTCGGCTGACATCATCATCCTCATTGTTCCCGCGACCGATGAAACCCGCGGCCTGATTGGTCCTGCGCAATTCGCGCTAATGCGCCAAGGCGCGCTCCTCGTCAACGCAGCGCGCGGTCCGGTTGTATACACCGACGCGCTGGTTGAAGCACTGAAAGCCGGAAAAATCCGCGCCGCAATCGACGTCACTGACCCCGAACCGCTGCCCGAAGGCCACCCATTGTGGAGCTGCCCCAACCTGCTCATCACGCCGCACGTTGCCGCGTCAAGCCCGCAGTTTGCGGCCAACGCCTTGCGCATTGCTGCCGATGAGGTGCGCCGCTATATTAGCGGCGAGCCGCTCTGCCACGTCATTCAGCAGGCGGTGTGACTCTCTGCGGCGCGGCGCCAATCCCACCACCCCAGCACCGCGAGCCCCACAAGGATCAAATACAAAAGTGCGGTGGCCCACAAATCCTTGTAGATATATTCGCCGATGTATACCAGATCCACCACGATCCATAGCCACCAGTTGGCGATGTGTTTGCGAGCCTGCCACCAACTGGCCACCAGCGAATAGCTCGCCAGCGTTGCATCCAGATGCGGGAGCGCAATCGCGACGTGCAGCTGCGCGCCAAGATAAAGCATCACGTGGCTCAGCACTACGGCGCCCACTGCGCCCGCAGCCATTGCGGTCAACGCACTGCGCAAACCGAGAGGCACTACGCGCACCTCACCCTCCTTGCGCATGCCTCGCCACCAGTGCCACCAACCATAAAGCGTAAAGGCGACAAAGAAGATTTGCAGCAGCGTATCGGAAAAAAGCCTGGCCTGGTAGAAAACGACGAGGTAGAGAAAGTCGGCCAGCAGTGTCACCGGCCAGCAGATGAGCAACCGCTTCGTCGTTAGCCAGATACCCAGCAATGTCGCGACGAAGCCGGCAATCTCAATCTTGTTCTCGAACAGCCAGGTAACAATCGCATGCAGGTTCATCGCACGGCTCCCGCGTGTGCTTTTGCCCACTGCGCAATCCATTCGAGCAACCGCTCGCCGGCTTGCGAATGAAACCATCGTGCATGTCCCACCAGCCATCCGTCGTACGCCATCGCGGTCTTCTCTTCGCTCTTGAGAATTCCGGCAAAGTAGTCGGCCTCAGAAAGCGCAAACTCGACGTGGCAGAGTGCGGTCATGGGCGCGAGTGCGGTTCGTTCCGCAGCCGTAAGCGGCCTTACGCTCTCATAACCATCAAGCAGCGCTTCAAGATGGTCGAGATGCACCGGCACCGCATCGGGTTCATCGGGATTCGCGACCAGAACCAGCCACTCCACAATGTTGCGCTCAATGGCATGGGCTAAATCGTGCACTGCATTGGTACGGTCCGCCAATCCAAAATCGATAATAGCCGTCACCTGCGGGCTGGAGCCGGCTCGCACGTCCGTTGCGCTCCACAGCAGGTTCGAAGCGTGCAGATCGTTATGCGTCCATAGCGGCGTAAGCACAGGCAGTAACGGCCAAAGGCGCGCGTGAAACGGTGCCAGCAATTCCAATGCTTCACCCGCGCAGGCACGAACCTTCGAATCGCCGGCGAGCGAATGACGAGCAGCAAGATATTCGTCCATCGCGGTAGATGGATTCGCATCGGCAAAGATCGTGAAACTCGCAACCAGCGGCTGCACTTTCCTTCGCGGCGAAGAGAATCCATCTGATGCATTGTGCATGCGTGCCATCGCTTCGCCGGCGGCGAAGGCATGGTTCGTGTTTCGGAACGGCGTCCACGAGAGCGCGTCGCCATACAGGTCAACGCCCGCCGCCGCCTCATGCACCTCGTAGGTCCATTCGCCGACTTCGATGGCCGTCTCGCCTTCACAACCAGCCAGTACACGTGGCACTCCCGCCCCGTGCCGATGCAGGTGCGCCATAAAGCGGTGCTCATCAGCCAATCCCTCGCGATCGCGCACGGCGCACACATGGCGCTTTACAAAGACAGGCCCCGCGACGGTATTCACCACGCTCGCCGCTGAAAATGGGCGCGGACTTACGGTCAAGATCTCAATGGGGCCGGCCAGCCCCGGGTATCGCTTGAATAACTCTCGCAATTCCGCCACGGACAGCGGCGGCCAATCAGGCGCAACCGGCGTGCCGTCCATTCCATGCGTCTTTTGCGCCCCGCTCATTCTTCCAGCGCCCGCTCCCTTGGTTTGCCCATTTCAAGAATGACCGATGCAGCTGCCTCTGGTCGAGAAAACTCCCGCATAATCCGATACACGCGACCGGCGATCTGCAACACTGGAAATGTCAGCCGACTACGACTTCACTGAGGATTCCATGTCTATTGCCGCCACGCCTGCTCCTCCCTATTACGCTGTCATTTTTACCTCGCTGCGTACCGAGGGCGACAACGGCTACTCGGCCATGGCTGAGGCCATGGTCGGGCTTGCCGCCACGCAGCCGGGATTTCTTGGCATCGAGTCGGCGCGCGAGGGCCTGGGAATCACCGTCTCCTATTGGGACTCGCTCGAATCAATTGCCGTGTGGAAACGAAACTCCGCGCACCAGGTGGCCCAGCGCCGCGGCCATGAGATTTGGTACGACTCCTTCAAGGTCCGCATCTGCCGTGTGGATCGCGATTATGACATGGCCACGCCTCCACAGGCAGCACCCGCCGAACCGCTGTAATCTAGAAGTGCTGGCCCACAGTGACTTGCGGTCCTTGTTCCCTGATCCCTGATCCCTGTTCCCTGCACTTTTCTATGAAAGCCGAAATCATCGCCGTTGGGTCTGAGATGCTGACGCCGCATCGGCAAGACACCAACTCGCTGTACGTAACTGAAAAGCTCAACCAGATCGGCGTCGCCGTGGCCTTCAAGACCATTGTGGGCGACCGCAGGCGCGACCTGGTAAATGTCATCCGCACCGCGCTCGGCCGCGTCGACATCATAATTGTGATGGGCGGCCTGGGACCGACGGAAGACGACCTGACCCGTGAAGCTGTGGCCGACGCGCTGTCGCTCGCCCTGCGCCGCGATGCCACACAGGTTGCAGCGCTGCATGCGCGCGCCGCAACGTGGCGCATAACAATGGCGCCCAACAACCTTAAGCAGGCTGACGTAATTGAGGGCGCAACCGTGCTGCCCAATATCAATGGCAGTGCTCCAGGGCAATTCATCGATACGGTGTTCAACGGCTACCGCAAACTTGTCTACCTGCTTCCCGGCCCTCCGCACGAGTGCAAGCCGCTATTCGACGCTGAGTGCCTGCCGCGCCTGCGCGACGCTGTGCCGCCGCGCGCCATCGCAACCCGTACGCTCAAGGCGGCCATGATTCCTGAGTCGCAGGCTGACAAGCTGCTGGCGCCTATCTACTCCACTTACGCTGATGTGCACACCACCATCCTTGCCCATGCGGGCGATATTCAACTCACGCTGGAGTGCGCCAAGCCCACCCTTGAAGAAGCGCAGGCACGCGTGGATGAGCTGGCCAGCAAACTCGAGGAGCCGCTCGAGGACTGGCTCTACTCCTCAGACGGCGAGACGCTGGAGCAGATCGTGCTCTACTATCTCGGCCTTCGCCAGGCTACGCTGGCCGTGGCTGAAAGCTGCACCGGAGGCATGATCGCGCAGCGCATCACTTCGGTCCCTGGCAGCTCGCGCTCATTTCTTGGCGGAGTCGTTGTTTACTCCAATGACCTCAAGATTGGGCTCGCGGGCGTAGCGGCTGAAGTGATTGCCCAGCACGGCGCGGTTTCTGAGGACGTGGCGCGCGCCCTTGCCGAAGGCATTCGCCGCCGCACCGGCGCGTCGATTGGACTGGGAATTACCGGCATCGCAGGACCTTCAGGAGGCACGCCAACCAAGCCTGTTGGCCTGGTCTACATTGCTGTCACCGATGGTCAACGGACCGACTCGATGGATCGCACTTTCCGCGGCGACCGCCAGCGCATTCGCGAATGGGCGACGCAGCAGGCGCTTGACATCGTGCGCAAAAGGCTGATGTAGAGGCCTTCGCATCGGGTGCCCCAGGTCTCGCTCCTGAGATTTGGGAATTCGCATACCTCGCTCCCAGCGCTGACTTGCTGACTCGCCGACTCGCTACTCGACCCACTCGGCGCCGCAAACTTCCAGCCCCGCTACAGGCAGAGCGTAGAAATAGGTCTCCGCTTCGCTGCCGTTGGCAAGCCTGATGGTCTCTCGAACGTACTCCACGGGCACACCTTCGAAGCGGTCAAGCGCGGCCAGCAACTCCTCATCGACGCGGTAAAGCTCGCCGCGAATGGCCATGCCGGCCTGCCCGTTCCCTGCTCGCACCAGCCCCGGATAAGCGCCGCAATTGACCAGCAGATATGCCGGCTCAGTGGCCGCCTCGCCCACGAATTCAGCCCCGCGCATCGTGCCGTGATTGCAGCATCCGCGCTTGAGCGTTCCGTAAACGAAGAGTTTAACCGGATTGGGCATCTGCTTTGGTTATCGCAGAAATTGCAACGCGCGGCCAGTGGTGTGTCCTGAATGGATCACTTTAAACCCGTGGTTTGGCGTAGCATGCCCGCATGGTCATCGACATCGTCGAAGCGCAACGGGCATTGGAAAAGGGCGAGTTTTTCCCCTGTTTCCAGCCTCTTGTTGAGCTTCGCACCGGCCAGCTCACCGGCTTTGAAGTCCTTGCCCGCTGGAAACACTCCTGTGCCGGAATGATCATGCCGGGCGTATTTATTCCGTTGGCGGAGAGAGACGGGTGGATCAACGCTCTCACGCACCAAATCATGAGCAAGGCATTCACCGCCGCTCTTTCGATGCCCTCTTCTTTACAGCTCTCTGTCAACATTTCGCCGATTCAACTACGAGACCCCAGCCTTCCCTCACAGATAGAGTCCATCGCCGGACGAAACGGATTCCCCCTCAAAAGGTTAATGGTCGAAATCACTGAGAGCGCCCTCAATGACAATCTGGAGCAAGCCCGGCTGATCGCGGAGGATCTGAAGGCGCTGGGTTGCAAACTGGCGCTGGACGACTTCGGAACCGGGTATTCCAGCCTGCTCCACCTGCAGTCTCTGCCCTTCGATGAGTTGAAGGTGGACCGCAGTTTTGTCACCTCAATGGTGCTGGAACGCGGCAGCCGTAAGATCGTCGCGGCGGTCGTTGGCCTGGGGCAGAGCCTGGGGCTTACCACCGTAGCCGAAGGCGTAGAAACCCAGGAGATGGGAGAGATGCTCATGTGGCTGGGATGCGACGTTGGGCAGGGCTGGCTCTTCGGAAAGCCGGAACCGGCGGAAGGTCTGCCCTCTGTTCTGGCTGCTCCCAGGAGAGGGATTTCGACCAGCGTCGCTTTTCCCTGGAAGAAAAACCCATTCAGCAGCCTTCAAGGGCTGCCGGCGCTGAAGCTCGCGCAACTGCAGGCAGTGTACGACGGGGCCCCGGTAGGGCTAGGATTCCTCGACCGTGACTTTCGATACGTAAACCTCAACCGTCAACTTGCAGAACTGGGGGGAAGCACGATCGATGAGCACCTGCGCAGAACAGTTCAGGAGATGGTGCCCGATCGATTTCCCAGGCTTGAGCCATATCTTCGCCGCGCCTTGCAGGGAGAAGCCATTAATGGCCTTGAGATCTATACTCCCCCGAGCGAGACGAGCAGCGCAAGAACCTCCCTGGTCTCTTTTCATCCGGTACCTGATGAGTCTGGAGAAGTGTTGGGAATATCGGTCGCCGTGCTCGACTTCACCGCGCGCAAGCAGGCTGAGGAAAGTCTCCAGCGATATGAAAGAGTGGTGGAGGGGCTGGAAGAAATGGTCGTAGTGGTTGACCGGGACTACCGCTATGTTCTAGCCAATCGTTCGTTCCTGAAGAATCGAGACGCTACAAAAGATCAACTCTTAGGCAGCCTGGTCTCAGATTATTTGAGTAAGAATGCCTTTGAGACGTTGGTAAAGGGGAAATTGGATGAGTGCTTCAAGGGCAAGGTCGTCAAATACGAAATGAAGACTGAATTTGCCGGGCTTGGCGAGCGGGACCTGCTTGTTACCTACATTCCGATTGAAGTATCAGGTGGCGTTACCGGTGCAGCGGTTGTGTTGCGTGACATGACGGAGATGAATCGAATGACTCAAGTCAATCTCGATTGGCAGAAACGCATCGAGTTGGCCGAAGATGCCGGGCTGGGCATCGGGATGTGGGATTGGGATCTGGACACGAACACCGTTGTCTGGTCCAAGGAGACCTATCGGCAGTTTGGATTGACGCGGGGCTCATTTTCAGGCCGTACGGAAGATGCAATCAAATCAATTCATCCGGAAGATCGGTGGAGGGTTGAAGAAGCAATCCAGAACGTACTTGCTGGAAGGGAAAACCAGTACGTGAGTCAGTATCGAGTTATTCGTCCCGACGGAAGCATCTGTTGGATTGACGCGCACGGCGTAATCGTTCGTGATCGTTCAACCCACATGCTCGGCATTGGCGTCGACATTACTGACATCAAGAAGGCGGAGAAGTCTCTTCACGAGAGTGAGGAGAAATACCTGCTCCTGCTTAACTCTGCCGCCCAGGCGATATATGGCATCGACATGAACGGAGACTGCACATTCTGCAATCCCGCATGCTTACGCCTGCTTGGCTACGCAAAGCAAGAAGACTTGTATGGCAAGAACATGCACAAGCTCGCCCACCACTCCTCCGCTGACGGCGGTTCTTACCCAAACGAGAAATGTCAGATATTTGTAGCCATCCGCAAAGGAGAAGGGATCCACGTCTCGGACGAAGTGATGTGGCGTAATGACGGAACCAGTTTTCCCGTCGAGTACTGGTCCTATCCCATACATAAGTCCGGGGTGCTCGCCGGTGCTGTCGTCTCGTTTCTCGACACATCCGACAGCAACCCGGCACAGCCGGCCATTTCCGTTGCCAAGGAAAAATAGAGCAAAATCCTCGAGAATCGCGGCCGTTTACGGGTTGGCAAAGTTGGGCGTCGTGAAAACAATATCTCGCCCGCGCTCAACTCGACAACTTACCAATCGAACGGGAACGACGTATTGCCCAGGATCGAATCGAAAAGGGGCTTGAAGATCTGATCGCCGTTGGAACTGTTGGTCATGATGAGCAGGCCGTCGCCGTTGCTGAAGCATAGGCCCTGATGCCGCCATCCGTCGTCATACCCGCCTTTGAAGAACGCATTTCCATAGGAAGAGGTATATAGTCCCCAACCCAAACCGGCACTCAATTGAATCGCGTCGTGCGCGGTGGTGGTCTCAGGGGCGAGCGACGGAAACTGGTGCAAGGAGTGGATCATTACCACGGGCTTAAGCATCTCTGCGGTAGTTTTGGGGTTCAGGACCTGGTTGCGCATCACCGCGCTCAAAAGGGTTGCGTAGTCGTGCAGCGTGGTCTGCATAAAGCCGGCAGCGCCTGGTTTGGTACGCTTTTGCGGGCCGAGTGACTTGCCGTGTTCGTCATATCCGTTGGCAAAGTCGCTCTCAAACCGCGGCTCCCAATTCATGCTGGTGCGGGTCATTCCCAATGGACCGAACAAATCTTCTTCCATAAGTGGGGTCAGTGATTTTCCGGTCACGGTCTCGACGACGAGTTGCGCAAGCTGGAATCCCTCTCCGCTGTAGGCGTAGCGCGTGCCCGGTTCGAAATGAATCTTGAGCTTCTTGTCATCTTCGAACCACCGGAAATTAGGAAAGCCGCTGGTGTGGCTCAGCAGAATTCGCAGGGTAAGTTTTTTGTACCGGTCGTCGCCCTGCAGGTCTGCATATTTCTCATACTCGGGAAGGGGTTTTGGCAGGTATTGCTGAATGGGCACATCGAGATTGAGGACGCCCTTCTGCACCAGTAGCATGACCTCAATCGCAAAAGCAGCCTTGGTCATTGAGGCAGCGGGCATTACTGTGTCTGGCGTAAGCGCCAGGCCTTTTTCGGTATCGCTCTGGCCATAGGTTTTGAGGTACGAGATTTTGCCATTGTGAAAGACCGCGATGCCCACGCCGGTGACGTTGTCTTCCTTCATGAGCCGGCCCACCGTGGCGTCGATTTCAGTGGAAGCCAGACTGCTGCCGTCAAGGCGCAGAGTGGTTTCAGGGGCCAATGGTTGTTGCGCCTGAGCCGACGAGAATCCGAGCAGCAGGATTATTGCTGCCAGAGTGTTCGGTTGGATCATTGTTCCTCCATCCCGAACAGTCAAACCCCGCCTGGGACGGGCAAGGCTTCGTTGTTGGGGAACATTGGTAGGGTCTTGCAGGCGATTGCTTCTTTGGCAAGCTGAGATCAGGTTTACAGTGTCTGCTGAATGCGGACTGCTTAATACTGCACAGCTCGTTGCGGTTCCAATTGATATTCGACGATTTGATCTGCGCGGGAGCGCAGTGCCGACCTGTTCTGCGCCCGCTGCCATCATCAGCTTGCTGTTTTGCCGGTTAATTCACCACGCATCTTACCTTTCCGCTGTCACGATCGGTATAAGGATGCTGCCCGTTGGGGCATGGACCGGGCTTGGCTCGATCGCCGGCGTCGCCCCTTTGTCCTTGATCTCCCGGATGCCCCTTGTCATCGGGTCGTCCGGCGTCGCCTCTGCGCCCCTGGTCGCCGGGTTGCCCTTGCGCGCCATCTTGTCCGGGCGGTCCAGCCGGGCCAGCCGGTCCCTGCGCTGCCGGTGCTGCCGGTGCTGGCTGGCAGCCGCTGCATAGCAACCCTGCCGAGATTAAACCGATACACAGTAATGCTTTCATTTGATTCTCCCTACTCGATTCTGTCGAAGCGTGAATAATCTTGCGAGCCGATGGCTCTAGTTGGGGACATTACCTGCGTGGCGCCACCAGGCGCTGTCTCATATTGCACAGGGAAGTCAAAGAGAACTCAGCCGAGTTGAGGGAGTGATGAGAGCAGGGCGGATCACGAAGGCAGATTTATCGGTCTTTAGTGCGTTAGCAGCCGGGGTTGCAGTTCCGACCGCACCATTCGCGGCTATCCCAATGTCTCTGCCGGTTTTTCGGCTGGCTGCGCGGCGCTGGCGGCCGGCGCAGCACTCATACTCGGACCCTGTACCTGGGCGAGCGGCAAAGTGAAGTGGAAAGATGCGCCCTTGCCGAGTTCGCTTTCAGCCCACACGCGTCCGCCTTGAGCCTGGACGATGTGCTTGACAATCGCCAGTCCTAAACCGGTGCCACCGCTTTCACGCGAGCGCGCCTTATCGACGCGATAGAAGCGCTGGAAGATGCGCTCGATGTGCTCGGAGGGAATTCCCGGGCCGAAATCCTGAACCGTAAACTCCACTTCAGATGCCCGTGCAATAGCGCCAACGCGAATCCGCTTACCCTCTTTGGCGTACTTCATGGAATTCTCAATCAGGTTGCCGAACACCTGATTCATGGCATCGGGATCGGCCATTACAAGCACGTCGGGTGCGCCGGCAGATTGCAGTTTGACGCCCGAGTCTCCCACGATGCCGGTGAGCGACTCAATAGCATCGTCGACCAGCACACTGGCGCGCGCCGGCTGCAGGCTGAGCTTGTAATCGGGGCTTTCAACGCTTGCCAGTGCCAGCAGATCTTCAGTGAGCCGGTTCATTCGCACGGCGTTCTTGTGGATGACGCCCAGAAACTCGCGAGTTGTTTCGGGATTCGGATTGGGGTCTTCAATCAGCGTTTCAACATAGCCCTGAATAGAAGTAAGTGGGGTGCGCAGCTCATGACTCACGTTGGCCACAAACTCGCGGTGCGAGGTTTGCGTTGCTTCAATTGAGGTCACATCGTGCAGCACTACCAGTGCGCCACCCGAAGGCAGCGGCGCCGCATTGACCTCGAAGATGCGGCCCGGCGCCAGCAGGATGGCACGGCCGATGCACAACTCGCGCCGCTCAAGCGCGTTGCGCACGCAACCCAGCAGCTCAGGATCGCGGATGGAATGAACCAGGGGTTTACCGGGGCGAATCTGCGAACCGGTAATCCGCTGCATCACGGCATTTGACCAGCGCACATAACCCTCGGCGGTGATTGCCACCACCGCTTCCTGCATGGAGTCGAGCATGACCGCCAGTTCGTGGCGGCCGCTCTCGAGTTCGGCAAAGTCCTTGCCCAGCCGCTCGGCGGTCAGGTTCAGCGCATCTTCCATGGGAGCGAGTTCGTCTTTGCGGCTGTGGTCGAGACGCGCCGAAAGGTCACCTGCAGCGATGCGACCCGCAAAGTCCATCACGCTTTGCAGCCGGGCCGAAATTCGCAACGAAACCCACGCAGCTACCAGCAGTGCAACTGCAAGGGCGATCAATCCCGACCAGAATGCTTCGCGCCCGAGCGTGCCAAGGCTTACCCCTGCCGTCCGCTCAGCAAAGAGGTGAAAGAAGGACTCCATCACCACCGTGTGAATAGCCAGCAGAAGGAAGAATAGCCCGAGCAGTTTGATGAATACTTTTGAGGTCATGGTAAAACAGCTTTCAGCTTTCAGCTCTCAGTGATTCGTGCGAGATTCGACCGCCTATCAACATTGACTATTGCCATTGCTTCCGGCCTGCCGCAGTGTCGGCGAGTTCGTAAAACAAGCTGAAAGCTGATAGCTGAGAGCTGGCTTTCAATCGATCTTGGGCAGTTCGAAGCGGTAACCTGCGCCGCGCACAGTCTTTAGATAGCGCGGATTTTCAGGATCGATCTCGATTTTCTCACGGATGCGGCGAACATATACATCCACCGACCGCGGTGTAACAAAGCGTGCATCGCCCCACACCGCGTCGAGCAGATGATCGCGGCTGAATACCCGGCCGGGGTGACGCGCAAGGTAGTCGAGCAGTCGGAACTCGGTGGCTGTTGTAGTAGTCAACTCGCCTCGCACCTTCAGTTGCATGGCGCTGGCATCGATAATGACCTCTTCAAAACTGATGATCGAAGGTGTAGTTGGCCGCTCAAACCGGCGCAGCACAGCCTTGACGCGCGCCACTAGCTCACGGGTTGAAAACGGTTTGATGATGTAATCGTCTGCGCCCAGTTCGAGGCCCAGCACGCGGTCGTTTTCGCTGGCGCGCGCCGTCAAAAAAATGATTGGGATGGTTGACAGGCCGGTGTGATTCCGCAGCCGGCGGCACACATCAAGGCCATCGCCGCCGGGAACCATAATGTCGAGCAGAAACAACGCGGGTGGTTTGCGTTCGGCGTCGGGAATGAGGTTTACGGGAGTGTGGAACAGGCGCGCCTCAAACCCGGCGGCCTGAAGGTGATGCTGCACTAACCTTGCAATATCTGTGTCGTCTTCCAGAACAAATACGGTTTGGCTCAAAACGGTCAGCCCTCGCCCCGGCGCTGGTTGATTTCGGGATGCGAGGAGCGCCGGGAATCATTAACAGAGTAATGCAGCGAGGCAAAGAGATTGCAAACGTTTGATGAATTTGGGGGCGCCCGGGCTCAATCGTCAGCAGGTGCTTTTTTCTGCAACTGCTGCCTCTGGAAGGCCTTCGCCGCCGGCGATGGGCTGATTGCAGGCCGCGACTGCGCATGGCGCGGCAAACTGGGGCTGAATTGTTGAGGGCGGCCCCTGGTTGTTTGACGGGTCGATTTTCGGGCCTTGCGCGACGGCGGACTTACGCGTTCTTCGATTGCGCACCTCGCGCAACGCCACCAGCAGCAAAGCTGTGAACGTGACTATCAGCAAAAGGATCGCCGCTTTTCCATGCAGTTGTTCAAGCGGCTGCCCTACGTCGTCACCCACATCGCGCACGAGTAACGCGAGGCCTACAAATACAAAAACGATGTGTGTGCAAAAGACCTGCAGCGAAGCTTTGCCGAGGGTAAGAAACGGTTCGATCGCCAAAAACTTCACCAGGTGGCGGCGCAGCCAGTACACCACGATCGAAAACGTAACCAGGTTGATCAACCGCAGCGGTCCGATTTGCCACTTATCCAGTTGAAGACCCAGGGCCTGTTGCGTGAGGTGCGGTCCAAGCCAGCCCCACCGGATTCCGATAAAGAATAGGCAAAGCGCGCAACACGCCGCCGCAAGCCACCCCGGAGGATCGCCGAAAGTTTCACGGCGGGTCGCTGACCGCGCGCCTACCCACAGCCCCACCACCCATACCAACTGCCACGCAAACAGGTTGAACGCGCCAGACTCCTGCAGCGGAATGTGCAGGTGCGTTACCTGCACCACCCAGTTGTGCACCAGGTCGCGCAGGCCAAATTGCGCTAACAGCCACACGCAGGCGCTTGCCGCCAGTATCCATCGCCAGCCAAAACGCAGTGCCGCCGACAAAAGCATGGGCGTGAAAAACATGAACGTGACGTACATGGGCAGAATGTCGAGCAGTGGCGGGCAATAGAGAAGCAGTACCGATCCGACGATTGCTACAAACGGATGCGCAAGATAGAAATCGAGCAGGTTGCTGATGGCTGCTTTGTGCGTGTGCAACGCGAACGCAGCAGCCACTGTAAACAGCAGCGTCAGCATGGCCAGGTGATAGCCATAGATCTGGAGCGACCGTTTCCACAACCGGGTGCGGACCACTGTCGAATCTTCGACCGTTTCGCGGATGTACAACCGCCCCACCAGCAAAGCGGAGACGAAGACAAATCCCTCGGCCGAAGAAACGAATCCGATGGGAGAATTTACGAAGTCACTGAATCGCGTAGGCAAGTGCGTGAGCGTCATCCAAACGAGGAACAGCCCACGCATGGCGTCGAGTTCTGGTCGGCGATCGAGACGGGGGAGGAACTTCATAAAAGGCGCCGAACGGAAACTTCGTCAACCTGATTAGACGCTCGTGGCGCTGCCCGGTTGCCCGCTGCCGCAACCTGTTCCCTATTCCCTCATCCCTGTTCCCTGTCTTCACGTGATCGCGACAAAACGAAGGCGCACGTAATCGGCGGTCCAGTTGCCGTCTTCGTCGCGAAGCCCCTGCGCCAGCAACTCCTCTGTTTCGCGGATCACTTTTTCCCGCGCCGATTCGGGCAGAGAGTCGATGACGCCTTTGCGAAATGTTTTGAGCCACGCGCGCATTCCGCCCTCGGGCAGCGGCGTGGGCCGCGGGATTAGCTCGATCTTTCTCACTTTGAATCCGTGCTTCTCAAGGCGGCGCTTATAGGCATCGGGGCTGGGATAGTAGTTCACGTTGTCTTCGCGGCCGGCAAATCCGTTGCGCTCGAGAACCGCGATCAGCGCCATGCGAATTGCGGCGATGTTGCCGTGCCCACCCAACTCGGCCACAAATCGCCCGCGCTTGCGCAGAACGCGATGCACCTCGGCCATCATTTCGTCTTGCCCCCGCACCCAGTGCAGAACCGCGTTTGAAAACACCGCTTCGAATTCACTGTCAGCGAAGGGAAGACTCTCAGCCTGCGCAACTGTGGAGCCCACGCCGCGCGACCGCGCCGCAGCGACCATTTCCGCTGAGGCATCAACTCCGCTGACTACTGCGCCCGTTGCGGCAATGCGCGCGGTCAGTTGTCCGTCACCGCATCCGAGATCGAGAATGCGCTCGCCTGTCTTTGGCCTGAGCCATTCAATCACTCCGCCCGCAAGCTGATGCACAAATGCGCCGTTCTGGCCGTAGGTTTTGGGATCCCAGGTTTGCGGCATGATGAAAAGACCTCCACATGCAGTGTGCGCAATTCCTCTGACATAAGGCAAAGTTATTCTATTTTGTTATTTGATAAGCATTGCTTATGAGCTACTGAACCGGCAGGATTCACGGTCTCTTACATGGACTGCACAGGCACTAGCGTGAGGTCGTCGACCAGGCCTACTTCTTTTTGCACAAATGGTTCGCCGTATTTAACGCCTGCCAGCAAGCCGTAATGGCGCGCCTCGGCGAAGGTGCGCTCGCGTATCTCTTCTTCGGGCACAAACAGTCCACTGCCCGCTTGCTGATTCGCATACTGCGAGCGATATGCCATCAAAGCCCGGTGGCGCTGCTCAATGAACGGCGTAATGTCGACCACAAAGCTCGGCCGCACGTCGGCATACAAACTCGCGTACACAATCTTGAAGGGCCGATGAGGCTCCGCACCAGTTTCAACCTTCTTCAATCCGGCCACAAAGCAAGCGCCGTAACCGAGCGTGCCAACCATCGCGTGATCGGGATGGCGCGCCTGCCAGTAGGGCAGAATTACAATGCGGGGGCGCAACTGGCGCAGCACGCGGGCGATGGCGATGCGGTTTTCAAGAGTGTTTTCGATTGCGCCGTCGGGAAAACTGAGCGCCTGGCGCCAGCCCACACCAAGTATCTGCGCGGCTTCGTCGGCTTCGCGAGCACGCTCTTCGGCGGTTCCGCGGGTTCCGGCTTCACCCTGCGTCAGGTCGAGAATTGCGGTGCGCAAGCCGCGCGATGCCATGCGCAGCAGGGTCCCGCCGCAGGTCTGTTCCACGTCGTCGCGATGCGCGGCAATGGCCAGAACGTCGGCGCGAAATTCAGCAGCATCGGCGGGCATGGTTGCACGCAATCAGATCAAGCGTTAGTAGACGGTGTTGTTGGCGTCGGTCACGGCATCCATATAGGCCACGTCGTAGGCCGTGCCGGTTACCGTCACATACTGGTTATCGAGTGAAGAGCCATCGGCGGTTGAGTAGATATACACCTGGCCGCCAACTGCGGTGTAGATTTTGTGCAGACCCGTAACCGCGGCAATGCCCGTAGCGTCGCCAAGATATGGCTCCAGCAAGGTTACCGATTGGCTTGAGGTGTTGTACATGGTCAGGCAGCCGTAGCCGGAGGCGGAATTGGTGGCGTAACGCACGCCGTTGGTGCATCCGCTCATGGCAATCCACAAAGTGTTATCGTCGGCCTCAATCATGCGGCTGGTGGAGCCCGGCTGTCCATCGCTGATGGCGACTGGCGCGGATGGCGTGTTATTGGCAAGGTTGACCACGGTCAGGTGCCCGCCAAAGAGGGTGAGCCCGTTAACTGTCTGCGGTTGCTGGCCCACCACGTACATGGTGCTTGTATCTACCAGGGCGTTACTGGCTCCGCCGGGAATTGCAACGGTGGTCATGGCCGAAGTATCAGAGTTGACGCAAGGCGCAGCATTGCAAGGCAGCAGGCCCGAAGTTCTGCCCAGGGTAAAGATCAACGGCGCGACCGGCAGTATTGAATAAGACGATGCAACGCCACCGCACTCAGGCCCGCAGTTGACCACGTATGCCGTACCGCCATCGGCCGACCATACAGCCTTCACCGGGCGGTCGAATTTGAGGGGCTGTCCAAAATAATTTCCGGTTGAATCCGTGGCATCGGGACTTTGCGCCTGGAAGAGGCACCAGGTGGGTGCGTTCTGCGGTTCGCAATCCTCGGCCGCTTTCGGCCAGGTGGCGGGACCGCCGGAATAAGCGATGCCCTGCTGCACGGTCAATTGCACGGGGAAGTAGGCGTAATCGGAATTCTGAACGAATGCAATGGCCGCGGAACCACCGGGGTTCACACTCACGCGATACACGCCGGGCAGACTCAACTGGGCGGAACCGCCTCCGCCCTGGTTAATAACAGTTAGAAGGTGTGCCTGCTGGTTGGCGGCAAACACATACTGGCCGTTGCGGGTTCCAAAGATGCTGGATGAAAGGCCGGAAAGCCCCGACGCCGAGCCGTTAGCTTTCTCGGTTTGATAGTTGATAAAAGAAAAAGATCCGTCACCGGAGCCGTAGACTGCGCCACGCTGCTCTTCGGGCTGGTTCTGAATGGTAACGGGCAGCGCGCCTCCGAAGCTGCCGATGGAGAAGCTGCCCGGGGAGCCGTTGTAGCCGCTGCGGATGTCGTAATAAGCATCCACAATTTGCAGCGACCCCTTGGCCAACGCCGACGGATTCTGGACCGCAATGAGAACGCGATGGGTAAGGCCGCTGGGGGGTAAACTGCGACCCGCAAAATATGTAGTGGTGCCACAACCCGCCAGCGCAGTTGCAATTATCAGGGCGGCAATCGCGCTTATGCCAAGACTTCTCTTCTTCAAAACCCTCTACCTCGATCCAGTACTTCCAGATTTCGATCCAGCAATTCCAGATTATCGATGCCCTGCAGGCGAGAATCACCTGCTGGGCGGATCCCCCCGCGGTACGGCTCGCGAGGAGATGACGGGCAATTGTGGAATTGCCCAGAAAGAGCGGAAGAAATCCGCATTAGGCCTGCCTGCAATGGCATAAGACCCATTATGCGCGGGCCTAAAACCTTGAGGCCGGAACCAGTTTCAAGCCTGACGTTAACCTTCGAAGTATAACAAAGCAGACCCCGGCCACGGAGCGCGGGCAGGCGTGCGCCGATGCCGCTAACAGCCCGCCCGGGCGAACCGACAAGACTCCATTGCGTTAGCATGGGAACTGCATGAGAACCTTCAGCGAAATCTTTGCTGACCGTCCGGTGCTTGCCGACGGCGCCATGGGCACTTTGCTCAATTCGCGGGGCATTTTCATTAACCGCTGCTACGACGAATTGAACCTGTCGAACCCGGCCCTGATACTTGCCGTGCACGAAGAGTATCTGCAGGCGGGCGCGGAGATTCTTGAAACCAACACCTTTGGCGCCAACCGGTTCAGGCTTACCCGGCACGGCATCGGCGACAAGGTGCGCGACATTAATGCCGCGGGAGCGCGGCTTGCGCGCCAGGCCGTGGAGCACCTGCGCGCGAAGCAGGCCGGCGAGGCGTGGGTGGCCGGGGCGGTGGGACCGCTGGGTGTACGACTCGAGCCGCTGGGCAAAACGGGCCTGGATGAAGCGCGGGCCGCGTTCGCCGAGCAGATTGGCGTGCTGGCGGCCAATGGTGTCGACCTGCTGATAATTGAAACCATGCCGGCATTGAACGAGGCTCACGAGGCTTTGAAGGCGGCGCAAGAGGTTGCGCCCGATCTGCCCGTGTTGGTGATGGTGACCGTGGACGAGGAAGGCAATTGCCTTGACGGTTCGTCGCCGGCGCATGCCGCTTCGCTGCTGAGCGAGTGGGGCGCTGGCGCAATCGGCGTAAACTGCTCTACCGGGCCAACCAACGTGCTGACCGCCATTGAAGCCATGAGGGGCGCCACCACGTTGCCGCTGGCTGCCATGCCCAATGCGGGCTTGCCTCGCGCTGTGGAAGGCCGCAATGTCTACCTGTGCTCGCCGGAGTACATGGCCAGCTTTGCGCGCAAGGCTATCGCGGCAGGTGCGCAAATGGTGGGCGGCTGCTGCGGGACGACTCCCAATCACATTCGGGCCATGCGTTCTGCCATGCGCGCCATTGACACCCAGACACGCATCGAAGTTGGCGGAGCCGCACCTGCGGCTGAAATTGAAACGCCGCCGGCTCCCCTTGCCGACCGCTCGCGCTTTGGTTCGCTGCTTGCGGCCAAGACGTTTCTGACCCTGGTAGATATTGCGCCGCCCAAGGGCATCGATTGCTCCAGCGAGGTTGAGGGCGCTGCTTTCCTGGCCAACCTGGGCGTGCACGCCATTATCGTGGGCAATACACCGCGCGCCTCGGCCCGCATGAGCGCGCAAAGCCTCTGCATCCAGATCCAGCAGCACACCGGGATTGAGACGATTCTTCATTACACCTGCCGCGACCGCAATTTGCTGTCAATCCAGTCGGATCTGCTGGGAGCGTCGTCCATCGGCTTGCGCAATATACTGTGCCTCACCGGA
>Ga0302278_10001884_pt1 | contig 25094 bp, 13 predicted proteins | sample III_Bog_N3_2_FD_194543 | JGI IMG/M metagenome (GOLD analysis project Ga0302278, IMG submission 194543) | Peat permafrost microbial communities from Stordalen Mire near Abisko, Sweden - III_Bog_N3_2 | ecosystem: Environmental > Terrestrial > Soil > Wetlands > Peat | place: Sweden: Abisko... | reverse complement strand
TTTTTCCATCGCAAGAGGCCCACCAGGGCGAGCAGCAGGAAGGCAGCATTGAGCGCGGCGTAGGCGATCTCCAAGGCAGAAGCTGTGGGATGGCGGCGGACGCGCCACCAGTCGAGCGGCAGGTTCCGCATCAACTCGGTGCGCGGGCGGAGCCACATGTCGGCCTCGCGGGCGATGGGCAGAGCGATGTAGTAACGGAGCGGGTGCGCGGCGATGCGCTGGGCAGCGATGCGGCCGAGGGCGTCGTCTATGGCGGGTGAGGGGTCGTCCTCCTGGTTGTACTGCGCGAAGACGGCTGCGGTCTCGGCGCGCTGGGCGGGGGTGTCGAATGCGCGGGAGGGTAGCTTGTCGAGCGCGATCGCGCGGCCGTCGTAGGGCCAGTAGACGTCGACGTTGGAGATGAACTCGACGGCCCAGGAGCGGTACCAGCGCTGGAAGCCGAAGGGGACGGGCTCGCCGGGGTCGTTGGCGTAGCGCGGAGCGAGCGGCTGAATGACGTGGAAGACGCGCCAGTTGCGTGCTCCCCAGAGCAGGAGCGGAAGAGCGACGACCAGGATGACGATTCCGGAGGGCAGCCAGCGGCGTGGAGCCGGTGGGTTGCGACACAGGGTGGCCCAGAGCATGGCCGGGACGACGGCTGCGGCGAGCAGCAGTTGGTCCGGGCGCAGCAGTACGGCGAAGGAGAGCGCGAGTCCCAGGAGCCACGCCCAGCCAGCCCGGGTGGTCGATATCCAACGTTCCAGCAAGAACAGCGCCGCGATGACGCAGAAGAGGCTGAGGCTCTCCGTGAGGGCGACAGCGGCGTAGTTGGCGGTGAAGGGACAGAGCGCCGCGAGCCAGAGGGCGGCGGTGCCGGCGCGGGAGCCCATGAGGCGGCGGGCGAGCGTGCCCAACAACCAGCAACTGAAGAGGTCCAGCGCTGCCTGGACGCAGATGACAGCCAGGTAGTTCGCAGAGCCAAAGAGGGAGAAGCACAGCGCCAGAAAGGCGGGGTATCCGGGCAGGCGGACGAGCGTGGGCAGCAGGACGTCTTCCGTATAGCCGAAGATGTGATGCGCAAGCATGTTGCCGGCGAGGTCGCCGTAGGCGATGGCATCTCCGGAGGGGACCGGGTGCGCGTAGAGGAACGCGCCTCGCAGGGCGGCCCCGGCCAGCAAGGCCGCCGCGGTTGAACGATAGCTACCTGTGCGCTCCATGGCTCCCCTGCATCATACCGGGGAGTGGCAGCAGGGATGCCCTGAGCGCGGGGTTCGATTGACGCGCAGCCACGGTGTTAATAGCATGACGAAGTACGCCCCTCCTCAATGAAAAGACAAGTTTTCTACGACCCGCAACGGAAACGCTGGAAGCGCTTGCGGAGGGTCTTCGACCTGCTGGCGTTGTTCGGGACGATCCTGGGCGTAGTTTTTGTGGTGGGCCTCGTGCGGATGAAGCCGAGCAGCGGGCTGGATTTGCGCTCCGCGACGCGGCGGTATCGCGCACTCTCTAATCCTCCGTCGCCGGAGTTGAAGTCGCGCGAGAAGCTCAACCGCTCGGCACATCGTAAGTCGGACGTGAAGCCCTCCGACGTGGTGCTGAACTCGGGTGAAGGATTGCGCGCGGCTTTCTACTCCGATGCCGACCCCGCGAGTTACGCCTCGTTCAAGGCCCACGTGAAGCAGATCGATCTGCTATTTCCGGAGTGGCTGCACGTGGTGGGGCCGGATGGCTCGTTGACTGCCTATACCTCTGACAGCACCCCATTTGCCGTGATCGATGCGGCCGGGGTCCACGGCGTGGACCCGGAGAACAAGGTCCTCCGCGTGATTACGGCAGCCAAGGAAGACACCGAGATCTTCCCGATGGTGAACAACTACAGCCCAACGGACGGTGTCTTTGAGCCGAGCGTGGAGCAGTTTCTGCTGGATCCTTCGGCGCAGGCGAACTTCATCCGGCAGATTGACCAGTTCCTGGCGGCGAATACACGCTATAGCGGGATCACGCTGGACTTCCAGGGCATACCGCTGGACGCGACCGCGGGTTACGACCAACTGGTGCAGTCGCTGAGCGACAATCTCCACCAGCGGAACCTGAAGGTCTACGTGAATGCTCCAGTGAACGACGCTAGCGTGGACCTGCAGTTCGTCGGGAGCCACGCTGACGGTGTGGTGCTGATGAACTACGACCAGCACGAGACCGGCACCGACCCGGGCCCGGTCGCCGGACAGGATTGGTTTGAGAACAACCTGCGCAACGCAATGAAGATTGTGCCGCGGGAGAAGATCATCTGTTCCATTGGGAACTATGGGTACGACTGGACCTCGCCGCTGCCACCGTTGCCCGGAGCGCGGCGCAAGGGACACCCGGTTGCGAAGCCGAAGGCGGCGGGCAGCCAGGTTCTGAGCGCGGTCAACCTCTCGACACAGGGGATCTGGCAGGAGGCGTCGGACTCCGGCGCGCAGATTGTTCTGGACGACGCCTCGCTGAATCCGCACTTTGCATATGACGACGAGGACGAGCGTGTGCGGCATACGGTGTGGTTTCTGGACGGAGTGACCGCGCTGAACGAGATGCGGGTGGCGAGGGCGCTGGGCCTGCAGACCTTTGCGTTGTGGAAGCTGGGGTCGGAGGACGATTCGCTGTGGAAGATCTGGGACAACCCGCTGAAGGCTAACCCTGTGACGGACCTGGCGAACGTTTCGCCGGGGCAGGATGTGGACACGGAGGGCGACGGCGATATTCTGCGCGTCACCGGACTCCCGCAGAATGGTCATCGCACGGTGACGATGGATGACGACCCCACCATTCCGGCGGAGTACCTGAGCGCGATCTCGGAGTCGATGGATTCGTATCCGCTTCCCTACACCGTGTCGCAGTATGGATACCACCCCAAGCAGGTGGCGCTGACCTTCGACGATGGGCCGGACCCGGAGTGGACGCCGAAGATCCTGGATGTGCTGAAGAAGTACCACGTCGTCGGGACCTTTTTCATGATCGGCGAGGTTGCGCAGGACAACGTCAGCGTAATGGACCGCGTATATCGCGAGGGCCACGAGATTGGCAACCACACCTTCACGCATCCCGATATATCCGAAATCTCGCCGGGGCAGGTGGACCTGCAACTGAACCTGACGGAGCGGCTGTTCGAGGCCGAGCTGGGAGTGAGGCCGGTGTACTTCCGGCCGCCGTACTCGATCGACCAGGAGCCGGATACAAATGACCAGGCGGAGCCGGTGGAGCGCATCCAGCAGCGCGGCTACGTGATTGTCGGCGACAAGATTGATACCAACGACTGGGACGTGCATCCGCGCAAGACGCCGCAGGAGATTGTGGACTATGTCTTCGACCAGATTAACCAGTCTGCGACCCGGCCGTGGATGCGCGGCTCCATTATCTTGCTGCATGACGGCGGAGGCGACCGCTCGGCGACGGTAGCTGCGCTGCCGGTTTTGATTAACGCGTTGCGAGCCCATGGCTACCAGATTGTTCCCGTCTCCCAGTTGATCGGGCAAACTCGCGATGAAGTGATGCCGCCGCTGAACAAACAGCAGCGCTACTACGCGGCTGTGGATTCGCTGGCGTTCTTCTTTCTCGGATTCTTCAATCACCTGGTGATCTTTGTGTTCTTCGTCGGCGATGTGCTGATGAGCGCGCGGCTGATCATCATCGGGCTATGCGCCACGATTGAGCGCTTCAGAAAGCGCAAGGACTTTGCTACTGCGGACTACCAGCCGCAGGTGGCGGTGCTGATTCCGGCGTTCAACGAGGCAAAGGTCATCGCGCGGACCATACGTTCCGTGCTGATGTCCAATTACAAGAACCTCCGCATCATCGTGATCGACGATGGGTCGACGGATGACACCTACAAGATTGCGACCGAGGTCTACGCGAAGGAGATCGCGGACGGCCGCGTGACCGTGCTGACCAAGGCCAATGGCGGCAAGGCGGAGGCGCTGAACTTCGCGCTGGAGCAGACCACGGAGGAGATCTATGTGGGCATCGACGCCGACGGAGTGATTGCGCACGATGCCATCACGCGGCTGGTTCCCCACTTTGCGAATCCGCACATCGGGGCGGTCGCGGGCAATGCCAAGGTCGGCAACCGCGTAAACCTGTGGACGCGCTGGCAGGCGCTGGAGTACATCACGAGCCAGAACTTCGAGCGCCGGGCGCTGGATCTTTTTGACGTGGTGATGGTCGTGCCGGGAGCGATCGGCGCGTGGCGGACGGCGGGCGTGAAGGCCGGAGGCGGCTACCATCCTGACACGGTCGCCGAGGACGCCGACCTGACCATGAACCTGCTGGAGCAGGGCTATGCGGTGATCTATGAAGACCAGGCACTGGCCTTCACCGAGGCGCCGATCAACGCGAATGAGCTGGCGCGGCAGCGGTTCCGCTGGTCGTTTGGGATTCTGCAGGCGGTGTTCAAGCATCGGGGAGCAATTCTGCGCCGGCGCGCCATGGGATTGTTCGCACTGCCCAACATTTTGATCTTCCAGATCCTGCTGCCGCTGGTCTCGCCGCTGATCGACCTGGCGTTTGTGGCGGGCATCCTGCGCTACATCATCGACAAGCACTTCCATCCGGATACCACCAGCACCGCAGATCTGTACAAGCTGCTGACGTTCTTCGGGGCATTTCTGCTGATCGACTTTGCGGCGTCGTCGCTGGCGTTCCTGCTGGAACGGAAACATCCGGCGAGCAAGGGCGACGCATGGCTGCTGGTCCACATCTGGGCACAGCGGTTTACCTATCGGCAGTTATTCTCGTGGGTGCTGCTGCGCACGATGAAGCGAGCGATCGACGGCAAGCCGTTCAACTGGGACAAGCTGGAGCGTTCGGCGACGATGTCCAAGGCCACCGAACGCCTGACCGAACAGGTCTAAGCTAGAAGCAGGACGCGGCTAAACGCGGCGGACGGAGGCACCCATGAGTCACCAGCTCGCTCCCTTTCGCAACGAACCCTTCACCGACTTCAGCACCGCGGAGAACCGGCGGGCCATGCTGGAGGCGCTGGCGCGCGCACGTGCGGAGCTGGGCGTCACCTACGATCTGGTCATCGCAGGCAAGCCGGTCCGGATGGAGAAGCCCTTCGCCTCTGTCAACCCCGCTGCGCCGGCCGAGGTGATCGGAAGGCACTCTGCCGCGACTGCTGCGGAGGCGAGCGCGGCCGTGGCTGCGGCTCATGCGGCTTTTGCGGGTTGGAGCAGGACTACTGCGGCGGAGCGCGTGGCTCTGTTGGTGCGTGCGGCGGAGTTGCTGCGCGAGCGACACTTCGAGTTCTGCGCGTGGCTGACGCTGGAGGTGGGCAAGAACTGGGGCGAGGCCGATGCGGATGTTGGCGAGTGCATCGACTTTCTGGAGTTTTACGCACGCGAGGCGCTGCGACTGGATGCAGCGACGACGCCGATTCAATATCCAGGCGAGCGCAACCAACTGCGCTACATTCCACTGGGCGTGGGAGCGGTGATTCCGCCGTGGAACTTTCCGCTGGCGATCATGGCCGGGATGACGGCGGCGGCCATCGTCTGCGGCAACACGGTGGTGCTGAAGCCTTCTCCCGATGCGCCGACGATTGCGGCGAGGTTCGTCGCATTGCTGGTGGAGGCGGGACTGCCGGATGGCGTAGTGAACCTGGTGCAGGGGGGCGCGGAGGTGGGCAGCGCGCTGGTGGAGCATCCGCAGGTGCGATTCATTGCGTTCACGGGGTCGAAGAAGGTCGGGCTGGAGATCTATGAGCGCGCGGCGCGCACGCAGCCCGGCCAGCACTTTCTGCGGCGGACCATCCTCGAGATGGGCGGCAAGGACTCCATCGTGGTGGAGGCGGACTGCGATCTGGAGTCGGCGGTCGAGGGGGTTGTGGCGTCGGCGTTCGGGTTCAGCGGGCAGAAGTGCTCGGCGTGCTCGCGGGCGATTGTCGCAGAGGCCGTCTATGACACCTTCTGCGACCGGCTGCGCGAGCGCGTGGAGGCGCTGGCCAGCGGCGATCCGGAGAAGAACTTCGCTGTGGGGCCTGTCGTCAATGAGGCCGCGCGAAAGCGAGTGCTGGAGTATATCGAGATCGGCAAGCGTGAGGGCAAGCTGCTGACCGGCGGCAAGGAGACGGAGAGTGCTGGCAAGGGCTACTTCATCGCGCCGACGGTCTTCACGGATGTCGCGCCGGATGCGCGGCTGGCGCAGGAGGAGATCTTCGGGCCGGTGCTGGCGGTGATTCGCTCGAAGAGCTTCGACGAGGCGCTGGCGATCGCCAACAATACGGAGTACGGACTGACCGGGGCGATTTATACATACTCCCGCGAGAAGCTGGAGCGCGCGCGGAACGAGTTTCAGGTGGGCAATTTGTACTTCAATCGCAAGTGCACGGGAGCGATGGTGGGCGCGCATCCGTTTGGCGGTTTCAAGATGAGCGGAACGGACTCCAAGGCGGGAGGGCCGGAGTACCTGCTGTTGTTTACGCAGGCCAAGTCGATTGCGGAGAAGCAGGGCGTGGCCGAGACGCGGTAGCGATCTCTCAGGCAGAGCGCGCGATGGTGGCGCGCGCGCGGTCGGCGGCCTCAGCCAGCGCGTGATGGTGGATGGTGAACAGCGCTAGCTCCAGGCGGTCGGAGACGCCGATCTTGTCATAGATGCTGCGCAGGTAGTTCTTCACCACCTGCTCCTTGGTGCCGAGCTGCAGAGCGATCTCGCGGTTCTTGCAGCCCTCTGAGACCAGGGCTACGATCTGCAGCTCCTTCGGTGTGAGCCGCTCCACCACGCGCACGCCGACGCGGTCCGGCGAAGGCATGCTCTTGACGGAGGCGCGCTGCACGCTGCGTTCCCCGGCGGCGACGCGGTGCAGGCACTCGACCAACTGGGGCGGGGCAACGGAGCGCAGTACAACGCCTTCAATGCGTTTTGCGATTGCGGGATCGAGGGTGGTGTCGTGCTCTTGAATCACGATCGAGCGGCTGCCGGCCTGCTCAATCCAGTCCAGCAACGAGTTGAGGTCCGAGGCAATGCTGGAAGGAAAGATCACGATGGACTTGCGCAGGCTGCCCACGGCCTCCTTCAGGCGCTCGGCATCGCCGCACTGGGCAATGATGGTCACATCTTTCTCTGCGGCCAGCACACGTGCGATGCCGGTGCGGAAGATGACCTGATTGTCGGCGAGAATGACCTTTAACTTCACAGTTCGTCCTCCCGCGATTCCCTACACTATTGGACACCATTTTGTGCCCAGGGACGTTACCGGAAGGATACAAGAGCAAATTTATGCGGGATGGGCTATGTGGGCAGAGGATGAGGAGTCCACGGGACGGGCGGAGGACTTGGCCGGAGAGCCGGTCTCCTTTTGCTGGGGCTCCTCCTCGCTGCCGAGATGCTCCTCCACGTGGTGGAGATGGCGGCGCATGGCGCGTCGAGCTTCATTCGGGTTGCGCTCACTGATGGCCTTGAATATCTCTTCGTGGTCCAGCAGAGCTGCCGCCTGGTGCTGATCCAGCCGAGCGCGCTGACTTAGGCGGTGATACATCGGCGCAAACATGCCTGCCCATAGGCCGTCCACGATGCTGGCCAGAACACTATTCTTCGCCGCTTCCCCGATGGCGACGTGAAACTGACGGTCGGAGACATGAGCGTTGGTCTTGGACTGAACCAGGCTCCGCATCTGCTGCAGTATCTTGTCAATCTTGTCCAGGTCGCCGGCCGAGGCGTAGAGCGCAGCATCGGCGGCGATTTCGCCTTCAATGAGCAGACGCGCACGCAGAAGTTCAAAGGGGCCGGGGCCGGAATCCAGCACCAGAGACATAGGGCTGACAGACTTGCAGACGTAGGCGCCGGAGCCGCTGCGGATCTCCAACTCACCAGCGATCTCGAGCGCCACCATGGCCTCGCGGATGGTTGGGCGGCTGACGCCGCAGGCCTTGGCCAGATCAATCTCGCCGGGCAACCGCGCCCCTGGCTCAAGACCCCTCTCCGCAATATAGCGCGAGATACGAGCGGCGACCTCCTGGTAGCGGCGCTGCGTCTTGACCATGGCTTTGCTGACTCCTCTTGCAGGCTTCCGCGGCAACGTTACGCGAACTGGCTCTTGCTGCTAGTGGCCGTAAGAGTAACACCGCAGATGCACTACAGGATAGACGGAGCAGGTGCATCATAAGACCCGTTGCCGGTGCAGTTCACAGGCGATGGCAGCTTGTCCTAATGAGATGCCGCCATCATTTGCAGGAACGCTCTGCGGAAAGAAGACCTCGAAGCCGTTGAGGCGTAGCGCGTGCAGACAACCGGTGAGTAAGCGGACATTCTGAAAGCAGCCGCCGCTGAGGCAGATACGCGTAAGGCCCGTGCCCTGTCGCGCTCGAACGCAGACATCCAGAACAACGGCGATGAGGGTGTTGTGGAAGCGGGCGGAGATCTCGCTGGTGGGCACTCCAGCCGCGACGTTCTGGACGATCCGACGGATCATCGAGCGCATGTCCACTTGCAGGGGCTCCAGTTTATCGATGGAGTAGTTGTAGGTGACCAGCGAGTCGCCGGCGATGGCCTCCAGTGCCATTGCCGCCTGCCCCTCAAACGAGACAGTCTGGTGCAGACCGACGAGCGAGGCAACGGCATCGAAGAGGCGTCCGCAGGAGGAGGTGTCGATGGTCTGGAGGCGCTTTTCGAGCAGCGCATCGAGCATGCGAACCGAGGCCTCCGGTATGGAGGGAGGGTAGCGCATGGCTGCCAGGGCCGCGGGATCCAGCGCGTCGCGAAGATAGCTACGCGCCACGCGCCATGGCTCACGCACCGCGGCGTCTCCGCCTGCCAGCGCGATGTAACGGAGATGAGCGAAACGTTCAAAGCCCCTGGGGTCTGCGACCAGGAACTCGCCGCCCCAGATGGCGCCGTCCGTGCCGTAGCCGGTGCCATCCCAAGCCACGCCGATCACCTTCCCGCTGAGGCCGTACTCCGCGATGCAGGCGGCGATGTGTGCGTGATGATGCTGCACACCGATGAGGCTCCGAAGCTCCAACCTCTGCGCGAACAGGGTGCTGAGATAGTGCGGATGCAGATCGTGCGCGACGGCCTGCGGCTCCACATGGAAGAGGCGTTTCATGCGTTCGAGCGTCTGCTCAAAGAATTCGAGCGTCTCGAGGTTCTCCAGATCGCCGAGATGCTGGCTCAAGAGCGCGGAGCCCGCTCGTGTGAGACAGAAGGTGCTCTTTTGCTGCGCGCCAACCGCGAGCACCTCGGCAACGCCGGGCATAGCGGGCAGTGTCACAGGCGCATATCCGCGCGCGCGACGCAGCAGCATCGGTAGGCCCTCCACAACGCGTACGACCGAGTCATCCACACGCGTATGAATCGGACGGTTGTGGTGCACGAATACATCCGCGATGTCTCCGAGTTTCTGCTGGGCCTCCTCTTCGTCGATGACAATCGGCTCCTCGCTGAGATTGCCGCTGGTCATAACCAGCACAGAGCCCGCCCCGCAGCGTTCGTCGAGGATGCGAAATAAGAGGTCGTGGAGCGGCGTGTACGGAAGCATGATTCCGAGGCATGAGCTGCCCGGAGCGATGTCTTCCGCAAAGTTCGCAGACTGCTTTTTTTGAAGGAGCGTAATCGGCTTCTCGGCGCCGGTGAGAACAGCCAGTTCCTGCGGGGAGACCACGCAGAGGTCCTCGGCAACAGAGACGTCGCCCACCATCACGGCAAATGCCTTCTCGCTGCGGTTCTTGCGACGACGAAGCTCGCGCACGGCGTCTGCATTGCGGGCATCGCAGGCTATCTGGTAGCCGCCGATTCCCTTCCAGGCGACGATGCCGCCCTCACGCAGGGTGTCCACAGCGGACTCGAGTATCTGCCGCGTGGTCTGCAGCGGCGAGCGCTGACCAAGGTTGTCCGTAAGCCAAAGATGCGGGCCGCAGACGGGACAGGCGTTGGGTTGGGCATGAAATCGCCGATTATACGGATCTTCGTATTCTCCGCGGCACTCGGCACACAGGGCGAAGCCGGCCATGGTGGTCTGGGCGCGATCGTAGGGCACATCCAGGATGATGCTGTAGCGCGGGCCGCAGTGGGTGCAGTTGGTGAAGGCATATTCGTAGCGGCGGTCGGACGGATCGCGAGTCTCGGCCAAGCAGGCGTCGCAGACGGCTATGTCCGGAGGCACCGGAGAAAAGATGAACTCCCCGGCATGGCTGGCGCGGATCTGAAACCGCTGCTCGCCCGTGGGGACGAGCTCATTCTGAATCTGCTCCGTTATGCGCAGCAGCGGAGGAGCGTCACGAGGAAGCGCATCGAGAAACTGTTCGACGGCGGAGAACGGGCCTTCGACTTCGATGACCACACCTTCGCCGGTATTGAGGACAAAGCCACCCAACGAGAAGCGACTGGCCAACTGGTAGACGTAGGGGCGAAAGCCCACGCCCTGCACAACTCCCCGGACCAGCAGATGGATGCGCCGCAGCGGATGTTTGCCGGGCTCGGAGTTGAGGGCAGATTGGGGCATGGAAGGGCCGCGTCGCCGTTGCTATGGAACGATGACGCTGAGACATGTCGCCGTCGCCATCCCGAGAGGCCGAATACGTCACAGGGCCCTGCTCTGAACCACCCGATAGGCGTGCCGGCAATTTAAGGCTACGCCATAAGGAAGAAATTCAGGGGCAGATGTCCACAAGGCGGATTGGGAGCCAGGCCCGATTCTGCCTCCTGGAGGAACCGGCCACCAGGGGATCAAGAGAGATTCCGTCCCTGTGGATAAGTCCTTGTAGACCAATCAGTTTGAACTGAAGTGAGACGATTTGCAGCAGGCGCGTTCTCGAGTGACAGCAGGCGGAGAATTGCGTCATCATTTCACCGAAAAAAAGCTTGACAATCTCAGCGCAGCGCGTGTATTTGTTTCCACCGTAGAAATGACCAGCTAAATCGTTTCACTGAATGGGAGATGTGGGCTACCCGGTTCCCGGGTTACGGTCTGCACCTGCGTTCAGGGGCCAGCGTTCGGATTCAAGACAATCGTTTTGGTATCGCTTCATTTTTTACGGAGGAATACATGATCGCAAGAAGAATCGTGGCAAAGAGAGTTCGTTGCTGCCTGCTGCTCATCGTTGCAGTGGTTGGATTGATGGCTCTGCCCAGCCTTCACGCGCAGACGACCGCGGCGCTGAGCGGCAGAGTCGTTGACACGTCCCAGGCCGAAGTGGTCGGGGCGAAGGTAACGGTCATCAACCAGGACACCAACGACAAGCTCGATACGGTCACCGCGAAGGACGGAACCTACTCCTTCCCTGTGCTGTTGCCGGGTACCTACACGGTTCTTGTTGAAGCCAAGGGATTCAAGGCCTCCAAGCAGGAGGGTCTTGTGGTCTACTCCGGCGCGCGCGATACGGTGCCGGACAGCGTACTCTCGGTCGGCAGCGTAGCGGAGACCGTCACGGTCGAGACCAACAGCCAGATTTTGCTGACGGACAATGGCTCCCTGGGTTCGACGCTCGACTCGAAGGACATCGAGCAGCTTGCGCTGGTAACGCGTAACGCGGATGAGCTGCTGAAGATTCTTCCGGGCGCGACCATCGTCCCCGGCACTGGAAACGGCCCACTGGGCGAGACCGGCCTCGATGTGGAGACCAGCCCTGCGGCGACCGGCGTCAACTACAACGGCGAGGCTCACAACGGCGGTACATCGGAGCTGTACGACGGTGTCGACATCGGTGATCCGGGTTGCTGGTGCAATACGCTGGAAGTCGTCGACGCCGACCACGTGCAGGAGGTCACCGTCCTGACCTCGAGTTATGGCGCCGACGTGGCCCATGGGCCGGTGATCATCAACAACATCAGCAAGTCCGGTTCAGACAAGTACCACGGCGAGGGTTACTTCTTCGTCCGGAACGACGTGCTGAACACCAACGATTGGCAGAGCAACCACAACAACACACCCAAAGGAAAGGCGCACTACTACTACCCCGGCGGCAACATCGGCGGTCCGGTGCCCTTTACCAAGAAGAAACTTCAGTTCTGGTTCGGCTATGAGAAGTTCCTGCAGAACACCGGGAACGCATCTACGCTCACGTCCTATATCCCCTCAGCGGACATGCTGGGCGGCAACTTTACGGCTACGGCTGCCAATGCTGCCCTTTGCGGCAACACCGGCATTTCATCGACGGTCAAAAATACCTACTGCAATGATTTGACGGGTACGGTACTTCCTGACGGCAGCATTATCGGCGTCACTCCGGGACGTCCTGCCGGGATGATACCGGCGATGTACCTGAATACGGCAGCCGCAAAGGATGGTCTGGCACTGACCAAGATCTGGCCGGCAGCGAATGTGACGCCCAACGCGTCCAATAGCTACCAGAACTTCTACCTGCCGGTTCCGGGTATTCATGATGGATACATCTACCGTGCGCGCGTGGACTACAACTTCTCCGACCGCACCAAGTTCTATGCTTCCTTCCAGGACGGCACCGACTCCCAGCCCGCATCTGGAGCCGGAGCGCACCTCTACTGGACTCCCGGTAACTCCATTCCCTTCCCGGGTGGAGCGCTGGTCGGATCGAACGTAGCCAAGGCACTGGCCGGCCACCTGCTGCACACCTTCAGCAATACGCTGACCAACGAGGCTATCGCAACGCTGTCGGATGTGCACAACGACGCCGCCGGCGCCCCGAATGTCAGCGCCGTCTACAAGACGACCAACGGCTATGCTGGCAGTGCGGTCTTCAACAACGGCGATCCCTGGATTCCTTCCTACGGCTCCCCGAACAACCAGACCTATCCCGACTTCAGCCAGGGAGATCAGTTCACCAATGGCGGTTACCAACTGGTGAAGCCGACAACCTCACTGGAAGACAACCTGGTCAAGGTCTGGGGAGCGCACACCCTGAAGACGGGCGTGTTCTACGAGATGACTGACAACTTCCAGGACGGCTTCGGAAACCCGAACGGCACATTGAGCTTCAGCGCCGGCGGTGGTGTGAACAATAACGCCGTGAGCGGGTCGCCCATGGGCTCACCCAACAATCCGCTGGCCAATATGCTGCTGGGCAACGCTGTCGGATTCTCGCAGACCAGCTCGAACCCGCCGCAGGACCTTGCCGAGAAGATCATCTCGTTCTATGCGGACGATTCCTGGAAGGCTACAAAGCGCCTTAGCGTGGAGTATGGTGTCCGGTTCGATCACATCGGCCGCTGGTATGATCGCGGCCCTGCGGGCGTCCCAGTCTTCGTGCCTGCGCGGGTGGCGAGCGACTTCGCTGCCGGCGTCGTCAACCCCGGTCTCCAGTACCACGGGATCAATCCTGGTATTCCTAAGAGCGGGCTCAACAGCACCTTCCTTCTGCTGTCACCGCGCTTCGGCGTCTCGTACGATGTCTTTGGCACCGGCAAGACCCTGGTGCGCGGAGGTATCGGAATCTATCGCTGGGGTGATAGCTGGAATGACATCCAGGGCGGTGTTTCCGTCGCTCAGGGCGTACAGACGTTCAACCTTCCGGGATCGACCAGTGTGACCCTGGATCAGATTGGTACCACGTATGCGCCGAAGACTGCCGGCAGCTCCGGTTCCATCCAAAATGCGATGGATGCGAATGACAATGGGAACCCAACCTCGTACAACTACAACCTGACCATCACGCAGCGTCTTCCCTGGAACATGCTGGTGGAGGCTTCGTACGTCGGCAACCAGTCCCAGGACGCACTGCTCGGAGGCGGCAATGGCGTCGCGCTGGGCAGCGGCAACGGCATCATCAACGTCAACAAGACGCCGCTGGGCGCCTTCTTCAAGCCCGACCCGGTCACCGGTATTACGGCTCCGAATCCGGAGAACGTGACCCGCGACCTGAACAACAATCCTCTGCCCAACAAGCCCGCGGACTACCATCCGTACGGCTATGCCTATGGCACCAACACCGTTGGTGTGATGGAGCATCTCGGCTACTCTAACTACAACGCTTTTCAGATTAGCCTTGTAAAGCGCTCGTCCCATCTGAACTTCAACCTGAACTACACCCGCTCTAAGACGCTGGCTACCACCCTCAGTGAGAATCCCTTCTCTCTGCGGGGCGACTACGGCGTGGATAACGATGACCGTCCCTACGTGCTCAACACCTCTTTCGCCTATGACGATCATCAGGTGTATCACGGGGACAGCCGCCTGATATCGGGTGCGGTCAACAACTGGGAGGTTTCCGCTATCACCACCTTCCAGTCGGGCGCCAACCTGCAGGCGATCAGCAGCCAGAACTTCTCGCTGAACACCGGCTATGTCAACGTTCCGGCAGGTCTTACGGGCGTGGGTACGGGCCTTGGCGCGAACACCTGGTATGGGACGGATGCTGGAGTCTCCATCCAGCCCACCCTGACGTGCAGCCCAACGTCCGGTCGGGGACCCAATCAGTACCTGACCGACAAGTGCTTCGCGCTTCCCGCATTCGGAGCGTATGGTCCTCGCAATTATCCTTACATCAAGGGACCCGCGTACTTTGATTCAGACCTGGCGCTGGCGAAGAAGTTCCACATCACGGAGAATCACACCGTCGAGTTCCGTGCGTCGGCTTTCAACTGGCTGAATCATCCTCAGAATGACTTCTCAGGAAACCAGCTGAAGCTGATCTTCAACACCGACTACACTTCCAAGACTTCGACACTATCCACGCAGACAGTGCCCAACTTTGGAACAACCGTACAAAAGGCTGGAGGAGATTCACGGCGGCTGGTTGAGCTCTCTGTGAAGTACGCCTTCTAGTCCTTTACCTTTCTCCACCCAAATGGCGGAGGGCTTCGGCCCTTCGCCATTTTCTTCAGCACGTTGACTTGATATGAATCGGTTCAGTACATTTTGCTTCACGCTCTACGCGAAGATCCTTTTGTGACCAGATTCCACAGATTGAACAGATTGAAGGCCACGTATTATGCATCGCGCTCGTAAGGTTATTTTGCTCCTCTCCGTTGCGGCCTTTGAACTTGCGCTGACGGGCTTGTCGTACGGGCAGACGCCCGTTGTCGCCGGCGGAACCGATAGCGGGATGCAGACCGTCCCGCAGGGGGGATCGGCGACTGGGGGCGAGTTCGCGCCGGTGCTGGACTCGGAGAAGCGCCCCATTACAGCCGGTGGATTCGTGAAGACGGGGCCCATCGTCTTCCAAGACATCTCCGAGAAGGCCGGTGTGACCTCGTGGCACCACTCCATGGGGACTTTAGAGAAGAAGTTCATCATTGAAGAGATTGGCTCCGGCGTGGCGTTGCTGGACTATGACAATGACGGCTGGCTGGACATCTACATGGTGAACGGCTCCACTTATGACGCGATGAGCGGCAAGGTCACCCCGCCACATGCTGCCCTGTTCCACAACAATCATGACGGCACCTTTACTGATGTCTCCGCGCAGGCAGGCGTGCAGAACGACCGGTGGGGATTCGGCGTTGCGGTCGGCGACTACGACAACGACGGCTGGCCGGATATTTACGTCTCCAACTTTGGCAAGAACCGGCTGTATCACAACAACCACGACGGCACCTTTACCGACGTTGCGGAGAAGGCGGGCGTGACGCTGGGCAACTGGTCCACCGGCGCCAGCTTCGGCGACTACGACGGCGATGGCCGGCTCGACCTGTTTGTCCCCGGCTATGTTCACTATGATCTTGCGAATCCGCCGCGCTCCGGATCGGATGCCTCGGTTCTCGCCTTCTGCCAGTATCGCGGAGTGACCGTGAGTTGCGGCCCGCGCGGACTGGATGGCGAACCTGACCACCTGTTCCACAACAACGGCGACGGGACCTTCACGGATGTCAGTGAAAAAGCCGGTGTCAGCGACCCGCACCACTTTTACGGCTTCAGTTCCACCTTCGTCGATGTCAACGACGATGGCAAGGTCGATCTGCTGGTCGCAAATGACTCATCTTCCAACTATCTATATATCAACAAGGGCGATGGAACCTTTGAAGACGACAGCTATGATTCCGGATTCGCGCTGAATCAATCCGGACGCGAGACGGCCTCCATGGGGTTGGCCGTGGGCGACTACAAGAACACCGGCAAAGTCGACCTCTACACAACGACATTTTCTGACGACTACAACACGCTCTTTGAGAACAAAGGAGAGGGCAACTTCTCCGAGATCACGTCTCATGCGGGCATTGCCGAGGTGACCTATCCCTTCCTGGGATGGGGGGCGGGGTTTATCGACTACGACAACGATGGATGGAAAGACATCTTCGTCGCCAATGGCCACATCTTTCCACAGACGGCGCAGCATAACTGGGGTACCACCTATGCCGAACGCCCGCTGCTCTTTCACAATCTTGACCACGGGCAAAAGTTTGAGCTGGTTCCCGCAGTGGAGGGCACAGGGCTCGCGGATGTCATTCCCAGCCGTGGCGCGGCCTTTGGGGATCTCTTCAACGATGGAAAGATCGATGTGGTGATCAACTGCATCGATCACACTCCGGTGATCCTTCGCAATGTAAACGCTGACCACAACCACTGGGTTGGATTGAAGCTGGTGGGCGGCCCCAAGAGTCCGCGAGACGCGATCGGCGCGACCGTTTATCTAACGGCCGGCGGGATGCGTCAGCGCGGCGATGTGATGAGCGGGGGCAGCTATGAATCGTCCAGCGATCAGCGACTTCACTTCGGCCTAGGCCAGTCTACAAAGGTCGACACGGTGGAGATCCACTGGCCCAGCGGGCTGCATGAAGATGTCGCGTTGCCTTCGGTCGATCGGTACTTTGTGATCGAAGAAGGTAAGGGAGTGGTACCCAGCGTCTATGATTCGCCCAACGCCGGCGTCAAAACGCAATCAGGGAAGCCCCATGCTCACTAGATGGACGGCGCGTTCTTTTCCATGGCTCACGTTCGTCGCAGTCCTTCTCGCGGCGTTCACGATAGGCAGTGTTTTTGTGCCGCGTGTCCACGTGATGGCGCAATCCAGCCAGACCCCGGCCTACGACAACACGGCCGATCAGCGGACTCCGGACCAGAAGATGGCAGACCAGGAGAGCGACCGCAGCGCCTACAACGCCAAAGTCAGCCCGCACTACAACTATGCCTTCGGCAAAGACAATATCTCCACGCCGGGCAATGCTGCTGTCGAAGGCCCGGGATTCGTGCAGCCGGGCGCCTTCCCGACCGCGGAGTACTGCGGTCACTGCCATCAGGAGGCCTACCATCAGTGGCGGCAGGCGTTGCATTCAAACTCGTTTCGCACACCGTTCTATCGCACCAGCGTCAATATCCTGATCAACACCAAGGGAATCGAGTTTGCGCGGCACTGCGACAGTTGCCACAATCCGATTGCAGTGCTGGCCGGTGGATTGACGGAGGACTCGTTCGTCGACAGAAAGATGGATACGGACGGCCTGACTTGCACAACCTGTCACTCAATTCAGAAGCTGCAATCCACCGCAGGCAACGGTGGGTTTGTGATGGGAGTGCCGGCGGTCCTGGTGGATGAGAACGGCAGGCGCATTCCCGGCGAAGCTTCCTACGCAGACATCATGGCGCACCTGGACAGGCACTCGAAGGCGGTGATGCAGGACATTTATCACAAGCCTGAGTTCTGCGCTGCATGCCACAAGGCGAATCTGCCGAATCCGCTGAACGGGTACAAGTTCATCCCTGCGTTCTCCGCCTATGACGATTGGCAGAACTCCAAGTTTTCGCAGCGCAATCCGTTGACGTTTTACCAAGCGGACTTTACCACCTGCCAGGGCTGCCATATGAAGCGCGCGCCCAATGTCCTTCCCGAGCCCGGCGCCAAGAACGGAACGTTCGCCACGCATAGCTGGCCCGCTGGGAATACAGCAGTTCCCTTCTACTACGGTTTCGATGAGCAGTTGGCCAAGACCATCGCCTTCCTCAAGGCGGGCAACTATCTCAACGTCGATCTATTCGCCCTCAACAAAGTGGACGAGGGCAAGATTATCGCGCCGCTCGGATCGGAGCCATTTTCCCTGACGCCGGGCGAGACCGTCCAAACGCTGGTTGTGATTCAGAACAAGAACATCGGCCACTCGTTGATCCCCGAGGTGCGCGACCTGTACGAGGCCTGGGTGGAGTTTACGGTCAAGCAAGCAGACGGAAAAGAGATATACCACAGCGGCTTCATCAAGCCGAACGGCATGCTAGATGAGCGCGCCCACAGTTTTACCAATCGCCCGGTCAACACCAGCGGAACCTTCGTGGACAATCACAAGGTCTGGACGATCCACTCGGTTGCTTATGACAATACGGTTCCGGCTGGCCGTTCGGTGCTGGTGCGCTATCAGTTCACGATTCCCAAGGACGCCACCGGCCCATTAACTGTCACTGCGCGAGTGAACTATCGCCACCTGCGGCAGAGTTATCTGAACAATATCTTTGGGGAAGACCATCCGGCCTATCCGATTGTGGAGATCGCGGCGCGCACGCGTACGCTAAACATCGGGAAGAATCTCCCCACTCCGGCAGCCGCCGATGACAATCCAGACTGGATGCGCTGGAACAATGCGGGTATAGCTTATCTCGACCAGTTGCAGTATGTGGACTCCATCCATGCCTTTGCGCAGGTGGTCAAACTGCGGCCGGACTATGCCGATGGCTATATCAACGTCGGCATCGCCAACATCGAATGGGAGAAGTACGCTTCGGCGCGGGCAGAGATCGAGAAGGCCCTCCAACTGCACCCCAAGTATGCGAGGGCGCTCTACTACCTGGCACTCCTCGAGCGGCGCGCGGGGCACTCCGAAGCGGAGCTGGCCGATCTGACGGAGGTGGTGAACCAGTTTCCGCAATCCCGGGACGCGCGCCGAGAACTGGGTATCACCTACTATCAGCGGGACGACAACACCCATGCGCTGGAGCAGTTTGAGGCGCTGCAGAAGATCGATCCCGACGATGTCGCCGCTCACTACAATCTGTCTCTGCTCTATCGGCGCATGGGGATGATGGACAAGGCCAAGGTGCAGGCAGCGTTGTTTGCGACCAAGAAGACGGACCCGCTGGCGCCGACCTACTCGCTGGCCTTCTTACGCGATCATCCTGAGATCATTACGGAGAGCGTTCCGTGGCACGTGCATATGGACACCAGCAGCGAGGGAACAACGCCGCCGAAAGAGTCGCAACGATGAACTATGGAAAAGATTGGAGCAGACGGGCCCTATGGCTGATTCTTGTCCTCATGGGAGCTGCATTACGGGCGTTGGGGCAGGCTCCGGCAGCCTGCCCCTGGATCAATCTGGCCACGGCTTCTGGAGTGTTGGGGGGAGAGGCGAGCTTGTCCCTTGCCATGCAGTCCCCTGCGAACACAACTTGCACTTTTGAATATAAGAGTGGAGATGAGGTTCGTACGCTAAGCGTACAGGTGATCGGGATGGTAGACCCCAGTAAGGACTACGCTCCCTATAAGGCGCAGTGCGACCGCGATGCTACCCCCATGCGAGCTATTGGGAATGAAGCGCTAGTGTGCCCCGCGGCGGGTCTTGCCAGTGGACATGGGCTGCGAGTTGTCGGTCGCGTTCGAACGAATGCATTTATTCTGACTCTCAGCACCACGGCAAAATCGAGTCCCGTGATGACGCAGCAGGCCATGGAGGCGAAGCTAGGATTCGTCGCCGAGCTGGTGTCCGGAAACCTGTTTTAGTGGCCGGTTAACATTCCGGCTTCGAGTCGGATAACCATTCCCCGCCGTAGCATGGTCAGGGAAGTTTTCAGAGACGCTAGATGACTCGATCGAAGAAGCGGATGGGTGCGGCCTTAGCGACATGCTCGATGGCCTGTCTGGTCACAGCATGGGTCGGGAGCACGTCGCTCCAGGCACAGAAGCAGGCAGTTGAATCAACGACTGACGCCTCCCTGCAGGAGCAGTACGATGCCGCGCAGCGTTTGCAATCGACGCAGGACTTTGCCCAAGCGGGCTTTCAGTTCCGCCTCTTCCTGGCCGAGGCCCTCTATCGAATTGCCAATGACCGCGCTCACATCGGCGAGTACTCGCAGGCGGCCCCACTCTTTGAGCGGGCGCTCAAGCTGGCGCCGAATCATGACGCGATCCGAATCGACTATGCCGAGGCCGCGCTGGCCGCGAGAGACTACTCCGCCGCCCGGCTGAATGCAGAGAAGCAGTTGGCGCTCTATCCGGCAGATTGCAAGACCTCCGATTGTGAAGCCATGCACCGGACGCTGGGTCGCGCCCTGCTGGGGATGGGCGATGCTCAACATGCCAGGGACCAGTTCGAGGCCGCAGTCGCCATCCACGCGACCTACGGCAATGGGTATGACCTGGCCACGGCCTACCTCGCTCTGCCGGATACGAAAAATGCAGCACGCATCTTCGCGGAGATGCTGGCGGCCTTTGGCGACAGCGCGGCCATCCACATGGACTTTGGGCGGGCCTATGGGGAGGCTGACTTTCCGGAAGAGGCAATCCTTGAGTTCAAGAAGACGCTCGCGAAGAACAACACCTTTCCCGAAGCGCACTACTCACTGGGTGCGGCCTATTTGATGAGGTCCGGTGACACGGGCTTCGCGTTGGCGGAGCAGGAGTTTCACACCGAGCTCCGATTGCATCCCAACGACGCCTACAGCTACTCCCAGCTCGGATACATTGCGATGAGCCTGCATCATCTGGACGAAGCCGTGAGCGACCTGCGGCGGGCGACGGAACTGGATCCGCACAATCCGGATAACTTCCTGCTGCTTGGACAGATCTATTCCGACACCGACAGGCCGGCGGACGCCATTGCCGCTCTACGAAGCGCGATCGCGGTTACGACCGACCCCACACGAAATCACTACCAGATTCGCGGGGCGCACTACCAGCTTGGCCACCTGCTGATCCAAAGTGGAGACCTCGCCGGCGGCAGGAAGGAGATGAAGATCGCCGAGGACCTGCTTCTGCAGAACAGGATGCTGGACCAGGTCTATCTTGCGGGAAAGCCGCTCGCGGGATACCAGTTCCCCAGAGCGGCCGACGATACCTCTGCCAATCCCAAAGCTGTTGCCGTCGAGAAGGACTTTGAGAAGCGAATAGCACCTGCGATCGCCGACAGTTACAACAACCTGGGCGCATCAGCTGCCTCTGAAAAAAACTACCCCGAGGCTCTGGATGATTTTGCGCAAGCTGCGGCCTGGAATCCGGAGATGGAAGGACTCGACTACAACTGGGGGCGGGCGGCCTTCGCGGCCAAACAGTACCGACAGGCTGCTGATTTGCTGGGCCGGTATCTGCAAGCGCATCCCGACGCCTCTGGAGTTCGCGAACCCCTGGGAATGAGCCGGTTCATGATCCAGGACTACAACGGAACCGTGGATGCCCTGTCTCCCCTGGCTGAGCAGTTGGACGCGACTCCACTGATCGCCTACGCCTACGATGAGTCCCTGATCCAGACCGACTATGACAGGGGTATCGACCGTATGGTCCGCCTGGAGAAGGCGAATCCGAACATCGCCGTGCTTCATCTCGCCATCGGGAGGGCTTACGCCAGCCACGCGAGAGACGCGGATGCAGAGGTGGAGTTGCGCACGGCCCTGCGACTCAAGCCGGAGGACACAGACGCGCAGTATGTGCTGGCGACGGTTCTCTTCGCGCTCCATCGTCCTGAAGACGCCACTCCCCTGCTAGAGACTCTGACAATGGAAGCCGCACATCAGAAGGACCCTGAGTTATACCATCGAATTGGGAAACTACAGCTTGTGAATGGAGAGGTGAAATCAGCCATCGCCAGTCTTCAGGCGGCGGAGCAAATCAGCCCCAAGGATCAGGGGATTCACGATGATCTGGAAGCCGCCCTGCATCGCGATGCTCCACCGTAGCCTGTGGTTGTTCTAATGGAATTGATGTAAGCTGCTGTCCGTCACCGCAGATACGAATGCTACACGAGTCATTCTGTCGGGCGGTACTTCGCTCGCCTCACTGACTACAAGTATTATGACGTGACGAGGAATGCGTATGGATTTTGGACGCAAAGGAAAGGTCGCGCTAGTGCTTGGCGGGGCGGCGGACCTGGGCGTGCCCTCGAAAATGCCAAAGCCAAGCGTGAAGGACGCAGTGTGGAGGAAGTTGCCGCCGAAAGTCAGGCCACCATCCCGCTCGGTCGTTACGGCAGGCCCGAAGAGTACGCCGACGTTGTGACCCTTCTCGCCAGCGAGCGAGCCGCATACAACGCAGGTTCCGTAATCAGAGTCGATGGCGGGATGACCACCAGCATTTGATCCCCAGCATCCAGGAGCAAGCGACAACGAATGGCATTCGATAAGAAGACGATCATGGCACTCGAAGGTGTAACGACCGCAACTCTGACCACAGTGTTGCTCAAAAAGGGGTTGCGCAATGTCTGGTTGCGCGGCGCCAGGCCTCTGCGTCCCGGACAGCCTCGCATCGCCGGCCCGGCATTCACGCTGCGCTTCGTTCCCTGGCGCGAGGACCTCGCCACTCCGGAGTCCTGGGCTTCGCCCACCTCCACCCGCGCTGCGATTGAGTGCATGCCCGCCGGCTGCGTCGCGGTGGTCGATGCCATGGGCGTAACCGACGCCGGCATCTTCGGCGATATTCTCTGCGAACGTATCCGTGTCCGCGAGGTGGCCGGCCTGATCACGGATGGAGTCATCCGCGACCTCGCCGGCGTCCTGCGCACAAACCTTCCTGTGTGGTGCGAGGGTACCGCGGCGCCCTCTTCGGTCACGGGCCTGACCTTCGTCGGCTGGCAAGTGCCCATCGCCTGCGGTGGAGTTGCCGTGTTCCCCGACGACATCCTCGTCGCCGACGACGACGGTGCAGTCGTCATCCCGGCTGCGCTGCTCGACGAAGTCGTCGAGGCCGCGGTGGAGCAGGAGAAGCTCGAAGCCTGGATCATTGACGAGGTCCGCTCCGGATTGCAGCTGCCGGGCCTCTACCCGCCGAACGCCGAGACCAAAGCGCGGTACGCTGCCTTCTGCGCCGCTCAAAGCGCCACCCGCAGCAGAGCGGTAGAGTAGTCCGGCACACATCGGAGTTGAAGCAATGTCGTCAGCAGCCTACATCGCGCCGAACACAACCTCCGATTGCACGGGAGACTCGCTCTACCGCAAGATTGCCTGGCGCCTCATGCCGATCCTCGTGATCGGCTACATCATCGCTTACATCGACCGCGTCAACGTGAGCTTTGCCAAACTACAGATGCTTGGCGATCTCAAGTTCAGCGATAGCGTCTACGGAGTCGGAGCGGGCATCTTCTTCCTCGGCTACTTCGCCTTCGAGATTCCCAGCAATATCATTCTGCACAAGGTGGGTGCGCGCATCTGGATCTGTCGCGTGATCGTAACGTGGGGGATCGTCTCCGCGCTCACTGCGCTGGTGCATACTCCATTCCAGTTTTATGCCGCGCGCCTGCTGCTTGGCGTCGCAGAGGCCGGATTTTTCCCGGGCATGATCCTCTACCTCACCTACTGGTTCCCTGCTCATCGCCGCGCTGCTATGGTGGCGCTGCTGATGGCCGGCAACCCAGTCTCCGGGATCATCTCCGGACCGCTATCGGGCTTTATCCTGCACCACTTCGCGAGCAGCAACGGCATCGCCGGATGGCAATGGCTCTTCATCCTCGAGGCTATTCCTGCCATCCTCTTCGGCGCCGTTATCTTCTTCTTTCTCGATAACCGGGTTGCCGACGCGAAGTGGCTCTCCGAGAGAGAGCGAACAACTGTTGCCGTGGAGATTAACGCCGAAGCCACAACCAAGTCCCATGTATCCATCGCGTCTGTTTTTACAAGTCCCAAAGTCTGGCTGCTATGTGCCATCTTCTTCGGCATCGAGATGGGCTCCTACGCGGTCAGCTTCTGGCAACCGACTATCATCCGCCAGACCGGCGTGAAGGATGCCTTCACCATCGGCCTGCTCAGCACAATTCCGTACGCCGCCGCGCTGGTCGCGTTGGTACTGACCGGGCTGCACTCAGACCGCACGCGCGAACGCCGCTGGCACGCCATCTTTCCCTGTCTTGCCGCAGCAGCCGGTTTCGTGTTGTGTACGCAGGCTGGAAGCAATACCGCGCTCTCGATGTTCGGCCTGGTGCTGGCCGCGGCAGGCGTGATCACGGCCCTGGCGATGTTCTGGGCGCTGCCCACGTCCATCCTTGGCGGCAATGCCGCTGCCGCCGGTATCGCGTTCGTCAACTGCACGGGAAATCTCGGCGGCTTCTTCAGTCCCACCGCTATCGGCTTCCTCAGGACGCGTACCGGGACACTCAACTCCGGCCTGTACCTCATCGCCGCGTGCATGATCGCCTCCTCGATCCTGATCTTCAGGGTGGCTCCAGCGCGGTCCGTCAGCCTGAAGCCGCAGGAGGAACCCGCATGAGCACAGGCTTACGCAAGGGGCTCACCAGCTACGGCGATGCCGGCTTCTCGCTGTTTCTCCGCAAAGCGTTCATCAAGGCGATGGGCTACTCCGACGACGCGCTGGAGCGCCCCATCGTCGGCATCACCAACACCTTCAGCGATTACAACCCATGCCACGGCAACGTCCCCGATCTCATCGAGAGCGTCAAGCGCGGCGTCATGCTCGCGGGGGGTCTGCCCATGGTGTTTCCGACGATCTCCATCGGCGAGAGCTTCGCGCATCCCACCTCCATGTTCCTGCGCAATCTGATGGCGATGGACACCGAGGAGATGATCAAGGCGCAGCCCATGGACTCCGTCGTGCTGATCGGTGGATGCGATAAGACACTTCCCGCACAGGTGATGGCCGCTGCGAGCGCCGATCTACCCGCAGTGGTTCTCCAGACCGGCCCGATGGTCGTCGGCAACCATAATGGCGAAGTCCTGGGAGCCTGCACTGACTGCCGCCGGTTTTGGGCGCAACATCGCGCCGGCCATATCGACCTCGTCGAGATCGAGACCATCAGCGGCCGGCTCTGCCCGTCGGTCGGCACCTGCTCGGTGATGGGCACGGCCAGCACCATGGCCTGTATCGTGGAAGCGCTTGGCCTCGCGTTGCCTGGCAGCGCGACCGCCCCAGCCCCGCTCGCTGACCGTCGCCGCATCGCTGAAGCCAGCGGCAAGCGCGCCACGGAGATCGCCATCGCCGGCAAGCCGAAGCCCAGCGAGCTGATTACGCCAGCCTCCGTCCGCAACGCCATGATCGTCCTGCAGGCGATCGGCGGCTCCACCAATGGCCTGATTCACCTCATCTCCATCGCGGGACGCG
>Ga0302278_10001876_pt1 | contig 25142 bp, 14 predicted proteins | sample III_Bog_N3_2_FD_194543 | JGI IMG/M metagenome (GOLD analysis project Ga0302278, IMG submission 194543) | Peat permafrost microbial communities from Stordalen Mire near Abisko, Sweden - III_Bog_N3_2 | ecosystem: Environmental > Terrestrial > Soil > Wetlands > Peat | place: Sweden: Abisko... | reverse complement strand
TCCGCGATGGGTAACGAAGACGGCGCACCAAGATTGATCGCAACGCGACAGGTTGGCGCATTTGAAAACCAGGCTTGCACTGTGCGCGATTCTGCGGCACGTGCCGCAATCCTAAGAAAGCTGACAAGGTATTCGCACATGATGAAGAAACACGTTGCCGCTCTGTTCTGTCTTGTGTTGTCCGGGTTTGTTCCGGCTCTCGCGCAGCAGCCGACGTATCCCTTCAACGATCCGTCGCTGCCGATGGAGAAGCGGATCGATAACCTGCTTTCGCTGATGACGGCGGACGAAAAAGTGGCTTGCCTGGGTACGCAGACAGGCGTTCCGCGGCTGGGCGTGAAGAACTTTGGCTCGTCCGAGGGCATCCACGGCGTGGTGCAGCGCGAGGCACGATTTGGACGCCAGCCGATTACGACGACGCAGTTTCCGCAGCCCCCGGGCATGGGTGAGTCGTGGGATCCCGCGGCGGTTCGCCAGGCCGCGGGCGTCGAGGGCTATGAAGCTCGTTACATTACGCAGACGGAAAAGTACAACCGCCAGATCCTCATGCTGTGGGGACCACAGTCGGATCTCGCGCGCGATCCGCGCTGGGGCCGTAGCGAAGAGGTGTATGGCGAAGACCCGTTCTTCAACGACACCATGGCTGTCGCGTTCATCAAGGGGCTGCAGGGCGACGACCCGAAGTATTGGCAATCGGCCGCGCTGCTCAAGCATTTCCTGGCCAACAGCAATGAGGATCATCGCAACAGCTCAACTTCCAATTTCGATGAGCGCCTGTTCTGGGAATACTATTCCGTTCCTTTCCGCATGGGCTTTACCGAGGGCGGCGCGAAGGCTGTGATGGCATCCTACAATGCGTGGAACGGCACGACGATGGTGATCAATCCCATTCTCAAAAGCATTGTTCGCGAGAAATGGGGAGTCGATATTATTTCGAGCGACGGCGGCGCGGTAAAACTGCTCGTCGATCCGCGGCATCTTTTCCCTGACCAGAAAGCTGCTGTGGTCGCGTGCCTAAAGGCCGGCGTGAATCAGTTCCTCGATAGATATGCGGATGAGACGAAGGCTGCGCTGAAGGACGGCTCCATTACCGAAGCGGAGATCGATCAACTGCTTCGGCCCAAGTTCCGCGTTACGATTCGTCTCGGATTGTTCGATCCGCCGGAGATGGTTCCCTACTCGACGATCAAGGACTCTCCGGAACCGTGGAATAGCGACAAGGACAAGGAAGTCTCCAAGAAGATTGCGCTTGAGTCGGTTGTGCTGCTGAAAAACGAAAAGGAATTTCTGCCGCTCAAGAAGGATGGCATCAAATCAATCGCTGTGATTGGGCCGCTCGCAGACACCATTGCGTGGGACTGGTACGGCGGCACGCCGCCCTACAAGGTGACGCCGCTCGATGGCATCAAGGCGGCAGTGGGTCCGAATGTGAAGGTGAACTATGCAGCGGACGAGATAGGCAATGCGGCAATCACAGCGGCCAAAGCCTCGGACGTTGCTGTGGTTGTGATCGGGAACTCGCCCACCTGCGGCCCCGACATGGCGCACGATTGGTACAACACCTACGAGGGCGGCGGCTACACGCTGCCCTGCACTAATCCCAGCGACGGACGCGAGGGACGCGATCGCGAAAGCATCACCACTCCTGAAGAGCAGTTGGTGAAGCAGGTATACGAAGTCAACAAGAAGACCGTGGTGATCCTGGTGTCGAGCTTTCCGCTGGCCATCAACTGGACGCAGGAAAACATTCCCGCGATCCTGCACATTGCCCACTCTTCACAGGACGAAGGCACGGCGCTGGCGCAAGCTTTGTTCGGCGACTACAACCCCGGCGGCCATCTGGTGGAAACCTGGCCTAAGTCGCTCGACCAACTGCCGCCGATGATGGACTACAACATCCGCGACGGCAAAACCTACATGTACTTCAAGGGCGAGCCGTTGTATCCGTTCGGCTTTGGTCTGAGCTACACGACCTTCAAATATTCCAACCTGAAAACGAGCGCTCCGCAGATTGCAAAGGACGGCGCCATAACGGTGAGCGTCGACGTGACGAACACCGGCAGTCGAGCCGGCGACGCGGTGGTCCAGCTTTACGTGAAGTACCTGCAATCCAAAGTTGCGCGTCCGCGCGAAGAGCTAAAGGGCTTTCAACGTGTGACCGTTCAGCCCAACGAGACGAAGACGGTGCTGATCCCATTGAAGGCTTCCGCACTCGCCTATTGGGATGAAAAGCTGCATGACTTCCGCGTTGAGGCTGAGCCGGTCAAAGTGATGGTTGGTAACTCCTCGGCAGACATCCCGTTGAGCTCGACCGTGCGTGTTCAGTAAAACCTGATCGCAGCAACGGGAACGCGGCTGCAAATTGTGAGCCGTTCTCCGAAAGATGAACTGATAAGGAACGGGGTGAATCTCATCTCGCTGTTCTTTTGCGCTGGTTCGGAATCTCTCCGTGCCGCAACGCAGCTAAATTCTTCCAAAATCATGTCTCTATCTGCATCGGAGAAGAGAGGACTTAGCTCTTGCGGGAGAGCCGACCTGATATGAGAATTACGAAGCATCGGTTTTGGTTTTGCCTGCCTCTGGTTTCGCTTTAGGTGCCGTTAAAGTTTGGTTACACAATGCACCATTTCATGAACCGAAACGGTGCTATTATTGGTGCATGGGGTGAGTATGAGAGCGAGTATAACAATTGACGATGACTTGTTAGCCACCGCCCATGAGTATTCAGGAGTGACGGAGAGAGCGGAACTGATTCGTGAAGCGTTGAAATCACTGATTGCGCGAGAGGCAGGGCGCAGACTGCTGGCGCTGGCCGGAACTGCTCCGGATATTGAAAGTGTTCGCCGGCTGCGCGTGGTTGAACAGTGATCCTGGCAGACACGTCAATCTGGATTGAGATGTTCCGCAGGGGCGGATTCAAAACTGAGCTGAATACTCTCATAGCGAACGATCAGCTCTGCACCCATCCTTATGTGGTCGCCGAATTAGCCTGTGGCTACCTGCCTGACCGGCAAAAAACCCTGACTTTCTTCGATAATCTCATCGCCTTGCGCGCTGTTTACTTGGCTGATGTGCGCGTCATGATCGAGGCGCGCAGCTTGGCTTTCAAGGGTATAGGGGTAACCGATGCTCATTTGATAGCCTCGTGTCTGGCGACGTCGGGCACTCAAATATGGACCATCGACGCTGCGCTCGGGAGAGTCGCAGAATCTCTCGGAATCCGCACATCAACCCCATAACCGGGCCAAAGTGTAGTGGTTTCGTCGCAGAGTATGGCCAGTCTTTTCGTCCAGTCTAGCCACTCCTGGTGATAACTCACGAGCGAACCTTCCACTTTGTAGACAATGCCGTCAGTTTCTCATCGAGCGTTGCCTCTGGCTTTGGTGCGGGCTTCGCGATGGACTTCGGCGCGGGCGCCGTCAGCGCCTTGATGGAAAGCGCAATGCGCTTTGCCTTCGTATCCACGCTCAATACCTTTACCTTGACGACCTGGCCGGTCTTGACTGCCTCGGATGGGTCTTTGATATAGCGGTTCGATAGCTCGCTGATATGCACCAGTCCGTCCTGGTGCACGCCGATATCCACGAATGCTCCAAACTTCGTCACATTCGTCACCACACCTTCCAGAATCATTCCTGCCGCAACATCGCTGATCCCGCGCACATCGTCGTGGAAACTGGGCGCGACAAACGTATCGCGGGGATCGCGGCCCGGCTTGCGCAACTCGGTCAAAATGTCGTCAACGGTGTAGGTTCCTGCCGAAAGCTGCTTGCGATCCACCTTCTCCAACAGCTTTGGCTGCTCAATCACTTCCCGGACTGTGACCTTCAGCGACAGAGCGATCTGTTCCACGACCGGGTACGACTCAGGATGCACCGCCGTCCTATCCAGCGGATTGTCGCCGTTGCGAATGCGCAGAAACCCCGCCGCCTGCTCGAAAGTCTTGGGGCCGATGCCCGGAACCTCCAACACCTGCGTGCGCGAGCGAAAGCTGCCCTTCTCGTTGCGATAACTCACAATGTTCAGCGCCGTTCGCTCGCTGATGCCGGCCACGTGACGCAGCAGCGTCCACGAAGAAGTATTCAAATCCACGCCCACGCGGTTCACACAGCTTTCAATCGTTTTTTCAAGAGACTCAGCCAACTGGCGCTGATCCACATCGTGCTGGTACTGGCCCACGCCGATCGATTTGGGATCGACCTTGACCAGTTCGGAGAGTGGATCCTGGAGCCGGCGCGCGATGGAGATGGCTCCGCGCACGGTCAGGTCAAGATCGGGGAACTCCTGCCGGGCAACATCCGATGCGGAATAGACGCTGGCGCCGGACTCGCTGACCGTAACCGAAAAGATGCCCTGGATACCTTTGTCCTTCAAGAAGCCACGCACAAAAGCGTCCGTCTCGCGCGAAGCGGTGCCGTTGCCGATCGCGATGGCGCGGACGTGATGACGGCTCAACAGCGCCTCGAGCTTGGGTGTGGCTTCGTCATTGCCGTGCTTCGAGGTGTGCAGGTAGAGCACGTCGTGCGCCAGCAGCTTTCCGGTTTCATCCACCACGGCGACCTTGCAGCCGGTACGCAGGCCGGGATCGATGCCCAGCACGGAGATGGGACCGGCGGGCGGAGCCAGCAGCAGGTTATACAAGTTGTCGCGGAAAACGTGGATGGCCTCGGTGTCGGAGCGCCGTTTCAGTTCCAGGCGAATCTCGCCCTGAATGGATGAATTCAGCAGACGCTTCCATGCATCTTCAATCGCCAGTTCAAGCTGCGGGGTCCAATCGCCGTGCTGCCGCAGCACATGCCGTCGCATGATCCCGATGGCGCGCTCCGGCTCGATCTCAATGAGGAAGTAGAGCACGTTCTCCCCTTCGCCGCGGCGGATGGCCAGCATGCGGTGGGAAGGAATGGTCTTCACTGGTTCCTTGTACTCGTAGTACATCTTGAACTTTTCCTGCTCGTCCACCGCATCGGTCGCCTTGCGGCTCACGACGATTCCTTCGTCGAAGACAAGCTGTCGCAGCGTCTTACGCAGCGCCGCGTCTTCGCTCATCCACTCGGCAACAATGTGCCGTGCGCCTTCCAGCGCTTCATCCACCGTGGCCACACCCAGCTCGGGGTTCAGAAACGTCGCAGCAAAACTAGTCAGCGGCTCGGCGCCCGGCTGCTGTGCCCAGAGATACGTGGCCAGCGGCTCCAGGCCCTTCTCGCGCGCGATCGTCGCCTTCGTCCGGCGCTTGGGACGATAAGGCAGATAGAGGTCTTCGAGTTCGTTCCGGTCGAGCGTGGCTTCAATGCGGGCCTTGAGCTCGTCAGTCAGCTTGCCCTGCTCGGCGATCGAGGCCAGTATGGTCTCCCGCCGATCCGCTAGATCGCGAAAGTAGGCCAGCTTTTCTTCGATGGCGCGTATTTGCACCTCGTCCAGGTTGCCGGTGGCTTCCTTGCGATAGCGTGCGATGAAAGGCACCGTGCCGCCGTCGTCCAGCAGTTCAATCACCGCGACCAGGCCGCGCATGGGAAGGTTCAGAGTTTGTGCAATATGAAGAAGGATAGCGGGGGATAGGTTTTTCTTATCGGTCATGAGCGCCTTCTCTTATCGTAAATGCACGGGTGCGGAGAAGGCGCTTCGCGGGGTGTGCAAAATCGCGTCTCAGCTGAGAGCGGTTGGGGTTAAATTTTGGGTGACGCGACGGACGAACCAATATAATCCGGAATAAACGAGGCGAGGCCAGCCTATTTTGTGAAAGATGAGACTGCTTGTCATGGGCTTCGGCGCATGGGTGAACGAACAGAAGAAAACGCGCCTTGCGGCCATTTTTCGCATCAGAAGGTATCAGACGCAGACTTGACGAAGGCGGGGAGGCAAACATGAAAGCATTGGTGAAGGCTAAGGCGGAACGTGGCCTCTGGCTGGAAGACATTGCGGAACCCGCGATCGGCATCAACGACGTCCTGATCCGGGTGCACTACACCGGTATCTGCGGCACCGATGTGCACATCTACGAGTGGGACGATTGGGCCCAAAAGACGATTCCGATCCCCATGGCGATTGGTCATGAATTTGTGGGAGAGATTGTCGAAGTGGGGTCGAACGTCAACGACTTCCATCCCGGCGATATCGTGAGCGGCGAAGGCCACGTCGTGTGCGGCCGGTGCCGCAACTGCCTGGCCGGAAGACGCCATCTCTGCGCGTATACGCACGGTGTCGGCGTCAATCGTCCCGGCGCCTTTGCCGAGCTGATCGCATTGCCCATGACAAACATCTGGCGGCATAGCGCAGGCATCGATGAGGAAGTCGCAGCCATCTTCGATCCTTTTGGCAACGCTGTGCATACCGCCTTGTCGTTTCCTGTACTTGGCGAAGACCTGCTCATTACGGGCGCCGGCCCCATCGGAATCATGGCAATCCCGGTAGTCCGGCACGCAGGCGCGCGGCATGTTGTGGTGACCGACATGAACCCGTTCCGGCTGGATCTGGCCCGCAAGATGGGCGCAACGCTGGCCGTGAATCCGAACGAAATACCCTTGTCCGAAGTCCAGAAGCAACTCGGTATGACCGAGGGCTTCGATGTAGGTTTGGAGATGTCCGGCAACCCGCAGGCGCTGCGCGACATGATTGCCAACATGAGCCACGGTGGCAAAATTGCGATCCTCGGCATCCCGGCAAAAGAGATGCAAATGAATTGGCGGCAGGTCGTCTTCAACATGCTCACCATCAAGGGTATCTACGGACGCGAGATGTATGAGACCTGGTACAAAATGAGCGTGATGCTGGAATCGGGTGTGGACATCTCGCCCGTCATCACCCACCGCTTCCCGTACTACGATTTTGAGAAAGGTTTCGATGCGATGATCTCCGGGCAAACAGGGAAAGTGATCCTCAATTGGCGGGACATACGCTGAAATGACAGAGCGCTAGAAGCATTCAACAGAGGAAAGGCTCGACATGTACGGCAAGGCTCAACATTATTTCGAGGAAAAGATCGCCGAGATCCAGAACGCGGGCCTGTATAAACGGGAGCGCGTCATTGCCGGACCGCAGCAGGCAAAGATTTCCGTCGCCAATGGCGCGTCCGTACTGAACCTTTGCGCAAACAACTACCTGGGCCTGGCGAATCATCCGGCGGTGGTGCGGGCCGCGCAGCAAGCATTGGAAGACTGGGGCTATGGCCTCGCCAGCGTGCGATTCATCTGCGGGACGCAGTCGATCCACAAGCAGCTTGAAGAAAAAATCAGCAAATTTCTCGGCACGGAAGACACCATCCTTTACAGCTCCTGTTTCGATGCCAACGGCGGTCTGTTTGAAACGTTGCTGGATGCGGAAGACGCGATCATCTCCGACGAGCTGAACCATGCCAGCATCATCGACGGGGTCCGGCTGTCGAAAGCTCAAAGATTCCGCTACCGGAACGGCGACATGGGCGATCTCGAAGAGAAGCTCGTGGAATCTCAATCGGCGCGGCACCGCCTCATCGCAACCGATGGCGTTTTCTCGATGGACGGCTACTTCGCCAAGCTGGATCGGATATGCGACCTGGCCGACAAGTACGATGCCATGGTCATGGTGGACGACTCCCACGCAGTCGGTTTCATCGGAGAACACGGTCGCGGCACACCTGAGCTTTGCGGCGTGGAAGGCCGCGTGGATATCATTACGGGCACTCTGGGCAAGGCGCTGGGTGGAGCAAGTGGAGGATATACCAGCGCGCGCAAGGAAATCGTCGAATTGCTCCGCCAGCGCTCCCGTCCCTACCTCTTTTCGAACTCGGTCGCACCCCCGATTGTTGCCGCGTCTCTCAAAGTCCTCGATTTGCTGGCCGAATCGGCGGACCTGCGTCAGCGCCTCCGCGAGAACACAAGCTTCTTCCGCGAGCAAATCGCCAGGAATGGCTTCAGCATACTTCCGGGCGAGCATCCCATCGTCGCCATCATGTTCGGCGACGCGGTGGTTGCATCGCGCATGGCCGAGCTGCTGTTGGCCAAAGGAGTGTACGTTGTCGCATTCTCCTACCCCGTGGTGCCACGAGGCAAAGCGCGCATCCGCACGCAGATTTCCGCCGCCCACACCCGTGCGGATCTGGAATTCGCGCTAGCCATGTTTATTGAAGCGAAATCCGAGTTAAACGATGCTCTTCATGAAGCTTAGGAGCGGAGATCTTTTGGGGTGTTCGCTATCCGTTCCTTGCCGCAGCGCCCGTAAACTCTCAAAATCTCTCCTCAAATCTCTGCTAACCGCATCCTATATTCATAGTGTCTAATGTCTGGGTGGGGCGGTTATCCTCGCCATCAGGTTCGAGCGGAGTCCCGGCTGCCACGCTCGATTGGAAATCGGCCGAAAATCGAGTCCAGGAGAAGTTATGGTCAGTTCACGGATCGCACTCGCTGCAATCCTCGCAGGGATGCCGTTAGCTTTGGCGGCTCAGCAGATGTCAGCGCAACAAGCCCCCGCTCCGCAACAGGGCAAACAGGACACGGGCGACGGGTCCGGCACCGTGATCCACATGAATGTGCGGCGCGTTCCCATTGACGTCGTGGTGACTGACAAGGACGGAAACCCGGTGCGCGGCCTGTGGAAAGACGACTTCGTCGTCAAGGAAGATAAGACTCCGCAGACCATTCTTTCCTTCGATTATCAGGATGGCGCGACGACCAGCTACGTTCCCGCCAAGCTGCCTCCATTGCCCGCCAATACTTTCGTCAACCTGCCCACTGAGCCCGAGCGCGGACCGCTGTACATTCTTTACTACGACATGGTGAACACGCCCATGCCGGACCAGATGACAGCTCACCAGCAATTGCTGGACTTCGTCGACCATGCGCAGGCTGGCACTCGATTTGCAATCTTTGTCAACTCCGCGGGCCTGCACATGATCCAGGGATTCACCAGCGACCACACGCTGCTGCACGCCGCAATCACCTCCAAGGGACCGGGACCGCACGTGCCCGATGTGTTCATGTACGGGGCAAATTACGGTTATTTAGACGCGGGCGCCTCGCTGCAGTGCCTCAAGTTCATCGCCGACTATGTAAATGGCATTCCGGGGCGAAAGAACCTGTTCTGGCTATCGAGTGTCTTCCCCATTCCGGTAGGCCCCAATATTGTCAACGGCTACGACGTCAACGCGGGCGCGGGAGTAGGCGGAGGCTTTTCCAACTCAACCATGCAGATAAACGACCTGACCTACTTGTTAAGCGAGAACATCAAGAAGACCTACTCCGCCCTGATGCGTAGCCAGGTTGCGCTGTATCCGGTAAATATTGAGGGGCAGAATATGGAATCCTACCCCGGCGATCAGGTAACCAGGAACCAGTACGAAGATAACATTGCCCAAGCCACAGGCGGCCATGCCTATCACGGCAATAACCGCTTTGGACAACTCCTGGACAAGGCGGTGAAAAATGGCGAGAGCTACTACACGCTCAGCTATGCCCCCACGAATTCGAAATTCGATGGCTCGCCGCGCACGGTTGACATAACGCTCGCGGACGCAAAGAGAGACAAATACACGCTCAGTTACCGGACCCTTTACTATGCCGTCACCGACGACCAGGTGCAGGAGATGGACAAGAAGAACGTGGCGCAGTCGAAATTCATGGCCGCCAAGGCCGCGGACACGCTCTACGCCAACATTGAGCACGGCGCGCCCATGATGCACGACCTGCTGTTCAGCACTCATCTGGCGACCGAAGGAAAGCCCAAGATGGCCTCAACGGAGCAGATGGCCCAACTGCAGGATTCGCCTGCCTTCTTCCGCACCCGAAAGAAAAACGAAGTGGCGCCCAAGCCGCTTCCGCCCGTCATGCTGCAGAAGTACCGCATTGGCTATGGCATTGTGGATTCGCAGTTGAAGACCCTGTCCACGCAGGAAGGGAGGCCCGCCGAACTTGAATTTGCCGCGGCCGCGTACGATCCCGATGGCCGTCTGCTCAACAGCATTTTGAACCAGGGCCAGGTCTCAACCAAAAACGGGAAAGACGGGAAGCCGCAGTCATTCTTCCATGCCGAGCAGGAACTCGAGGTGCCTGCCGGAGCCGCATCCATCCGGCTCGCGGTTCGGGATACGTTGAGCAACCGCATGGGCACGCTCGAAATCAAGCTGCCTCTGAGACCGGATACCACCACCGCAATGGCCACCAAACCAAACTGATTCAGGACCTGGTTCTCACCGGTCTCCGCACTCGTTCAGGAAGAAGCTATGGTCAGTTTACGGATAGCACTCGCGGCAACGCTCGCCGGGTTGCCGCTGGCTTTCGCGGCTCAAATCCAGCCGGCGTCAGCGCAACAAGCCTCCGCTCCGCAACCAGGCAAACAGGACATGGGCGGCGACGCGTCCGCCCCTCTGCTTCATCTCGATGTGCGGCGCGTTCCCCTCGACGTCGTGGTCACTGACAAGCAGGGAAACCCGGTGGTCGGCCTGTGGAAAGATGACTTCGTCGTCAAGGAAGACAAGGTTCCGCAGACCATTCTTGCCTTCGATTATCAGGATGGCTCTACGCCCAGCTACCTTCCCGTCAAGCTGCCCCCGCTGCCCCCCAATACTTTCGTGAACGTGCCCACCGAGCCCGAGCGCGGACCCCTCTACATCCTCTACTACGACATGGTGAACACCCCCATGGACGACCAGATGAACGCGCACAAGCAATTGCTGGATTTCGTCGACGAGGCTCAGCCGGGCGCTCGCTTTGCTCTCTTTGTCAATGCCCACGGCCTGCACATGATCCAGGGATTCACCAGCGACCACGCGCTGCTGCGTACCGCAATCCTCTCCAAGGGGCCCGGTCCGCATCTGCCCGATGTGTTCATGTACGGGCGAAACTATGGGTATACGGATGCGGGAGCCGCGCTGCAGTGCCTCAAGTTTATTGCCGACTATGTGAACGGAATTCCCGGAAGAAAGAACCTGATCTGGCTCTCAAGTGTCTTCCCCATTCCCGTGGGCCCCAGCATGACCGGCCCCAACACGAACGTGCGTGTGGGCGGAGGCTTTTCCAGTTCAACCCCGCAGACAAGCGACCTGACCTACTTGTTAAGCGAGAACATCGAGAAGACCTACTCGGCCATGATGCGCAGCCAGGTTGCCCTTTATCCGGTGGACCTGGAGGGGATGAATCCGGAAAACGACCCCGCCGACATGATGGTGAAAGGCCAGGCGGAAGACGACATTGCCGCCGCGACTGGCGGCCATGCATACTATCTCGGCAACAGCCTGAAACTGCTGATAAACAAGGCGGTGGAAAACGGCGAGAGCTACTACACGCTCAGCTATGCCCCCTCGAATTCGAAGTACGATGGCTCCGAGCGCGCAGTTGAAGTGTCGCTCGCGAATGCCAGGAGAGATAAATACACCCTCAGCTATCGGACCGGCTACTATGCCGTCTCCGACGATCAGGTCCAGGAGATGGACAAGAAGAACGTGGTGCAATCGCGATTCATGGCCGCCAAAACCGCGGACACGCTCTACGCAAACATTGAGCACGGCGCGCCCATGGTGCACGACCTGCTCTTCAGCACCCATTTGGCAACCGAAGGAAAGCCAAAAATGGCCACGGCGGAGCAGATGGCTCAACTGCAGGATTCGCCTGCCTACTTCCGCACCCGCAAGAAAAACAGCCCGCCGCCCAAGCCCCTTCCGCCCGTCATGCTGCAGAAGTACCGCATCGGCTACGGCATTGTGGACGCCCAGTTGAAGACATTGGCCACACTGAAAGGCAAGCCCGCCGAGCTTGAATTTGCCGCAGCCGCCTACGACGCCGACGGCCGCTTGCTCAACAGCATTTTGAATCAAGGCCAGGTCCCAACCGGAAACGGGAAAAGCGGAAAAGCGCCGCCGTTCTTCCATGCCGAGCAGGAACTCGAAGTGCCTCCCGGAGCCGCATCCATCCGGCTCGCGGTCCGAGACACGTTCAGCAATCGCATGGGCACGCTCGAAGTCAAGCTGCCCCTGAAACCGGAAACCACCACCGCGATGGCAAGCAAACCAAACTGAGTCTGGGCCGTCTGTTATTTCGTGTAGGCTCACGTGACCCGCCCGCAGCTGTCCGGACGGGTCACTCTTTCAGGTACGCGCTATCTCCGCGAAGCTCACTTGCCCGATGCAAGCGCTTCTCGCGCCTTAGCCAGCTTAGCCTTCGCTTCGGCATCTTCCGGATGCTGTGCCACGGCCAACTCCAAAGCCGTCACCGCCTCATCCGTGCGATTCAGTTCCACCAGCACCGTTGCCAGTTGATTCGCAATTGCAGCGGAATCCGGTGAAGTGTTCAGCCCGTCGCGCAGCACGGCAGCCGCTTTATCGAGTTGTCCTGTAGAGGCATACGCGGCGCCCAGATTCATGCTTTGCCGGGCCGTCCGTTGCCCAAGCAGCCGCGGGACCTCAAGCGACGCAATGATTCCGTGGAAATCCTTATCCAGAAGAAGATCAGCCGAGAGCGCGTCCAATGCCGTTGAAAGCTCAGGGTCCACATCCAGCGCCGCACGCCATTCAGCCTCTGCTTCTTTGGTTGAATGCTCACCCTCCAAAGCCGACGCCAGAATTACATGCAGCTGGTTGTCCTTGTAGCCCAACTGTTCAGCTTCCTGCAATGCAGGAATCGCTTCCTTCGCGTCGTTTTGAAAGTAGAGGCTGACCCCGAGCATGAAGGCCACGTGCGCCAGGTCCTTCTGGGTGGGGTCCATCTGTAACGACGTGGCAAACGCATCGGTGGCGCAGGCGTAATTCTTCTGGTTCGCGAACCACACGCCAAGATCGGTGTATGCGGCGGCATTCGGCTTGCCCTGGATCCGCGCCTTCATTTCATCCGGAGGCTTGCACTGCGCGTGGCCCAGCATCAACGGCAAGCCCGCCAACAGAAGCCCTCCGAGAACCAGAGCCGACCGCGAGAAACCATGCGAGAAGCGGATCACCATCATTGCCCATTCTCTGTACGTCCCGCCTCCGCCGGTCTTATCCCCGCCCGTCCTAATTCGTCCCATTGGCGGCTTTCGGTAGAGCAGCGGCGACCGCCGGCTCATCGGCAACATGCACCTGGATATCGTCAATTCCGTCGGCAGGAATGTTGACGAACTCCGGAATGTTGACCGCGCGATTGGCAGCCGTCGCGTTGTCAATCAGGATTGCCGGGCTGTCGTTCCCGTCCGCGTCGATATGCGTCAGATACATTTGCGTGTACGGCGAGCGCGCCTTGGATGAAAACACCAGCCAGCGCCCGTTGGGCGACCAGCTATGCCACGAATTCATCAGCCGCGTGTTGGCCCGCATGCGCCGCGGTGTCCCGCCTTCGGCAGGAACGATATACAACTGGCTGTCCGGCCGCATCAACTGCCCGTTCTTGCACTGCACAAACACCAGCCAGCGCCCGTCCGGCGAGATCTTGGGGAAGTTGTTGCTCATCCCGTTGTGCGAGGCGCCGGCAATCGGCTCCGCAACGCCGCCTTTGCCTTCGTTGAAGGGCACACGATACAGGTCGTACTGAATCTGCGTTTCGTTCGCATCCAGGGCGTGCGTCGCCTTCCCCTGCCCTGGTGGCCGCGGATCGCGCGCCTCCGCGCGGGCAAACACAATGTATTTCCCGTCCGGGCTCCAGACGCCGTCGGTCTGCACGTACTTTGGATCGTCGGCTCCCGGCAGCGGAGTGCGCACGCCAGTGCTGCGGTCATACCAGGCCAGAACGCCGCGCGTGGGGAAAAACACCTGCAGAAAGCGGTAATCCATGAAGTTGGTCACATAGTAGCTTTCCAGCAGCTTCAGCGACGGGCCGGCAAACGTACTGAGTACGTAGCGCCCATCCGGCGAAACCTGCGACATGAATCCCACCCGGGTCTTGCCAATGTCACCGGCTGGATTCCAATGCACCATGTCCTTCCCCTGGATGGTCATATGCTTTTGCACCGGAACCAGCGCGTACAGGCCCTTGTCGTTGGCCGGCCCATCAATATCCATGCCGAACGTCTTTCCGTCTGCCGAGAAGGAGTGGCAGTTGGCGCAGGTGGGCATATCTTTCAGCACCGTATGGCTCTCCGGCTTGGTAATATCGCGCAGCCGCCAGTGAATCAGATGGATTGCCGTCGGCGCCAGCGGAGAAACCACCCCATTCACGCCCGCCGAAGGCATCAGCGGAACATCGCGATAGAAAATGGGCGCGCTCACCGGGTCGCGCGAAGTCGTCATGCGTATCTGCGACCGCGAAAAGGCGACGCCGCCGTCGCGATAGCCGGTAATCACCACCGTCGCCGGCTGGTCTACAGAATCCGCCTGAATCGCCGCCCAGGTCCTGGCGTCCGGAGTCCAGGTCCAGCTCGCGGCCTGCTGTAACGTCAGCTTGGGAGGCGAATTGGAGTCAGCCACCGTGTCCGGGTCAATCGCGCCAATGTGCATGCGCTCCCCTTTGGCAACCGCGTGAATCGGCGCTCCCTTGTCGGCGAACGTGATGTCGATGCTCCATGATGTTCCCGCCGCATCCCGCCAGATAAACATGGGCGGCGTAATGCCCGGCGGAAAGATGGAGCCGTCCTCGGGATAGTCGAAGGAGATGGGCGAAAGCGTTCGCGGAGCATCCTGCGCCGCATAAACCGGCGCAAGCAGCCGATGCAAGCCCGGTGCCCCGGTCTGCGTCGCCATGAGCCCAGCCGAGAGCACTGCGGCGGCACAGAGAGTGAAGAGCGCAAGCGGCTTGATCTTTAACCACGGCAATGCGCGGAAATCTGGGAACACTGTTCCTCCAATGGAGCGGCAATCTACGCGCGAGGTTCTCGAGACCCGGCCGGCGGTTGCAGGGGCATCGCTCAATGGAGGGGACGATTCCAGGTCATTGGCGAGTCCAGCAAACTCTGGGCCGCATTCAGATCTCAATTGCAGGCCCGGTGGAGGTGGGGAATCGAGACCTGCAACCTCGATTGGATGTTTTCAAACATTCAATCCGCCTGTCAAGGAGCGCCGGCCCGTGATGAGCATGCAACTCCGATGCAGCGAACAGAGCCTTTCCGTTGACATGCCCGGATGTCAGGCCTAGCATCGAGGCCATCGGAGCAATCACTTTGGAAGTTCCCCTGAAACTCCACTCCGCAACGGGGTCTCGGCAAGTCGTGGAAACGACTTCGGAAATGGGGGAGCTTTTATGCTGTTGCGGTGCATTGCCAGTTTGCTGTTCACCTGCATGTCCGTGTCCGCCGCTGCTCAGGCAGCCGACGAAGAACCGAAAAACGCCAAGGATTGGTTTCAGCACGCCAGCGACCGCATGAATCTGCGCATGCCGGGCACCGCTCCCTTTCACATGAAAGTCACCTTCCACGCCTTCCCCGGCGTTGAACTCCTCGGCGCCAAAGAGAAATCGGATTTCGTTTCCGGCGACGGCGTCTACGAGGAAACCTGGCTTGCGCCGCACCAGTGGCGTCGCGAGGTTACGCTTTCCGGCTACCACGCCGTCGAAGAGGACTCTGCCGGGATCCGCAAGATGCAGGCCTCGTCCGACTACGAGCCGAGCCGCATCTTGATGCTCCTCGACGCGCTTTACGAGCCCGTTCCGCGAGGCCTCGTCACAAAGGACTTCCCCCGCTCCGGCTGGAAGATCGATCACATCGCCAACGCGAAGCTCGCGCTCGTCCGGGTCAGCAGGAGTGTTGGAGATCAGAGAGCGGATTTCTCCATGGCGTACTATTTCTCGCCAAACGGCATTCTTGAAATCGAGAACTCCGCCGGACTGACCAAAACATGGGCAAATGATTTTCTCTTCTCAGGAATTGTTATCCCTGGCCACATTTCCATCAAAGCCGGGGATCGGGATTTGCTCGCCGCCGACGTTTCAGTGGAAGCAGCACCCCAAGCCGATCTGGCTGCCTTTGACATTCCCGGCGTCGCCGCCGAACCTGGCATGACCTTGCGTCCTCTGAAGGGTTACGAAGTGAGAATGCCAGACCTTTCCGACACCTTTGGCTGGGTATCTCAGGGTGCCGGTCCTGCCTCGGTCTTCGACTTCTGGGAAGTGCTGGATCGCCATGGGAAGTACAGGGAATTGGAAGTGATCCTGGCGCCGAACGACCACGATGCGGCGATCCTCATGACTCAAGCGCGATCAACCAAACATCACCCGCCTGAAATCGACGGGAGCCCCTGCCAGGTGCAGATAGGAACCTTGGTTATGTAGGGTACTTTTTTCCGAGTCGCGAAGCGGGGAGCCGAAGGGAATTTACCCCTCGACTCCCGTCTGCCTAATTCCCGGCCTGCGCCCCCGTCAGCGCAATCTGCTGCCGGTCGGCCTGCACCACCTTCTGGTAGAAATCGCGCAGCTTGCTGTAGTCGGCTGCATCCAGCACCGTAAAGCCTCGCGCCAGCAGACGCCCGCTGGTGATGGAATTCGGTTCCACCTTCGAGCGAAGCTGATACGCCGCATTCTCTTCCCACTTCAGAGTCGTGTCCTCCGGCTTGCCGTCCGGAGCGTAGCCGCTGGGCAGCGTATAAGTGATCTGCTCCTTTTCCTGCGTCGGATAGTGCATGTCCACCGGCAACGTACGGCCCGGTTCCTCGGGGAACGGTTCCGTCTCCCTGGCGTCGAAGAACACGCGCGGCAAGACGAAATGGTTACCGGCTTCGTCCGCCGTCGCCTGCCCCGTTGGTTCCGGGTCCTGCGACGACGAGTCGATCATCCCTGCGATCTTGGAAGCGGCGGTAGAGATATTGCTGCCTGAATCCTTCACCCCCGCAATGGGGCCTGAATCCTTCACCTCCGCAATGGAGCCTGAAACCTGAAGCACGGCCACCAACTGCTTGGTCGGATCGTCGAGGCCCGAGATGTGGTCAATCTGTACCTGGACGCCCTCCGGAACCTGGGCGGAGAAGGTCTTCTCAAACTCCTGCAGCACGGTGGCGCCATCCGTGCGCAGAGCCATCTGCCGCCACTCCAGGGCTTGCTGTCCCTCGAATCCCACTCGCAGCGTGCCGGAGACCGCTCCATGCGGCCCCACGGTCAAATTGCCCACCCGCACCACGGTGTTATCCGTATTCACCTGCAGCGGGGTAATTACGGTCTCCACCTTGCCGTTGGCTGCCATGGCCACACCGGCAGCCCCGGCGTGCCCCCAGTACAAGGTCTGGAATGGCGCCATCTTCGTGCCCGGATCTACCACAATTTCCTTGCCGTCAATCGTTATCCCGATCACCACCCCATCCAACTGGCTGGTGCTCAAAAACTTCGGGGAAAAGATGTGTTGATCGCGGCTGGCAATCCGTTCCGGTCGTGCGTCCAGACCCACGGCGCGCGCCAGAGCAAGATACAGCAGCGCAATCTCCTTGCTGTTGCCACTCTTTTTCTCCAGCACGTCCTGCACGCTGCCCGGCGGAATGGAGCCCTCGTAGATGGAAGTCACCCCGCTTGCAGCGTCCGTGTTAGTCAGCTTCTGCACCAGCGTGTAGAGCTTCCTGGCCTTGTCCAGCGGAGGATCCGCCGCCGCAACCGCCTCCTCCGCCGTGTTCTTGATCATGCTGGTGGGCGCGATGTAGCGATTCAAATCCTTGGTCCAGAACTGCATCTCCTTCTGCCAGAACTCCTTCTCCACCACGGTATACGAGTAGTAGAAGTTGATCTGGTAGATGCGCTCTCCAACCGGGGGCGCAAAGGCCTCGTTCGGGATCGCCGGGATGTCCGTAAGGTCAAGGATGTACCGGCCCATCGCGTCTTTGGTGAGGTCTTTTCCCGGCGGAAGAATGGGTGCGGTCCGGATGTCGGTAAGGACTGTGTCGTGCGGCCCCTTCAGCAACTTGTTTGACATCCCTGGGCCGGAAACGTCGTTGGGCAGAAACTGGTCGCTTGGCACATACATGTAATGCGCCTTTTGCACAAACCAGGGCTGCTGGATCTGCCACTCCGGCGCCGACTGAAACCGGTCGTAACGCATCTGATAGCGATACTCCAGAATGCTGCCCACCTGTACGTTGGGCAGGGTAAATGTCACCTCGTTTGGCCTGTTGGGCACCTTCTTGATCAAGGCGGCCGTGTTGCCCGTCACCGGAATCACTGTCCCATCCGGCTGAATGACTCGCGCCTCCAGCGCTCTCAACTCCACGGGAGCGGCAAATGTGTCCGTGTCGAACGGCTGATCCGCGCCCGCATGGTTGATATCCGGCGCGTCAAAGTGGTTTTCAGTAGACGCGCTGCTGAAATTGGTATTGTCTCCCTGGGCGTTATACGCCAGGTAACGCGGAAACTTGACAATCACTGTCGCCGCTTCCTTGCCCGCTTCCGTCAGCACCTTGATCCGCGTGTAAACAGTGGAAAAATGATGCGGATCGTCTTCTGTTTCTTCACGATACAGAATCACCGCTGCGGCGCCCGGCGCCTTGGGGTCTGAGGTCATCTTCAGTTCCTCCTGCGTAGGCGGCTGGAACTGGGCAAAGGTAATCAGTGGCGACGATAAACCGAAAAGCAGAATTCCCTGACATAGTACGGAATGAAAACGCATTGAATTTCTCCCGGAAGCTGGCATTCATACGACGAACGGAGGCCAGCGCAAGACTCATCCTCCCAATTCTAGTCTTCCTGGAAAAGAGCCGACTCCGGTCTGAACATTGGACAGCTTCCGTCGCGCACGGTTACCAAAAACACGATTGCGCCTAACCTGCGAATAACCCGCGCCGGACCAACCAAAATGGCCCCGAGCCCCGTCGGGGTACCCTCTGGGTCGCGATTTGTTTCTATCGCGAAGGCGGGAAGCAGTACGCCGTGCGAGCCTCCCGCGAGCGTCTGCCGCACTGCAAGTGCCTACTTCCCCAGGTCTTCGAACTTTACATTCAGGATCGGATATTGTTTCCAATCCTTGTAGTCGAAATGCCACCACTCCTTGGGAATCACAGCGAATCCCTGTTTCTCCATCGCCTGCTTCAACAGGGCACGCCGCGCGCGTTCCTCATCCGTGCCACCCGGATAGTCGGCATAAGCGCGCTCGCTCATCTCGTCATACCCGCTCGGCATCGCAACTTCCAGGCCAGTCTTCAAGTCATACAAAGATAGATCCACAGCGCATCCGCGATTATGCTTCGACCCCGCCTGCGGATCGGCCACAAAGATCTTCTTGTCGTCCGGCGTCGCGTCCCAAAAGATCTTCGTCACATACCACGGGCGATATCCATCGTGAATAATCAGCCCGAAGCCCAGCGCCTTGAGCTCATGATTTGCGCGAACCAGCGCCTCCGCCGCAGGCCGCTGCAGAAATGCCCGCGCCTGCGTATAAACCGGCGTGCCCAGAAAATCGTTGGTCGTGGCATACCGCACATCGAGCTTAATCGTCGGATCCAGCGTCACCAGCTCCACCAGGTCCGGCTTCAGAAACGCCCCATCCTCATGCGGCGGCTGAAGCTTCAGCGCCTCCGCGCGCAACTCCTCCACCGGACGAAGAGGTGTGATGTGGAAGCTGACCTGTTGCGCGAACACCGGTTGCAGCAACAGGAGTAAGCCACAGAGATGATGAGTGCGGATTCTCAAAATACGAATGCCTCTCAGTGCAGGTTTAGGCCGCTTACCACGGAATCGCGGCTGCGATTGAAATCCATGGTATCTCAGGCCCCGGAGTCTGGAGACTGAACCAGCTTACGGAGAATCTCGACGCTTTCCTCAACCCTTGTCACTGCGGTGTCGATGACCAGATGGTCGCCGCTCCACGTTTCATACTCACGCGAAACCACGTCTCGCCAGGTTGGCAATTCATGATTGGGGATATCGGCGGTGCGACCCTCCACTCGACGGCGATGCTCTTCGAGATTTGAACAGGTGATTTCGACCTCGTGTATCCTGGTTCGCGAACGTTGCCCCACGGCTCGCCATGCGTCGCGCGTAATGGAAAGCGGATTCACCGAATCTGCAACAACTGAAATCCCCAGTCGCAGATTCTCTTCGGCGATTGCGTAAGCCACACGATATCCGACATCGTCGAGAGAAACCCCGCTCTGTGCCCAGATCCGAATCGCTTGTTCAATTGAATCAATGCGAAGATGCATCGCTCCAATGTGGCGGCATAGCGATCGAGCAATGGTCGTCTTGCCCGTGCCTGGCAGCCCGCCGAGTATCAGCAGCATCCTTCTCCCAACGCTTCAGATTCAGGCTCCTACTGCCCGGTAGCCTTAGCCGCCGTCAGCACAATCTGCTGCCGGTCCGACACCACCACCTGCTCATAGAAATTCCGCAGCGCCCCGTAGTCCTTCGCATCCAGCATGGTGAACCCGCGCGCCAACAGCCGTGCAGTCAGAATGGACCCAGGATCGACCTTCGAACGCACCTGGTAAGCCGCATTGTTTTCCCACTTCACATTGGCATCCGGCGGCGCGCCTTCAAGAGAGTACCCGGCCGGCAGCGCATACGTGATCTGCTCCTGCTCCTGCGACGGGTAGTGCACATCCACAGGCAGAGCCCGCGCATCTTCTGAGGGGAACGGGTCCGCGGTTTTCGTGTCGAAGAACAACCGCGGCAGCACAAGATGACTGCCCGCGGGTTGCGCCAGCGAGCCTGAAACCGTGACCACCGCCACCAGTTGCTTGCCGTAGTCGTCAATCGCGGCAATGCGGTCCAGATGCAGCTGGACGCCGTCCGGCGCCTGTTGCTGCAGCAGCCGTTCCATCTGTTGATTCAGATTGGTCCCATCAATCCGCAGCGCCAGTTGCCGCCAATGCAGCGCCTCCTGCCCGGTGAATCCCACCTTCAAGGTTCCCGCCGCCGTCCCATCCGGATTGACCGTGAGTTTTCCCACCCGGACCACCGTGTTGTCGGTATTCAACGCCACCGGCGTAAACACGGTTTCGATCTTGCCGTCGGCGGTCAGCGCCACGCCGCCCGCCCCGGCATGGGCCCATCCCAATGTCTGGAACGGCGCCGTCTTTTCGCCCGGATCAACCACGATCTCCTTGCCGTCAATGGTGATTCCCACCACCACGGCATCCAGTTGGTTCTCATCCAGGAAATCCACCTCGAAGATGTGCCGGTTCCGGCTGGCAATCCGTTCCGGCCGCGCATTCAGCCCCGCCGCCCGTACCAGTGCCAGGTAAAGCAGAGCCATCTGGTTGCTGTCGCCAGACTTGTTTTCGAATACCGTCTCCACGCTCCCCGCCGGAATCGAATTCGAGAAGAAGCGGAAGCCCGCTTTGCCGGTGTAATCCGTGTTGTCCAGCTTCTGCACCACGTCATACAGCTTCTTCGCCTTGTCCAGCGGACTCGCAATGCCGCCAGCCAGTTCATCGGCGGTGCTCTTGATCAATCCGGTCGGCGCCGTGTACTGGTTCACGTCCTTGATCCAGTAATTCATCTGGTTCTGCCAGTATTCCTTCTGCACAAAGGAAGCCGAGTAGTAAAAGTTCACCTGCAGAATCTGGTCGTCAAGCGGAGGAGAGAAGGCTTCCCTGGGAATCGGCGGCACATCGCCGATGTCCAGTTGATAACCGCCCGCAGCATCCTGCACCAGCGCCTTGGGGTTGGGCAGGTGCTTGGTTACCAGCAGATCGGTTCGCGGCTGGCCGTGACTATCGGTCGTGTATCCGCCGCCAATACCAGCCTGGCTGTTGGGCGCATAGAGCTTGCTGGGCGTGAACTTGAAGTGCGCCTTGTGAATGTAATACGGCAGCTGAACCTGCCACAGCGGCGCACCCATCACCCAACCGTGGTCGATCCGCAACTGGTAGCGGAACTCCAGAATGCTGCCAACCTCCACGCTGGGCAGGTTGAAGGTAGAGGTGTTGATCTGGTTCTCGCCCTTTTTCACGTCCGTCAGGTCGGCGGCCGTGGTGGTAAGCGGAATCACAGTGCCGTCGGAATGAATCGTCCTGCCCGAGATTGCCGCCACTTCCATATGCCCTGAAATGCGGTCAACATAGCTGGCGCGGTTTTCGGCGTCGCGGTCCCCGTTGCGGTCGCCATACGAAAAGTGCCGCTGGTACGCGATCCGCACGGTCGCCAGCTCCTTGCCCTTCTCCGTCAGCACCTTGATGCGCTCGTACACGCTTTGGAAACCGATGTTATCGTCCTGCGTTTCTTCGCGATACAAGTAAACCGCATCCGCACCGGGCGCCTTTGGGTCGTCGGTCATCTTGAGCTCCGCATCGGTCGGAGCCTGAAATTGCGCAAAGGAAACAAGCGGAGCACCCACGGCAACCGCCAGCACTGAGACATACAGAAAAGGACGAAAGCGCATACAAAACTCCCCCTGAACAGAACCTCAAGGACAACACGCAAAATTCAACGCTGAATTGTCACGCGCAATTCTACCCCGTCCAAACGCAACGTGCTCTCCCCCGAAAGAGCAGTTTTCACTCTTTCGCCGACTTCCGTATTGTCCTGCCCCGTCCGATTCCTTCGCCCATCCCCTGATGTATCCTTCTTGGGTGTGAGGGACATCACCGAGCGATCTATTGGAGCGCTGGACCGGACCGTCTTTTCGCCGCTCGTACCCATTTTCGGGAGACCCATGAGGCTTCGTTCATCCGTCAGGGTTGTGCTCGCTGCCGCCGCCAGCGCAATCTCTGTCCTCCTGATCTGCGGGGCCGCTCTCCATTCGCCTTCCGGCGCAGCACTGGCCCCACCCCTCAACCAACCGGCTAAGATCGCCATCAAATACCCGCTCGAAGGCTCCATCTTCCCGCCAGAAATCACCCCGCCCAATTTTCTTTGGCTCGATCCGACGGATCATGCCCCCACCAATCAAGCCCCGACCAATCAAGCCCCGACCGGCCAAGCCCCGACCGATTCCGCCAAGCACTGGGTCATCCAGGTCGCCTTCGCCGGCCACTCCCAGGGAATCCGCCTGGAAGTTCCCGGCGACCACTTGCAGTTGGGCAAAATCGATCCGGAAGCCGGTCCGCCCATTGAGTTGACCCCGGAACAGGCAGCCCTGCGCGCTTGGCGTCCCGACCCCGAAACCTGGACCAAAATCAAGCAGCTTTCCCAAAAATCCCCCGCCACCATCACCATCAGCGGATTTGCCGACGGCGACGCAAAGACTCCCGTCTCAACCGCCCAGGTGCACATCGCCACATCCACCGATCCCGTCAACGCGCTGCTTTTCTATCGCGACGTCCCGCTCATGACCTCGACCGGCAACAACGGTCCCATCGCCCCGCTCCCGCCCTCCGCCATTCCGCTCATCAAGTGGCAGGTGCGCAGCATCGCCGAGACCGAGAGCCACGCCGTCATGGGCAATCTGCACACCTGCGCCAATTGCCACTCCTTTTCCCGCGATGGTAAAACCCTCGGCCTCGACCTCGACGGCCCACGCAACGACAAAGGCCTCTACGCCCTCGTCCCCGTCGCCAAACAAATGACCATCGCCAACAAGGACGTCATCCGCTGGAGCTCCTTCCAGGTGGACCCCGAAGCCCGCACGGACGCCCCCGCCGTCAAGCGTTTCGGCTTCATGTCCCAGGTCTCGCCGGACTCCCGCTACGTGGTTACATCCATCGCGCCACCCAACATCCAGCACACCCTCAAGAACTCCGTTCCCGGATTTGCGTCCGGCCTGTCCGACCGCCTCTACAACACCAACTTTCCTGACATCCAGTTCAACCAGGTCTTCTTCCCCACCCGCGGCATCCTCGCCTGGTACGACGCGGCAGAGCAAAAGCTCCGTCCCCTCCCCGGCGCCGACGATCCCAACTACGTCCAGACCAGCGCCTTCTGGTCGCCTGACGGCAAATACCTCATCTTCAGCCGCGCCCTGGCCCGCGATCCCTATCCGCCCGGCGTTCCCAAGGCCCAGCACGCCAACGACCCCAACGAAACCCAGATCCAGTACGACCTCTACAAAATCCCCTTCAACGGCGGCAAAGGCGGCAAAGCCGTGCCGGTACTGGGTGCGTCCGGCAATGGCATGAGCAACAACTTCCCCAAGGTATCGCCCGACGGCCGCTGGATCGTGTGGGTGCAGAACAAGAACGGCCTGCTCATGCGCCCGGACAGCCGCCTGTTCATCGTCCCGTTTGAAGGCGGAAAGCCGCGCCTCATGACCTGCAACACCTCGCTCATGAACTCGTGGCACACCTGGTCGCCAAACGGCCGCTGGCTTGCGTTCTCGTCCAAGGCGCGCTCACCCTACACGCAACTCATGCTCACCCACATCGACGCCAACGGCAACGACTCGCCCGCCATCATCGTCGACGACACCACCGCCGCCAACCGCGCCGTCAACATCCCTGAATTCGTGAACGTCCCACCCGATGGCCTGGCCAAAATCGAACCCCAGGCCATGGAGTTCTACAAGCTCGTCGACGATGCCTACAAGCTTGCAGTAAGCAACCAGGTTCCAGAGGCCATCGCCACCCTCCGCTCTGCCCTCGAGCGCGAGCCCGATGAAGCCATGGCCCACTACAACCTGGCCCTGCTCCTCGAAGGAAACAAGCAGCCCCGCGAAGCAATGGACGAGTATCGTAAGGCCAGCGAGCTCAGCCCGGAAGACACCCTGTTCCTCGAGCGTCTCGCCATGTCCATGATCGTCAACGGCGATCCGAACGGCGCAATCGACAAGCTGCAAAAGGCCGTCACCCTCAAGCCCGAGACAGCCGAATATCAATTCACTCTCGGCTACGTGCTTGAGCTGCATGGCGACACCGCCGGCGCCCTCGGCCCGCTGCAAAAATCCGTCGAACTGACCCAGTCAAAAAACGGTCAGTATCTCTTTGAATTGGCAAACGTCTACGACAAAATCGGCCACTCCGCCGAAGCCATCCAAACCGCGCACCAGGCCCTCGATCTCGCCGAGCAAGCCCACGACGGCCAGCTCACCAAAAACGTGCGCGACGCTCTCGGCCGCTTCGAAAGCGAACCCCAAACCGCCAAGCCTGAATAACCATCCCTCCTGCTAATGCACTGATTCTAAAACTCAAAGCAAAAAGGCGAGCTGTCATCCTGAGCATTATGACTCGCCGCGGCAAGTTACCGCCGGAATGAACCCGCGCTGGACCAGCAAAAAAGCACCGTGCCCCGTTTTGCGCCTTACCGGGGTCCCCGCGGACAGGTCTTCGTCCGTGGGGTGGTCAGGCGCAAGGCGGGAAAGTACAAACTTCCACAAGCCCGTTCATCAGGAGCAGCCTGACTCGCCGCGCCGAGTTACGGATGAAATGAACAGTTGTCGGAGATCGTCCTGCGCTGACTCGCTGACTTGCTAACGCGGCGGAGCCGCGGCTAACTTGC
>Ga0302278_10001875_pt1 | contig 25145 bp, 30 predicted proteins | sample III_Bog_N3_2_FD_194543 | JGI IMG/M metagenome (GOLD analysis project Ga0302278, IMG submission 194543) | Peat permafrost microbial communities from Stordalen Mire near Abisko, Sweden - III_Bog_N3_2 | ecosystem: Environmental > Terrestrial > Soil > Wetlands > Peat | place: Sweden: Abisko... | reverse complement strand
CAACTCCTCAGCCACGAATCGTCCCCGCCTGTCGTTACGGGGCCATCGATTCAGACGTCTCCCCCAGAGTCAAGGACGCGGGGCACTAGTTCGATCACACAACGCCGAGCGGGCGGGGTAAAGTCCGCGCTGCCCGGCGATCTGCCTCGATCAGATCGCCGCCTTCAGTTCCTTCGCAGGCCGGAAGGCGATCTTCTTGCTGGCCTTGATCGTGATCGGCTCGCCGGTTGCGGGATTGCGGCCAGTCCGCTCGGGCCGGTCCTTCACTTCGAGGATGCCAAGACCGCCGATGCGCAGCCGATCGCCGCTCTTCAGGTGGTCGACCAGGAGCCCGACCAGGCCGGTCAGGATCGTCTCGGCCTCACGCTTCGCTATCTGCTGGTGCTCGGCGAGCTCGGCCGCAAGCTGCTTGAGCGATATCGTGGCAACGGCCGCAGGCTTGGTCGGCTGTACCACCGCCACTTTCGGTGCTGACGGCTTCGTGAGCACCGTCTTCACGCTGGCCGCCGGCGCCTTGGACACTTTGGTCGGTGCCGCCTTCGCCGCGGCCTGATTTGCTGCCATGACCGATTCGCCTCCTGAAGGCTTCTGTCCCCCAGGCACAGAATCACGATCGGGAACAGATTACAACGCGATATTGTAGCGACAAGCCATTTTTATCAGTCAGCTTGCCGCTGCAATCTCAACGTGCGCCGAATGCGGGCGTGTGGCGTCGGCCGAGCGGAGTAATCAGCGAACGACGTGGCCGGTCTTATTCAGATTGGGTTCACGCGGGTCACCAGATCGATTTGGTGCATGACCGGTAACGCCGCAGCACAGCGCTGATCCTATCGAGGAGCACCACCAGCCGGGCCTTCGGAGGCCATGCCAATTGTTGCTTTGCTGCAAATGCCACTCGACAACCCGACACGACGTGCAATATGTGGATTATTAGAATGTAATGGTCTGGGGATCAGGCCGTCAAACATAGGTGGAAGCCATGTCCGACCAACTTCTTAGTCTCGCGGCGCAGATCGTCTCCGCCCATGTCGGGCATAACACGGTGTCTGTCGACGATCTGCCTGCTTTGATAAAGTCGGTCTACGCCACGCTGGCAGAACCGGAAGTGCAATCGTCTGGGCCCGAAAAGCGGGAGCCGGCCGTGCCAATCAAAAAGTCGGTCTTCCCCGACCACATCGTGTGTCTGGAGGACGGGAAGAAGCTGAAGATGCTCAAGCGGCATCTGCAGTCCGCCTTCGGCCTGACGCCGCAGGAGTATCGCGCCAAGTGGGGTCTCCCCGCGACCTATCCGATGGTGGCGCCAAATTACGCCCAGAAGCGCTCGACGCTCGCCAAGGCGATCGGCCTGGGGCGGAAGCCGGCGCCTCCGGCGCCAGAAGTGACGCGCAAGCCGGTTGGGCACCCCCGGAAGGTCACCAGGTGAACTGATCCCGGATCGACCGTAGGATGGCTACCGCGCGTGCTATCCTCCGTGTCGACGCGAAACCAAGGCCACGCGCAGGTGCGCCGCTATGGCTGGAATAAAGCGACACCGCGGGAGGCGGCTGCCGTGGCAGACCCTCAGCGGTCCGTGCTGCACCAACGAGGGGCTGAGCCACGTGTCGGATGCGGTCAGATGCGGCGTGTGGATATGTGCAATGCCTGACCCGATACCTGAAACGATACGGCGCCCGGCTGAGGTGTTCCATCCATCCGAGTTTATCCGGGAGGCGATTAATCCGTGCGGGTGGGATGGAGGTGAACTCGCGTGCGCATGTGCGGCGACGGGACGGATGCGGGCGACCATGTCCGTGGCTCGCAGCGACGCGCGGCATTTCGGGCTTCTCGCCGTCAATCGGCGGCGCGCGCCAGCGCTGTCGCGCGCCCCCGGCCGGAGCCGGTTTCGGTGACCATCCGCATCTCCGGTGCGGCATCGCGCAGCATGGTTCGCAGTTCGCGTAGAAAGGCCATGCCCGTCGCGGTACGCTGAACCAGCACACTGCGCCGGTCCAGCGGGTCTTTCTTGCGCCGGGCCAAATCAAACTCCGACAGGCGGTCCAATGCCCGGGTGATGGCGGGCTTGGCAACGTTCAGTTTCGTGGCCAAGCCCCGAACGGTCTGCGCCTCACTTTCCAAATAACAGGTCAGAAATACACCAAGCTGGCGCGCGGACAGATCCGGTCCCTCCTGGCGGACAAGCGCGACGATCGTGGAGCGTAAGACGTTGACCAGGCCAGCACTTGCTTCGGAAGTGATCATAGTTCCGCCTCCTTATTGGCGAACGACGCTGACCGGTTGTCGATTAACTCGTTATCACAATCTCCGATTTCAAGTCGCGTAACCATTTCGTTAGCTGCCTCATAGGAGGCCATACTCGGTCGCCGACCTCGCATCAAAGGCCCGCGAAATTTGCCGCGGCTGGTGGTCGGCGCACGAGCGACTCGCCCCGCAGGGCCGGCCGGCGAGCCGATGCGCTGCTCCTCTCCGCCTTGAATCCCATGTGAAGGCAGTTCGGGCGGCGGCGGCGGCAGCTGGTGGGGATGCCGCCGCCGCTGTTTCGGAATGATCTCCATTCGCCAAGAAGCCAAGGCAGCCGGCTTCCGCAAGCATCTGGCGGAAATCGCAGGCCGTGCCGTGATCTATCATGTCATCGGCCACCCGCTCTGCCAGCATTGTCGACGCCAGGTACGACCAGGAGATATTTGCGCCGAGGACGGCGGGCAGCACTGGGCCCGGGTAATCAGAACATCTCAGCCTGCAGCCATTGCGGCGGCGTGGCGCGATGGAAGCGGATATTCTGCCAGTAGGCGCGGGCGCGGGCGCGAACGGCGTTGCGGGGATACCGCCAGCCGGTGCGCCCATGAATGCGTTCGAGTTCTGCGTCACTGGCCCATTTCATGATAGTTGCGGCCGTCACCCCCGCCTCCATCGCGGCTTCGCTAAGGCGTAGCCAGTCTTTCCCGAGGGGGCTTGGCTGCTCAGGGTTTGCAGCGGCGTCGCGGAGGCGCCGCATCATTGGCTCGGAAAGGTAGAGCCGGTCCGCGTCCCATCGCCTTCGGAGGAGGCGCACGGTGCCATCGTTGATTCTGCCTTCGATCCAGGCGACATCCCTGCCGAGCGTTTTGGCGGCTTCCTCGATCGTGTAACCCGGCCGGGATTGAAGCCGCTTGATGACCGCCTGGACTGTGACCAGTGGGATTCCCTCGCTGTCGCGCCAATTTACGCCGGCAAGCGCCTTGCGAAATTCCGTGACTGTCACACCAGTGCGCCGCGCTGCCTCTTGTGGGGTAAATCCGATCTGCTCTCGGAGACTCGCGCATTGCTGCTGCGGGACATAGACGATGCCGCGCATCGCGCCTTGCGTCCCGGTTTTCTCTTTGAGTTTTCGCTGGGCGATGAACGCGTTCAGTTCTTGCTGGGTAAACAAATATCGCTTTCTGGCGGTCGCAATCGAAATCCAGGAGCGCTGAGTTTCCCCGACGGGGCAGCCGCGGCTGATCCATCGGGTTGCATCGGTTTTCGTGATGTAGACGTCGTGATCTTGTTTCCGAGTGTTCAGGGTGCCGCCGGCGATGGCGCGTCGAACATGAGCGATGGAGCAACCCGCCTTTCGGCTGGTTTCTGCCACGGTCAGGCCGGGAGTCCACTGAAGGGTCAGGTGCCGCTTGGCGCCATGGGCGAGCGGCGGGTAACGGCAAGCGTAGTCCTCGAATGATTGCGGCGCGCCTTTCTCGCCCCAGATGTCGGCGCAGGTTTTGCAGTCCGCGGGATGCCGGCGCTGTTGCCACAGCCGGTACGTCGTGCGCAGATTTTCTGCCAAGGCCTTGCCGTGCCACGGCATGGGACGTCCGGCGTGCCGGTCGGCGACCAGCTGCCTGGCCACTTCCGGGTCGATGTACCAGGTGCCGAATTGTGTTGACGGCAGGCCGGCGCCGTACGGATTGCAGCGTATCGTCGTAGGCACATACCCCATGCGCGCGAATTCTGAGAGCTTGTCGCTTCGTATCGAGAGCGGCTGCTTGAGTGTGGACAGCGGGACAAAGCCTACCGGAGGGAACACCCGTTTCGCCTTCCAGGCCGCCCAGGCGTCATGTGGGATGACCCAGCGACGACCAACGCGAAGCGGTCGTATGTCGCCCTTGTGAATCGCCTGGTGGACGATCGGGAGGGACCCGATCTCCAGGGCTGCAGCCGCCGTTGTAATGCCGCCGACCACATCCTTTGATTGCATCCCGATGCGGTTGATCGCGAGTTGCACAGAGGTGGGGTTGCGGGAAGCTGTCGGATCGCCAGTTGTACGGCGCAGCCGTTCGGTGAGAGTTTGCGCGATTTCCGTCGCCCCGAGCTGGCCGACGAGTCCTGCCAGCAGGGCGAGTTCGGGTCCTTGCCATTCGTATTGACCGTGCCCTGATTTCCGTGGCGGCGGCCACTCGTCCAGACCTGGCTCGCGGCCATGCCAGAGTTGGAAGAGTTCCACAAAACTTCTGCCGCGTCCGTTTTTGGAGCAGGCCCCGGTCGTGCGGAGCCGGCAGATCTCGCCTTCAGGACGCCGCAGGATGAAAGCGAGGTCTCGCGCGAGAGCGCGGTTGCCATGGTCAATGACGAATTGTTGCCAGGTGCGGTCCGTAGGTGCGGGGGTGTGGCGGCTCATGCGCGGGCCTCCAGCTCGTCTTGCAGGGCGGTACGGCCGGCGAGAACCTGTTGTGGCGGCAATTCGGCGACGGCGCTGAGCAACGCGGTGACCTCGTCGTTGAGGGCCGTCAGGCGTTCGGTCGGTATAGTGCTCATCGCCCTCGTCCATTGATTGAAGGTCGCGGGGAGGGTCTTGGCGACGGGCTTCGCCTTCGGCGCGACGGCTTTCAAAGCTATTGCCATCGGCATCCTGATCTTCTCGACCCCATTTCTGGTAAAACAGAAGAACTCGCCTGGCGTGAGCGCATTGAGGTCGGCAAATTCGATCTTCGAGGTCCTAAACTGCGGGGCCAGCGCGGACCAGGCGGTAGGATCCTCCTGCCAGCCGACCAGGGTGAGATTCTTGTTGGCAAACAAGGTGCGTTGCAGGGTGCCGGTATACCGCAAGGCCGTGATGAACAAGTCGAGTGCCCGCTTGCGACCGCGCTCGGCGAACTCGTTGATGATGTCGGCCGCCTCACCCAGGCCGTTGCTGCGCCTTCTGCTGGCGCTGAACAGTTGACCCTCATCGACGACAACGAAGACCGGTTTCCGGTGCTGATCGGCGGCGTCCAGAATGGCGCGGCCGTACGGCACGAACTCGCCGGCATCCCTGGCATTGACGACGACGATAGGCTTGTCGCGTCTCGTCAGCGCGATCCGAAGGGCGTCCGCGTCGATGACGGCGTCCCCATAGAGCGATTCGAGTTCATTCTCGGGATCGATCAGGACGCTGACCCAGCCTTGCGTCGATAGTTGTTCCGCCATCAGGAGGCCGGCATTCGTCTTGCCGTTGCCGCGTGGTCCGATCGCGACCGCCAAAAGCCCCGTGGTGGCATACTCGTCCAGCGGGATGGGCGTTCCGCCGAGGTTGAGCGTGGCGCGGAGCATCTCGTCACGGCGGATGACAGCACGTTTCATTGATCAGTCCTCCGTGGGGTGAAGAAGAATGTCCTTCAGCCGCATCAGATGTTTTGGAGAGAGCGAGAAGACGACTGCGAAGTCGTTGATGATCTGCTCGTTGATCTGGTCCAGCGTGCCGGCGCGTCTGGCTTGCGCAAGGAGCTTGCGGAGACCGGCCCATCCGTGATCACCGGAAAGCGTCGATCCGGGCATCGCGGCGATTTCGGCGTAGAGTTGGTCTGCGGTGTATGGCTGAGACTCAGGGCCGAGGTCGCTTCGCAGCCGATCGTTCAGAATGCCCAGCAGCTGCATCGGTGGTAGATACCCGTGGATTTTCCGGATGAGGGATTTGTCGGCCTCCGTGAAGGCGCGCGCCTGGGTCTGTATTGGCGGTTTGCGGGCGTCGGGTCGCACCTTGCACGTGCCACAGGCGGGGATTGTTCGATCCGCTTCGGGATCGCCGTCGATGTCACATCCGCATAAACGGCATTGCTGTCCAGCGACCCGCTTTGACGCGAGCGGTCCTTCTCCTTCGACTCTTCCCGCCGCGACAAGCCGGTCCTGCAGAGCGCGTGTGGTCGGGAAGTCGGGGTCTGATCGGCGGAAGATGCGCGGGCTGTCAAACATAGCCGAGATCCTTCGCGGCGCGGTTGCGCTGTCGGTTGGGTTGCTAGCGAACAGAGGGCGTGGGCCGGTCTCAAGTTCCGGGATCTGTGATCGGGATACCGAGCTGGTTGCATCCGGCAGGCACGCCGATTAAGTCCCGGACGCGGTTGCTGCCCAGATCGATGAGCGTTATCCCTTCGGACCCGGTGATGATCTCGCGCGGGTCGAGTGAACGGATTTCGTCGAGATGATGGGGGTCCATACTGCTAACGTCGTTATGGCTCACGGCCTTACCGTCTTGGTCGGCCTGTTGCTGGAGGTCCTGCAGCAACCGGACCGCAGCTTCCAGAGTCCCGGCCTTGACGACGTAGTCCCGGCAGTCGAAGAGCGTCTGTTCCGACCAACTTCGCAGGTAGAACTCCTGTGCGGGCTGATTGTCCGCAGCCGCAGCCTGACCTGGCTCAGCTTTTGGCGGCGCGCTTCCGGTGGGCACGATGATGAGCGATGGAATATCGCGGTCCCGGACACGGCGCGCGCGCGCGAGCAGTTCGTGCAATGTGTTCGCCTTGATGGCCCTCTCGATTTCGTCCAGGCCGATCAAGGGCTCGCCACCGTCGGTGGCGCTGTAGGATGTCTCGCGACCGATCGGACCTGGCTGCGCCGGGTCCGGCTCCCAAAGCATGACGGCGGCTCCGTAGCTTTCGCCAGCCTCGCACCCATTTACGAACGGCACCCCCAGAGTGCGAAGCAGGTCCATCAGTTGGTATGGCTCGCCACCGCTCATGTCGGAGCTTTCGAGGAACAGAGTCCGCCTTTCGCCTGGAATGCCGTCGGCGGCGCATGTCAAGATCGCGGTGTACGCTTCGGTTTCGCTCAGCGTGTCCTCGCCGGCGCTCAGGCTCAGTCCGGCGTCTTCGATTTCAGCGCAGATCTGCGCCAATTGGCCAGCTTGTATTGCGCCGCCGATTTCAATCCAGCCCCTGCTTGTGTCTGGCATTTCCGTTCTCCAATTGACTGGTTGGGTTCCGGTGGCTTCGGCGCGCTTGCAGCGGCCGGAGCGGAAACGATGCCTTCCGGACCGGGGCGCTCACGCTGGCTGCCGGGCAGCCCAGCCCGTTGCGACCCTGACGGTCCGGTTCCTTGCTGCTATCCAGGCATCACGCTGTAGCCCGTAAGTCGCACCATGCGGGCAGTGTTGTCTTCGCCGCAGTAGAACTCGACCAGGAAGGTCAGTCGCTTGTTGCCGCGTCGGACGCGCAGATAGAGCGCGTCGCAATGCAGATTGACGCTCTTCATTGCGACTGTAGAAAACCCGCCGCGCAGCCAGTGCAGCGTCAGTTCATCACCGACCTGCAGGCTTGAGGCAATGGTTTGCCAAGGGTCATCCATTGACTGAGCGTGGGACTGCCAGGCGAAGGCCGTGTAGTTTTTCAGGCGCTCGCCATAGGTCTCTGTGCCTTCTCCCGCTTCGCGCTCGTAATCGCTGATTCTGGCGTTGCATGGGACGGCGATGAACGTCTCGCGCGCCGCAAATGGATTGCGCTCGGTAACCTTGGCTTCCTTCGTTGCCCTGATCAGCGAGTTGCCATCGGTGTGATGGAAACTGATCGTGTCGGCCATGCGAAGTGCGGCGAGCGCCATTTTGTCAAGCACGATGGTTCCGGTGCTGCTCACGGTTGAGTCCGGTATCATGGTGGTCCTTTGGTTTTGGCTCTTGGAAAAGCGGGTCCGGGCGCTTTACAGGTTCGGACGGGGCCCCCGCGCGTCGTCTCGTCGCGAAGTGATGGCTTCGCTATCGCCGGTCGTCTTGCTGCCGACCGTCGCGGTGTTTGCGTTTTTTGGGGCCTGGTCTGTCGGGCTGTGCCGGCGGTATCAGGCGTCTGCCAGCTCGCGGAGCGTCTTCGCGAGGACTCCGAAATCGAAGTCGGTCAGCAGGGCTTGAACCGGCGGGTCGCCGACGAACTTGGCGCGCTCTCCGGGGGCTTCCGTCATCAGCGCTGCTATTTTCTCCGCCAGGTCCGCGTAGATCATGGCTTGATCTTTTGCATTGTCGGCCAGGCGCGGGCTGGTGTGGACGATGTTTGCCAGCACGCTCGACTGGGTGACCGCCATGAACTCGGGATAGGTCATCCCTTGCAGCGCTTCGAAAAACCGGCCGTTGACACGGAAGAATGCCGGATACGCTGCGCGAACGTCGCCCGTGACGGTGCATTCCCGATGGCAGTCGGGCTCTCCAACAAGGTGCCGTCCCAACTCGAAGGCCGCTGGAGGGACTGCGTCATGGCTTTCGCTGTAGTGGCTCTTGGGAACTTCCTTGAAGTTGAACTGGCAGGTTCGTTTTGTCATCCCGTTCCCTTCCTCGGGGGCTTTGGTCATGGCTAACGCTGTCGCCATGGCCAGGTTGATGATCTGCAAGGCCGGCAATCCGGTCTGGCGAGCGAGCGTCTCTTCCAGGCCGAATGCGTGGGTCAGCAGTTCGTCTGTGGCCGCGTGGTGGCGCTTTTTGTGGCCGGCTTGCTGGAGCATGAGGCAGAGGCCGACATAGGCTGTCCAGCAAGCCTGCTTGCGCAGAATGTGCATTGGCCCGGCGGCTGCTTTGGACCCGGCTCGGATTTCAGCCGAGGTCCGCGGGCGGTCGCCGGGCTCCAAGGTTCGGTTGTCCATTCGGGTTGGTTTCTCAGAGGTGGGCGTGGATCGGCGTCGTCGTGATTTCGTCGTTGCAAGCGAGGTCGATGATTCGTCTGGCGTCGTCGATGTGATCGAGGCTTTCGTCGACGAACGCCCTTACGCCGGCGGCCTCGGGGTCATTGGTTTCGTCGGCCTGGTCGGCGATCAGCTCGTGGTCGGCCGCGGTGATTTCAGCCAGGACGACGAGCCGTTGGAGCGCCCGCAGTGCCTGTGGGCCGATCTCGTCCCATCGCGTGGTCTGGGTGTTCGTGGCTGCCATCGGATTGGTCTCCCGTCGGTTGCATCCTGTTGGTCGATGTTGAAGGTGCTGACTCTTCGGCGAGCATGGTTGGGTGTCTGTGCGGGGCGGTGTCCTCCTTGGCTGGTTGCTTCGAATTAAGGATCCCCAGGCTGCGGGCGGGCCGCGGGGTCAAGGGCGCGCGCACGCGCGGGAGCGACAGCGACGAACCCTTGACGCTTCGGGCCGCCTGCGGCACGTCCGCGAGTTGTTGGTAGGCGGTGTCCGGTTCGCGACTCGTTTGGTGCTGCTGGGAACTTGCCGGATGCTATTGCGGGCGGATCGGTCGGCTGAGCCCTCGGGCGGAGTCTTGCATTCCAGTCTTGTGCCGGCGAGGGGTTGAGGCGTTGGTATTTCAGTCCGGCGCTTCTCGCGAGCTCTGCGATCGCGTCGGCAAGGCGCCCGCCGGCCGCGTCGTTGTCGGTCGCCCCGATGATGACGACGTTCTGGCTGCCGAGGCGGCTTGCGATTTGGCGGAGGACGTCCGCGGTATGCGGTCCGAATCCGCCGCCGGTCGAGCAATAGTGGGTGTCCTGTCGGAAGCCCTCGATGGCGGCGAGGCTGAGCGCGTCGATCGCGGCTTCGCACACCGCGATTCGAGTCGGTTGATCGGTCCCGCTGAGGGTGAACAGGGTCTTCGTGCCGCCGGCGGCGAATCCCCGGAATCGGGGGCCACGCATTTCCCATCCGGTGATTTCGCCAGTTGCCGACTTATGAGCGAACCAGGCGGTGCCATAGGGGCCCGATCGCCAGACGTCCCGTTGCAGCGCCACCGTCAGGATCGCGGCGGGAAGGTGGCGTTCGGTGGCGAGGTATCGCCATGAAGGTGAGTTTCCGTTCGGGTTTGCAAGGCGCGTCCACCGGTCGCCCATGCTGCCTGGTGGGCGAGCGCGCCGCGGTTTTGGCAGGGGGGCGTAGCTGGCTTTCGTGCCGACCAGTCCGCGGAGACGCATTCTCGCATGGCCAAAATTGCCGCCGAACAGGTGTTGGGCTAGAGAAAAGACATCACCCTTGACGCCCGCGCGTGTCGGGTCCCACCAACCGCGTTCGTTGTGGTTGACGATGATGATTTCGCCCTTGCCCCGGCGGAACTTCAGTTGTTTGCGACTGCTTTCCTCGCGGTCCAGCTTGAATCTGGCGGCCTCGAGTACGACGCTGCAGGTCACCGCGGCGCGAAGTTCCTCGATCTCTGGGTCTGGGGCGCTCATCGGTTTTTCTCCTGCTGGGGAGTGCTGGGGCCCGCCTGCAACTGGTCCCACCTCGCATCGCTGGCGGCCTTGAAACCTTGGAAGTGTGCGCGCCACTCTTCGAGCCTGGTGACGAAGTCGCGGTCGGTGCGTGCGAGTTCTTGCTTCAGCACCGCTTGAGTTGGTATGATGTCTTCTGCTGGCTGAGATAGTGGATCGGGTTCGTCCGACACCTCTACGATTTCCTCTAGTGCGACCTATGTTCGAATCCAGCCATATCCAAGCACGCAAGAACAGCATCGTTGGGTTCGAGGTGTTCGATGGCGCGTGATACGCCGACGTAAAGTAAGTTACACTCATCCTCCTGCTCGGCGGCGGTCAGTTTGGTCCATCCGGGATCTGCGGGGCTGGCGAAGCCTTGGCCCAGCTTCACGCGGCGATACTGCTTGCCTTTAACCCGGTGTGCCGTTCCGAGCGTTACAAGCGCTTCGCTTTCAACAGCGACATGCCGTGCCCGCAGGCGATCGAGCGCGCCGGGCAGGCGCTCCCGATAGTGTTCGACGATTTCGCGGCCGAGGCGGATTTCGCCATCGCGGAACCGCTCGGTGTGCTCGCAGAGTGCGCGCCAGGTCCTGAAGCGCTTGATGGCGGGTGGACAGCGCGGCGGGTGACGGTTGGTCGACCAGAGATGCCACGCCGCGCGCAGCAGCGCCTCCGGCTCTTCCAGTCCACCGATGACGTGGACCGGAACGGTCAGACGCAGCGCGTGCTGAAGCCACTCCGCGTTGGTTCGTGAGAGGAAGGCGTGGGGCGGCTGCTGTTTGCCATTCCCAGGCAGCGGGCCGAGCGTCGAGTGCCGGTTCGGATCACCGGTGATCAGGATCTCGGGTCTGGTGCCGGCGGGCTTGCAGGCGAGGATGGCGTTGGCGACGCCGGCGATGGCCGGGCCGAAGCGGAAGCTTTGGCTGAGCACCAGTGGCGCGCCGCTGACGATCCCCATGGCGTTGACCGCGCCGCGGAAGCGGTAGATTTGCTGGTGTGGGTCGCCAACCCATGTGACGGGAGCGGCCTGGCGCCGCATCACGTCCAGCATCACGGGCGAGCTGTCCTGTGCTTCGTCGAACAGGATGTGGTCGTAACGTGGGAAGCCTTTGCCGGTGAGCTGCCACTGCTTGAGATAGGTGTCGTGGCTGATCGGGCAGTCGTCCTTCGGATCGATCATCCGTTGCCATAGGGCTCGGGCTGCATTCGCGACGTCCTCGCGAAGCTCCGGCGGCTCGGCGGGATCGACATGCTGAGCGGTGATGACCGGGTCCGCCGAGTTGCAGAACCTGGCGAGGGCATCGAGCACGAGGAAGCCGGCTGAATCGTCGGTGGCGAGCGCTCTCGGGAGCTTCACCAGTTGCTGCACCGCCTCGGGGAACAGGCGGCGTTCCAGGCGCGACCGCTGTGTTTGCATATCGAGTGCCGCATAGGCGAGCGAATGAGCGGTTCTGACCTGTACGGATTTCGGGAACCGTTGTTGCGCTTCTTCCCGCATCGGCCGGGAAAAAACGATATACAAGATGCGGCCCTTCAGGACCTGCGCCAGCATTTCCAGCGTTGTGGTCTTTCCGGTGCCGGCGAACGCGCTGATTTTGCGGGGCATCGATGGATAGAGGCGGCCGTGAGTCAGCACGGCTTCTTGTTCAGTGGTGGGCGGGTGCATGGCGGGCCCCCTGTGGCTGGTGAATGTCCGGAGTTGCCTGCCGGTCGATCCGCCTTGCGGCCATCTTTTGCAGGAATACTGTCGGCAGCGAGCGTCGGTTTGGGCGCGCAGGTCCCGATGGATCGAGCAGCGTCCGGAGGAAGCTCGGTGAGCCATCCAGTGGGCGCTCAGCGTACCAGGAGCCGCCGATGGCAACCGGCTTGAGCCCGGCCCGCCGGTAGGTTTCGATGGCGGACCTCGTCTCGTCTTCGCCGGGGTCGGTCCATCCGTCCGTTTGGTCTATGCTGGTGAACAGACGGACCGAGTGGCGCTCCGCGGCTGTGCGGATGGTCTGGAGGTCGCCTTCGTCGGGGCCGCTTCCATCGAAGGCAAAGTTCAGGTCGATCAGTTCGACGGTGCGGGCACCGTGGTTGAGCAGCAGAAATCGCTGGCGTCCGAGGAGGGGTTCGACCTCGCGGATCATGCGGAGCGCAGGGTCGCAGGTCGAGCGCGGACGCAATGGTGGTGCTTGGGTCATGGTCTTGCTCGTTCGTGTGGTGGCGGTGGTTGTTGCTTGGCCGCCAGGGCATCCGTAGGGTCGCGCTCCTGCGCGGGTTACTGATCCGGTTGGGTCGCTTTCGGGTCCAGGTTTGCCGCGAGGATTTCGTTTCCATCGCATCCGGAGCTTTCGACCAGTCGGTAGGGTGGCCGGCCGCGCCGTTCGCTTTGATGGCGCCGCTTGATGGCCCGACAGAGCTTGACCAGTAGCGCCTGGGGGTCTTCGGAATAGGTGATCCGGTGGCGGCCGCTTCGTCCGGTCATGCCGTACGAAACTGTCAGCGAATGGCGTTCGAACAGATCGGTGAGCAGCTCCGCGGTCCAGAAGCGCGATGGATGACTGGCGCTCATCATGGTGATGCGAACTTGCATGCCTGCATGGTAACAAGTCCGGCTTGCCGTGTGCAGCGAAAATCTGCCAATTCTGCGCCGGAAAGTTCATTTCCGACCGTTTGTGAACTGTCATTCGGCGGCGGCCGTGTGTCGGGCTGTTGTATTCCTGATTCGCCAGAGTTCGGTCGCCTGGCAGCATGAGCCTTTCTGGCCATAGCGATCGGACAGGCCGCTTGCGGATTGGATCAAGTCGAGCAGGCCAGGGTTTTCCGCGATGTACTCGTCCCAGAGCCGGGCGTAGAGTGCGCGCGTTTCGTCGGCGTTGACTGGTCTGCGGCCCTTGGCCGCCCGCCAGCCGAGGCCGGTTGTTCCATCCTCGAAGACCTTGGCTGCCTGGTAGAGCGTTTCGATCGATCGATGGTGGCGTCCTCGGATGCGGGCGCAGAAGGCGCTCAGGCGTCGTTCTCCGCTTGTTGAGCATTCGAGGAAGGGGGGTTCGCCGTGGCGGATCATGGGTTGCTCCTTCGCGCTTTCGCGTCCGGTGGAAACTGGAAATCAAGGTCGAGCGGAGCCGCCCCGGGCGGCCCGGGACAAGGGCGCCAACGGCGCGCGCGAAGCGCGGAACCCTTGACGCGGGCCAGCACCGAGGGTGGCACGCCGGAATCGTCATTGGTGGGGAATCGTCATTGGTGGGGCAGCAAAGCGCCGCCCGCCTTCGGGTCTGCTTCGCGGGCCGCTGTTGCGGGTCGGTTGCCGCCGGCCTCGAGGGCCTTGCGGAGTCCCCAGATGCTGCGGGCGAGATCGAGGCGCCCGTTCTTCGCCCGCTGGATCATTGCGTGGAAATAGCCCCCAGGGCTTGAGACGAAATGGCTGGCCGGCTTGGTGGAAACGATTGCGATCGCGACCGCCGCGGCGTCCCGGCCAAGTACCTGGCAGGCGTCAGCCCAGATGTGCTGGGAGATGCCCATCTCGTGCCGGAGCCAGTCGGCGGCGTCGATGATCTCGGGCCAGGACGGGGTGGGCGAGGGGATATAGGGCTTCAGCCGTGGCGCCAGGCGGGTCAATTCCCCGGCGGTCAGGCGCATCGCGCTTTCGGCGATCGGCGGGACCGTGGCGGGTTGTCGGGCCTCGGTTGCCACGGCCGCGACTGGCGAGGGTTCCGAAGCCGCGGGCCTACTCTCCCCGGAAGCCCCTACTGTATCCTCTTGAGGATTTGAAGCTGGGTTGTAGTTATATTGGTGGGGTCGGTCTTGCGGCCCCTTGGGGTCAGAATCCACAGAAATTGGCGCAGATGCTTCGACCGCTTGCAGTCGTTTTTCGAGTGTGGCGCGCGCCGCTTCGGCCGAAGATTCGAGCCTGAGAACGATCCCCTCGATCGCCCCGGCTTCTGTGAGCCGGAGGATTGATCGGTCGGCACTGAGTGTTTCGCTGAGCAGTGCCTGCCAGTGCTCGTCATAGATGCCGATCTCGGTGGCGGTTTCAGTCAGTTGTTGGACGCTTTTGCGCGCGATGGTGGCGCGTCGCTTGAGCTTATGGATGCGCTCCCGCTCCGCCCGGCCCTCGGCTGCGACGGCTTCGAACTCTGCCTGCCTGATGGCGAGTGGAGCGAGGTTGAAGCCGTAGGCTTCGATGATTCGACCGCGGTGGTCGCGCCGGCCGTATCGCTTGCCGTTTGGGCTGTCTTTCATAGTCAGCAGACCAAGCTCGGCCATGTGGCGGTTCAGTGTCTTGGTCTGTGTTGGGCCGAGTCCCAGAGCGTGTTGTTGCAGGCCGGCCGAGGGCCACACGACCGGCTCGCTGTCCGGCGCCCAGTCCTGGGCCTGGGTGAAGGCGAAAAGCCAGTCGATGGCGTGAACCACGGTCCGGCTGAAGCCCAGGAAGGGGGCGGCAGCCTTGAATGCGGCGAGAACGCCGCCTGGTGTCTGCTTTGGATGCTTCGTCCCGGCTGGTGCCGGCTCTTCGGCAGGGGTGGCCCCGAGTAATATGCCGGCCGCGATCATCTGCGGGGAGATGCGGCGCAGTCCGTGTGGTCGTGGTGGCGCTGGAAGAGCTGCTGGACGCACGGCTTCGCTGTCCCGCGAGCCGGGTGTTGGAATAGGCATGTTGGTCGGCCTCGTGCTGTTGAGGGGGACCGCCGGCGGGGCTCGGGACGCAGCTTTCCGTGTGCAACTTTTGGGGTTGCATTTCGGGGCCAATCGTGGGAAAAAGGGGCTGTCGAGGTCCCCTTTTCCTACGTATCTTGCCTTGCTGGTCCCGCCCTTGTGGCGGGACTTCGCGTTTTGGGGGGCTACATCATGACCTGGCTCCGCTGTCGTGGATTCTGCCGCTGGTAGCAGGAGCGCAGGAGTCGCACCGCGCTTCGCTAGTTCTGTTGTGCGCAGGCATCGGAATTGCTTCCGCCTGGCTCGATGATGTGCGCGGCGACCAGGGTTGTGAGGTCGTCGCCGAATGCCCAATGCCCGCAGAAGTGACGGAGCGCCTGCGCGACAGTCTCGACAACGTCGGGCGATGGAATCGTGCTGGTGCTGGCGCTTGTGTTGAGCTGCACCGGTTGGCTTGTGTGGTACGTCGCCATCGAGGTGCTCAGCGGCGATGCGCCCGGTGGGGGCGTGGTCGGATCAAGCGATAGCGCGGGGAGTTGGGCCGGCTGGCGGAATCGAAGTACCGGCTCGTAATGGCTGCTGATGAGGGCGGCGCCTTGTCGCGCCACCGGCATCTGCGCCATGCTCGGACCGGTCATCGGTTCAATATCGGCTTGTTCCGCCACGGGTCGCGGTGGTTGCGGCACTGGTTTTGCGCAACTTGCCGCGGTCAGGGCGATGCACGTTCCGAACAGTTTGATGTAGCCTTGGTACATCCTTCTACGTCCTTTTTCCCACTCATCCCACGCCGCGGGACGTCAGACACAACCTGCGCGCGAAGCCTCCCGTGCCGCGCCGGGTGCGCGCCAGAGCGACCATGGCATTAAATCCGTACGTAGCCGGATTTACCACGGCATATTGCGGGGAAACCCCCCATGGATGCGAAAAAAAGAATCCGTCTGGCCCGTTCGCTTGCGACCTGCGGTTGTGGGCGTGTTTTGGGCGAACGGCCAGTAGACGGCGAGTCTTGTCGTCGTTCTGAAACAAAGGGTAGCTAGACTTCGTGACTCGCTATGAGTCCGGAACAAGTATTCCGGGCGCAGGATTGGTTAGCCGGAGAAGGGTTCGAATTAAGGCGACTCGTTTTAACGCGCCAATAACACCGGCTATATCCGATAACGTTACCCTTCTCCTGTCGTAGCGTAATCCTGTCGGCTTCCGGACTGAAAAGCGTTCCGGCGGCGATATTTCCCGGCAACCGGCGATTGCGAATTAACGCAACGTTAGCACCGTTTTGACCGTTGCGATAGATCGATTGCCTGCCTAGATAGCATTGGAACAAAAAAACGGGTGGGTGGTCGCATGCAACGGCGAGCGGTCCTGGCGAGTCTTCCGGCCTATTTCGGGCTGAATTTCGTTGCCCGCGCCGCGCCGGCACTACAAGGCGATCTCAAAGATTCCGTTTGGGCCGAGGCGGCAGCGCACGCTGGCCTCGCTGATCCGTGGATTGTCTACTCGATCGCCCTGTTTGAGACAGGTGTCATTGATGCGATTGGCAAGATGGTACCTTATCCATGGTCGCTGGATTTCGGCGGTCGATCGGTCCGGGCCAACAGCAGGGCGGAGGCCGCGCACTACCTCGATGCGGTTGCTACCACGACCAACGTCGATATCGGTCTGATGCAGATCAACTGGGCGTCGCATCACTGGCGCGTCCGCGAAGCCGCCGATCTCCTCGATCCCGTGGTGAATATCCGCGTCGCGGGCGAGATCCTGAGGATCGCCATCGAGTCGGCGCCCGACGATCTCGTGCTCGGCCTTGGGCACTATCATTCCTGGAGCGATGATTCTGCCAGAGAATATGGGCGTGCCGTCTGGGCGCAATATTTTGCCGTGTCGGGATCGCGATCGGTCCGTCGCAGGGAGAGGCTGGTGTGAACGAGGTCGCAGCTATCCTATCAGGGAGCGTTGTATCCGGCTTGGGTGACAATGACTGTTTCCTTGCCGATTCGCTTGCCCAGTTGAATGACGCCTTTCTTCGCACCCTGCTTGCCTGGGCTGCACATGATGGCGTCGATGTCGCGTCACGGATGTTCGGCATGCCAGCGGAAACCCTTGAGGTTCTCACGAAGAGGCTGGTCGGATCGGAGGCTTGCCGTTCTTTTGGTCGCGAGCCATTCTCCTTTCTCACCTTGGATTGCGGCCGTGTAGCGCTTGCTGATTCTCCGGCTGGCCGGATCGGCCCCGTCACCAGGAAGCAGCCGGGTCGCGAGCATTTCAGGCTGCTTCAGGTCGTACAATGCATGTTCGTCGACATCGTTCGGGCTGTTCAGCGCGAGCAGCCTCTTGTCATTGATGCTCTTCTCGGCGTGCCGGCGGAAGGCCGCCACGCGATAGACCATATGGTACGAGATCCGAGTGCGTGGATGCAAACAACCCGTCCGTGGGTGGTTGCGCGCTCTTTGTTCGTGCGGCGCGTTTGCTCGCCGCAGTGGGCGTCTCTGGAACGGTATAGCGCGCTGGTCGATATGCTTCTTACGGGAGTGGACACGTGAGCACAGCGAGGCGTGATGCGCAGGCCAGAGCGTTGGCCGCCTACCTTGTTCAGCGCGGAGGCTCAGTGTCTCGCGTGGTCAAGCTCACGGGGGTATCCTACAACTTCGCAGAACTACTTGTGACGGAGACCAGGGGTCGCCTGCCTCCAGGCCGATTGCGTGGGGCGCTCCACCTTACGAAAAGCCCCGAGCGGATAATGAGTGCGACGTTGTTTTGGATCTGTCTGCGACGGCATCAAGCGGCTGCCGGTCAGTTGAACACGCTGGAAGCATTCTACGGCGCGTATCGGCTATTCGTCGCCCTCCGCAACGGCATCAGCGGGTCGGACGTGTGCGAGTTCTCCGTCGATGACGCGGTGGCATTGACTCTCGAGGCCGGGTTGTCGCCGATTTCTTTGTGTCGCTGTCCGGGTTGCGGGAGCTCGTTCTGGTCGGCTTGGCTGTCGGTTCGGGCTCGTTGTCCCGTCTGCAATCGCCAGACCCGGCGTTTTCTCCAACAGCGGGTCGATGAGAGTTTAACGGCGGTGAGTGCTGCGGAATGAGCGCGCCGGTACCCTTTCCCGAGACCGCCGATGAGCCGCCTTACGTCCTGCTCTGGCGGATCGACGATGTGGCGATGCCGGTGCTGTTCCTGTGCGTTGGCATGTTGACCGCCCATGTCGTGGTTTTTACGGCTATCGGAATCGGCGCGATGTACCTGTACCGGAAGCATCGCTCCGGCCATCCCGAATTCTATGTGCTGCACCTTGCCTACTGGTTTGGCGTTTATCCCGCGCGGGGGGCGGCCTTCGTCAATCCGTATATCAAGAGTTTCCTGCCGTGAAGCTCTCGGCGGTTATGGGGAGCTGGCGGGGCGCTCAGGCGACTGCCAGGCTCCTGATGGTCTTTTGTGTGTCCGAGTCCGTTGCGATCGTCGCGCTGTCGTATGTGCTGCTGAAGGTCGATCGGACGGTCGTGCTGGACGCGCCGGAGCAGGGCCGGACCTATGAGGTCAGCCAGGCAAGCGCCAGTCGTGATTACCTGGAAACCTGGGGCTATTATCTGGCGCACCTCCTCGGAAACGTGACGCCCGACAGCGTCGGCTTTATCAAGGAGCGGCTGGCTCCGTTGTTTTGTCCCTCGGTGTATCGCGAAGCCATGGTCGCTTTGTCCGACCAGGCTGCCACCATTCAGCGCGAACGGATCTCCATCTCCTTTGAGCCGCGTTCCGTCCTGGTCGAGGAGGAAACCCACAAGGTCTTCGTCAACGGCCAGGCGGTCAGCCGGGCGGTGATGGGTGGAGAGACCCGCTATCAGCGAACGTTCGAGTTCATGATCGATGTCAAGGATTATCGGATGCAGGTCTGTGGGCTGGCGGCTTACGAGGGTGGCCCGCGAACGCTCAAGGTCCTGGCCGATCTCAAGCTCCATGAAAAGTCGAAGGAGTGATTCGCGATGCGATCACGGTTGGCCAGGTTTCTGCCATTGTTGGGATCGATCGGGGTGGCATTGTCGGGTCCCGCAGCGGCGCAGCAGGCGGTTCCCGATCCCGCTCCGTCTGTTGGGGGGTTTCCGGTCCGGTCGGCAGCAGCGTCCCCTGTGGTGCCCGGCCAAGGCATGGTGGCAGGGCTTCCGATCACCACCAGCCCGCCGGTCTCTCGTCCGCCGGCAGGGACTGACGGCCTTGGCGTGCAGGCTGCCAGTTCGTCGGCCGCGATTGTGCCCGCGCCCGCTCCGGCGGATCCGCCGCCGCTGCCGGCGCAGCGGGCGGCGGTCTCCGGCCGTGCGTCGGCGGGTGCCGTGCCGGTGCCGGCCGTTGCGACCGTCCCGCGACCCACGCCTGCGCAACAGTCGCTGATCGACAGTGGCGTTGCCACGATCTCTGTCCGGCCCGGGGTGGCCAGTATTTTTCCAGTGTCCCAGGGCCGGGTGAACCGGATCGTGACTCCCTTCCAGCGGGCCAAGGTCTCGACCGAGGCAAGTGAGGGTGTCGAGGTCCGCGGCGGCGTCGTCTACGTCACACCATCGTCGGAGCTGCCGGTGTCGATGTTCATTACCGAGGACGGCGATGAGTCGTTGGCGTTGAATGTGACGCTGGTCCCATCGCGCGTGCCTCCGGCCCATCTTGAGCTTACGCTGCCGGAAGGGTTGATCAGGACGAGCGCGCGTCCGGTCGCGGCGCAGGCCACGGCCGAGAAGTTCGAGCGCGGCCAGCCCTACGTGGACATGTTGCGTGCGCTGATGCGCGGCCTGGCATTGGGGCGCGTGCCGGCCGGCTTCGAGTTGGCGGACCGGGTGCCGCGAGGCGTGTCGCCTCCGGCGTGCAGCGCAAGTCCGGTCCGGGTGGATTTCTCGCGGGTCCAGTATCTGGCCGGCAATCGCGTCGAGGTCTTTGTCGGCGTGGTCAGGAACCCTCGCCCGACACCGTTTGAGTTCATCGAGAGTTGGTGTGGCGATGCGGCTGTGATGGCGGTGGCCTTAAGTCCGACCCCGCTGGTGCCGCCGAATGGTGCTGCGGAAATCTACATAGCCCGGCGCGCTGCCTCGAGCGAGGACGATATGATCCAGCGCCGGCCGTTCACCTATCGTTAGCAAGCCAGGAGTGGTTGCAGATGTCATCAAGAACCCGTTTGGGCGAACTCCGGAGCGTGGTTTCGGACAGGCTTGACCGGTGGGCGCCTTGGCCCGCGCGCTCCGTCGCCATTGGCGTACCAGTCGTTGTTGGCTGCTTGGTTGTTGCGTTGGTGTGGCCATCGAGCAAGCCTGGCTTGGGTATGTCGCCGGCTTTTGGCTATGCCGGCCAGGTGCTGAGCGATGGCGCAGAGCGTGGCGATGCAACCGATTTGTTGGTGGCTGCTGTCGGGGAACTGTCGCGTCACCTCAATGAACACGTTCTTAAGCGACCTGATAGCGGCGCTGCGACCGTGCCGGTCCAGCCGGGTGTTAGCGCGATCATTCCGATCTCCCGCGACGGTGTGAGCCGGATCGTGACCCCCTTCCAGCGGGCTAAGGTCACGAGCAAGGTAAGCGAGGGAATCGAGGTCCGCGGTGGCGTCGTCTACGTGACCCCGTCTTCGGAGTTACCACTTTCGATGTTCGTCACCGAGGATGGCGACGAGGCGGTCGCGTTGAATCTGACGCTGGTGCCTTCGCGTGTTCCTTCGGTTCATCTTGAACTTAAGCTGCCGGACGGGCTGATTCCGTCCGGAGGGATTTCCCAACCAGTCCTGGCGGCGGCGCCGGTTGATCGCGGTCCGGCGCCGGTTCCTGTTTCTGGCTACGCCCCCCCGCCGAGTCGTTTTGGTGCCGCGGAGGTCTTTGTTGGCGTGGTCAGAAGCGACGGCGGTTTTTCCCAGCGACCGTCTGCTGCGTACCGTTAGCAAACCAAAAGCGGGCTCCGATGTCATTCAAGACGCAAATTGCCGCAGCCCGAAAGACGGTTTCGGAAAGCCTTGAGCGGCTCGGGCCCGGGCCCGCCCGCTTGATCGCCGTCGGCGTTCCCGCGGCTCTTTTCATTCTGGTGATTGCGCTGATCTTGCCGTCGAACAAGCCGGGCCTGGGCACTGCGTCGAGCTCTGGCTATGTCGGCCAGGTCCTCGTGAATGGCGGTGAACGCGACAACACCGTTGATTCGCTGACCGCGGCGGTCGAGAAGTTGCAGCATGATCTGCGCGACCGCGACCGCAAGCTGGACGAGCTTGGTGACGCGGTTCGTGACCTGCGAAACCCCGGTGGCGATACCTCCGCACCACGGACCCCGCCCGCACCTGTCGCCGGCGCGGCACCGGCGGCGACCCGCGCGCCGTCGCCGCCCGTCACGACGGCGGCGGGGTCCGGCGTGATCAAGCCGGAGACCGTGACGACGGTTTCGGCCGGCAAGCCGGCGGTTGGCGCTCCGCTGCAGATGAACCAGGGGATGGGCTCCGCGGCTGGTGGTTTTTCATCGGCGGCGCCGCCGGCGAGCGTGGCCGAGACGCTTCTCCCCCAGAATGTCTGGGGCACGCCGATGCGGACCCCAGCGTCTTACGGTGCGAGGCCGTCGCCTTCCGCCGCGGTGCCTGGCGGTGGCGGTGGGCCGGGAGCGCCAGGGCCGACCAGACTGTTCGTGTATGCGCCTCCGGCGCCTCCCGTGACGCCGCTGCCGCCCAGCGGTGGCGGAAACCAGCCGCAGTTCGAATTGCCGCCGGGCGCGACGTTCGGCGGCGTGCTGCTGACTGGGTTGGATGCTCCGACGGCGATGAGTGCGCGGCGCGATCCGATGCCGGCTCTGTTGCGGATCAAGCACAACACGATTCTTCCGAACGAATTCGATGCCGATCAGCGCGAGTGCTTCGTGTTGGTTGCGGGCTACGGAGATTTGAGCGCGGAGCGGGCGTATCTGCGTACCGAGGAGCTTTCCTGCATCCTGGCCGACGGATCGACATTCCACGAGCGGATCGAGGGCTATGTCGTGGATGAGTCCGGCCGGGTTGGCGTGCGTGGCCCTGTCGTGTCCCGGCAGGGAGCGTTCATCGCCCGGTCGCTGGTTGTCGGAATCATGCAGGGCCTTGCCGAGGCTTTTAGTCGGGCCAATCAATCCTATGCAGTCGGAATCAGCCCCGGCGGGCAGCTCAGTTTGGAGAACTACCAGTCGATGGGGCAGGGCGGCGCTGTGCAGGGCGCGGCCAAGGGTCTCGACCGCGTGGCGCAGTTCTACCTCGACCAGGCGGCGGCGATGTTCCCGGTTATCGAGATCAATGCCGGCCGTCAGGTGGATATCGTTCTGACCAAGCCCGTCAAGGTCAAATTGCCTGGCAAATCGTAAGGGAAGGGATGCGGGTATGCGTGCCGCGATTCTAGCACCACTGTTTCTCCTTGGCGGCTGCGGGGTGATTTTCCCCTATGAGAGCACCGGCAGCTGTCCGCAGACCGGCACTGGCGTCTGCGCCTCGGTTCGAACGGTGTATGGCGCAACGAACAAGCGTGACCACGTCGAGCCGGGAGATCTTGCGCCCGCGGCAGCGTCCGGGGAATCGTCTGGACCCGGGCGCGTTGCCGCGCGGTCGGGAGATCGTGACGGGGGTGTCGCCATTGCGTCTTCCGGTTCTTCGATGAATGTCCTGCCGGTGTCGATGGATGGCGAAGGCGTGCTTCCGCTGCGCAGTCCGTCCGAGATCATGCGGATATGGGTTGCGCCTTGGGAGGCGGACTCGGGTGATCTGAACATGTCAGGGTATGTGTTCACCGAGCTGCGGCCGAGAAGGTGGCAGGTCGGACCGCAGGCGATCGGCGGTTCGAACGGTTTGAAACCAATTGAGGTTCCGTCCTCGCCTGGTTTGGCGACCGCGAGTGCGGCGCCGGCACAGCCTCCGCCTGCCAACCGCCCGGCGCCACCAATCCAATCCGCGCCGCCGCCGATTGCTGCCGAGCGTGATGCGAGTCGTCCGGTTATTCGCGCATCGGCTGGCGTTCAACCGCAGGCGCCGGCCGGCCCGTTCTGGCAAACCGATCCAGGCACTGCTCCGGTGCAGTGAAGCAAGGGGTCAAGAGGCGATGCGCCAAAAATACCGGCGCGAATAAGGGGAGAAAACTACCCCAATATGGCCGAATTTTTTTTCACCGGAGTGATGCAAATGGTTTGGCGGTCTGTTAGGCTTGTTGCGGGCTCATTGCGAGGCCCAAAACAACAGCAACGGGAACAGCAGAATGATGAGGAACTCGCTTCTTGGCCGGGACGTTCGTCCGGCCGTTCTTTCTCCGCTGGGGCTGATACTGCTGGCCGCGGTGTGTTTCGTGATGACGATGTCGGCTTGCCACGCCGGCACCGGCGGCACGGAATTCGCTGCGATGTGGACAACGCTGCAGGGCTGGGTCGAGGGGACGCTGGGTCGCGTGGTCACCACGGCTATGGTCCTGGTCGGTATCGGCATCGGGGTTGCGCGTCAAAGCCTGATGGCCTTCGTGGTCGGCGTCGGTGGTGGTCTCGGTCTCTATGCCACCCCGGGGATCATCAACAACATCTTCGTGGCCACGGTGGCAACGTCCGTCGCCGCGAAAGCGCCAGTGGTGAATCTGGCGGCGGCAGTGTTGCAGCTTCACTGATGATGCCGGCCGGGCGCATCTCCGCAGAACCGACCTCTGCGAGGCTATGCGCCCGGTTCACCATGGCGTTCCTATCTGGAGGCCGGCCGGTCGGGTTCTCTCGCTTCCGAGGCTTGTTCGGTCGCTGGCGAATCCGCCCCGCTTGCATCGCGGCGGTGGCACTTGCCGTTGTTCTGATCGGCGCGTCCGGTCGCAGCGCGGCTCAGGAGACATCCTCCCAAGCTTCTTCGGTTCCCTGGCAGCAGGCACAGCCGTCCTCCGCTGCACCGGCAGTGGTCGCGCCCGATCCGTTTGGCGGCGCTGGCCCGACACGCCTCAATGGCCAAATCTCCGGTCAGGTCGCTTTGAACGCCGGGGACTTTCAGGCGATCACACTCACTGGCCGCCCGGAGGTCTACTTCGTCTCCGGCAACGGGCGCTACGTTGTGCGCGGGGCCATCTACGATCTGTGGCAAGGCCGCGAGCTTGCGACGCTCGCTGAGGTCAAGACCGCGACACAGACGGTCAATTTTCCCGCCCTGGTCAGGCTGATACCGGAGTTCGAGCCGTTCCGCGTCGGCACCGGGACAAAGCGGGTTGTCGTCTTCCTCGATCCGTTCTGCCCGTACTGCCAGCGGCTGCTGGCGGAGATTGGCCAGAGGACCGGCGACAAGGAGCATGAGTTCATCATTTTGCCCGTGGCCTTGCTCGGCGCGGAGTCGGTTCGTGCGGTTCGCAATTTGCATTGCGCGTCCGATCGCCCGGCCGCGCTCACTGCGCTGCTGACGCACAATCTCGCAGAGCCGCTTGAGGAGGTCGCCGACTGTGATGTTGGCGCGGTGCAGAAGCGTTTGATTTTCGCGCGGTTGATGCAGGTTCGCGCGGTCCCTTTCCTGATCCGCGATGACGGCCTGCGGCAGGAGGGGATGCCTGCCAACCTGACTGCGTGGCTTGCGGGGGGGGCGTAGGGGATGGGCTATCAGAAGCCGCTGACGGATCTGATCCCGATCATCGCGTACGACGCGGATGACAAGCTGTTCTATGGAGCCGATCATTCCCTTTCCTTCGGCTTTATCTGCCAGGGGCTGCCAGGCGGGGACGAAAGGATCGAGCAGCGGTTGCGGGCTCTGCTCGGTGAGGGGTGGCCGGACGATTCCATCCTGCAGATCTCGCTGGTCTCGAGTCCGAACCTGTTTCGGGAGTTCGAGGACGCGCGGCAGCTTCGGGAGGGCAAGGCGACCGGGGTGTTGCGGGAGGTCATCCGGTCCCGTATCGATTATCTTTCCGGCGCGGTGGACTCGTCGTTTGCCGGCCAGAGCGGCTTGATGCTCCGGCGGTTCGACGTGTTCGTGATCGGCAAGATCCGCGCCCGGGGCACACCGATCGAGCAGGAAGAACTGCTGGAGGCCGGGAAGCTCCGGTTTCGTGTGGAACACGCCTTGCGGGGTTGCGGTCTGGCGCCGCGGGTTATCGACCAGCACGGCTTCGTTCAGCATCTCGGGGCAATCGTGAACCGGTCCGGCGCCGGCGCCTGGCGGGTGTTTGGCGGCGATGCCGCCAGGGATGATCTGGAGTTGCGCG
>Ga0302278_10001864_pt1 | contig 25235 bp, 28 predicted proteins | sample III_Bog_N3_2_FD_194543 | JGI IMG/M metagenome (GOLD analysis project Ga0302278, IMG submission 194543) | Peat permafrost microbial communities from Stordalen Mire near Abisko, Sweden - III_Bog_N3_2 | ecosystem: Environmental > Terrestrial > Soil > Wetlands > Peat | place: Sweden: Abisko... | reverse complement strand
CAACCAGAGCATTGGCCCATGCGGCAAGCGCTTCGATTACTAGATCGATTTGCTCGCGAACGTAGAGGCGCAGGTCTGTTGCGATCTGCTCGTTGCGGCTGCGCCCGGTGTGCAGCTTCAAGCCAAGCGAACCGATGCGCTCGGCCAATGAAAGCTCGACAAAGTGATGAATGTCTTCGGCGGACGGATGGTTGCGCACCAGCGATTGGCCCGCTTCGGACGCATGATCCGCAGCAATCGAGTCGAGCGCAGCGCGCAGTTCGGCGCCTTCATCCGCAGTCAGGATGCCTGCGGCCACCAGAGCCGACGCGTGTGCCTTGCTGGCGGCTACCTCCTGAGGAAGAAGCCGCCAGTCGAAAACAATCGACCGCTGCCACTGTTCGAACTCGCTATCGAGCGGCTCGCGAAAACGGCCCGACCACATCTTCACGGATTGTTTTTCGTTCGACATTGATTTGCTTTCTGCTTCCTTAGCCTTCAGTTTGATTGGCTTCTTCGTCTGGCTCTTCCGGCGCGCAGTCGCAGCCAATCAATTGTTCGTGGCAGCGCGGACATTGTTCCCAGTCGCAGCCGGGATGATGGTAGTGCCCCGGTAACGCGCCACAGTCATGGCACCTATGACCCGGCGGCTCCGGGTCATTTCCAACCTCACTGCCGTACAGAACCGGATCAAAGTCTCCATCAACAGTCTTGACCGGTAACTTTACGCATCCCTCAGCCTCGTGCATTTCTAGTTCGCAGTATTTGCAGATAGCCATCGCTATTCTTTCTCTTTGGAGCTGTTCAATCTGGGCATCTCGCTGCCTTTGCTCAGCGTGAGCAGGCCGGCCGCAGCGTAGGTAAGCAGCTTATCGCGAGTGTCTGTGATGTCGAGATTGCGCATCGTCAGTTGTCCGATGCGGTCGCGCGGGGAAAAGGTTGACTCGGTCTTCTCCATGCTCAGGCGCTCGGGATGAAAAGTGAGGTTGGGCGACTCCGTGTTGAGGATGGAATAGTCGTTGCCGCGGCGCAGCTCCAGCGTCACCTCGCCGGTGATGGGCTTGGCGACCCAGCGCTGAGCTGATTCGCGGAGCATGATGGCCTGGGAGTCAAACCAACGGCCCTGATAAAGCAGGCGGCCAAGCTTGCGGCCATGGTCTCGGTACTGCTCGATGGTGTCCTCGTTGTGAATGCCGGTGATGAGGCGCTCGTAGGCGATGAAGAGCAGGGCGAGGCCGGGCGCCTCGTAGATGCCGCGGGATTTGGCTTCAATAATGCGATTTTCGATCTGATCGGACATGCCGAGGCCGTGGCGGCCACCGATGCGGTTGGCCTCGAGAAGAAGTTCGACAGCGTCATCGAATTGATGGCCGTTGAGTGCGACGGGAAAGCCCTCTTCAAAGCGGACAGAGACCTGTTCGCGCTGGACCTCGACATCGTCGCGCCACGAAGCCACTCCCATGATGGGCGAGACGATCTTGATAGAGGAAGAGAGATGCTCCAGGTCCTTTGCTTCGTGCGTTGCGCCCAGGATGTTGGAGTCGGTGGAGTAAGCCTTCTCGGCGGACATCTTGTAAGCGAAGCCAGCCTGTTGCATGAACGCGGACATCTCGGCGCGACCGCCAAGCTCGTCGATGAAAGCGGCATCGAGCCAGGGTTTATAGATCTTGAGGCTGGGGTTGGCTAGCAGGCCGTAGCGATAAAAGCGCTCGATGTCATTGCCTTTGAACGTTGAGCCGTCGCCCCAGATGTGAACCTCGTCCTCCTGCATGGCGGCCACCAGCATAGTGCCGGTGACGGCGCGGCCAATCGGAGTGCTGTTGAAGTATGTAACGCCCGCGGTGCTGATGTGGAATGCGCCGGCCTGAAGCGCCGCAATGCCTTCGCGAACCAGCGGGCCGCGGCAGTCGATAAGGCGGGCTTTTTCAGCGCCGTATTCGAGGGCTGCGCGGGGGATGGCTTCGTAGTCGGTTTCGTCGGGCTGGCCAAGGTTGGCCGTGTAGGCATAGGGGATGGCGCCCTTCTGCTTCATCCAATGCAGGGCGGCGGAAGTGTCAAGCCCGCCGGAGAAAGCAATGCCAACCTTCTGGCCGACGGGGAGGGATTCGAGAATTACGGACATGCTTGGAAAACCTCGTTCGCTTGATCAAACCTGTGAAACATTGACTGTCGATTTCGATTTTGATCTCTTAATCCACAAAACAAAAACTAAGATCACAGCCAATCCCTCAGATGCATAGCCGCAGCCAATCATCATTCTATGATCCTTCTTGCTCTTTAAATCGGTACTCGGTCAAAGTGTTCGTTGCCGGGTCGTCGGGGTCCAGATACACAGCAACATGATTACTAAGGATCGATCCGCGCGCTACACCATCATCTCCTTGATATTTCTCGCCGTCATACAGAAATGAATAGAAAACACGGGGACCACCCTTGCCGTCTGTTGATTTGTAAATAGAAGCCAATGCAACTTGTTCCTTTGGTGCGATTCTTTCATCTTGTCTCACAAGAAACCAGTTGTATGCTGTAAATCCAGTGCCCATGACAAGCCATATCAGGAGCATTGCCCAAAAGGGAAGTCTCTTACGCTTATTGGTTTCCACCGGTTCCTTATCATCCAGCTGATCGAACATAGCTACTCCAGAAAACTCGTTGAGGGAACCTTTGAACAAGTCCTGATTGCGATCCAGCATTCCATCAGGGGCTGAAGCCCGCGTCTCTTTTGCCGCTTTTGCGGCACGGCTAAAGCCGTGCCCTTTCAAAACATCGGCACATGAAAAGCTAGAGGCTAATAGCTAACAGCTAAAAGCTTGAACGTTTGCCAACCCGCCCAGCAAGAGCAGCAGCAATGCTTTCTGCGCGTGCATGCGATTTTCGGCTTGGTCGAAGACAATGGACTGCGGACCGTCGAGGACCTGATCGGTGACTTCAGCGTTGCGGCGCGCGGGCAGGCAGTGCATGAAAACTGCGTGTGGCGCGGCCTTTGACATCAAGGTTTCATTCACTTGAAATGGCCTGAAAATAGGCGCGCGCTTGCTGGACTCATGCTCCATGCCCATGCTGACGCACACGTCGGTATAAATGGCATCGGCGCCTTCGGCGGCATGTTGCGGGTCTTGTGTAAGACGTACTTCACAACCGTTGGCTTCTGCAATCTCGCGCGCCTTGGTCACGATCTCAATATCCGGCGAGTAACCGCGGGGCGTGGCCACAGTAACATTGGCGCCGAGTTGCGCGCCGGTGAGCATGAGCGAGTGGCACACGTTGTTGCCGTCGCCGACATAAGTAAAGTTGAGCCCGGCCGTTGTGCCGAAGTGCTCTTCGAGAGTCATGAAGTCGGCCAGAGCCTGGCAGGGATGCTCGAAGTCGGAAAGCGCATTGATAACAGGCACGCGCGAGTTGGCGGCCATCTCAGTGATGGTGTCGTGCGCATAGGTACGCAGGACGATGACATCGACCCAGCGCTCCACATTGCGTGCAACATCGGCGATGGACTCGCGCTCGCCCAGAGGCGAGTTCGTGCAATCGACGAAGATGGCGTTGCCGCCCATTGTGTTGATCCCGGTCTCGAAAGCAAGTCTCGTACGCAGGCTGGCTTTCTCAAACATCAGGACCATTTGTTTCGCATCGAGGGCATGGCGATAGTCGCGCGGATTGCGCTTGACTTCGTGGCCCAGCTTGAGAATGGCGCGCACTTCTCCGCTTGAAAGATCGGCGATGGAGCACATGTCCTCGCCGGAGAGGCGCGCGGCGGCGGCAAGAATATCGGGGTCCTTTTGAACGGGCACAACGGTGTCCTGGCGTTCAAGTGTTGCTCTGCTAGCCATGGTTCTGTCCTCCTGCGTTGCGGGCTTCGGTCTGGGTCGAAGTCACGGCGACCCCATGTTCAGTGAAGATTTCGTCCAACGCCGCAATGGCGGTGTCCACGTGCGCGCGCTCCAGAATGTACGGCGGCAGGAAGCGAAGCACAGTATCGCTGGTGCAATTGATGAGAATGTGGCGCTTCAGCATCTCGGCCACCGTAAGCTTGGCCAGGTCGGCGGAATCAAGTTCAGCCGCAATCATCAGGCCTTTGCCGCGCACATCCACAATGGCTTCGTGCCGCGCAGCAAGACCACGCAACTCACTCTGGAAGTAGTCGCCGACTTCGGTTGCATTGGCAAGTAGATTCGCCTTCTCCATGTAGTCGATAACGGCGATGGCGACAGCGCATGCCAGCGGGCCTCCGCCGAATGTGGTGCCGTGCATTCCTGCATGAATGGCTCGCGAAGCTTCTTCTGTGCAAACAACCGCGCCCAAAGGAATGCCGCCCGCGATGGGCTTGGCAAGCGTGGTGATGTCCGGTTGAATGCCGTAGTGCTGATATGCGCACCACTTGCCGGTGCGCCCCATGCCGGCCTGAATCTCATCCACAATCAGCATGGCGCCGGTCGAGTCCGCAAGTGCTCGTGCCTCGGAGAAAAACTCCTGCGTCAACGGTCGAACTCCGCCCTCACCCTGAATGGCTTCTACAAGAATCGCGCACACTTCGTTGGAGAACTTTGCGCGCAAATCGGCAACATCGTTAAAGCGAACGAACTCGACGCCGGGAACAACGGGCGCGAATGGCTCGCGGTATTTGTCCTTGTATGTGGTGGACATGGAACCATAAGTGCGCCCATGGAAGCTCTGTTCGAGCGCCAGAAACTTGGTCCCAATGTTCACACCTTCGCTGCGCAGCAAGCCGGCATGGGCGCGCGCCAGCTTCAACGCGCCTTCCCATGCTTCCGTGCCGGTGTTCGAGAAGAACACGCGATCGAGACCGGTGCGCTCGGTTAGGCGCAGAGCAAGCTCCGCCTGGCCTTCGTGGTAATAGAGGTTTGACGTGTGGATGAGCGCATGACTCTGCCGTGCGATAGCTTCCTCAATTACGGGATGGCCATAACCAAGAGCATTCACGCCAATGCCGCTGAGCAGGTCGAGGTATTTCGTACCGCTCTCGTCAACGATGTGAACACCCTCCCCACTGACAAACAGGATGGGGTTGCGTTCGTATGTTTGCAGCAGGAGTTTCGATTCTGCGGCGCGAATTTGATCGAGCTTTGTCAATGTCTTATCTCCTTGTGCTCAAGAACATCGGATCGTGATTCGTCAACGCCTCCGTGTCATGAGCAGCGATTCCTCAGGGGCTAAAGCCCAGAATTCATAGGGCCCATTTCGGCACGACTAAAGTCGTGCCCTGATACAAAGCCGGTTAATGAAGTGTTCATTCAGGCCACCATCACTTCGGTGCCGTAGGCTACGCGCGAACTGCACAGGTCGGGAAGGGAACCGGCAGCCTCCGCGGGCAAGATTCTTACGCGCTTTACGCCGTTCAAAAGAGCTTCGCGGCAGGCGCTGAGCTTGGGCAACATACCGCCGGAGATGACGGCGCTTTTAGCCATCTCGGCGATCTGGTCGATACTGAGCCATCGGAGTACTTCGCCGTTCGCGCCCTTTACACCGGGCACATCGGTAAGGAATACCAGCGCGTCGGCGTGGCATGCAATGGAGCACGCCGCGGCCATTTCATCGGCATTGATGTTGTAGTACTCGCCGTCGAATCCCAGAGCCATCGAGGAAATCACCGGCACGCCATTCAACTGCCAGACGGCTTCAATCCAGCGCGGATCGCTGGCCACGATTTCGCCCACAAAGCCGAGGTCGGGCTTGCCCGCATCCAGCAATGCGCGCTTCTTGCGGGCGCGAAACATAAGGCCGTCGCCGCCGGAAAGGCCAACCGCGGGCTGGCCCAGCGCTCCAAGAGCAGCCACCAGGCCCTTGTTCACTTTGCCCGCCAGCACCATCAGCGCCACATCGCGGGTCTCGGCATCGGTAACGCGCAGGCCGCCTACAAATTCGCTTTGCTTTCCCAAAGCCTTCAACATGCGGGTCAACTGCACGCCTCCGCCGTGAACCACGGCCACCTGATTGCCGTCGCGCACCAGTTCGACAATGGCCCGGGTGCATCCTTCCAGCAGCGAAGGAGTTTCCAATCCTGCTCCACCGAGTTTTACAACGTACTTCATTCCAGACCCTCCGCTTCACCCCAACCCTGCATCACATTCAGGTTCTGCACGGCCTGGGAAGACGCGCCCTTCAACAAGTTATCAAGACAACTGACAATGACGGCGCGGCGGCCGTCCGCGGCCAGTTGGAAGCCGATGTCGGCGTAGTTGGTTCGCACCGAATATTGAATCTGTGGCAACGCCTTGTCATAGAGGCGCACCATGGGACTTCCGGCGAAGAACTCCCTGTAAACGTGAGCGATGCTTGAGGCCGTCTGTCCCGCGCGAAAATGAACATAGATGGTGGAAAGAATGCCCCGCGGAATGGGTAGCAGATGCGGCGCGAACACAATCTGGCTTGCCGCAATGCCAACCTGTTCCAGCAATTCGCCGGTGTGGCGATGCGTGAAGACGCCATAGGCTGAGAGATTGTCTGCCGCGTACATGAAATGCGTCTTCGCCGTGGGCGCTTTGCCTGCTCCGCTAACGCCGCTCTTTGAGTCAGCCACAATGCCGCAATCCAAATCCACGAGTCCCGCGGCAACCAGAGGCCGCAGCGCGAGAATGACGGACGTTGCGTAGCAGCCTGGATTGGCCACAAGGCGCGCGCCGGCAATATCCTTACGATGTAACTCCGGCAGTCCATAAACCGCTTGCGCCTGGGTTGCGGCGGCCAGTTCGGAATCCTCATCGTCGAAGCCGTATACCGCACGATTGGCCGCTTCGGTAAGCCGCCAAGCGCCGCTCAAATCAATGACCCGCAAACCACGCGCCAGCGCTTCAGGAACCCACTCGCGAGACTGTTCATGCGGAGTGGCAAGAAACAGAACCTCTACTCCGAGATTGCTGAGCAGTTCCCAAGAGAATGGCTGCATCTTCAAGCTTCCGCTGCCGTGGCTGTCGGCCAATTGCGGATGAATTTCAGCCAGAGGAATGCCTCCGCGCGCTTCGTCCTTCGCGTCCACGCGCCCGGCAAACACCGGCGGCGCGCTCTTGAGACGGGGATGACGCAGCAGCAGCCTGGCTAACTCAGCGCCGGCATACCCTGTAACTCCCACAACCGCAGTTTGTACCGTGTTGGTCATGACTCCAGAAACGTCCTCAGCCGGGCTTCCACTTCGCCTGCCCGGCGCGTGTCGGGACAGATAACCAATACGGTATCGTCGCCGGCGACAGTGCCCACCACCTCCGGCCATCCCTCATGATCCAGAGCCGCGGCAAAAGGCTGTGCTCCGCCCATCACCGTACCCACCACCACCTGATTCATCGCCTGCTGCACGCGCAGTCCGAAGCTCTCAATCATCTCCGCAACCGACGGCGGGCCGTCGTCTTCTACCGCCGCGCCGTGGCCATTTCCATTGCGATTGGGCAGCACATAGCCGCCTGGGCCTTTGGAGAGCCGCAATTCGTGTATATCCCTTGAAAGAGTAGCCTGCGTAACCTCAAAACCGCGGCGGCGCAGCTTGCGGCGCAGCTCGTCCTGGTTTGAAACCGGAGAGCTGCCCACCAAATCCCGTATCGCATTGTGTCTTTGGTACTTCATCGCCGTATGCCGCCAAATAATTTGCCATTTTCAGGCAAAGTGAAAGCGCGGCTCGCAGTTCCGCGGCCGCGCTTGTATAAATATACAACATAATTGCATAACTATGCAGCTAATTATGCCTGCTATGCGAAAAAATCATCAAGTTTTTACGAGATTGCAGCCTATACCGGCGGCGGTGCGTCCACCACCGGCACGCCGGCGGGAGGCGTAAAGCGGAAGGTCTCAGCCGGGACAGGCGCATTCGGCTGCTCGCCGGTGAAAGTGAAGCGAGTCAGAGCGCCGTCGGCCTCTTCAATCTCGATGCCGATGATCGTTCCATCCGCGGTCACCGTCAAGGTGAGCCGGTTCACGCGCTTCTCCTGACCCTTGGGTTGGCCGGTCAGTGTATAGCTCCCGCCAGAGCCGCTCGTAAGCGCAAGGCCGTTCATCTCTTTTTCAAGCTCGGTATGGCCCAGCAGAAAGCGCAACGGCGAGCGAAGATCGTCCAGTTCCTTGGCGGGGATGCGCTGGACCTGGGAATCGCCGCGCGCATAGAACCATGCGTACTTGCCGTCGAGCAGGAAGAGTTTGCCGGCCGGCTCGCTGTAATCCCACTTCATGCGGCCCGGCTTCATCAACGCCAGTGTCCCGCTCTCGGTACGCTTGATCCCCAAACCCTGGTAGCTCTCGACGAAGGCCGCCTTGAGCGAGTGCAGTTGGTTGTAATGGCGATCGACGCGCTTGGCAAGCTCGTGCCCGCTTAAGGCAGCGCTCTCCTGACCCAGGGACGAAAGGGCGACAGCCCCCATTAGCGCAGCGGCCGCGGATATGCGAGCGCACCGCCGCAACAGTGAGCATCCCCTCATTGCACGAGCTGCGTACAGTTGGTTCCGCCGGTCGGATCGGACTTGAGGGTGCCGCCGTCGTCACTGCAGAAGCCGCTGTTTCCGGACTTACCCACCGTCTGAGGCACAGCAGTGACCGTGTAGCTGTTATTGCGATCGGTTCCGTTAACTGTCACCTTGGAGCAATTGCTGATGGCGAAGATGTACCCGGACTTGTAGCCCGAGGAGAGGTCCGCCTGCAAGAGCTGCGACCCCGTGGGTGAGGGAGCGCCCGAACTCGGGTCGCCGCCCAGGGATTTCAGTTCGCAGGCGTAGCCATTGGCCGGGTAGGTGGACGCGTATTGCATCTCCGCCTGCTGGATGGTCTGGATGGACTTCTTCGCCGAGAGTTCGTTGGCGCCTTTCTTCAAGCTGCCGACGGTGGGAATTGCGATCAACATCAGGATGGCGATGATCGCCATAACGATCAGCAACTCCATCAGCGTAAAGCCGTTAAGCCGTTCACGGCTGTAGTTCACCTTAAAGTCTTGCGGTATAGTGCGGCTGTTCGAGAAAGAAAACGTGCGTCTCATGGTGTCCAATGCCTCGTATAGCGGTCCAGCGGTCACCGGACCATCCGACAAAATGCTACAACGTACAGACGCGAAAGGGAAATGGGACGCTCGGAAATGCAGGTTACAGATAACAGATGACAGGTTACAGTCCGGAAACAGGGCGTTTGAACTGTAATCTGTCGTCTGTAACCTGTCATCTGCTCTTCAACACACCAACCGCTCCCGCTTCAGCTTGACGCCATCCAGCCGGCCCAGCAGGGTTACAGCTATGCGGTCCGGGTCGAATAGCCTCTGCGCCATGGCTTGCACTTCCCCCGCCTCCACCTGCTCGATGCGGGCGATAACCTCGTCGACCGTGAAAAAGTTGTGGAAGTACATCTCCTGGCGGGCCAAGTTGGCCATGCGCGAACTCGAGCTCTCCAGACCCAGCAGGATATTGCCCTTCAGTTGATCCTTGGCGCGCTTCAATTCTTCGTCATGCAGTGTCTCGTTTTTCAGCTTGCGGAACTCGGCAAGAATCAAATCCACCACTTCGAGGGCCTTGCCCGCCGATGTGCCAGCATATACGCACAACGTTCCCGTATCCCGATACGGGCTCAGGTCGGAGTAAATCGAATACGCCATGCCCCGCTCTTCGCGAATGGTCTGGAACAGCCGCGAACTCATGCCGCCGCCCAGCACCGTGTTCAGGATGAGCGTGGCATAGCGGTTATCATCGGTGATCGGAGGTGCGGGTACGCCCAGGCATATCTGCACTTGTTCCAGCGACCTCTTGTTGCGCAGCACAATGCGAGCGCTGGCCTCCGGTGCGGAAAGCTCATGCAGCGTCTCACCGCCGGCCAGGGGGGAGAACTTGGTCGCCACCTCCTCGGCAAAATGATCGTGGTCCAAATTGCCGGCAGCGGAGAAGACAATGTTGCCGCCATGAAACCGGTCGCCGTGGTAGGCAAACAGCTTCTCCTGGTCCAGCCTGGTTACAGAGGCCGTGGTGCCCAGAATCGGCCAGCCCAGCGGATGATCTTTCCAGAAACTCTGCGTGAACAGTTCGTGGACCAGCACATCCGGGTTGTCCTCGTCGATCTTGATCTCTTCCAGAATCACGCCGCGCTCGCGTTCGATGTCGGCTGCGGCGAAGACTGGATTCAGCACCAGGTCGGTCAGCACATCCAGGGCGATCGGCACATGGTCGGAGAGCGATTTGACGTTGAAACAGATCGTCTCCTTGCCGGTGAATGCGTCCAAGTTGCCGCCGATCGAGTCCATCTCGCGGGCGATATGCTGGGCGCTGCGCGAACGCGTTCCCTTGAAAAGCATGTGCTCCACAAAATGGCTGATCCCGTTGGTCTCGGCCGGCTCGCACCGGGAGCCGGACTTGATCCATACCCCCATGGCCACAGACCGCAGGTGATCCATGCGTTCGGTCAGGACGATCAGCCCGTTCGGCAATACGGTGCGTCGTAGATTTCGTTCGGTAGTCGTCATCATCGCTTCAAGCTTGATTGTAGGGCAATTGCGTGCAAAGGGCTCGTTATGCTGCACGGAAAGCTCAAATGCCTTATGCTGAGCCCAGTCGTGACAGCGGATTTCAAACTCGTTCCATTAGACGCAGCAAACCAGGCCCTTGGCAGCGGCTCTGAGCTTTTTGGCCTGAACGAGCAGGCTCTGGCTGCGCGCATGGTGGCAATTGGAGAGCCCGGCTGGCGCGGCAAACAGCTCGCCGAAGCCATCTACCGTCAAAGGGTTACGGACCTGAATGAGGTCACCACTCTCCCCAAGCCGTTGCGCCGCCGGATCGCAGCCGAAGGCTGGCAGGTGGGCCGGCCGGCCATCGTTCAGGTTTTCCAGTCCGTGGACGGCACGGAGCGCTATCTGGTCAAAGCAGGCGAGCAGACCGTGGAGACCGTCTGGATGCCGGAGGGCGACGATGGCGAAGTTGGCGACGGCAGCGGCTCGGATGGACCATCAATGACGGGTGCCCCTGGTCCCTCGTATTCGGGGACCAGGGATAGCGATGAATTCCAACACGGTACCGGCCAAGATTCTACCGGTGCAGTTGGGAATCCCTGGCACCGCGCCACCATCTGTGTCTCCAGCCAGGTAGGCTGCGCCGTCAACTGCCAGTTTTGCCTCACCGCCAAGCTCGGCCTGCAGCGCAACCTAACCGCAGGGGAGATTGCCGGTCAGGTGGTCTCAGTCTTCGATCGACACGCCGTGGAGGTTGGCCGCGACCGCGTGAACCTGGTCTTCATGGGCATGGGAGAGCCGTTCCTCAATTACCAAAATTTCATGGCCGCGGTTCGCCTGCTGGTCGAGGAGGTTGGCCTGAGCCCGAGGCGAATGACCGTCTCCACTTCCGGCATCGTGCCCGGCATTGAACGCTTCGCCAATGAGCCTGCTGAGGTGCGGCCCAAGCTGGCCATCAGCCTGAACGCCCCCAACGACCGCATCCGCGAGGCGATCATGCCCATCAATCGCAAGTGGCCCATCGAGGCGGTCATGGACGCGGTGCGCCAGGTTCAGCTTCGCCCGCGCGAGCGAGTCACCTTCGAGTATGTGCTTCTGGCCGGGGTAACCGACCAGCCCGCGCACGCCCGGGAAGTTGCGCGGCTGGTTCGCCGAACCGGTCTTCCCGCCAAGGTAAATCTGATCGCGTGGAATCCCGGCCCTGGCATAGCCTACACCATGCCGCAGCCCGAGGCCGTCGAGACGTTTCGCTCCACATTGGCTGGAGAGGGAATTCCGACCTACCTCCGCAAGCCCCGAGGCCGGGATATCTACGCCGCCTGCGGGCAGTTAAAGCGGACGGTGGAAGGCTAGAGAATCTCCGATCCAATCCCACGAAGCAGGCCGCATAGAATTAGCGCCGCGACATCTTGGGGTCAACTACGATGTGCGGGTGCCGGATATCTTTGACGATTGTCGCTTGCGACCCACCCTTTAGGTACGGAGCCGTCGGACAGATAGTGAAATCAGCGAACAGGGCCTTTAGGTGCTCATCAGCCTCGTACGGGATGTAGTTTAGGATTAGGTCTGTCGATTTGTCGTCTACGACAAAGAAAGTGTGATGCGTCCCGATGTGCCAGATTTCCAGGAAGCTGTCACCGCTATAGAGGATCGCCCGCCCATGAATTTCCCGGCAGGGCTCAGCTTGGGAATTCTGCGCAAGCGCCAAAAACAGAATAAGGCCAAGGATCTCGAATGGCCGTCTCATTGTCGTCTTGATGCCTCACAATCTGACCGGCTCAACCGACCAGAGTATCCGTTTCAACTTCCCAATCTTGCTATACTATTCTCAATCTCGGAAGGGTTGGGTCCTCCCGGGTGTTTGGCTACCTCGACAGTAGCGCCAGGACTAGGATCACGAGTCCAATCACAAACCGCCAGTCAATGGCGATAGTAATTGCAACTCGCATCCAGGGCGATTTTCGACCCATTCGCCCTCACCTCCTTTGCGTTGGCACGGCCCGCAGGTCGCTTACGACGGCCTGCGGACCGACGGCTCAATTTTCCGAGCCGATCTTTCCGCCGCCGCTCCCACACACGCAAAAGAAGCGCAATCAGACTACTCGATCGCTGTAACCCGGTCGGCGATCTGCGTCACAGTTCCTGTTTTCCTCTACGAACAATACTTCGCTCCAACCATTCGAATGGATGGGGCGAAAAATTGCTTCAAGGCTCTATGGGTAAACTTTTGACCCAGAATTACTTGCCAGCAGGCATAGGCTCAGGCTGCACGCTGCCGCAGTCGGGTCCTTTGTAGACCGACGAGGAATTGATTGTGTACTCGATTGGCCTGGAGTTCGCTCCCGCCTGCAAGGTCCCCAAAAAATGCACCTTGCCGACGGCGTGATCGGGGTTGGCCCACGATGACTCCAGTGTCCCCTTGCCGGCCATCCTGCCCCCGCAAATCCAGTCGGCGGTCATGCTGGTGAGTTTTATTACCACGTTGGAGATTTGGCATTCCCCGTTACGGCTCTGGGGAACCGGAGCGCCGTATTTGTCGATCATGGCCTGAGTGAGGCAGACCTGCGTGGTGTGCGGCCCGCCGCCGCCAAACGGTGAGCCGGCAGGCGCTTGCATTCCCGCCGGCATCGGCGATTGCTGGAGGCTCATCGTGGAGGTCATCTCCCACAGGCCTGGCTTTCTGTTCGATTGGGCCCCGGCGAAGGATGTCGCCGCGAACAGGCAACAGCCCATCGTGATCCAAAATCGAATATTGCGCATGGTTTCTCCTGCTCGATCGCGCTGGCTACCCCACCCTTCCGCATTTCTACGAAAGGATGAGGCCGTGAGAGGACTTCAGGTGCGGATCGTTACATGACTCGCAGAAATTACTTGTCGGCCGGCATCTGCATGGGCTGCACACTGCCGCAGTCGGGGCCTTTGTAAACAGACTTCTGCTGCATGGTAATGTCCACGGGCCGAGTATTGGGACCCATCTGCATGGTGCCCGTCAGGTGGACTTTGGTCTCGGCGGTGCCGGGCGCTGGAAACGTAGCCTCCACGGTGCCGGTCGCGGTCACCTGCCCGGTGCAGCTTATGTTCGCGGTCATTCCGTCCACCTTCAGAGAAATGTTCGAGACCGTGCAGTCGCCGCGCTGAGGCTTGGAGAACGGGGCGCCGTATTTGTCAATCATTGCCTGGGTCACGCACACCTGTGTGGTACGTGGTCCGCCCATGCCGCCTCCCGGTGGCATCTGCATACCTGGCGGCATCTGCGGCATCTGCGGCATTTGTGAGCCGCCAAAACTCATGGTGCTGGTGGACTCCCAAAGGCCGGCTTTCTGTACCGACTGGGCCTGAGAAAGGGCGGACACTGCGAACAGGCAACAGCCCATCGTGATCAAAATTCGAGTCTTGCGCATGATTCCTCCATTTTTTTATCGCGCAAGCTGATGGCCGCGCGGCTTTTACTTTACTTCAAGGCGGGAGCGGCGGGAAAGAGAAATCTCCTCAGCCCCGCCCAGCGCGTCCGCCGTGGCCCAGTGCCAGCAGCGCGCCGGTCACGCGGCCGGCGGCGTGCCGCACTACGCTCTCCTCGCTGGCAAAGTCGCCGACAATGCAGCGCACCCCCAGCGACTCGATCTTTTCGATATCGGGAACGATCGGCGAAGCGCCTTCAGCGGCATAGCGAGCCAGTGTCTCGGGCGAAAAGGGAGCGGTGTTCACCAGGGCGTAGTCGAAAACCGGCGCGCGTGTGTGATCGTAGATTCGCTCGATGTGCTGGGCCGCGGTCAGGTCGAGGCTCTCGTTGGCCTCGGTCATCAGGTTGCAAACGTACACGCGAACGCCTCGCGCGCCGGCCAGAGCCTCCGGAATGTCCCGCACAAGGAGGTTGGTAATAATCGAAGTGTAGAGCGAGCCCGGTCCCACCGTGATCAGATCTGCCCGCTCAATGGCCTCCAGCGTCTCCGGCAGCGGAGCGGGGTTTGGGGGATCGAGCATCAACTCGACAATCCGTCGCTTGCTGGCGGTGATCCTGGTTTCGCCGCGCACCAGCGAGCCATCGTCCATCCGCGCCACCAGTGTGGCATTTGCCGTGGTCGCCGGATAAATGCGGCCGCGAGTGGCCAGAATCTTCGACGTGAGTTGAATGGCCTGGGCAAAGTCCCCGGTAACTTCGGTGAGCGCGGCCACAAACAGGTTGCCGAAGTTATGTCCTTTCAGCGAATCTCCACCGCGGAAGCGATGGTTGAAAAGCCGCGACAGCAAGTCCTCTTCCTCGCTGAGTGCCACCATGCAATTGCGCAGATCGCCGGGGGGAAGCATGTTGAAGCCCTTGCGCAGGCGCCCGGAGGAGCCGCCGTCGTCGGTCACGGTAACCACGGCTGCCAGGTCTGAGATGTCGCTTGGCGGCGTTGTGGATTGCCCGGCCGCGGCCACGTGCCTGCGCAGTCCGCGAAGCAGAGTGGAAAGCCCGGTGCCGCCTCCGATGGCCACTACACGCATCGGGCTTGAATAGCTTGACGCTTCAACGCCAAGCGGTGACACCTGCGACGGTTGCTCGTCCAGGTTCGGCTGTGGCGCGTCTCGATCTGTCGGATTTCGAATTGCGAGAGTTGCGGAAATCAAGGTAGGCCTTACGGAATCTCAGGATACAGCAACTCGGTGAAGCGGGGATCGTCCACCATGCTCTGGAAATCGTTATCGACGCGGGCCTGCAGCCGGTTCCTGGGGTTCAGTTCGATGGCCCGGGCCAGGTTTCGAAGGCAGTCCTGCGTGTGCCCCGTAATCGAATCGAGCAACGCCAGCCCGTAATGCGCATAGTCGGCATTCGGATGGGAGACCAGAATGCTGCCGAACTGTTCGCGCGCCTCCTCGTAATAGCCGGTGTTCAGCTTCGAGACGGCATAGTCGTAGTGCTCCTCGGGCGTGCCAAACGCAAGATTGGGCTTCTCCAGTTGCCGCTGGCAGGTGGTGACGTACATCTGGCAGCGTTCCTTGATCTCCGCGGGTGCATCGGGTATGAGCTTGCAAAAGGCGGCCAGCGCCTTCTCATACTTGCCCTGTTGCAGCAGTTGCACTGCGGATTGGTAGTGCTGGAAAGCTTGCCCCATGTTCGTGGTGGAGTGACTCCCCTGCTTGGTAGCCGGGGCGGGCGCCTTCTTGCGGCTGGGCGGTGTTGATCGGGCCTCTTGCATCATTGGTTTGCCGAAATCTTGCTCCTCCAACCAACGGTCCAACCGGCTTGCCACCTGCTAGAGACCTGCTGTTGGAGTTCACGCTGCTCAGGCACTCTTTATACGCAGATCACCGGTTCCCGTCAATGGGGTCTATCGGGTGGCGGGTCAACTGCCCTGCTTTTTTAACGGTTTACGGTAGATTGCCGGGTTCAGTGAGGGGTCGTTGTACATCTTCAATTGCCGGTAGAGCTTGAATCGCCGTGTCCCATTGAGTGTCTCATTCCAAAGCGCGTCCAGGCAGGCAGCCAGGTCTGCACGCTGCTCTTCTAAAATGCCCAATCGATCAAGATTTCGGTCTGCGTGTCCCAGCGGTGCGTTTGCTCGTTGCGCTTCCTCCCGGGTGTGATAAATCTTCAGCGCCAGGATGGAAAGCCGGTCGACGATAAGCCCCGGCGACTCCGAGTGCAATGGTGCCTCGGGGTTGGGCAGCGCCATTTGTTGAAGCCAGCCAAGCAACGCCCGGTCCAGTTCCTCGGCCAGGTCGTTCCGCAATTGGTTGGTCCGATCGACTCTGCGTTTCACCCCGGCGAGTTCGGTATCGGTAGCCCCCGGAGTCCGCGCCTCGTCTTCGATATGCCACAGGTCGAAGTTGGCGCGATGCTGGCGAGCGACGGTGTCCAGCCAATCCACCTGCGCCGTCTCCGCGTCTTGTGCGGTCTCCGCGCCGCCTTCAGGCGTTTGGTGCCACAAGTGGGTCCGTTGGTCGTGCAGGTCCACGATTTCGTCCGCTGAGAGCATTCTGAATCGTCCTCGGCCAGGCCTTGGTTATGCCAGGCCAGTCAGTGCTGTAGCTTCTATGGTAGAACTTACGTCAAAGGAGTTCCATCGCATGATCGTATCTCCCCCAACACCGCCGCCATTCCCCGTTCCATCCTCGGCGTCCGTGATCCGCTTGCCCGCCGATCATTACCTGCACCCTGGCGCACCCACCGAGTGGTGGTGGCACATGGGTACGCTCAAGGCGGGCGACAAGACTTACGGATTCGAGATCAACGCAGCCAGCTTCAGTGTCATGGCCTTTACCCAGATCATGCTCACCGACGTTAGCAACAAAGCGCACTATAAACAGACCAAAGTCTACGCGCCCTTTCCCGCCGACTGGGCCGAGAGCGACCCTGCCAAACCATGGTATGCCAGGTTGGGGGACCCCACTACAGATGCCTACGCGACGATGAACGCGCCCCAGAGCGATCCGAGCAGGAATATGGTCGTGGAAGCGTCATTCGTCGACGAGACTACAGGCACCATCGTGAAGTTCTCCCTGAAACTTTCTCAGGAGGGACCGCCTTTTATCGTCAGAGGCAGCGGCGTAACACCGACTCCCGAGGTGCCAGGGGGCGTACAAAAAAACAACTACTACTACTCGCTGACAAGGCTCCATGTTTCGGGAACCGTCACCATAGGCGGGGGAGAACCGATTGCCGTGAAAGGCGTTACCTGGATGGATCATGAGTATGGGTTGTTTGGAACTTCAGAACACCCCGTCAAATGGTTCCTGCAGGACATGCAACTGGACATCGGAGTGCACATCTCCAACTTCACAGTGTTCAGCGGCACACCGCCGACTCTCGATGTTGCGTTCCCAAGCCAGGCCACCGTCCAATTTGCCGACGGAACGACTTACTTTGAAACGGATTGCACCTTGACTCCGACCGGGCGCACCTGGACAAGCCCCAAAGGAGTGCTTTTCTACCTGGAATTCAAGATCGAGATTCCGGCATTTGCGGCGCACCTCACCGTAACTTCTCTTGTGGACGATCAGGACTTTCCTTTCCCGGTCGGCCAGGTCGATACCTATGAAGGCGTGGCCGTGGCGTCGGGCAAGTTTATGGGCCACGACGTACACTGTACCGCATGGAACGAGCAAAACCCGTAACACACGGTTACCTGAATGTGCGCGTACATGCAGCTCCGCTCATCCGGCGGAGTTGCATTTGCGCCGTAAACGAGGCCCAAACACAAAACACCGAAAAAGGGAGGAGCGATGGCTGACGAGATTCAGCGGTTTCTTTGCCTTGCCAGCTACGAGAAAGGGCAGGATTTTCTGCGCCAGTGCGCCGAAATGGGCGTACGGCCCACGCTGCTTACCCTGGACAACCTGCAAGGTGCCGACTGGCCGCGGGACGTGCTGGAGGAACTGGTCACCATGCCCTCCGGCCTTACCCGCGAGCAGATACTGAACACTGTTTCCTGGATGGCTCGCGGACGCCGGTTCGATCGCATTATCGCGCTGGATGAGTTCGATTTGGAGACTGCGGCCCAGATTCGCGAGCACATGCGCATTCCCGGCACGGGCGTCACTACCTCGGCCTACTATCGCGACAAGCTCGCCATGCGCATCGGCGCCAGGGATGCAGGCTTTCTGGTTCCCGAATTCTGCCGTGTGTTGAACTACGACGAATTGCGCGACTACATGAACCGCGTGAAGCCGCCGTGGCTGCTCAAGCCACGCTCGGAAGCCTCGGCCCTGGGGATTCGCAAAATCGAAGACCCCGAGCAACTGTGGCGCGCCCTTGAGGAACTGGGCGACCGCCAGAGCTATTACCTGCTGGAGCAATTCGTTCCCGGCGACATCTTCCACGTGGACTCGATCGTCAGCGAGCGTCGCGTTGCATTCTCCGTGGTGCACCGGTACGGACGCCCGCCCATGCAGGTGATGCACGACGGCGGCGTGTTCACCACGCGCACCGTCGACCGGACGAGTCGCGACTGGAGCGAACTGAGCGCCATGAATGCCGGTCTGGCGCCCGCGCTCGGCATGGTGCGCGGCGTTACTCATGCCGAATACATCCGCTCCCATGCGGATGGCCGGTATTATTTTCTTGAAATTGCGGCGCGCGTCGGCGGAGCGTTTATCGCCGACCTCGTCGAGGTCGCGACCGGCGTGAATCTCTGGCGGGAGTGGGCGCGCCTGGAGGTGGAATTTCTTCGCGCCGAAACTTACCTTGTTCCCCACGAGCGCCTGGACTACGCGGGAAGCGTCCTGTGCCTGGCCCAAACCGCCGAGCCGGACACCACCGCTTTCAACGACCCGGAGATCGTTGTCCGCATGAAGAAGCACCACCACGCCGGTCTGATTGTACGATCGGAAAAACCGGAGCGGGTGCGGGAGTTGCTCGAGCGGTACAGCGCAGAGTTTGCCAGCATGTACCTCGCCACCATGCCGCCCATGGACCGTCTTACACCGGCGTAAGAGCGCGACACTGTGACTGGAATCTGCTCGCCTGCCCGGCAAGAATTGGAGACAAGATCGCTCGGTCGAGATATGCCATTGCGGGCCACTCTATGGCGAATTTTCCTGTTGAATGACGTTGAGATATTCGAGGCCGAACCTTTGATCGGGCTCAAGGTAGTTTCCTTCCGCCCACTCATTCCATGACTTAAGAAAGACCAAACGCTGCTCTGCAGGGCGTGAATCGACCAGGGCCAAAGCCTCTCGCAGATGTTTGCGAAACAGCTCCGGAGTCGACTCATGCAGCACCCGGCCTCTCATGCCTGATCGCGCGGAATTGTCCCAGTTCGGAATGGCGCACGGATAGACGTCTGGCTCTTTCGAACAGCCTTCGAGCATACAGCGCAACGCATCTCGATAGGGCTTCACAAAGGTAGGTCGCCCGAGGGACCTTAAGCACCGTTTCCACATACCCATCATCTTCCCGTGGTCAAAAATTCGGTGCGTATAAACGCTGACGCAAGCGTCAAAACCTGCCGACTTGTAATCAAAGCCAAATTCACTGTTTGTTACATGAGCAATAAAGTGAAATCCGGGCAACCCGTACTGAGACGCCAATTCCTGCCATTGGCTTATGAAAGCGGTGGCGTTGGGAAGTTCGGTGGGACGAAATATCGTGAAAATCGGGCGGCCGCCGACTCGCATATATCGCTTATCCAGGAATGCGTCCAGCAGGGCCAGGAAGTGATTTTTATTGTCCTCTTCCCCTGGATATGTTTGCTCAATGAGAATACGGTTTGGCGCGGCATGCCATATGCCTGACCATGTCTGATTGGCCCAGCAAAGGCAAAAGGGGAAGTCGGGTTTTCCGGATGCTACAACCTCCTGGAATGGTCGCTCCAGCAGGCGTTTTCCGCCGAACCAATAGTGATAGTAACAAAAGCCCTCAATTCCCGCGTTCCGAGCTAAATTTGCCTGCGCTTCGCGAACTTCCGGGACCCTCAGATCATAGAATCCAAGGTCCGCCGGCAACTTCGGCTGATAGTGTCCTTTGAATAGCGGTTTTGCCTTCGCAACATTGGTCCACTCCGTAAAGCCTTTACCCCACCAAAGGTCGTTCTCTGGAGTGGGATGAAATTGAGGAAGGTAAACTGCGATTAATCTTGCGCGACGGTTCCTATCTTTGCTCCCCGGTTCTTGAACCTCGCAATGTGACGACGGCAACAAAGGCAAGGCTCCATTGGGGATTGCATCTCGTCTAAGCTCAAGATGATAGCGACAGTATACCCCAATTGGAGAACTCCCACCTGCCTTCGCCCTCATTGGGACCAACTTTCTCAATCCTCGACAATCTATACTGGCTCCGCGAGGATGACGGATGGTAATTCCGCGCAGTTGGACGAACCCCGATGCCTTGGCGGCGATGAAGGAGTTTCTTAGAGCGCCACCGCCGCGCCGCGCCGCTATCCACGATCTGATGAGCGAACTTCTCTCTATGAATCCTTATGCTCGCCGTTGCGCCGCGGATCTGGCCCGGCTTGTAAGCGCCCGCGAGACAGGGATTCTGGGCAACTATGCCGACGTCCTGATCGGCCTGGTTGCCGAAACTCCTCTGGACCAGTGGCAGGCGCGCGGATACATAACCCTTGCCGCGGCGCTCAACGCCCGCACGCGTGCTCAACGGCTGAGGTTAGTGGCGCTGGTGCGCGCCCTGGCCGTTGACGAGCGGAATGCCCTTCGAGCTATCGCGATGGAGGCCTTTGCGATTCTGGCGGCCGCGGAGCCGGAGTTGCGCGACGAAGCCACTGTAGTGCTGGAGTACGCACGCCGCGAGGGCACATCGGCCATGCGGACCCGTGCTCGCCGAATGTTATTGCTTATGTCGGCGTCTGAGAAAGGCCCCGCTCGCGGGCGCGGCAAATCGAAGCAGGCAAGCTAGCCGTATTCCACAGGCTCGGAAAAGAAAGGTATTGACGTCATACCGACTACTCGGTATGTTAAATACCAACCAGTTGGTATCCTCATGATTGAGACCGAAACACGGCACGAATCCAAAACCCGCCTCCTCGACGCGGCTCTCCACGTCATCCGCGCAAAGGGCTACTCGGCAACTCGAATTGAAGACGTATGCGAGGCGGCGGGGCTAACCAAGGGAAGCTTCTTTCATCACTTCAAGGGAAAAGAGGACCTGGCCCTTGCAGCCGCCGACTTCTGGAGCTATCAGACCTCTGCGATGTTCGCTTCTGCGGAGTATCACGACCTGTCCAGGCTGCCCGATCCAGTCGATCGTTTACTCGCCTATATTGATCTGCGGAAAGCCCTGATTCAGGGCGAGCTGCCGGATTTTACCTGCCTGGTGGGTACCATGGTGCAAGAGATTTACGACACGCAACCGGCCATTCGCGAGGCGTGTAACCAGAGCATCGGCGGACATGCGGCCACTCTCATCCCGGACATAGAAGAAGCCATGCGCCAGCGCGGCATCCAGGCTGACTGGACCGCCGAGAGCCTTGCTCTGTATACCCAGGCCTCCATCCAGGGAGCATTCATTCTGGCCAAGGCGAAACAGAGTCCTGCCGTCGCCATCGCTGCAATCGACCACCTGCGCCGTTACCTCGAATTGCTCTTCAACCAACCAAGTTTGCAGAATTGTTTGTCCCCGTGAACCGATGCGTTTATCGGCTCCTCGGAGTCTTGGGTCTGCCTATGTGCGTGTCTTTTCCGCTACTGGTCATAGGCTATCGGACCCGAATGGCTATGGCGCATGAATGATTTGTTCGCTAGGCTGAGCGCTACTCAACCTGTCGCCGGGAAAAGTTGCGCTATCAGGAGTCCGCGATGTCCGCACCGGGCATGTTTGGGACGTCGCTTTTCTCAGTTTTTCCGTCGGAAGGATCGCACCCAAGGAGAGGAATATGAGCAAAAAAATCGTCCATGCAATGGTCCTTGCAGCGTCAATGCTGCTCGTCGGGCTATCCTGCCCCAGCCCCGCACAAGCCCAGGAGACCAAGGCGCCTTATCCGGCCATGGCCCCCCTTGACCAATACCTGATGGCCGATCGCGACGCTGAGATCGCGCTGGCAAAAAGCGCCGCTCCTCCCGCGATCGCCAACGACGCCAATGTCATGGTGCTCGAAAAGGACGGCTACCACACCGCGGTTGAAGGCAAGAACGGCTTCACCTGCGTCGTTGAGCGTGCCTGGATGAATCCCATCGAGAGCGACGAGTTTTGGAATCCCAAAGTGCGGGGGCCGGTTTGCTATAACCCGCAGGCCTCGCGATCCATTCTTCCTTACACGATTCAAAGGACGAAACTGGCGTTGAAAGGGCTTACCAAAACGCAAATAGGAGACAGCATGAAGGCCGCGTTCGAAAGCAATCAGCTTCCGTTGCCCGAGGCGGGCTCGATGTCGTACATGCTGGCCAAGGGCGGCTACCTTGGAGATTCCAACGGGCACTGGCACCCTCACCTGATGTTTCACATTCCAAATGGAAGTGCAGCGAGCTGGGGAGCGAATCTGCCTGACTCGCCCGTCCTGATGATTCCCCCGGGTCCGGAGCCGGAAACCATCTTCCTGGTGCCCGTTAGTCACTGGTCTGACGGAACCCCGGCAGATGATTCAGGAACGCATCAACATTGAGACGCCTTTAAAGGAGAGCGGAATGAACCTCAACGAGAGTGGAGACATTGTCAATTGGCCGCAGACGCATTACGTGTTTGTGGAGAAGGCGGGGTCAATCCCGAAGATTGCGCCGGATGCGTGGCAGACGGCCATCCGCCTTGTTCCGCAGCTCGCCGAAAAGAACCCGATCTCCTGGAGAATGAGCCTCTACAAGATGAACCCGAATGTCTATCGCGCGGGGTTTGTGGTGCCGGAGAAGCCGACGGCTGTGCCCGCGGGCCTCGAATACGAACTGTTCGAGGGCGGCAGATACAGCCGGTTCGTTCTGACAGGGCCCTATTCCGACCTGCCGGCGGCGACACGTCGCGTGTTCGAGATTGTTGCGCAGAGAGGCCTCGTGCTCAGATGCGACTTTTGCATTGAGAGCTATGTGAGCGATCCACGCTCGACGCCCGAAGATAAATTGGTAACCGAGATTCTCATCCCCACCGAATAAGGAGGTTCCATCATGTCCACAGCAACGCCAAGCATCCCTGTCTCAAAAGACGAGGCCGAAATCCTCGACCTTGTCGGGTCCATGCTCAATGCAAACCACAACAAGAATGCCGCGGCGTTTGCCGCGCCGTTCGCGCCCGACGCCGCAGTCTTCAATCTCGCGCCACCCCTGGCCCATCATGGGATCGATCTTGAGGAGAAGCGGGCATGGTACGATTCCTGGGCCACGCCTGTCGACCTTGAATCGCGCGATCTGAAAGTGACCGTCAGCGGCGGCCTGGCCTTCTGCCACGGGTTTCTTCGCATGACAGGAACCAAAAAGGGAGCAGAGGGGCCGGTCAGCTTCTGGATGCGCGAGACGTTATGCATCGAGCGAATCGGCGCCGAATGGAAGATCGTCCACGAACATACTTCCGTGCCGTTTTACATGAACGGCAGCCTGCGCCCGGCGTTCGATCTCGAACCCTGAGCCCGCGCACTCCGAGTCGGGAATTTACAATCGATGCGGGAGCAAGCATGGAAAGCAAGGGGCAGTCACCGCATCGGCGTTGGAATCCGCTTCGTCAGTCATGGGTGCTGGTTTCACCGCATCGCACCCAGCGCCCATGGCAGGGCGAAGTGGGACAAAGGGCCGCTCCGTCCGCCATCTCTTACGATCCGCAGTGCTACCTGTGTCCCGGCAATCTGCGCGCCGGCGGCGCGGTAAATCCGGCTTACAGCGGTGTGTTCTCCTTTGTAAACGATTACGCGGCGCTGCTCCCCGATTCGCCCACCCCCGACGATTCGAACTCTTCGCCGCTGCTGGTGGCCGAGCCCGCTCGCGGCCTCTGCAAAGTACTCTGCTACCATCCCGACCACAGCCTGACCCTGGCGCGAATGACCCGCGAGGAGATTCGTCCCGTAGTCGACGCCTGGACTGAGCAGTACACCGAGATTGGCAGCCTCGATTGGATCCAGTATGTCCAGATCTTCGAAAATCGCGGGGCCATGATGGGTGCCAGCAACCCCCACCCGCACGGACAGATCTGGTCCACCGATTTTGTCCCGGACGAACCCGCCGCCGAAACCCAGGCCCAGCAGGATCACCTTGCCCGCACAGGCCGCTGCCTGCTCTGCGACTATCTTGAAGCCGAACATGCCACCAGTTCCGACGAGGGCCGCATCATTTTTGAGAATGAGCACTTCACGGCATTGGCGCCATGGTGGGCCGTCTGGCCGTTTGAGGTGCTGCTGCTCTCCCGCCGTCACCTCGGTTCCATGCCGGAATTCACCCCGGAGGAACGCGCCGGCCTGGCCGACGCGCTACGCCGGCTCACCACCCGCTTCGACAACCTGTTCGAAACCAGCTTCCCTTACACCATGGGCTTCCATCAGTCGCCAACCGACGGCCTGGATCACTGCGAATGGCACTTCCACGCGCATTTCTATCCGCCGCTGCTGCGCTCGGCCACGGTGCGGAAATTCATGGTGGGCTTTGAAATGCTGGGAATGCCGCAGCGCGATATTACCCCGGAAGACGCCGCAAGGCGTCTGCGTGCCTGCTTGGAAGAACATTTCTGGCCCAGAACCTGAGGCTCATTCGACTGGAATTCAAAGCAGGGAATTCAAGGGAAAGCAAAACAGCGGCCGCAACGTGTGGTGAGCTCGCTGCGAGTCGAACCCAGGACCCACGATGGAGTTCTGGGTGGTTCGGCTTGGTCCAATAAAGGTGAATAAGTATCTTATAATCAGTATGTTGATGGTTAGGTATGGTTCGGAATGGTTCGGCCGCAGCAACCCAATTACCGATCCCTAACCGCTTCCCAAATGTGTTACATTCCGCAAAAGGGGCCCAATTATCGGAAACTCGTTTTTGCCAATCGAGCAAATATCGAGGGGTATCCCGGACAGATTGAACCATGACCTTGGAAGGTATTGTGATCTTCCGCGAAGAAAATGAAAGCTGCGCCTGAATAACCGACAATCCGCTAGGAAACTTCATTATGCTGACTTCAAACGGGAGACGCGAATGGATGAGTCCGGTTTCAGCTCTCATCACTGGCGATTGACACACGGTTTGCGCAACGGGCAAGAAAACTGTTGAGGCCCGTGCGATTTGAAGGAGAGAGCAATGGTCGACCACATCATTCTGGCCGTCAGCAATGTCGAACGTTCGTTGGCATTTTACGAGGCGGCCCTGAAGCCACTCAATATCAAGTTCTTCCTGCCCAACAAGGGCAAAGGCGATCATCCTGATCTTTGGGGATTCGGTGATGGCAAGACAGCGTTTTTCTGGATCAAGCAAGGGAAGCTTGATCCAGCTTCGATTCACTGGGGATTCATGGCAGAAAACGGCA